>Ga0067045_1003085_pt1 | contig 39464 bp, 38 predicted proteins | sample TerdegcTABiofilm_FD_59184 | JGI IMG/M metagenome (GOLD analysis project Ga0067045, IMG submission 59184) | Combined Assembly of (Gp0054472, Gp0054536) Wastewater bioreactor microbial communities from Singapore -Terephthalate degrading... | reverse complement strand
CGGCGGGGCGAGGGGATTGAGAAGACCCCAAAGGTCTGCGAGACCTTTGGGGTCTCTTATCCCGCGAGCGGGGCGAGGGGACGGGCGGGCGGCTATGGGAAGCCGCGCTACGTGTGGTGTCGGCGGGGCGAGGGGATTGAGAAGACCCCAAAGGTCTGCGAGACCTTTGGGGTCTCTTATCCCGCGAGCGGGGCGAGGGGACGGGCGGGCGGCTATGGAAAGCCGCCCTACGTGTGCTGTCGGCGGGGCGAGGGGATTGAGAAGACCCCAAAGGTCTGCGAGACCTTTGGGGTCTCTTACCCGCGAGCGGGGCGAGGGGGCGGGCGGGCGGCTATGGAAAGCCGCCCTACGTGCTAGCCCTCTCCCCGCGTTGCGGGGCGAGGGGATTGAGAAGACCCCAAAGGTCTGCGAGACCTTTGGGGTCTCTTATCCCGCGAGCGGGGCGGGGGGACGGGCGGGCGGCTATGGGAAGCCGCGCTACGTGTGCTGTCGGCGGGGCGAGGGGATTGAGAAGACCCCAAAGGTCTGCGAGACCTTTGGGGTCTCTTATCCCGCGAGCGGGGCGAGGGGATGGGCGGGCGGCTATGGAAAGCCGCCCTACGTGTGCCGTCGGCGGGGCGAGGGGACGGGCGTCGCCTTTGACGGGGCCGCGGGCCTTGAGTATACTACGCGCGCCTCGGACGGGGCGGTTTCCGGCGCGAGACGCCGGATATCCATTTTTCGGGAGATGGCGACATGCGCATCCTGATCACCGGCGGCGCCGGTTTCATCGGATCTCATCTGTGCGACTACCTGGTGGCCCGCGGCCATGACGTGATCGCCATGGACAACTTGATCACGGGCAATCCCGACAACATCGCGCACCTCATCGGCAACCCGCATTTCCGCTTTATCCAGCACGACGTAACCAACTACATCTACGTGGAAGGCCCGCTGGACGCGGTGATGCATCTGGCGTCCCTGCCCAGCCCCGTGGACTACATCAACCTGCCGATTCAGACGTTGAAAGTGGGGGCGCTGGGAACCCACAAGGCGCTGGGGCTTGCCAAGGCCAAGGGCGCTACCTTCCTGCTGGCGTCCACGTCGGAGGTGTACGGCGACCCGCTGGTGCACCCGCAGCCCGAGGAGTACTGGGGCAACGTGAACCCCATCGGCCTGCGCGGCGTCTATGACGAGTCCAAGCGTTTCGCCGAGGCGATGACGATGGCCTACCATCGGTATCACGACGTGGATACGCGCATCGCCCGGATCTTCAATACTTATGGCCCGCGCATGCGGCTGAACGACGGGCGCGTGGTGCCCAGCCTTGTGTCGCAGGCGTTGCTGGGTCAGCCGCTGACCGTGCACGGCGACGGCAGTCAGACGCGCAGTTTCTGCTATGTGAGCGACCTGGTGGAGGGCATCGTGGCGCTTCTGTTCAGCCGAGAGGTGAATCCGGTGAACCTGGGCAACCCCGACGAGCACACGATTCTGGAGTTCGCCCATATCATCAACGAGTTGACGGGCAACAAGGCGGGCATCGTCTTCACCGAAGGCCGCCCCGAAGATCCGCGCCAGCGGCGGCCCGACATCACGCGGGCGCGGACGCTGCTGGGCTGGGAGCCCAAGATCGGCCTGCGCGAGGGTCTTGGGCAGACCATCGCGTGGTTCCGGGAGCGGCTGGCGGGCGCAGGCGCCTAGGGCCGCCTTGACATGAGTGCCGTGGCGCACGCCCGGCAGAAGCCGGACTTGGACATGAACGCAGTGTGGTGGAAGGTGGGCGGGCGCGCCCTGGACATCCTGCTGATCGGGGTGGTGATCGGCGTGGCGGCTGCCGTGGCCCTGCTGCCCCTCGGCCTGGCGACTGTGGCCATGGCGGGGGCGGCGGTGCTCCTGCTCACGCTGATCCGCCCGCACTACGCGCTGTACCTGCTGGCGCTAGCTGTCCCCTTCGGCTCGTTGCGCGAAGTCGCCGTGGGGCCTATCTCCGTCGGCGGCGCGGAGGCGGTGGGGCTGCTGGTGGCGGGCGCGTGGGTGCTGCGCGTGCTCGCGCTGCGCGAACCCGTCCGATGGCGCAGCCCGCTGACGTGGGCGCTCGTGCTGTTTCTCTATGTGGGGCTGGTGAGCACGCTGGGGGCGCTTTCGCTGGCGCACAGCGCGAAGGAACTGTTGCGCTGGGCCGAGTTGCTGGTGGTCTTCCTCGCCGCTGGGAATCTGCTGCGCGGGAGGCGCATCGCCATCGCGGCGGGTTTTGTGCTCCTGGGCGCGGCGCTGGAGGGCCTGCTGGGGCTGTACCAGTTCTTCCGGCAGGTGGGGCCGGAGGGGTTCGTGCTGCTGGGGCGATTCATGCGCGCCTACGGCACGTTTGAGCAGCCGAATCCGTATGCGGGCTACCTGGGCCTGGTGTTCCCCGTGGCGCTGGCGCTGCTGTTGTCGGCTCCGCAGGCGTGGCGGGCGGCCGTCAACCGTCGGGGGTGGCGCATGGTCGCGTGGGTCGGCGTTGGCATCTCCGGCGCGCTCGCGCTGGGGGGCATCGTCGCCAGTTGGTCGCGGGGCGCGTGGATTGGCCTGGCGGCGAGCACCGCGACGGTGATCCTGCTGCGCGGCAAGCGGTGGGCGGCCGCACTGCTCATCGCGTTGGCGATTGGCGCGTTGGCTGTGGTGGGGGGCACTGCGACGCACCTGCTCCCGCCCGCCATCGGGGAGCGTTTCGCCGATGTGGGGGCGTACTTCCGGCCGTTTGACGTGCGCACCGTGGAGGTTACCGACGCCAACTGGGCCATCGTGGAGCGCATGGCCCACTGGCAGGCGGGCTGGGCGATGTTCAGCGACCGCCCGTGGCTTGGCGTGGGCTTCGGCAACTACGAGGCGGTGTATCCGGCCTATGCCATCGGCATCTGGCGCGACCCGCTGGGCCACGCGCACAACTACTACATCAACGTCGCGGCGGAGGCGGGGCTGCTGGGGCTTGCGGCGTATGTGGCGGTGATGGTGGCGGCGCTGGCGCAGACGGCGCGCTCGGCGGGCCGCACGTCGGGCCTTTCGCGCGCCGTGTGCATTGGGGCGTTGGGCCTGCTGGTGCACCTGGGCGTGCACAATCTGGTGGACAATCTGTACGTGCACGGCATGAACATGCTGGTGGGCATGGTGTTGGGCATGGCCTGGGCCGCAGGCGCGCCGATGGGGGATGCGGCTTCGTCGCCGCGCCCGCCCGAAGCCCATCCCGCCTAGTCGTCATTGCGGAGAAGGATTCCAAGTGTGAGGGGGAAATTGACACGACTCATAGAACTGGCGCAGACGAACCGCAAGGAGTTTGTGCGCTTCATCAAGTTCGCCATCGTCGGCACGTCCGGCGCGGTGGTGGACTTCGGCGTCCTGAACCTGCTGCACCTGGCGTTCGGGTTCAGCAAGTTCTGGGCCAACACGTGCTCGTTTAGCCTGGCGGTCATCAACAACTTCACGTGGAATCGGCTGTGGACGTTCCCCGAGTCGCGGGAGCGCCCGCTGAAGAGCCAACTGGCGCAGTTTGCCCTGGTGAACGTGGCGGGCCTGGCCATCAATCAGGTCGTGTTCTTGAGCCTGGACAAGTATGTGTTCGGGCCGTTGCTGGGGCCTTTGGGCTACAACGTGGCGAAGGCCATTGCGATCATTGTGGTGTTGTTCTGGAACTTTGGCGTCAACCGAGTGTGGACGTACCGCGGCATCAAGTAGGCCGCGGTGCGCGCCGGTCGGCAATGTGGGGGTGGGGTGCGTATCGGGCTTCACGTGCGACGCACCTCGCAGGTGCGTCGCACGTGAACAAACCCCCGCGCTGAGTGTGGGAAGCCCCTTCGGGGCTGGCGTCAGATTGCAGTGCGTCGCACGTGAGAGGGCGGGAAGTCGGAACATGCGCATTGGGATTGATTACACGTCGGCGGCGCGGCAGAGCGCGGGCATCGGCAGGTTCACGCGGGAGTTGATCCGCGCGGCCCTGGCGCTGGACGAGGACAACGACTACCGACTGCTGGTGGCGGGCCGACAGCCTGTCGCGGAGGCCCATCTGCCCAGGGCGAGCCGTCGCTACAGGCTGGTGCAGACGCCGATTTCCGAGCGCAACCTGGTGCGGTTGTGGCATCGGCTGCAAATTCCGTTGCCGGTGGAGGTGTTCCTCGGTCGGGTGGACATCTTCCACTCGCCCGACTTCGTGCTGCCGCCCGTGGCCCGCGCCGTGAAGGTGCTGACCATCCACGACCTGTCGTTCCTGCGCGTGCCCGAGTGCGCCGACCCGCGCCTGCGCTGGTACCTGGGGCAGGTGGTGCCGCGCTCCGTGGGGCGGGCCGATTTTCTCCTGGCCGACTCGGAGAGCACGCGCCGCGATTTGGTGGAACTCCTGGGGGTGCCGCCCGACCGTGTGCAGGTCATCTACGGCGGGGTGGACGCCATGTTCGCGCCCGTGGAGGATGCGGAGGCGTTGCGCCGCGCCCGCGAGAAGTACGCGCGCGGGCGGCCGTTCATCCTGGCCGTCGGGACGCTGGAGCCGCGCAAGAACTACCCGACGTTGATTCGCGCCTTTGCCCGGGCGCGACAGGCGGCGCGGCTGCCCCACGCTCTCGTCATCGTCGGGAGGAAAGGCTGGGTGTACGAGCCGATCTTCGCGGCTGTGGACGACCTGGGGTTGCACGACGAGGTGCTCTTCCCCGGCTTCGTGCCCGACGAGGAACTGCCGGCCCTGTACAACGCCGCCGATGTGTTGGTAACCCCGTCGTTCTACGAGGGGTTTGGGCTGCCCGCGCTGGAGGCGATGGCGTGCGGGACGCCGGTCATCGTGTCCGACGTGTCCTCGCTGCCCGAGGTGGTGGGCGAGGCGGGCGTGCGCATTGACCCGCGCGACGAGGCGGGCCTGGCCGAGGCGATCGTGCGGGTGGTGGGGGATTCGGCGCTGCGCGCGGGCTTGCGCGAGGCGGGTTTGCGGCGGGCGCGCGAGTTCACGTGGGACCGGGCGGCCCGCGAACTGCTGGGCGTGTACGCCCGACTGGGCCGCGGGTGAGACTTTGTCAGACAACCGACCTTGTGCTATAATCCGCCCGCGTGTGTAGGTAACCATGCCGCAACGGCGCGGCCAAGAAAAGCGAATAGGAGGAATCGCAATGAAACTCGCAAAGTGTATGAGTCGCCTGGGGACCGAGACCGCGTTTGAGGTCCTGGCCAGGGCCAAGGCGCTGGAGGCCCAGGGCCGCGAGATTGTGCACCTGGAGATCGGCGAGCCCGATTTTGACACGCCCAAGCACATCATTGAGGCGGCGTGCAAGGCGCTCCATTCCGGCTACACCCACTACACCCCATCGGCGGGCATCCCCGAACTGCGCCAGGCCATCGCCGAGGAGATGTCGCGCACGCGGGGCATCCCCGTGCAGGCCGAGAATGTCGTCGTAACGCCCGGCGGGAAGCCCATCATGTTCTACACCATCCTGGCGCTGGCCGAGCCGGGGGATGAGGTCATCTACCCGAACCCGGGCTTCCCCATCTACGAGTCCATGATCAACTTCACGGGGGCCAAGCCGGTCCCCATCCCGCTCCGCGAGGAGTACAACTTCGCCTTTGACATAGACGAGTTCAAGAAACTGGTTACCCGCAAGACCAAACTCATCATCATCAACTCGCCGCACAACCCCACGGGCGGCATCCTGGACAAGGAGACGCTGGAGGAGATCGCGAAGATCGCCATGGAGCGCGACATTGCGGTTTTGTCGGACGAAATCTACGACCGCATTCTGTACGACGGCGAGTTCCACAGCATCGCCAGCATCCCCGGAATGCAGGAGCGCACGATCATCCTCAACGGGTTCTCCAAGACCTACGCCATGACCGGCTGGCGGCTTGGCTATGGCGTTATGCCCAAGGACCTGGCGGTGCACATCACGCGCCTCATGACCAACTCCAACTCGTGCACCAATGCGGCCACGCAGGTCGCCGGCATCGCCGCGCTCAAAGGCCCGCAGGACGACGTGGACCGCATGGTGGCCGCGTTCCGCGAGCGGCGCGACGTGATCGTCAAGGGCCTGAACGAGATTCCGGGCGTGTCGTGCGTGTTGCCCCCGGGCGCGTTCTACGCCTTCCCGAACATCAAGGGTACCGGCATGAAGAGCAAGGCTCTGGCCGACTACCTTCTGGATGAGGCGGGCGTGGCTTGCCTGTCGGGGACTTCCTTCGGGGCCTACGGCGAGGGCTACCTGCGCCTGTCCTACGCGAATTCCGTGCCGAACATCAAGAAGGCGCTGGAGCGGATGGCCGAGGCCATCGCCAAACTTCGCAAGTAGGCGGTCGCTTCTACGGACGGCAAACCGAGAGGGGGCTGCGGCTCCCTCTCGGTTTTTTTGTGCGGGCTGCGGCGCGAGTCAGGATTGCGGCGCGAGGCGCGCGCGCAAGTCCTGCATGTGCATCAGTTGGTGGCCGTAGATGGCGGTGATCATCGTCTCCAAGGTAACTTCGCCCAGGGCTGGGTGCCGCCCGACTCGGTCCAGCGCGCCATCGTCCAGCGTGCGTACCCAATCCAGCGTGGCCCGGCGCGCCCTGTCCAGCGCCGCCAGCAAGTCGGTGGGCGCGCGGTCCTTGAGCCGCTGCTGCTCCTGCGCGTTGAAGGCGTCGTAGTCAAAGTCGGGGGCCGCGCCCGGGCCGCCCGCCGCCACGTCCTGGGCCAGTTGCAGCAGCGCCTCTTCGGACGAGACGAAGTGGGCCAGCAATTCCCTCGCTCGCCAGACGTGCGGCGCATCGTAGATCACCTGCGCCCACTGCTGGGGGGTCAGCGCCGCGAAGATTTCCATCGTCTTGCTGTGGCCCTTCTCCAGTTTTGCCAGCAGGGCCTCTACCCTTGGCGTGGCCATGGCATTCCTCCTCGGGGTGTGAGGTCAGGCGCGCCGCGAACGTGCCCGCCGGCGCGACCCGCAGACCGAGCCGTGTCTCCGCGAATCTACCGGTAGAACTCGGGCTTGAGCACGCCGACGAAGGGCAGGTTGCGGTACTTCTCGCCGAAGTCCAGCCCGTAGCCGATGACGAACTTGTTGGGAATGTCAAAGCCGACGTAGTGAATGGGGACGTCCACCTGGCGGCGGCTGGGCTTGTTGAGCAGGGCGCACACCTTGAGGCTGGCCGGCCTGCGCGTGCTCAGGTTGCGCAGGATGTAGTCCAGCGTGTGGCCGGTGTCCACGATGTCCTCTACGATGAGGACATTCTTGCCCTCAATGCTGGTGTTGAGGTCCATGAGGATGCGCACCACGCCGCTGGATTCGGTGCCCGCGCCGTAACTGCTGATGGCCATGAAGTCCACGGCGTGGGGGATGTCCAACTGGCGCATCAGGTCGGTCAGGAAGAGGACGCCCCCTTTTAGAATGCAGACCAGCAGCAAATCTTTCCCCCTGTAATCGGCGCTGATCTGCTCGGCCAACTCGCGGACGCGCTGCTGAATCTGCTCTTCGGTCAAAAGCACTTCGGATACATCTTCGTACATTCCATGCTCCTTGCTTGCGGCGGATTCGCTGCAATCATAACGGACTTCAGAGAACTCTGCAAATGAACCCTTTGAGGTACTCCGATTCGGGAAACGAGAGGAGTATGGGGTGGTCGCTAGCCTGGCTCAACTTCTCCAGAATCTGAACGTCGCGGCCCGCGTCCACCGACGCGCCGAAGACGACTTTCTGGAACAGGTCCGGCGAGACCAGCCCCGAGCACGAGAACGTCGCCAGAATCCCGCCCGGTCGCAGAATCTGCATGGCCAGCAGGTTGATATCCTTGTAGCCGCGCGTGGCCGCCTGCACCTGCGACTGGGAAACGGCGAACTTGGGCGGGTCCAGGATCACCAGGTCAAAGGTGCGGCCGCTGTCGCGGTAGGCGCGGAGCACCCGAAACACGTCGCCCTCCACGTATTCGTCCTCGCCCACGCCGAGGCCGTTCAGCGCCATGTTGCGCCTGGCGAGGGCGAGGGCGTCGCGGGAAGTGTCCACGTTCACGATGCGCAACGCTCCCGCCGCCCCCGCGTACACGCTGAACCCGCCGGTGTAGCAGAAACAGTTGAGGATGTCCCTGTCGGTGGCATAGGGCGCGATGCGCCGACGGTTGTCGCGCTGATCCAGGTAGAAGCCGGTCTTCTGTCCCCGTTTGATGTCCACCAGGAACTTGCGGGCGTGTTCCAGAATCTCCACGGTGTCGGGCGGCTCCTTGCCCCAGATGGGGCCTGCGGTGGGGGTCAGGCCCTCCTTGCGGCGCACGTCCACGTCGCTGCGTTCGTAGATGCCCGCCGGATGGAGCAACTGCACGAGCGCGTCCACGATTTCGGCGCGCCAGCGTTCCGCCGCCAGGGTCAGGAACTGCACCGCCAGGAACTCGCCGTAGCGGTCCACGACAAGGCCCGGCAGGAGGTCTGACTCCGCGTTGACCAGCCGGTAGGCGGTGGTGTGGTTGGCGGCGCGGAGGGATTCCCGCCGCTCGCAGGATTTGCGGAGACCTTCGGCGAAGAACGCGGCATCCACGGTCTCGTCGGGGTTCCAGGTCCAGATGCGGACGCGGATTTGCGAGCGGCTGTTGTACCCGCCGCGCGCCAGGGGCTGGCCGCGGCTGTCGGCGACGAGGACGACATCGCCGTCGGCGGGATTGCCCTCTACCTTCGCGATGGCGCCGGAGAAGACCCACGGGTGGCGCTGCACGACGGGTTTCTCCTTCCCCGGCTTCAGGATGACCACTCCGGCCTCGTGGCTTCTGTTTGCTGCCATACATCCTCCGGCGAACGATTAGCGCATTGCGGCGGGCTTGCAGCGCATCCTGACCCAGAGCACCTGACGGGTGGCTTCGGTGAGGGCGGCCCGCTCGTCCACGCGCAGCCCGGCCACCCACAGGATGCGGGACTCGTTGCACAGCAGGGGCCAGTTGGCCCGCCATTCGCGGGGAACCTTGGCGTTGATCATGAACTCGTTGAGCCTCTTCTGTCGCCCGCCCATGCCCAGCGGGGCGAAGGTCTCGCCCGGTCGCCGCGGCCGCAGCACCAGGTTCTGGCCCGTCGCGCCCAGGTCCAGCCACGCTTGCCAGGGGTCGGTGTTGAGGCGCGCCTCCGCCGGCACAGTTTCAAGCACCTGCGTCTCCAGGACCCAGCGGCCGTCGGGCAGGCTGGCGGCGCCGGGCACGGGCACCGGCAGCGGCGCGCCCGCCAGTTGCGGCACGGGAGGCGGCGGCAGCACGCCGGCCTCGGCAACGTAGAACCGGCCGTACCGCGCCGCGGCGACAAGCCCCTGGGGGAGCGTGGCCTCGCCCGTGTCCGTGCGGTTCAGCACGTCCAGGGCGTTCTCAATGTGAATCCAGTTGATGTTCCGCAGCCCCTGCCGCAACCTGCGGATGGCCTCGCGCAGGATGCCGCGCTGGAGGCTACGGTGAAGCCCACGCCAGCGGGCCAGGTCAAACTCAATCCAGCCGTCCCCCTGGGCTGTCCGTGTCTGAATCCACGCCTTCCGCAATTCGCGCAGGAGGAAGGCGTAGTCGTCGGCGGCGACCGCTGCGGCCCGCCGTAAGACCTGGCGGACGTTGGGGTTGTAGGTTTCCAGGACGGGCAGCAACTCGTGTCGGAGGCGATTGCGGAAGTAGGTCTGGTCCAGGTTGGAGCGGTCAAAGCGGAACTCCAGGCCATTGTCGCGGCAGTAGGCGAGGATGTCGGCTTTGGAGACTTCCAGGAGCGGCCTGACGAGTTGGACCGGCTCGCCCTGGAGCAACTCTTCGGGCGCGCCCATGCGAAGCCGCGTGAGGTCCGACACGGGCAGGATGCCGCGCATTCCCGCCAGGCCGGCGCCGCGCAGGAAGTGCATGAGCACCGTCTCGGCCTGGTCGTCGGCATGGTGCGCCACGGCAACGGAGTGGGCTGCGAGTTGCCGCGCCGCGCGCAAGAGGAACGTGTACCGCGCCTGCCGCGCCGCTTCTTCCAGCGCCAGTTTGCGCTCCCTGGCCAGGGCGGGCACATCGGCGCTGCCCACGACAAGGGGCACGCCCCACTGTTCCGCCAGGTGCGCCACGAACGCCTGATCCGCGTCGGCCTCGTCGCCGCGGATCCGGTGGTTGAGGTGGGCGGCGTGCACGCGGATGCCCAACTCGCCCTGGAGGCGCAGGAGGATGTGGAGGAGCGCGACGGAGTCGGCCCCGCCCGACACGCCCACGACCACGCTCCCTGGCGGCAGCATGTGGTACTTCTGGATTGTGTGTCGCACTCGTTGCACCAGTCCCATGCGGCGCTCCCGCTCTACTATACCCCCCGTGGGCGGCGGTGTCAACGCGGGCGGGGCTATCCACGAATAACGCGAATGGACACGAATGGGGTAACGGCTAGCCGCGAATCACGCGATTCTACGCGAACGGAGGATACATGTGGACGCGCAGAGCGGGTTTCCATCGCCGCCGGGGATGCGGGCAGGTGCGGGAACCCGCCCTACGCTCGCTGCGCGGCCCCACCTGCGACGCACCTCCGAGGTGCGTCGCAGGTTTGACACTTCCAAAAGTGCGTCGCACTTGGCCGCCAGCCCGTCCCCTCGCCCCGCTTGCGGGGAGAGGGTTAGGGTGAGGGGTGGCCAGAACACATAGGGCGGGTTTCCATCGCCGCCGGAAATCCGGACGTTGACGCCGCGCGGCGCATACGCTATACTCTCTCTGCGCACGACGGTTGCCATCATCCCACGGGGTTCATCGGCGATAGGCTGCGTTCGGGAGGTGCGTATGGACTTGGGATTGGCCGAGCGGGTGGCGATCACGACGGCGTCCAGCAAGGGGCTGGGCAAGGCCATCGCCATGGAACTGGCGCGCGAGGGGGCGAAGGTGGTCATCTCGTCCCGGGATGAGGCGCGGCTGCGCCAGACCGCGCACGAAATCTCCACGGCGACGGGGAACGCGGTGGTGCCTCTCGTGGCCGACGTTACGCGGGCCGAGGACGTGGAGCGCCTGGTGGCCGAGACGGTGCGGCGCTTCGGGCGGCTGGACATCCTGGTTACCAACGCGGGCGGGCCTCCCCCCGGCGGGTTTGAGGCCCACGATGACGCGGCATGGGAGGCGGCGTTCCGGCTCACCCTGTTGAGCGTAACGCGGCTGATTCGCGCGGCGCTTCCCGCCATGAAGGCGCGGCGATGGGGGCGCATCATCAACATTACCGGCACATCGGCCCGCCAGCCGGTGGACGACCTGGTGCTGTCCAATGCTTACCGCGCTGCCGTGGTGAACCTGGCCAAGAGCCTTTCGCGCGCGCTGGCTCCGTACAACATCACCGTCAACAACGTGGCGGCGGGCACTATCCTCACCGATCGGGTGCAGGAGTTGGCGGAGAGCCGTGCGCGCGCCCAGGGTGTTGAGGTAGAGCAGGCGCTGGCGCAGTTCACGCGAGAGATTCCGCTGGGCAGGCTGGGCCGGCCTGAGGAGTTGGCGGCGGCAGTGGCTTTTCTGGCGTCGGACAGGGCCTCGTACATCACCGGCGTTACGCTGCCGGTGGACGGCGGAGTGATCCGCGCCAGTTGGTAGCGCCGAAAGGCGGATAGGAGGCGGAGGGTGGCAGAAATGGCGGAAACGGCGCAGAAGTTCCTGGAGGACTCGCGGAAGACCCTGGACAAGATCACGGCGAAACTGGCGAATATCCGTGGGGCGCTGGGGCAGGGGGCGGCGCTGGACAAGATGGTAACCGGCCTGGAGGCGAGCCGCGACGACCTCGCCAAGCGCCTGGACGAGATCCCGCCCGACCAGCCGCTGGAAACGTCGGCGAAGCGCAAGATTCAGGGAGACCTGTCTACGCTGAAGCGGCGCGTGTCGCGCGTGAACGACGGCATCCAGTTCGCGGTGGACCCCCAGCCGCCAAAGGCGGGGGCCTGGGCCTGGTTCCTGGCCGAGTTGGCGCTCATCGTCCTGGTGGCGTATCTATACGTGGACGTGCATCAGGGCAGGCCGCTGCGGGCGTTCCTCAGGGGTGTCAGCCCCGCGGCGCGGGTGGAGTTGGCGATCCAGACGGCGGAACTGAAGGCGCTGGCGACGGCCCAGCCGACGGACCTGGAGGCGCTGGCGAAGGGCATTTCGGCGCTGGAGTCGGCCTTCGCCCGCGCGGGGTTCCCGCCCGACGACGCGAAGGTTTTCGCCGACGCCGTGGAGCGGATGCGGGCGGAACTGGCCCGCAAGGATAAGGCCAACGGCGAGGTCGTGGGCGTGTACCTGGACCGCATCGTGGAGGATGTGCTGAAGGGCGAGGAGGGGTTCTTCTGGGATCGCGGCGTGGGGCGCTACGTGGAGGTGCTATTCGCGATCTTCTTCGGCGTCATGGCGTTCGCCCTGTACAACACGTGGGAATACATGCGGCATCCGGGGCGCTCGTGGTGGGTCGCCTGGCATGTGGCCAAGGCGTTCATGGCGCTGGTGCTGGGGTTCGTTACTATCGTGATCCTCAGCCAGGTGAACTTCGCCACGCCTGCCAGTTTGGAGAAGCAGACGGCGCTGGGGCTTGGGACCGCGCCCATTGAACTGGTGATGGCGGTGTCGGCCCTGGCGGGGTACTTCAGCCATCGGATGCTGGGGTTCCTGGACCGGTACGCGGACAAGGTGTTCGGCCCGCCGGCGTAACGGCGCACGGGCGCAAAGAAATCCGCCCGACCGCATGGGCCGGGCGGATGTTTCGCTGGCGCGTGGCGCGACTAGCCCTGCTGCTTCTGGGCGAGTTTCCGCTTTTCCTCTTCCACCAGGAGCCGCCGCAGAATCTTGCCCACCATGGTCTTGGGCAGTTCCTTGCGGAACTCCACGGCGCGCGGGACCTTGTACTTGGCCAGGCGCGTGCGGCAGAACTCTATGATCTCCTCCTCGGTGGCCGTCTCGCCTTCCTTCAGGACCACGTAGGCCTTGACCATCTCGCCGCGGTACTCGTCGGGCACGCCCGCCACGACCGCCTCCTTGATCTTGGGGTGCTCGTACAGGACTTCCTCCACGTCGCGCGGATAGACGTTGTACCCGCCGGAGATGATCATGTCCTTCTTGCGGTCCACGATTTGGAAGTAGCCGTCGGCGTCCATGCGGGCCATGTCGCCGGTGTACAGCCAGCCGTCGCGCAGCACCATGGCCGTCTCATCGGGCTTGTTCCAGTAGCCCTTCATGACCTGCGGGCCGCGCACCGCCAGTTCGCCCACCTCGCCGACGGGCAGTTCCTTGGTGCCGGTCTCCAGGTCCACGATGCGGGCGTCGGTGTCGGGGAAGGGGATGCCGATGGTGCCCACCTTGTTCTGGCCGTAGATGGGGTTGGCGTGGGTTACAGGCGACGCCTCCGACAGGCCATAGCCCTCCACCAGTTTGCCGCCGGTGAGTTTCTGGAATTTCTCCTGAACCTCCACGGGCAGGCCCGCCGCGCCGCTGATGCACGCGCGGATGGAGTTGACGCCATAGGCCTGGACGTTGGGGAAGTTGTTGAACGCCACGTACATGGTCGGGACGCCCGGGAACACCGTCGGCTGGAAGTTCTTGATGGCCAGCATGATGCCGTGGTAGTCGCGCGGGTTGGGGATGAGGATCATGGACGCGGCGGTGGCCATGGCGAAGTTCATGCAGGTGGTCATGCCGTAACTGTGGAACAGGGGCAGGGCGGTGAGCACGCACTCCTTGGCTTCCTGGGCCTTGAACCACGCGGCGGTCTGCAGGGCGTTGGCCAGCAGGTTGCTGTTGGAGAGTTCCGCGCCCTTGGGGACTCCGGTGGTGCCGCCGGTGTAGAGCAGGCAGAGGGTGTCGCTGGGCTTGATGTCCACCGGCTGGAGCGCGGGCGCGCCGGCCAGCACGTCCTGGAACCAATAGGTGTCTTTCTCGCCCTCAATGCTCAGCGCGTGGCCTTCCTTCTTCTCCTTGGCGACGGTGAACAGGGTGCGCAGCAGGCCGGGGAAGTATTCCTTCACGTTGGTAACGATGACGCGCTTGAGCGGCGTGTTCCCGCGCACCTGCTTGACGTTGCCGTAGAAGGCGGTGAGGGCGACGAGGGTTTCCGCGCCCGAGTCGTTGACCTGGTGCTCCAACTCGCGGGCTACGTACAGGGGGTTGCAGGGCACGATGACGGCGCCCGCGCGGGCCGCGCCGTAGTACGCGATGATGTACTGCGGGCAGTTGGGCAGGTAGATGGCGACCCGATCGCCCTTCTTCACGCCCAGTTTCTGGAGGCCCGCCGCGAATCGGGTAACCAGTTCATCCAGTTCGCGGAAGGTGATCTTCTTCGCCATGTAGCGGGACCCCAGCGGCGCGCCGTAGATGAGGGCGACGCGGTCGGGGTACTTCTGGGCCGAGCGCCTCAGCAGTTCATGTAGGGGGATCGCCGGATAGTCAATGTGCTTGGGGACCGACTCATCATAGAACTTGTGCCAGGGCTTTTCCATTTTCCTACCTCCTCCTCGTACTCTATGCGAACGATTCACCGGACATTGGGCATGGGCCTGTGGCTGCCCCAGAGCGGACGGCTCCGGTTCTGCGGTTCTGCGCGTCTGTTCACATACGGCACCTCCCTGTGCGATGCCCATCGCGGGCAAGAAGAGGACAGGTCTATGCCTTGACCTTGGCCAGGCGCTCTTTCAGGAACGCCTGAATCGTCTCAAAGACTTTCTCGCGCTCCAGGTCGCGCATCATCTCGTGGTGGCTCCGCTCAAACCAGACGATGCGCTTGTCGGTGGAGGCGATGCGGTCGTGGATAATCTGCGCCGACTTGGGGGCCACCGTCTGGTCCTTGTGCGACTGGATGATGAGGGCGGGGGCGCGCACCTCGGGCAGGCGGCCCTCCACGTAGGTGGTGTAGTCCAGAAAAGACACGATGGCGTCCATAGGGGCGCGGTCGTAGTTGGTGTCGTACTTCTCCAGTTCCTTGTCGGCGTAGTTGGGCGGCATGGGCCACCAGTGGACGAGCCTGCCGACAACAGGGCGGAGGAAGGAGAGCGCGTTCCCCGGCGCGAGGGGGTTGCGGAGTTTGAGCGCCGCGGCCACGAGGGCGATGGCGTCCACATGTTCGGGGTGTTCGGCGGCCAGGTGCAGGGCCACCAGCCCTCCCATGGACAGGCCCGCGACGACGGCCTTTTCGGCCTCGGTGAGTAAATCCTTCAGGGCGGCCTCGGCGTCGGCGTACCAGTCGCGCCACGTTACGCCCACCAGGGCCTCGGGTGTTTGCATGTGCCCGCGCAGGACGGGCATGCGGTAGGGCAGGCCCAGAGCCTCAATGTAGGGATTGAGGCCGTTGACGCAGTCCAGGCTTGACGTAAAGCCGTGTAGGTTGAGCACTCCGAGCGGCGCTTTCATAGAGCCTCCTGTGATCTACTTGACATAAGGTTGACACATCCTCCCCGCGCTGCGCTAGATGCGGCGGGCGATTTCCGACGGGTCGGGCGGGCAGCCACGAACAAGCCGGAAGCCACCCTTGCGTGCGAAGGCCGCGGCGCAGTCGCCCACGCAGAGCACCCGGCCATGATCCGCGGGCAGGGCCACGCCGCTCCCCAGGACGATGTCGGTGCGGCGCAGTTGCCCGCTCCACAACAGGCGAAGGCGGCCCCATCGGGACTTTCGCAATGTGCGGAAGGCGAGGTACAGGGCGGCGTTGCATCCGCTGCACGAGTCCGAGACATGCTCGTACACATGATGATAGCGGAAGTAGCCGGGATAGTCCAGCACGAACGGGCGCGCGGCTTCCGGAATGGGCACGCCCACGGCTTGGACGGGCGCGGGTGGGATGTGCGGCGCGCGCTCGCGGGGCATGCCCATCAGTTCCAGGCAGGCGTTGTCCACCTCCACCACGTCGGTGCCCGCCACAAGGATGCCCATGTCCACGGGCGTGCCGAAGCGCCACGGCCCCAACCCCTCCAGGGCCACGATGCCATCCACCACGGTGAGGTGGGGCCTTGCGACGCGGGCCAGGGCCGGAATGGCGCGATCCAGCCCGATCTTGTGAAACCGCTTCTTGTCGGCTTCGGTGAGCAGGCCCTTCTGGTTCTTCAGGCCCAACGTTACGCCGGTCTGGATGTGCGTCTTCATCTTGGCGACGTTGACGTACTCGTGGGTCTGGAGCAGCGCCGGCAGCCGGATTCTGCCGAATTCCCATTCCACCTCTACGCGGGGCGCGTCGTTCAGGTCCACCAGTTGCGCGCCGTAGCGCCGGGCCAGGTCGGCGTAGCCTGTGCGGCGGAACGCTTCCATGGCCGAGCGGCCCACGATGGCGCCCTCGCCGATGACGATGGGGCGGCCCGCGAAGTAGCGCAGCAGCCCCTCCACCACGGCGGGGTCGGTGAACAGGCCGACGCCGGGCGGGCCGTAGTCGGGCACGTTGGGCTTGATGAAGATGGCCTCGCGGGTCGGCTTATATGCGATTAGGTCCAGCGCCTGGGCCAGGGCGTCGGCGGCCTGGTCCAGGGCGCTGCGCACGATAGCAACCGTCATGTGTCCCTCAGAAATACGCGAACCAGGTTGACGCTGGAGAAATGGCCGCCCGTCAGGTAGGTGAGCGTGCCTTCGCGGCCGAACAGGGCGCGGGCGATGCGCTTCTCGTCCCATCCGCGGTCGTGGAGTTGGCGGATGCGCGCTTGCAACTCCTCCAGGTAGGCGATCTTGTCCAGGATTTCGCGGCGGGGGTTGGGGCGCACGCTGCCGCTGCCCGGGAACAGGTACGAGATGTCCAGCGACGCCAGATGGCGGAGCGAGTCCAGGGTGGCGCGGATGTCGTAGTCGGGGCGGTAGGCGCGATCCTTGCCGCCGATGAACAGGTCGCCGGTGAAGGCCCAGCCCTCGCCGGGTTCGTAGATGAGGAGGTGGTCCGGGCTATGGCCTGGCGCGTGGATGACCCGGAAGCGGTGATGCTCGGTCGCGATTTCGGGCGGGGCTTCGCGGCCCTCCGATGGCACGGGCCAACCCCAGAAGATTCGCCGATACAGTTGCATGCGGATGAGCGCCGGGTCGCGCAGGTAGGGCAGGGCCAGCGGGTGGGCGTAGATGGTCGCGCCGTGCTCGCGGGCGATCTGGGCGTTGGCGCCGATGTGATCCTCGTGGTGGTGGGTGTTGACGATGAAGCGCACGGTCTGGCGGCGGAGGGCGGCACACAGTTCGCGGGCGGTGAAGTGGCAGCCCGTGTCCACCAGCAGGCCATCCACGAAGTAGGCGGCCGTCCAGTAGGCTGGACGCCGGAAGAAGCCCCTGGCTAGGCGGAACTTGGTAACCGCGCCTATCTGCTCGGTCTGGATCACGGGTTCTGCTCCAGCAACAGTTGTGCCCGGAACTCGTCGGGTATGCGTATGGGTCGGAACGTCTTGGGGTCCATCATCACCTGGACGGTCTCGCCTTCGGCCAGCAGGATGCCGGTCTCCTGGTTGATGACCTGGTACGAGAACGTGAAACTGCGCTGCCGAACCTGGCTCACCCACGTGCGGACGAGGATGGGGTCGTCAAAGCGGGCCGAGGCGTGATACCTGCAGCGCGCCTCGGCGATGACGAAGGTGATGCCTTCCTTCTCGCGGCGGGGGATGTCAAACCCGACCTCGCGCAGGTAGTTGACGCGGCCCACCTCAAACCACACGAAGTAGTTGGCATAGTACACGATGCCCTGGGCGTCGGTTTCGGCGAAACGCACGCGGAGCGTGCTCTCGGAGACGCGCGGCGGTGTCATAGGACGCTGGCCCCTCCGGTCAGGATTTGGCGAAGCCATATCGGAATGGTCTGGACGTCGCGGTTCTTGTTGACGCAGATGTGGCGGGTGTGGCCCGTGGCAAGGAGGAGGTCGGCGGCATTGCGCACCTCGTAGCGGAAGGTGAGGCCGCGGCTTCGCAGTTCGGCGAGGCGCGTGCAGATCGCCACCTCCTCGTCGTAGAAGGCCGGGTGCGAGAAGCGCACGTACAGTTCGGTAACGGGCAGGAAGACGCCTCTGGCTTCGCACTCGGCGTAGGCGAGGCCGGCGGCGCGGAAGAAATCGCTCCGCCCGGCCTCAAACCAGACGGCATATTCCGAATGGTGGACGATCCCCATGGCGTCCGTTTCGGCGTACCGAACGCGGAAGCGGGTTACGGTTTCCGCCACGGCGCGTGGCCTCCTTGCTGATGGATTCCCCGTGCGACGCGTCGCACCCATGCGACGCACTTCGCCTGTGCAGTTCAACCCATACGTGCGACGCACCACGCAGGTGCCGAATCAACCCACACGTGCGACGCACCTACGAGGTGCGTCGCACGTAGCCTTACACAGCGGTTCCTGCGGTGGCCGCCTCAATCTCCTTGATGAGGGCGGGTATCACCTTGTACAGGTCGCCTACCACGCCGAAGTCAGCAATCTGGAAGATGGGCGCCGATGGGTCCTTGTTGATGGCGATGATGTACTTGGCTTCCTTCATGCCGGCCTGGTGCTGGATGGCGCCGGACACGCCGCAGGCGATGTAGAGTTCGGGGTGCACGGTCTTGCCGGTCTGGCCCACCTGATGGTCATGGGAAATCCAGCCCGCGTCCACAGCCGCGCGGGAAGCGCCGACGGCCCCGCCCAGGACGGTGGCCAGTTGCTCAATGAGTTTGAACCCGTCGGGGCCACCCAGGCCGCGCCCGCCCGTTACGATGACCTTGGCCTCTTCCAGGTCCACGGTATGCTTGCCCTCCTTGATGACTTCCAGAATCTTCGTCATCAGGTCGCTCTCGGACAGGTCCACCTCCACGCGGGTGATCTCGCCGGTGCGGGTCTTGTCCTCGGGCAGGGAGCGCATGACGCCGGGGCGCACGGTGGCCATCTGCGGGCGGTGGCGCGGGCAGGCGATGGTGGCCATGATGTTGCCGCCAAAAGCCGGTCGGGTCTGGAGCAGGAGCCGCTCGCTCTCGTCTATGTCCAGGCCGGTGCAGTCGGCGGTGAGGCCGGTGTGGATGCGCTGGGCCACGCGCGGGGCCAGGTCGCGGCCGATGTGCGTCGCGCCGAACAGGACGATCTCCGGCTTCTTCTCCTGCACCAGGTTGGAGAAGACCTTGGTGTAGGCGTCGGTGCGGTAGTGTTCCAGCAACGGGTGATCGGCCAGGAGCACCTCGTCGGCGCCGTACCAGATGAGTTCCTGGGCCAGGTTGTCCACGTTGTGGCCCAGGAGCACGCCGATAGCCTTGGCGCCCAGGGTGTCGGCGAGTTCGCGGGCCTTGCCCATGAGTTGGCGGGCGACCTTGGTCAGCATGCCGTCGCGCTGCTCGGCGAAGACCCACACGTTGCGGTAGTCGCTCAGGCGCACGCCGGTGGTGGGCATTTCGCCCAGGACCAGCGCCTGCTCGGGGCAGGCCTCCACGCAGATGCCGCAGGACACGCAGGTCTCGTACACGACGGCCACGTTGCCCTTGACCTCAATGGCTCCGAATGGGCAGACCATCTGGCAGGTGCCACACGCTGTGCATTTTTCCTCAATGACCTTCAGTTCCATCCTTGACCTCCTTGCTGGCAGTAGTTGGTGGGATCAACGAACGATGCGAACGCGCAGGGCGCTCGCGGATAGCCTCTCATCCGAATTCGCGCATGATGGCGCGGGCCAGGCGCTGGATGCCTTCGCGGATGACCTCCGGGCGGCAGTAGGAGAAGTTCAGGCGCATGGTGTTGTGGCCGCCCTCGTCTGGGAAGAACGCAGCGCCTGGAACATAGGCGACTTTCTCCTCCAACGCGGTTTTCAGGAACTCGGTGGTGTTGACCCGCTCGGGCAGGCGCACCCACAGGAACAGGCCGCCCTGCGGCCGCGTCCAGGTTACGCCGGTGGGGAACTGCTCCTCCATGGCGTGGAGCATGGCGTTGCGCCGCTCGTAGTAGGCCTCGCGCACCTTCTTGACGTGGGAACGCAACAGGCCGCGGCTGCAGATGTCGTGGGCCACCATCTGGACGAAAACGCCCGTGTGCAAATCCGCGCCCTGCTTGGCCTGCACGAGTTTGCCGATGATCTTGGACGGCGCGGTAACCCAGCCGATGCGGATGCCCGGCGCCAGGGTCTTGGAGAACGTGCTCAGGTAGATGACGTTTTCCTTGTGCAGCGTCTCTATGGGCGTGATGTCCTCGCCCTCAAAGCGCAGTTCGCCGTAGGGGTCGTCTTCTATGATGGGCACGCCGTACTTGGCGGCCAGGCGCACCAGTTCAATGCGGCGCTCCAGCGGGAGCGTCGTGCCCGCCGGGTTGTGGAAGTTGGGCAGGACGTAGATGAACTTGACCTTGCCCTGGTGGGCCTTGAGGACAGGCTCCAGTTCGTCCACGCACATGCCGTCGTCGTCCAGGGGCACGGTGGCGAATTGCGGCTCGTAGGCGCGCCACGCCTGGAGCGCGCCCAGGTAGGTGGGGCGCTCGGTGATGACGACGTCGCCCTTGTCCAGGAAGACGCGCCCGATGAGGTCCAGCGCCTGCTGCGAGCCGTTGGTGATGATGATGTTCTCCACCTCGGCGGGGACGCCATACTTCTGCATTTTCTCGCAGAGGTACTCGCGCAGGGGCGTGTAGCCTTCGGTAGCGCCGTACTGGAGCGCCTTGCTGCCGTTGGTGGTGAGGACGTACTCGCACGCCTCGCGGAACTCGCGGATGGGGAACAGTTCGGCGGCGGGTAACCCGCCTGCGAACGAGATGATGTCGGGCTTCTCGGTGAGTTTGAGCAGTTCCCGGATGACAGAACTGGTCATCTTCACGGCGCGGCCGGCGAACTTGGCGTCCCAGTTGGTGGTAACTTCGGTTTCCACGGGTTGAACAGGTAATGACATGGGTCCTCCTCATTGAGTGGTTGTGTAGGGCCGGGAGTCTCGCCGTTGAGATTGCATCTCCCGGTGGATGATTTCTTTCAACAATTGGGCCCGCGCGGCCCCGCCCACGGTCTCCAGTTTGCGGATGCCGAGGGGGTCAATCTCCTCTCGGAGCAGGCGCAACTCTTCGGCGGTGGGCGGCGGGGTTTCCGATAGCGGGCTGGCCACCCGCAGCGGGAAGCCCGTGCGCGCCCGCACGTCGTCCAGCGACACGCCCGGGTGCAGGCTGACGAGCCGCACCTGGCCCTCGTGCAGGTCAAACGTGGCCAGGTCGCTGACCAGATACCAGTCGCGCGGGCGGTCGGGGATGTGGCCCACGCCGCTGACGAAATCCACCGCCGGCACGAAGACGCGGGCGTCGTGGCGCGGCACGTAGAGTTCCACCCGCCGGTAGATGGGCGTGATGTCGGCGATGCCGCCGCAGCCGGGGAGCCGCAATCGGGGCCGGTGCCAGTCGCCGATGCAGACGTTGTTGAAGTGGCCGCGCGGGTCCACCTGGGCGGGGCGCAGGAATTCGCGCGGCTCCAGCGTGGGCAGAATCTCGCGGCAGATGGACGGGAAGTTCATGCGGCGCAGCGGGCGGTCCAGCCACATGGCCTCGTCGCGCACGAGCGACAGCGGCTTCCAGTCCAGCGTAACGGCCATGCCCACCGCCGAGGCCAGCACCAGGTTGGGCGCGTGGGTGCATTTGGCCAGGATGTAGCCGGCGAGGGTCAGGGGCGTGGAGAGGCCCTGCACCACGATGTCGCCATCGCGGAGCCGTCGGCTGATGCATGTGGCGATGATTTCGTCGGGCGTGAATTCCGGTTTCATGTTTGCAGCCACGCGCTCAAGTATTCCTGGAATCGGTCGGACGCGCAGGCTTCCACGTAGGCGAGGATAGCCTGGGCATCCAGCGGATACAGCGGATGGCAGGATGTGGGCGCAGCGCCGTTGGGCGCGGCCACCACATGGGTAACGCGCTGCCCCAGCAGGTCGGCCTCGGCCGACAGGCGCGGCACGATGCGCTCGGCCGTTACGATGACGGTTCGCGCCGCCAGGCTCAGTTCCCAGTCCACGGCCAGATTGCCGCCCAGGATGGCGTTGCCCATGGGGTCGGCCTCCAGGGCGTGGATGAGGGCCGCGTCGGGGGCGATGGCCGGGAAGGCGACGCACGTCTCGCCGGTGTACGGGTCGGCGACGGTGCGCACGTCGGGCCGCACGCGCAGGAAGTCCGTGCCCAGCCATGCGGGCGACGCGACGAACCCGACGCGGGCGAGCGTGGCGCGCAGGCCACACGCGATGCTGGTCTCGGTCTCCTCTACGAGTTCCAGCGTGCCGGCGGAGGCGGCGCGGGTGAACATGGGCGCCAGGCCGAAGGCTTCCAGACCGAAGTAGCAGGTGCGCACGCGGCGCGCCAGGCCCGCGCCCACGAGAAGGTCGGCGTCCAGCCCCAGCGTGGCGCCGAGCAGGGTCAGGTCGCCGATGCGCGCGCGAATGATCTCGCGCACGGCGGCCATGGGGCGGCGGTGGAGCATGAGGCCGCCGATGGCGAGGAGGCTGCCGGGCGCGATGGCGCGAATGGCCTGGGCGAGGGAGCAGGTCTTGTCCATCATGGCGCCCCCTCACCCTTGCTCGGCAGCCGGCCGTCCAGCAGCGCGGTGATGCGCGGCAGGTCTTCTATGCGCGGGATGGCAAAGTGGGCGTCGTCGGGGTCATCGCTGCCCACCAGGACGGTGATCATGCCCATCTTGCGCCCAGGCACCAGGTTGCGCGGCGTGTCGTCCAGCAAGAGGCACTCCTCGGGGCGGGCGTCCAGCAGGGCAAGCGCCAACTCGTAGGCTTCGGGGTCTGGCTTGTTTACATAACGAACAGCCTTGATGTCTATGATGGCGGAGAAGTGGCGCTCCACGCCGAGGAGGTTGAGCACCCGCCGGGCATGGGCTTCGCTGGCGTTGGTGAACACGACCTTGGTGAGCGGGAGCGCGGCCAGGGCCTTGTCCAGCGCAGGGTTTGGCCCGATGAACCGTTCCAGCGGCAGGTTGTGGACGTAGGCCAGGTAGTCGTCGGGGTCCACGCCGTGATGGAGCATCAGGCCGCGCAGGGTGGTGCCGTACTCGCGGAAGTAGCGGTCGCGCAGCGCGAGGATGTCCTCCTCGCCAAAGCCGCATCGCTCGCGCATGTACTGCTTGATGAGGCGACCGACCTCGTCCATGAGGCCCGAACTCATGGGGTACAGGGTCTGGTCCAGGTCAAACAGGGCGAAGCGCAGCGGGGGCGGCCCGCTCGGCTTCGCGTCGGCGGGGTTGGGGCGCTTGCGGGTGCTCGCCGCGGAGCGCGCCTTCGGTTTGGCGGCGTTCGGCTCGGGGGCCAGGAGCACGGCCGCGCCGTTGGCGCCAGCGCCGCACAGCGTGGCGACGCCCAGAGCCGCCCCGCGGCGGCGCATCTCGTAGGCCAGGGTCATGAGGATGCGGGCGCCCGTTGCCCCCACGGGGTGGCCGATGGCGACCGCGCCGCCGTTGACGTTGACGCGCTCCGGGTCAATGCCCAGTTCGCGGATGCAGATGAGGGGCACGGCAGCGAACGCCTCGTTGATTTCCCAGAGATCCACGTCGCGGGGGCGCAGACCGTGCTCGGCGAGAAGCCTTCGGGCGGTGTCGGCGGGGACGGTACTGATACGCGGCGGCTCGTCGGAGACCTGGGCCGCGCCGACAATCCACGCCAGGGGTTGCAGGCCCAGCGCGTGGGCGTCGGCCTCGTCCATGAGGACAAGGGCCGCCGCGCCGTCGTTCAGCCCTGGGGCGTTGCCCGCCGTTACCGTGCCTTCGGGCGAGAAGGCCGGAGGCAGGGCGGCGAGTTTCTCCAGCGTGGTGTCGGCGCGGGGCTGCTCGTCCGTGTCCAGGATGGTCTCGGACTTGCCGACCTTCACCGTGGTTGGCGCGATTTCGTCTCGGAAGAACCCCGCGTCTTTGGCGGCGAAGTACCGCCGATGGCTGCGGAGCGCCCATTCGTCCTGCGCGGCCCGCGTGATACCGCAGGCTTTGGCGGCGTCGTTGGCGTAGTCGCCCATGTGCTTGCCCCCCAGCGGGCAGGTGAGCGACGCCGTCAGGTCGTCCACGAGGGGGCCATCGCCCAGGCGGTAGCCCCAGCGGGCGCGCGGCAGGATGTAGGGCGACTGGCTCATGTTCTCCATGCCGCCGGCGACGACCCACCGGGCGCGGCGGCTCTGGATGAGCAGGTCGCCCCAGATGACGGCGTTCAGCGCCGACGTGCAAGCCGTGTTGAGGGACATGGCGCCGACGGCGACGGGCACGCCGGCGCGCAGGGCAGCCTGGCGCGCGGGCACCTGGCCCACGCCCCCGCCCACGCAGTGGCCCAGGATGATCTGATCGCGCTCATCCAGCGCCAGCGCGACGCGGGAGCAGGCCGCGCGGATTGCCCACGCGCCCAGTTCCACCGCGGGCGTGTCTTTTAGCGTGCCGCCAAAACGCCCGAAAGGCGTCCGCGCGGCCGATACGATGACCGTTGCCATGCGCTGTGTCCCTTCGCCGTGCGATGTGCGAGACTCCGAGGGCGCAAGAGATTCCCTCGGAGGCGTCGGCCTCGTCTCATCCCTGAATGATGTTGCGCGCTCTGAGTCGGCTCAGGATTTGCCGTGCGGCCTCGTCGGGCGGCGCGGTGATGGTCTCGCCCGGCTCCTTGGCCGGCGGGCTGAAGGAGCGCCGCACCTGGGTGGGCGAGCCTTCCAGTCCCAGCGTCCCCGGCTCCGCGCCCAGGTCTTTGGACGTCCACAAGGTTACCTGGCGGGAACGGTAGGCGGTGATGATGCCGGGCGCGGTGGGATACCGGGGCTTGTTGGCCTCTTTGGTGATGGTGAGCAGCGCGGGCAGCCGGGCTTCTATGATCTCGTACCCGTCTTCCAGTTTGCGTTTGGCGCGCACGCTGCCGTCGGTGAGCGTCAGTTCGGTTACGTAGGTGATCTGGGGGATGCCCAGATATTCGGCCAACTGGGGGCCTACCTGGGCGGTGTCGCCATCAATGGCTTGGCGGCCGGCCAGGATAAGGTCGTAGTCGCCGATTTTCTTGATGGCCATGCCGAGGGTGGTGGCGGTGGCCCAGGTGTCGGCGCCCGCGAAGGCTCGGTCCGACAGGAGGATGGCCTCGTCGGCGCCCATGGCCAGGGCCTCGCGCAGCGCGTCATCGGCCTGGGGCGGACCCATGGTGATGACGGTAACGTGCGCGCCCCGGCTCTCCTTGAGTTTCAGCGCCTCTTCCAGCGCGTTCTTGTCCTCGGGGTTGATGATGCTGGGCACCCCTTCGCGGATGAGCGTGCCGGTGCGGGGGTCCAGTTTGACCTCGGTGGTGTCGGGTACCTGTTTGATTGTAACGACGATCTTCATAATTGGCCCTCCTGGTGATTGCTCCTGCGCGGCTCGCTCTAGCGGATGCGGACGCCGACTTTGCGGAACAGGTTGGTGGCGATGACAAGGCGCTGGATTTCGTTGGTGCCCTCAAAGATGCGGGTGATGCGGGCGTCGCGATACATCCGCTCCACGGGGTACTTCTTCATGTAGCCCATGCCTCCGTGGATTTGCACGCACTTGTCCACGCAGCGGTCCAACACTTCGGAGCCGAAGACCTTGCACATGGCGGCGTAGGTGCTGAAGTCGCGGCCCATGTTGCCCGAGTCCATCATCCAGGCGGTGCGATAGACGAGCGAACGCAGGGCTTCAATCTCGGTGGCCATGTCGGCGATCATCCACTGGATGGCCTGCTTCTGGGCGATGGGCTGGCCGAACTGGTAGCGGTTCTTGGCGAAGTCAATGGCCGCGTCCAGGGCCGCCTGCGCGCCGCCCAGGCAGCCGGCGCCCAGGCTGATGCGCCCCACGTCCAGGGTCTTCAGGGCCGTGAGGAAGCCCGCGCCAAACTGGCCCAGGACGTTCTCCTTGGGCACGACGCAGTCCTCAAAGATGAGTTCGGCGGTGGAGGAGCCGCGGATGCCCATCTTGGTCTCTTTGGTGCCCACGCGGAAGCCGGGGAAGGTCTTCTCCACGATGAAGGCCGTAACGCCGCCGCGCGCGCCCAGGGCCGGATCGGTTACGGCGAAGACGGTGATGATGTCGGCGATGTCGCCGTTGGTGATCCAGATTTTCGTGCCGTTGAGGATGTAGTTGTCGCCGTCGCGCACGGCGCGGGTCTGGATGGCCGCGGCGTCGGAGCCGGCGTTGGGTTCGGTGAGGGCGAAGGCGGCGATCTTCTCGCCGCGGGCCAGCGGCGTGAGGTATTTTTCCTTCTGCTCGGGCGTGCCATCCAGGTAGATGGCCATGGCGCCGATGCCGGTGTGGGCGCCGATGACCGTGGCGGTGGAGCCGCAGACTTTGTTGATTTCCTCCATGAGGATGCAGTAGCCCATTTCGCCGGCGCCCGCGCCCCCGTATTCCTGCGGGAAGGGCACGCCCATCAGTCCCAGTTTGGCCGCCTTGCGGATGACGTCCATCGGGACTTTCTCTTCCACGTCAATCTCTTCGGCGATGGGCGCGATCTCGTTCTGCGCGAACTCGCGGATCATGCGGCGAAGGAGTTCGTATTCTTTGGGAAATGTGAAGTCCATAGATGCGCTCCTTTTGGTTGGCGTCAGGCTCCCGAAGTCAGAGGAACTTCGGGAGCCTGGGAGATGGCTGGCCTACCGGTCTTCAAACTTGGCCTGGCGCTTCTGCAGGAAGGCGGCCACACCCTCGCGCATGTCGTAGGTCTCGCAGAGTTTGGCGAAGTGCTCGGCCTCGTACAGCAGGGCATCTTGCAGGTCCATTTCCAAGCCCTTGTTCACGGCGTCAATGATGGCGGCGAGGGACAGGGCCGACTTGGACACGATCTTCTTGGCGAGGCCCTTGGCCTCTTTGATGACGTCGCCGGCGGGCACGACCTTGTTCACCAGGCCGATGCGGAAGGCTTCCTGCGCGGTGATCATGTCGCCGGTGAACAGGAGTTCAAAGGCCTTGCCCTTGCCCACGTAGCGCGGCAGGCGCTGGGTGCCGCCCCAGCCGGGGATGATGCCCAGGTTGATCTCGGGCTGGCCGAAGCGGGCGCGGTCCGAGGCGATGCGGATGTGGCAGGACATGGCCAGTTCGTTGCCGCCGCCCAGGCACACGGCGTTGATGGCGGCGATGACGGGCTTAGGGCTGGCCTCTATCTTGCTGAAGAGTTGCTGGCCCTTGACCACCACTTCCTTGGCGTCGTCGTGGCCCTTGAGGGCGTTGATCTCGTTGATGTCGGCGCCCGCCACGAAGGCGAACTGGCCCGCGCCCGTGATGATGATGGCCTTGACCTCGGGGTTGGCCAGGGCCTCGTCAAAGGCGGCGTTCAGGTCCATGACGGTCCGCGTGTCAAAGGCGTTGGCGGGGGGATGGTCAATGGTCAGGATGGCGATGCGCTCCTCAACGGACACCTTCACATTCTGATACTCACCCATGGTCTCGCTCCTTTCTCTCGTCGTGTTCTATAGAATAGGTTTGCCGTTTCGCGGGAAGTGGGGCGGGCGGCCCCGCCCCACGCCAGTGCCGACCGTGCGCTAGGTGGTGTACTCCATGAAGCCCTTGCCGGTCTTCTTGCCCAGGTGGCCGGCGCGGACTTTGGTCTTGAGCAGGCGGGCCGGGCGGAAACGCGGGCCGTACTTGGCCGTGAATTCCTCCAGTTTCTGCAGGACGTAGTCCAGGCCCAGGGTGTCGGCCAGTTGCAGGGGCCCCATGCGCTCGCCCTTGTAGGTCATGCCGGTGCCGGCGATCATGGCCATGTCAATGTCGTTGACGGCCGCGACGTGCTCGGTTACGCAGAGGACGGCCTCGTTGATCATGGGCATGATGAGCCGCTCCCAGGAGAACTCGGTGCCCTTCTGGGCCTTGCCCTCGGCCTGCACTTCCTGGATCATCTTGAGGACGGCTTCGGAGTCGCCGGTGCCCGGGTAGTCGTAGAACCCGGCGCCGGTCTTCTCGCCGAAACGCTTGGCCTGCACGAGTTTGAAGAACAGGTAGGCGGGCGTCATGCGCTCGCCGTATTCGGAGTACAGGTACTCGCCGACGTCGGCGCAGATGTCAATTCCGAGCATGTCCATCAGTTGGAAGGGGCCCATCGGCCAGCCGAATTCGCGCATGGCGGCGTCAATGTTGGTGGCGCTTTCGGTGCCTTCCTGGAGGGCATAGACGGCCTCGTTCAGGTAGGGCATCAGGAGGCGATTCACCAGGAAGCCGGGGCATTCTTGCACGACGACGGGAATCTTGCGCAGGCTCTCGGCGAACATCACCACATCGTCCACGGTCTCCTGGGTGGTGTCCAGGCCCGGGATGATCTCCACCAGTTTCATGACGTGGGCGGGGTTGAAGAAGTGCATCCCGATGACCTTGCCCGGGCGCTTGGTGGCGGCGGCCATCTCGGAAATGGACAGGGCGCTGGTGTTGGAGGCGAAGATGGTGTGCTCGGGGCAGACCTCGTCCAGTTCGGCGAAGACGCGCTTCTTGATGGCCATCTTCTCGGGGACGGCCTCAATGACGATGTCCACGTCCTCAAAGCCGTCGTAGGTGAGGGTGGACGTAACGAGGTCCATCTTGCTCTGCATCTCGCCCGCGCTCATTTTGCCCTTTTCCACGCGGCTCTGGTATATGCTCCGAATGGTATCCATGCCCTTCTGCAGGGCGGCCTGGTCAATGTCCTTGAGGACGACGGGCAGGCCGGAGAAACTGATGACTTGGGCGATTCCACCGCCCATGGCGCCAGCGCCTACAACAGCGGCTTTGAAAATGTACATCTTCGTACCCTCCTCTTTGCGTAATATGGGTGCCGACCGCGCCGATGGCGGCCGGCGCGAGGTTGCTACCAGGTTTTCAACGGGATGTTCGCGTCGGGCTGGCCGATGCGCACGAACAGCACCCAAGTATCGGGGTGCTTCTGGAACATGGCCTTGTCGGCCTTGCCCAGGGTCTTGCCCACGACATGGTCGCCGCTGTTGGGTTCTATGGCGACGATTTCGCCGTTGTGGGCAGGCTCCAACTCGGCCTTGAGCGAGTTGTAGATTTCCAGGCCCTTGCTGATGAAGGCCTGGCGGGTGGCCTTGTCCTTGTACATTGCCATCACGTCGGTCATGCTACGCCTCCTTCTGTCTGTGCCGTGCTATTTGCGCTCAATGATGATGGTGCCGCCCAGCCCGCCGCCGACGCAGGCGGTGGCCAGACCGAACTGGACGTCGCGCTTGATCATCTCGTGCATGAGGGTAACGACGATGCGGGTGCCGGTGCAGCCGACGGGGTGGCCCAGGGCGATGGCACCGCCGTTGACGTTGACCTTGCTCCAGTCCCAGCCTTCGTCTTCCAGTTCTCGCCCGCAGGCGAGGGTCTGCGCGGCAAAGGCCTCGTTGATCTCAATGAGGCCAATGTCCTTGAGCGTCAGGCCCGCTTTCTTCAGCGCGATGGGCGTGGAGACGGCCGGGCCCAGGCCCATGATCTCCGGCGGGAGGCCGGCGTAGGCGTAGGCGCGGATGTAGGCCCACGGCTTGAGGCCCAGGGCGTCGGCCTTCTCCTTGGACATCACCAGGGTGGCCGCCGCGCCGTCGCTGATGGGGCAGGCGTTGGCCGGGGTTACGACGCCGCCCTTCTTGAAGACGGTGGGGTAAAGCGCCGCCTTTTGCACCGACAGGGCGGGGTTGATGCACTCGTCCTGCACGATCTCCTCGTAGGCCACTTCCTGGCCGGCCACCTTCTTGGAGACGCGGAAGGGGACGATTTCATCCTTGAAGCGGCCCGTGCGGGTGGCCATGAAGGCTTTCTTGTGCGATTCCACGGCGTACTTGTCCAGTTCCTCGCGGGTGAAGCCGTACATCATGGCGAGGTTTTCGGCGGTGTAGCCCATGATCATGTCGCACACGGGGTCGGTGAGGCCCTCCCACAGGGTGTCAATGAAGGTGGTGGAGCGGAGTTTGAGGCCCCAACGCGCGCCGCGCACGCAGTAGGGTGCGGTGGACATGCTCTCCACGCCGGCGCACAGGAACATGTCGCCGTCGCCAGCCTTGATGGCCTGGGCGGCGTTGGTGATGGCCATCATGCCCGACACGCAGTTGCGTTGCACGGTGTAGCCGGGGACGTGGGTGGGGATGCCGGCCATGAGGGCGGCGACACGGCCGATGTTGGGCGCGTCGCTCTGCTGGCCGATGCACCCCATGATGACATCGTCAATCTGGTTGGGGTCAACCCCTGTGCGCTGGATGACCTCCCGCAGCACCGCTGCCGCCAGGTCCTGGGCCGGAACGTCGCGGAACGCTCCTCCGTGGCTCCCAATGGCCGTTCTGACTCCTCCGACGATGACAACTTCTTTCATGCGCGCCTCCTTTGCGACAGAATGAGGGATACGGTTTGCTTGTGTTTGCACGATGCGGTAACGCCATGAACGTTCACGGGATTTGCGATCCCGAATTGCCCTACGGACGGTCTGCGGGGGCCTGGTTAGGGATGCTTCAGGCAGGGCGCGGGATGGCCCCCGTTGGTTTTGGTCTGTCAGCCTGACGGCTGGTTCGTCTCGGTGCCAGAGAACGACAATAGAAAGAGCACGGGGAAGGGGGCTTTCTGGGCCTATCCCACATCCTCGTGCTCGGTTGTTCGCGGGTCATGCGCACAAGGCAAAAGGATGGGTACGGAGCGTAACCAAACCCGTTTGCTAGTCGGCATGGCTAGCATGCAAACTCCTTCGTTCGTGGTGAGCGATCGGTGCTCGTCGGTTTTCTGTTTGTCCCGTGCGTATTCTTATTTTAGCACAGGTTGCGCAATTTTGCAAGTTGACATAACGGCGAAGGGGCACGTGGGCGGGGCGGGGGGACGGGCGGGCGGCTATGGAAAGCCGCCCTACGTGTGCTGTCGCCGCGAGGCGGGGCGAGGGGACGCGAAGACCCCAAAGGTCTCCGAGACCTTTGGGGTCTTGGGGTCTGTCCTTCACTTCGCGTGCGGGGGTACGTGGCGGCTATGGAAAGCTGCCCTACGTGTGCTGTCGCCGCGAGGCGGGGCGAGGGGACGCGAAGACCCCAAAGGTCTCCGAGACCTTTGGGGTCTGTCCTTTACTTCGCGTGCGGGGGTACGTGGCGGCTATGGAAAGCCGCCCTACGTGTGCTGTCGCCGCGAGGCGGGGCGAGGGGACGGGCGGCTATGGAAAGCCGCCCTACGTGTGCTGTCGCCGCGAGGCGGGGCGAGGGGGCGGGCGGCTATGGAAAGCCGCCCTACGTGTGCTGTCGCCGCGGGGCGGGGCGAGGGGACGGGCGGCTATGGAAAGCCGCCCTACGTGTGCTGTCGCCGCGAGGCGGGGCGGGGGGACGGGCGGGCGGCTATGGGAAGCCGCCCTACGTGTGCTGTCGCCGCAAGGCGGGGCGAGGGGGACGGGCGGCTATGGAAAGCCGCCCTACGTGTGCTGTCGCCGCGAGGCGGGGCGAGGGGACGCGAAGACCCCAAAGGTCTCCGAGACCTTTGGGGTCTGTCCTTCGCTTCGCGTGCGGGGGTACGTGGCGGCTAGGGGTAGCCGATGCCCCACGGCTGACGGCTGTCCGCCGCCCGCCGTCGGCTAACGGCTAATGGCATTGGTTACAAGTTAAGGGTCGGGACAACTTGTCAAATTTGAAAGGATGGTGAGCGAATCGGGTCGTGCGGATTTGCGCCGACGCTTCAAAATGCCCAGTTCCTTGGCTTGGGCGGCCAGATACGCGACAACGTCGTCCGTTTCGCCGCGATGGTAGGCCTGGGTGAAGAAGTACAGGCTGCGGTAGACCATCTCCATGGAAACAGCGGCGAATGGCCGGTCCAGCATTGCGGCAATCGCATCGGTGAGATCGACGAGAATGGCGTAGAGCAGCCACGTGGCCCAGAGCTGCATCTCCACGGCATTCTGCGCGCCGCTCCAGAAGTACGCCAGGCCAAGGAGCCGTTTGACGATGGCATAGGCGTCCTCAATGCGCCAACGCTGCCAGTACAAAGCAACGACATACGGCGTCGGGAGCCGGGTGGCGTCCAGTTCGTTGGTCAGATACCGATACCAGCGACCCTGATACAGCACTTCTACCAACCGTACCAACTGGCGCTCCGCCCCGGTGCCAATCCAAACCTGTGCATCGTGCACAGCAGCCGTTCGCAACAGATGGCGTTCCAACGTGTAGGACAGATTCTCCTTGGCCCGGGTGATGAAGGTCACTTGAGTCGCGGTCAGCCGGGCAAAGGTGGCAAAGCTCGTGTACCCAAGGTCAAAGATCAACAGGGTTCCAGCCTGCAAAGTGTCCAGAATCTGTGGCCAGAAACGCTGGTCGTGCGCCGCGGGATCGGCCTCATACCAGATTTCCAGTGGCAGGCGTGAACTCAGGTCCAACAGAGCCGTCATCCGCCCAGCCAATGGAGGAGTCGCGCAGTCTTGCAGCAGTCCAACCTTGCGGAGCAGGGCATCCAACGTAGAGCCATCATGGGCCAGAACCTGCTGGTAGTGCTCACGTGCCCAGGCAATCTCAGGCGGCAGGGGCCTCTGGCGTTGGGCCCAGCGGCGGTGCAGATCAGGCAAGACCGCCATGAGCACTTGGAGGAACAACTCAGATGGCAGGCAGCGGAGGCGTTGAGAGAATGCTTGCTGACTCACTTTCAGCGGGGGCACCCAAAGGACTACTTCTTGTTGGACAATGCGCACCAGTTCGCTCACACCGCTGAACTGACGCCAAATCAACGCCAATACATAGGCGACCATCACAGGGAGCGTCAGCACGCGCTCGCGTAGCCCGAGGTGGTAGAAATGACTTACCTGGGCCAGTGTCCAAGGATGCACTATCTCGCCCAATCGTGCAGCCACCTGTTCGTCAGTAGGCATGCTGATGGCCCGTTTGGTGCGATCCCGTTGGATCGCCCGAGTGTGCCGTACCGTGCTCTTGTTGCTGGAAGTCTTCTCATCGCTCATGCAGTGAGTCTATCCAATTGCTCACTCACATGCAAGATTTGACAAGTTGTTAAAGTGCTTAACTTGTGAACAGTGGGCTAATGGCTAGATGAACAGCGTGATCTTGGAGTCCTTCGCCTCCTGGACGTAGGCCCCAACCGCGCCGTACTCGTCAATCCAGTCCTCGCGCAGGTCTTCCTTGCCCACGCCCATGATCTCCATGGTCATCTCGCAGGCAATGACCTTGCCGCCCAGGTCGCGGAACTCCCGCATGAGTTTCTCCAGTTTGGCCACGTTGGCCTTCTGCATGCGGCGGCGGATCATCCACTTGCCCAGGCCGAGCATGTGCATCTTGGACAGCGGGCCGCCCTCCAGGCCGTCCTTCTTCAGTCGCTGGAGCCCCCAGAAGGTGAAGTAAAGGGACGCTTCCATCCCCATGGAAAGCGCCCCCGTGCCGATGATCAGCGCGCTGTAAATCTTATCGTAATCGCCACTGTGGACGATGATGGTTGCCTTGTCGGCCATGGTCGGCCTCCTTTCGGCCTACTTGCGGATGCGGATTCGCCAGGTCCCGTCATCCGCGTCAGTGATGTCCAGCAGTTGCAGGCCCAGGTTCTTGACCGCCATGGGAATCTCGCGCTTGGAAGCCTGATGGGTGCCGACGACTTCCACCACGTCTCCTTCGGCGGCCTTGCGCAGGGCCTTGCGCGTCTCAATAAGCGGAATCGGGCAGGTCTCGCCCTTCACATCCACAACAATGTGCGCCATACGCACCTCCAATGCGGCCAATGCCGCGGCTACTCTTGCTCGTCGTCGTTGAAGATCACGTGCACCTCGGCCACGTCCCAAAGTGGCTCCAGGCGCTCGCGAATCTCCTGCTCAATGTTGTTGGCGAACTGGTGATCGCGCGCCAGGTCCACCCACACGGTAACCACGCCGTTGCCCACGTCCACCTTCTTGACCACGTGGGTTTTGACGATGTCCAGGCCGGTGAGGGGGTTCATCACGTGGCGCAGCCGCTTCTCCACGACCTCTACCGTCGTGGGCTCGCGGTCCTCCACCAGGCCGTGCTTCTCCTCGTAGTTGCGGATGGCGGCGCGCAGGGTGTCCACCGCCAGCACCGAACAGTGCACCTTGACCGCGGGAAGCCCGCCCAGTTCCTCGGCGGCGGCCTTCCAACTGATCTTGCGGGCCTCGTCCAGCGTCTTGCCCTTGGCCAGTTCGGTGATGATGGAGCCGGTGGCGATGTTGGACGCGCACCCGTAGGACTCAAACTTGATGTCCTTGATGGTCTTGGTCTCCTCGTCCACCTTCAGGTACAGGGTTACCATGTCCCCGCAGGCGGGGCTGCCCTCGGTGGCTTTCGCGTCGTAGTCCTCCATGCGGCCCACGTTGCGCGGGTTCTTGAAATGCTCAATGACCTTTTCGCTGTATGGAATCGGCATATTCTTGTTCCTCCATAATGTCTCGCCGTGAGCAGTCAGCGATCAGCGATCAGCCGTCAGGAAAACTGAATTGCCGACCGCTGATCACTGATTACTGACCGCTGCCACGGCTATTTCTCATCCTTCCCCAGCGGGCTGATGCGGCGCAAAGTCTCTATGACCTCCGCCGTGGCGTCAATGACGCGGTCCACTTCCTCGGCGGTGTTGTAGCGGCTCAGCGAGTAGCGGATGGAGCCGTGGGCCAGTTCGTGGGTCTTGCCCATGGCCATCAGCACGTAACTCGGCTCCAGCGAGCGGCTGAAGCAGGCCGAACCGGTTACCACCGCGATGCCCATCATGTCCAGGTGCAGGAGGGTGGATTCGCCCTCGGCGTAGTGAAACGAGATGTTGACGTTGCCCGGGAGGCGGCAGTGGCGCGGCCCGTTGAGTTCGGCCTTGGGGATGCGCGCCATGAGGCCGTCAATCAAGCGGTCGCGCAGGCTGGCGATGTATTCCACCTGCGTGGCGCTGGTCATCTCCACGGCCTTGGCGAAGCCCACGGCGCCGGGCACGTTTTCCACGCCGCCGCGCATGTTGAACTCCATGAACCCGCCGTGCATCCACTTGGCGATGGGCGTGCCTTCGCGCACGTACAGCGCGCCGATGCCCTTGGGCCCGTGAATCAGGTGGGCCGTGATGGTTACCAAGTCGGCGGGCGTCTCGGCTAGGTTCAGCGGGACCTTGGTGAAGGTGTGCGAGGCGTCGGTGTGGAACGCCACGCCCCGCTCCTTGACGATGGCGGCGATGGCGTCAATGTCCTGGATGGTGCCCACCTCTTCGTTGGCGTGCTGGATGGAGACCAGGAACGTGTCGTCGGTGATGCTGGCGCGCAACTGGTCCAGGTTCACGAACCCGTCGCTGTCCACGTCCAGGTAGGTAACGCGGACGCCCTCTTTTTCCAGGGCCTGGGCGCTGTCCAGCACCGAGCGCGATTCAATCTTGGAGATGATGAGGTGATTCTTCTTGCCGCGGAAGGCGCGCGCCATGCCCTTGAGTGCCCAGTTGTTGGACTCGGTCTCGCCGGAGGTGAAGATGACTTCTTCGGGCTTGGCCGCGCCCAGGGCCTGGGCGATGGTGGCGCGGGCGGCGTCCAGCGCCTCGCGCACCTCTATGCCGGGCGAGTGGCTGAACTGCGACGACGCCACCGCGTACCTTTCGGTGAAGAAGGGCAACATGGCTTCCACGACGGCGGGGTCCACCCGTGTCGTCGCGGCGTTGTCCATGTAGATGATTTCGTTCTGCATATTGTTCACTTCCCTTGCGAGAATTCGTGGCAGTGGGGCGGCGCGCTTGGACGAGAACGATGACTGCTGCGCCATGCCGCGCGCGCCGCTTCTGCCAACTGTATTCTATCCGATGCGGGTAGTGCCGACTATGACTTTGGTCATATTCGCGGGGCAAATCCTATCATAAAGTCGGATTTCTGTCAAAGGGCGACCTCTTTCAACACGGCTTCGGTGCGAGGGGCGTTTGGATCGCGGAGGGCGCGAAAGGCGCGTGCGCGTGTGCCCGCGCGGGGCTGAACCCCCGCGCTGACGAAACAAAGCCCCCTTCGGGGGCTGGGCCAGCCTGCGGCGGGGTGTGAACCCCTCACATCCCCCGTTCCCCCTTCTCTCCCCGCGTGCGGGGCGAGAAGGGGGTGGCGTGCGCACGGGCGGGGGGCATGGACGCACCACGTAGGGGCGACCCGCGGGTCGCCCCTACCGGCGGACACGCGGGCCGATCCGTGACCCTCCGCGCCCGGCGTCCTCGGCGGTGAAACCCTCGCGCGCGCGGGTGTAAACCCCTCACATCCCCGTTCCGCCTTAACTCTCCCCGCGTGCGAGGCGAGGGGATTGCGGCGCGTGAGGAGAATTTGACGGGGCCTCATGCGCTGTGTATAATGGTTTCAGATGTAAATGCTTACAGGAGCAAGCCATGTCTCATCACATGAAAGTCGCGCACCAGTTGCAGAGTCAGGGGTACCGCCTCACGCCGCAGCGCCTCGCCATCCTGGAGGTCATCAAGGGCGCGGGATGCCACATGACGATCCAGCAGATTCTGGACGAACTGGCTACTGCCTACCCCACGCTTTCGGTCCCCACCGTGTACCGCAACCTGCAGTGGCTCAAGGCTGCGGGGCTGGTGGCCGAGACCGACCTGGGCGGCGACTGCCACGAATACGAGTACATCGCCGAGCATCCGCACCATCACCTGGTTTGCCTGGAGTGCGGAGAGCGGCTGACGCTCCCCGATTCGCTCCTGGAGCCGGTGCGGCAGTACCTGCGCGAGACGTTGGGGTATCTGCCTCGCACCGAGCATTTCGCTTTCTTCGGCATCTGCCCTGCCTGCCAGGCGCGCGCCCATGGGGAGGCGCATACTGACGAGGCGTAGACCTGTCGCAAAGCATCGCGCGGTCGCCATATTCCAACAAGGAGATGAGACGATGTCAGGCAACGCGGTGGTTTCCTCGGTCTTGGCCCTCGGGCGCATTGCGGGGGGCTACGGGCCTTCCGGCGGCTCCCAGCCGATGCACATCCCCGACGGCTTCCTCTCGGTTCCCGTGTCTATCCTGTTCTGGGTCGTGTCCATCGTTGTGATCGGGTACGCGTTGCGGCGCGTGAGCCGTGAGTTGGACGAGCGGAAGGTTCCGCTGCTGGCGGTTTTGGCGGCGGTGATCTTTGCCGGCCAGATGCTGAATTTCACCGTGACGGGCGGTACCTCGGGGCATCTCCTGGGCGCGACGCTGGCGGCGGCGCTGTTGGGGCCGTGGGCCGCGATGGTCGTCATGACGGCGGTGGTGAGCATCCAGGCGCTGCTGTTCCAGGATGGGGGCATCCTGGTGCTGGGCGCGAACCTGTTCAACATGGCGATTGTGGGGGTGCTGGTGGGATACGGCGCGTACCAGTTGCTCCTTCGGGCCTTCGGCAATCGGCGCTGGGCCTTGCCCGTGAGCGGGTTTGTGGCGGCGTGGCTGTCCATCTTCGTCGCGGCGCTGTCGTGCGCGTTGCAGTTGGCGGCGTCGGGCACATCGCCGGCGAACGTGTCGGTGCCGGCCATGGGCGGGATTCACGCCCTCATCGGGATCGGCGAGGGGCTGATCACGGCCGGCGCGCTGGTCTTCGTGCTGGCGGCGCGCCCCGACCTGGTGGCGCCGGCGGCGAAGGCTACCGCAGGACAGAAGGCGCTCTGGATCGGCGGCGTGGCGCTGGCCGTGGTGCTGGCGGTGCTGTCGCCGCTGGCGTCGGCGTACCCCGATGGGCTGGAATGGGTGGCCGAGCAGCACGGCTTCCTGGAGGCGGCCCGCGAGCCGTTGTACAACATCATCCCGGACTACGTCTTCCCGGGCATCGCGAACGAGGCCGTGGCCACCATCGTTGCGGGCGTGTTGGGCGCGCTGGTGGTTGCGGCGGCGGCCTACCTGGTGGCGCAGGGGGTGCGTCGTCGGGCCACGCAACAGTAGGCGCAGTTCGGAGAGCAGATGCCGGATATTCTGGATCCCTATCGTCCTCGAGCGAGCCTGTTGCATCGGGCCGACCCGCGCGTGAAGGTTGTCGTCGCCGTAGCGAGCATTGTCGTTACGGCGGCGCTGCCTCTGGGCGCGTGGCCGTCGTATGTCCTGCTGCTGGCGGCGATCCTCGCCCTGGCGGTTTCGGCACGATTGGGCGTCGGGTTCACGCTCACGCGGGGCCTGATCGCGGCGCCGTTCGCGCTGGCGGCGCTGCCGCTGGTCTTTTCCACGCCCGGCGCGCCGCTGGGTTCCCTGCGCCTGGGGCCGCTGGCGCTGGACGCGACCGTGCCCGGGCTGGAACGATTCCTGTCGGTGCTGGCCAAGTCCTACCTGTCGGTGCAGTTTGCCATCCTGCTGACGGCGACGACCCGCTTCACCGAGCTTCTTGCGGCCGTGCGGGCGTTGCGGGTTCCGCGGCTGCTGGTGGCGGTGTTTGGGCTGATGTGGCGGTACATGTTCCTGTTCGTGCACGAGGTGAATCGGCTGCGGATTGCCCGGGACGCCCGCAGCGCCGACATCGGGCCGAAGAGCGGCGGCACGCTGGCCTGGCGCGCCCGCGTTACCGGCGGCATGGTGGGCAATCTGTTCGTCCGCGGCTACGAGCGCAGCGAACGGGTGTATCAGGCCATGCTGGCGCGGGGGTACGACGGGGAGGTTCGCACGCTCCCGATGGGGCGGCTCTCGGCTTCCCAGTACGGGATTCTGGCGGGCAGCATGGCGATTCTGGCGTTCCTGGCTGTTCTGGGAATCCTGTTCGGGTAGGGAGGGGATATTGGAGCGTGCGCCGCTGATTGAGGTGAACAATCTCTCGTTTCGGTACCCAGACGGCCAGCAGGCCCTGAACGGTGTGAGCCTGAGGGTGTACGAGGGGGAGCGGGTGGCCATCGTGGGGCCCAACGGTGCGGGCAAGTCCACGCTGATCCTGCACCTGAACGGCATCCTGGCGAGCGAGGATGGGCGGGTGCGGGTAGCGGGGCTTCCGGTGGCCGGCGAGCATGTGAAACGAGTCCGCGCCCTGGTGGGCCTGGTGTTCCAGGATCCCGACGACCAGTTGTTTTCGCCGACGGTGTTTGAGGATGTGGCCTACGGCCCGCTGTACATGGGGCTGCCCGAGGGTGAGGTGCGGCGACGGGTGAGCCGCGCCCTGGCCGCTGTGGGGATGGAGGGCTACGCGGACAGGGTTCCCCACCGCCTGAGCGCGGGCGAGAAGAAGCGCATCGCGCTGGCTACCGTGCTGGCGATGGAGCCGTCGGTGCTGGTGCTGGATGAGCCGACGGCCGGGCTGGATCCGCGCGGGCGGCGCATGCTGATACGGCTGCTGGGCACGATGACGCAGACGATGATCGTGAGCACGCACGACTTGCTCATGGTGCGAGATTTGTTCCCACGGATGGTGATCCTGGATCGGGGGCGGGTGGTGGCCGACGGCCCGACCGCCGACCTCCTGCGCGACCAGGCGCTGCTAGAGGCCCACGGCCTGGAGTTGCCCTAGACGGTGGCCCCGGGCTGTGGCGCGCGACCCCAGGGGCTGAATCGTCTTTGCGACTGTGCGCGGTTCTCGGCGGGGCCAGAGGGGGAGAGCCATCCGCGAATAACACGAATGGACACGAATGGAGAACAAATGTAGACACGTAGGGCGGCTTCGCATCGCCGCCAAGCCTCACACAAAGACACGAAGGCACAGAGGGTTTTCTCCGTGTCTTTATCCCTTTGTGTCTCTGTGNCTTTGTGTGAAACATGGGGCAGGTACGAAAACCTGCCCCTACTGTTCCCCATTCGCGTGGATTGGCGTGATTCGCGGTTACAGCCGGAGGCTCACACAAAGACACGAAGGCACAGAGGGTTTTCTCCGGG
>Ga0067045_1028208_pt1 | contig 39470 bp, 28 predicted proteins | sample TerdegcTABiofilm_FD_59184 | JGI IMG/M metagenome (GOLD analysis project Ga0067045, IMG submission 59184) | Combined Assembly of (Gp0054472, Gp0054536) Wastewater bioreactor microbial communities from Singapore -Terephthalate degrading... | reverse complement strand
GGGCCTGAGGATTCTCCACCGCGTCGAGCGCCGGGCAGCGGCCGGTGCGGCAGCGCCGGCTGCGGCGGCGCCGTTGCCGGCCAGCAGCGGCGAGCCCGTCCAGGCGCAGGCGGCCCAGCGCTCGTCCAGCCGGCGACGCGCGGCGGCTTGGCAACAGGACCGCCGGGCGCGCGCCTGGGCCCAACTGTGGGAGCTGGGGCCGGGCTGAGCGGAGACATCCATGGCCATCCACGTGCAGAACGATTTCCGCAGCGCCAATGCCTGCGCCATCGAGACGACGGTCATCGGCGATACGGACGTGGTGCGCTTCGCCGCCTCCCCGCGGGGCGGGACCGAAGCGCTGTGGTTCTATCTGCGGGTGGTCGAGTGCTCCGATCGCCCCGTGGAACTGGTGCTGACCAACATCGACACGCTGCTGGGCAACGCGGCCGCCTGGGGCACGGTGCGGCCGGTGGTGCGCGAAGCGGGCGGCACGTGGGAACGCGCCCAGCCGGCCTTCGTGCGCTCGCTGCCGGACGGGCAGCATCACGCCGTGTGGCGGCTGCGCCCGCGCTGCGACTCCTTCGAGTTCGCCCTGTGCTATCCGTACGGCCTGGGGGAGATGGAGATGACGCGCGTGGCCTGCCATGGGTACTGGCAGCTCGACCCGATCGGCGTCACCGCCGCCGGACGCCGCCTGCTGCGGCTGAGCAACGGGCGCGGGTCCTCGCCGGGCAAGGTCCCGGGCGTCTATCTGCTGGCCCGCCAGCACGCCGCCGAGACCCCGGGTTCGTGGGTGCTCGATGGCCTGCTGCGCAGCGCCGCGAGCACCGTCGCGCCCGAGGCCCTGCTCCTCTGGGCGGTGCCGTTCGCCAATCTGGACGGAGTGCTGGAAGGCGAATACGGCAAGGATCCGTTCCCGTACGACCTGAACCGAGCCTGGCAGACGCCGCCCATGCGCCACGAGGTCCGGGTCATCGGCCAGGACATGATGCGCTGGGCCAGCCGCTGTCGGCCGCAACTGGTGGTGGACCTGCACGCCCCGAGCGCCACGGAGGCCGATGGCGCGTACTTCTTCCTGCCGCGCGCTACGGCCCCGGCGGCGCAGCAGACCGCCTGCCGCGCCGCGCTGGACCGCATCCTGCCGGCGCTGCCAGTCGACCTACTGGCAGCCGACCCCGCGCGCCAGCCGAGCTACCCCTCGCGGTGGGACCCAGACGCCACGGTGAGTCGTTTCGCCTGGCAACAGTTCGAGCTGCCGGCGCTGTCCATGGAGACGCCCTACTGCGCCTGCCGCGGCACGGTCCTGACGCGCGCCGAGTATCGCGAGCTGGGGGCCGCATTGCTGAACGGCATCTGCGCGTGGTGCAGCCGCGCTGCCGAATCTGGCGAGTGATCTCGGCGCTGGAGCGGCCTCCGGCACCCCCAGCCGCCGACTTCCGGAAGCGGCGCAGACCGCGCCGCTCGCCCGCCGGCGCCCGGCACCGCCAGCGGACGTCCGGAGCGCGGGGCCCTGGCCGCGACGACTGCCGGTTCAACAGGCCGGCAGTCGCTCCAGGTCGAAGGGATTCGACCACGCCTTGCGGCCATCCGGAGCGACGATCTCGAAGCGCACCCAGCGGGCGTGCGATGCGATCCCGAAGGTCGCCTCCTCGAACGTCCGTCCGTGCTCGTGATAGAGCGTCCCGACCACCTGGTACACGGCCTGGATCGCCTGCGCCTCCGAGCAGCGCACGGCAGCCTGGATGACGCGCCGACCGCGCTCGTCATCCGCCAGCCGGCGCAACTGGATGTCGTGGATCTGGGGACCCGTCGTGCTGTAGCCCAGTCCCTGCGCCAGCGCAGCGCGGATGCTGGCCTCGTCGCGTTGGCGCACGCGCACCATGGTCCAGCCCCCGTAGGTGTCCCGCTGGTCGCTTTCCGCTCCGTGCGCGTCGTCCACCGCCACGGCTGGGAGCAACCGCCCCGCCAGCTCCATCCAGTCATTCCAGTGCACCGCCGACTCGCCGCGCGCATTGCAGTGGCAGGTGGTGTTGAAGACCTCCACGCCTGCCAACCCGTGCAGCGGCAGCACGTCCCGGATCACGTTCACCGAGCTCCAGTACGGATGGGCCAGCCAGACCGAGCCGCCCTGTTCGCGCACGGCATCGATGGCATGCTGCGGCGCCATCGTCGCGCAGTCGATATCCTGCTGCACGCCCAGCGCCACGAAGTGGTGCGTCTGCCCGCCGAACGGATTGGCCGGATGCAGCTCCACGCCCTGGATGAGCGTCATCCCCGCCGGCACCGAAACCGACGCTACCGGCGTGATGCGCCCGTGGTCGGACAGGCACAGAAAGTCGTACCCGCGAGCGGCGTACTGGTCCACCCGCTCCTGAGGGGTGGCCCGGCCGTCGGAATGGGTCGTGTGGGTGTGCACATTGCCTTTGAGCCAGACGTACCCCTCGGCGTCGGGCAGGGCGAACGGGTTCCCAAGCTCGGTCGCTGACGCGGCAGCAGTCATACATCGATCCTTTCGGCAGCGTTTGCTGGTCCACAGCACAGTAGTAGCGAATGCCAACGAACGACGCCCCCCAGCGCCCGTCAGCCGCGCGCACGTCCCCCGCAGCGCGAGCAACCGCGGCGCGGGCCGGAGCGGGACAGACCTGGGTCGGGGCGATGGTCGCAGCGGCTGGCGGACAGGCGCATCCTTGGCTTACACCACGCGCGGCGGCTCTTGCGGCGACACTCCGTCCGGATCGTTGACGCGCGCCCCCGCCGGGGCGGGCACCGGCTCGCCCTCCAGCAGGGGATCGTCGGTGCGCTCCATCCACGCCTGCAGGCGCGCCCGCATGTCGGCCAAGACCTCGGCGTGCGCGGGATCCGGCGCCAGATCGTGCGCCTCGTTCGGGTCGAACACCAAGTCGAAGAGCTGTTCGGCAGGCAGCGGACGAGCAGCCCACCCGTGCTCCATCCACAGTTGCTTGCTGGGGCTGTCGTCGCAGTTGGGCAGCACCGGCCGACCGCGGCCCCCGAAACGGCGGATGTACTTCCAGCGCTGGGTGCGCACGCACCGCTGCGGCTCGTACGCGGCGTGGTAGTTGACCTCCGCGAAGATCGCCTCGTGCACCTGCTCGACCTCGCCGCGCACCAACGGCAGCAGCGACTGCCCCTGCAGCCAGCGCGGCCGTTCGATCTGCAGCAGTTCGCACAAGGTGGGGAACAGATCCACGTGGGAGACCAGCGCGTCGCATACCTGCCCGCCGCCAAAGCCGCCCGGACCGCGCCCGATGAGCATCACGCCCAGGCCGTGGTCGGTCAGATTGCACTTCATGCCTGGAAAGGCCAGACCGTGATCGGTGGTGCAGATCACCAGTGTGTCCTCGCTCAGCCCCTGCTCCGCCAGCGCCTGGAGCACCGCGCCCACGCCCCGATCCAGGACCTCCACGCTGGCCATGAACGCAGCCATGTCCTGACGAGTGGTCGGCGTGTCCGGCAGCGGCGCGGGCGGCCGGCAGTAGCGGGCGTCCTGCGCGGGACCCGGCGGCCGGAAACGCCGATGGGTCTCGATGAAGCCCACGGACAGAAAGAACGGCTGCCGGTGGTCGCGCCGGAGGAACTCTACTGCGGCGGGCACCACGTCGGCCACGGCGTCGGACTGGGGCCGCAGCAGCTCGTCGTAGCCGATCATCTCCGGGTCGGCCGCCACGTGCTGCAGGCCGGCCAGCACCGTGTGGTACCCGGCAGCCGCCAGCGTGTGCACCAGGTGGTGCCCGTAGTCGTACAAGGCGAAGCCGCGATGGGCCAAGCCGAGCATGCCGCTGCTGTGCGCGCACTGGCCGGTCAACAGCGCCGCACGGCTCGGCGAGCAGGTGGGACTGGCGCAGAATGCCTGGCGGAACAACACGCCTTCGGTGGCCAGCCGCTGCAGATTCGGCGCCGGGACGGCGTACCCGTAGGGCTGCACGTACCGCCCGGTGTCGTTCGAATGCAGGTACAGGATGTGCGGCTGCGGCATGGCGAATCCCCTCGGACTTGGAGCATCTCCGTCGCGGCTGGCGCTTGCCGGCGCGGCGGCCGCTGGAGCCGCCGCGCTCATGGCCGAGACCGGCTCGCCGACACCCGGGCCGGGCACGCCGTAGTGGCGCGCGGTGCGTGCCGCCTACCAGCGGATCCGAACGCGCCGCCCCTTGGTGGCGCTGTCGATCGCGCCGAAGACCATGGCCAAGCTGCGGATATTGTCGGTGCAGACCGTCTCCGGCTCCTTGCCCTGGCGCACGCACTCCACGAACTCGCGGATCAGGCCCTCGTGCCCGCCGATCCGGTCGGTCTGCCGCAGCGGCGGCACCGGCACATCCTTCATCGTCGAGAAGAAGCCGCCGCGCTTGGCCACCTTCTGCACGCGGATGCCGGCACCGCCGTCCCACGTGACGCTCCCTTCCGTGCCCACGATGCGCCAGTCGCACTCCCAGGAGGTGTTGAGCCCCTCCGCGCACCAGCTCCCTCGGTAGGTGTACACCACACCGCCGGTGAGCTCGAAGATGGCGATCGCCGACGCGTCGTGGTCGTACCACGAGCCGGCGGGATTCCATTCGTGGCAGTACACACAGACCGGATCCGCACCCGTCAGCAGCCGGCACTGGTCGAAGGTGTGGATGGCCATGTCCAGCAGCAGCACGTGCTCCATGTGGTCGCGGAAGCCGCCGAAGTGCGCGCCGATATAGAAGTCGCTGTTCACCGTGGTGATCTGGCCGATGGCGCCGCTAGCCAGCACCCGCCGCAAGCGCCGGATGTGCTCCATGTATCGGCGGTTCTGGATCACCGCATAGATCTTGCCCGCCTTGGCCGCGGCCCGCACCGAGCGGCGGGCATTGGCCATGGAATCGGCCATGGGCTTCTCGCCCAGCACGTGGCAGCCGTACTGCAGAGCGGTGACCGTGGTCGGCGTATGCGCCTCGGGCACCGTGCAGTCGAAGACCGCATCCGGCCGGGTGGCCTTCAGAGCCTGCTCGAGATCCGTGCCCACCCAGGCGTCCGCAAGCCCGAATTCTTGGGCCCGCCGGGCCGCGTTGGCCTCGATCAGGTCGACCAGTCCCACCACCGCCAACCCGTCGATCTTCTGTGCGGCCTTCAGCCAGGCGCCGCTCATGCCGCCGCAACCTACCATCAAGGCTCTGATGCTCGTCTTGCCCATGCTCGTCCGTCCTTTCGCCAAGTGCGCATCACCGCAGCTTTCCGCGGCCGGGCGCCCCACCGGCCACCGAGCCGATCACCACCGAACGCCGGTGGTCCGCCGCCCGCGCCGGGTCCGCTGCCAGGCCGGAGGCGCGCACCACCCGCCCGGTCCACCTTGATCCTTCGGCGCGGGGCGCCCGCCGGCCAGCTCCGCCCGGCCAGCCAACCGGCGCCGCGGCTAGCTGCCCGGCGATGCTGCCGGCGCCGGGGCATGCAAGCCCTCCAGCACCGCCCCGGCGATCGTCCACGCCAGGTACAGGATAGCCAGGGTGGCGGCCGTCTTGCGCGCCGACGCACGGCACAGCACCGCCGCCCCGATCGCCACGATCCACAGTTGCCACAGGTCGAAGAAGTTGATCGCGGCCAGCACCCGGCCGAAAAAGCCGCGCGTCTCCCCCGGCGCCACGAACAGCGATGGTCCCGTGCGCAGGTTCGGGTTGGCCGTCAGCAGCACCAAGGGCGTGCGCACCAGCCATTCGGGGATCAGCGCCAGGGTCGCGTACCCCTTCAACACCAACGCCTGGCGGTAGCTCAGCGGCGTGCCGAAGACCGCTCGGGCCACCACCGACAGCACCGCGCCCACGACCACCAGCGACGAGAATACGCCCAGGGGGACCATCAACCAGCCGTGGGCGCGCAGTACCTGCGCCCCTTGCAGGTACCGTTCGCGCTGGGCCTCGTCCATGGCCTGCAGCGCCTGCTGCACGTACGGCGAATCCGGATTGGTGACCAGATCCACGGTGGCAAAGTGCGCCACCAGGCCCACCGCACACGCCAGCAGCGCTGGCACCAGCCAGTCCTGGGCCGTCTCCCGCTCTGCCACCGCGGCAAAGCTCCGTCGCGGCCGCACCAGCGCCAGCCCCAAGCGCCGCGCCAGGCCGAGATCTTCCCGATCGAACAGCGACTTGTCGGATAGCAACGACATCGAACACCCCCCGGCTGCCTCGCTCCTGCCGCGCAGACCGACAGCGCTCGGCAGCCAGCCCGCCGGCCATCGCAGCTCGTGGCGGGAAATACACGGCCTCCGCGCGCCCCGCGCAACGGCATGCCCGCGACGCGCCACCGTCTCACCGGCGCGCGCTGGCATGCACGGTCGCCGCCGGCCCGTATATTACGCCCCACGCTGCCTTCACCCCGAGCCCAAAGGACGCTGGCATGTCCTGTCCGTCGTGCACCGGCATGTTCCGCCAGGCACTCGCCTTGGTAGGCTGGCTCGTCACCACGTACGCCGCTGCCGCTGTCGGCGCCGCTGCCTCGGCCACCGCGGGCAGCTTCTACGGCCAGCTCGCCCGGCCGAGCTGGGCCCCGCCCGCCGCAGTGTTCGGGCCGGTGTGGACCGCGCTGTACCTGCTCATGGGCATCGCCGCCTGGCTGGTATGGCTCGGCCGCAGCAGCGCTCCGGCGGCCGCCCGCTCGGGTCTGACGCTGTTTGTCGTGCAGTTGGTCGTCAACGCGCTGTGGTCCTGGATCTTCTTCGTGTGGCGGCAGGGCGCCCTGGCCTTCGTCGAGATCCTCGTGCTCTGGCTGCTGATCGCGGCCACCGTCATCGCTTTCTGGCGCGTGCGGCCTGTCGCTGCCGTCCTGCTGCTGCCCTATCTCGCCTGGGTCAGCTTCGCCGCGGTGCTGACCCTGGCGGTGTGGCGGGCCAACCCGCAGTGGCTCGGCTGAACTGCGCCGCTGCCGCGCCGGTCAGCCCAGCGTGTGCCGGACGTTGGCCCGCTGCGTCCGCACGTCCGCGCCCAGCAGCAGTTCCGACATCGCGGTGGCATCTTCCAGCGCCGTATCGGCTGCGCCCATGTCGATCTGCTGGTACCCGTGCTCCAGGTAGCAGGAGTTCCGGCGCTGCTGGACCGTCTGCAGACGCTTCTGCAGCTCATCCGGCAGCGTCAGCCCGAGCACCTGCAGCACCATGCGCCCTTGGTGCAGCGCGAGCTTCCGCGGCAGATCCTGCATTCCCAGGCGACAGCGCACCTGCTCGCACTGCGCTGGCCCCAGCAGGTTCCAGTCCATCGCCCACGGATCCAGGCCGCGCTGCAGCAGGGCCCCTTGGACGGAGACTTCCACCGCCCGATACGCGCGCAGCACGCTGTCGGTGCAGCGGCCTTCGTCCGCCCGGCGCTGGCCGTTCTCCAGAGTTTCCGCAGCCAGCAGCGCCATGTGCTCCCACGGCTCGCGCTGGGCCTTCTTGCCGTTCTCGCGCGCGCGCAGGGCGGCCACCAGCTCGGCCAGCGGCCCGGCCACGTTGGCAAGCCGACCGGCCAGAGCTGCCAAGCCGGCCAGATCCGGGTCGTCCGCGAACGCCACCGTTGCCGACCGCTGCCGACTCAAGCAATCCCGAGCCTCGGCGAAATGGAAATCGTCCCACGCACACAGCGCGCCGACCATGGCCGTTAGATAGGCGCTGTGGCCGCGCTCCGGCAGCAAGCTGGCCACACCGGACGCTTCCCGGTACCGGCCTGCCCGCACCAGGCGCAGGCACTCGCGGAAGCGGGCCCCCGCTGCCGAGCTCACCCGCTGGGACATGGCTCGCGACAGCACGCGTCCATCCGCACCGCGCTCCCGGCCCCCGACGTACGTGAGCAGCAGCTCGCCGGTGTAGGCCGCGCTCAGCGCTGCGTGCACCGCCGCCGCCGACATCACCTTGGTCCCGCCCGTGAAATCCACCCGGATGCAGCGCGCGGCGCTCTCCTGCTCGATGATCTCCGTGAAGACCTTGACGCAGGCGTCCAGCATCTCCGGCTCGCCCGCCTCGCGCTCCTGCACCTGCAGGCCCAGCTCGACGGCCCGCTGGCGCGCCGTCCGGGCTACATCGATCGGTGCCCGGTCCTGCCTGTCCAGCGCCCGACCATACACCAGCCACACGCGCGTGGCCGCGCCCGCCAGACCGGTCACGGCCTGCAGCACCGGCTCGGCGCTGGTGCCCACGCTGATCACGGCCACTGTGGCCGCTGCTTCATCGTCCATGTCGTCTCCTCCGATGCGATGTGCCCCACGGTCGATGCTTTCCGATGTCGCCCGCCGCGACCGCACCCAGCGGCACCGGGCTCGCGCTGCTAGCCACTTGCGTGGCGGCCCGGAATCCTCGTTCGTAACAGCGTTGTCACACCATGAGCCTGGAGTAGGTCGGGAACGCCGCCGCGCTGACGAGCCTGACCCACGACCCGGCTGACGTGCACGCCTCACCAACCGAGGAGGTAGATCCATGGAGACAACCCGTCGCCTTGCGGGCCCCGTATTGGCGGCTCTCGTCGTCGCGACGCTGAGCGCCGCGCCGGAGGTCCTGCAGGCCCAGTCCGTGTCGCCGTTCGACTACGACGTCCCGGTGAGCACGTCCCAGCAAGCACGGCTCGGCGTCACCTTCAACTACTCCGGCCAAGGCACCGACGTCCAGACTGCCGACGGCTCGGCCAATATCCTGGCCAAGCGCTTCTACAACTCGCTGCCCTTCGCGTACGACCTGACCCTCAACGGCGTCGGCTCCACGCGGCGCACCCCCGCCGACAAGCAAAAGAACTCCTACAATGCCATCGGCGAAGCCGGCGTACGCAAGTACTTCCATCCGGAAGGCAACTTCTTCTACTCGCTGGATGGCCGCATCACGGCCGACAACGACTACGACCGTCCCGGCATCGAGGCAACGCCTGGGGCCGGCTACGGCAGGTTCATCACCGTGACCACGCTGGCCAAGGCGGTGCGCATCGAGGACTTCCTGCTCAAGGAGAACGTGATCAAGGGTCGACTGCCCAAGGCGACCATGATCGAGCTGGCGCAGGTGATCGAACGGCAGAGCGAGTTCGCGACCGAGTACGGCGACCGCTACAAGGTGCACTGGTACCAAGCGATGGAGGACGTGATCGCTCGGTCCGGCATGTTCACCCACGAAGGGCTGGGCGCCGCCGGGAGCCTGCGGGTCGACGAGGTGCTGTTCCAAGAGCGCATCAACGAGCGCTTCGTCGGCTGGGATGCGCGCGCGGGCGTGCGTGTCGAGGTGCTCAACCCCTATGAGAACATCGACCGCGACGATCCGAGCTTCTCCGGCCGCCTGCGCTATTCGCGGCCTGTGGGCTGGGTCTCGCAGTTCGACGCCAATATCCAGTACGTGACCCCGTTCACCGGCGATTTCGGCGTCAACGTGTACACCCTCAGCGCGACTGTGAACTACCTGTACGAGCTGAGCAACCGCATCGACTTCACGGCCAGCAACGTGCTCACCGCGCGGCGCTTCGACCCCGATCTCGAGACGATGCTCAACGAGCAGGTGCGGGCCGGGTTCCTGTTCTACCTGGAGAATCAGGTCAACCTGAACATCACCGGCCAGGTCTCCAAGATCCGCGGTCAGAAGGTCGGCCAGGGCATGTACCTCGGCTTGGAGTACCGACTGCGCTGACGATCAGACGGCGCGGTCGACGCCCCGCGCCAGGCCCGAAACACCGGCAGCCGACGAGCCCTGGATCGCCCAGATCCGGGGCTCGTCGGTTCTGGGGGGGCAGACCGTCGATCCCGCGCGCGCGGCAGGGGAGCGCTGCTCGTGGTCCCGCTTGCATACGACGCCGAGGCGGTAGCCCCTGTGGAGCATCTTCAGGACACAGCCAGTGGACCGCTCTAGGTTGTGTTGCTGGTCCTCTGCGATGTCGCACGAGCTTCAGGGCAGGCTCCACAATTCCTCGGTTCCCTTACCTGAGTAGAAGGGTGGACAAGGCTCCTTGTACACCTGCTCGTGCAAGGCTGCCCAGACAGGGGGCCCGTGGAACCAGTCCCGCTAGCCACGCGGCACGCGGTCGCCGTACGCGCTCAGGCCCAACGCTCGGAGGCGTCCATCCGGGCCAGCGGCGGATCATCCACGCGGCCTCCATATCGGTCGTCTCCTTGCGCACCCGCTGCCAGATGCCACAGAGAGGGACTACGAAGACGATCTCGTCTTCCGTTGCCTTGTAGTCACCATAGACAATCACGCCGGCCTGGGCCTCGATCTCGTCCAGCCACAGACGGCGAACGCACATCAGATATCGAGTCTCGTCCATCCGGTTCCCGTCCATGGCCGGGATCCCCCCAGCGAATGTCGCTGGAGCGGTACGACGCGACCCGCTTGCTTCGGACACTCTTGCCCACCATGCCACTGTCTCAATCCCCTCGAGATCGGGTCTGCGATTCGGTGGGAACCTGCGAACCAGACAGTACGCATTGCCCGTATCTTGTCGTCTCAATCCCCTCGAGATCGGGTCCGCGATTCGGTGGGGTTCCGTATTGGGACCCATGGGCTGGAGTTTAGGGGTCTGTCTCAATCCCCTCGAGATCGGGTCTGCGATTCGGTGAGCGGTGGCGATGGATATACGTATCCCGGCGGACTACTGTCTCAATCCCCTCGAGATCGGGTCTGCGATTCGGTGCATCATATCGGGGGTGTTGTATGATCAACTTCGTAGTCGTTGTCTCAATCCCCTCGAGATCGGGTCTGCGATTCGGTGAGGCGACTAGCTCGCCTACTCATGGGTATATGCGGCCCACGGTCTCAATCCCCTCGAGATCGGGTCTGCGATTCGGTGGCGCTTGTACGGGCAGAAGCCAGGCCCGTCCCTACTGCCGGAAGTCTCAATCCCCTCGAGATCGGGTCTGCGATTCGGTGATCTCACGGGCGAAGTACCGATTCGCCCAAGAAGCGCTCGTCTCAATCCCCTCGAGATCGGGTCTGCGATTCGGTGTTCCCTGGTACGGGTTCCGTCTCGGAACCCGAGGGTTGCGTCTCAATCCCCTCGAGATCGGGTCTGCGATTCGGTGGGGCGTACCGCGGGCGAGAGGTGCCGGTCGCGGCGACGGTGGTCTCAATCCCCTCGAGATCGGGTCTGCGATTCGGTGATGCCATGGACTTTAGTGTTAGTAGCGTTAGCAACATGAAAGGTCTCAATCCCCTCGAGATCGGGTCTGCGATTCGGTGTGGACAGCGTGTGTTGTGATGATCGGGGCTACTTCTGCTGTCTCAATCCCCTCGAGATCGGGTCTGCGATTCGGTGCGGTACGCTGATGTCACAGTAGAGCGTAGAACAGACCAGAGTCTCAATCCCCTCGAGATCGGGTCTGCGATTCGGTGTCTACCGACACAACCATCCAGCTACAGCTAGAGTTCGAACCAGTCTCAATCCCCTCGAGATCGGGTCTGCGATTCGGTGTCGTCTATGTACTCCGCCGCATGGTCTGGCACGGTCACAGTCTCAATCCCCTCGAGATCGGGTCTGCGATTCGGTGGCCGCTGGCTGCCGCTGGTCGAGCGCGTCGGTATCGACGACGCGTCTCAATCCCCTCGAGATCGGGTCTGCGATTCGGTGGGCCCTGCGCGATTATGGGTGCGGTCCCGGCGAGTGCGGATACGTCTCAATCCCCTCGAGATCGGGTCTGCGATTCGGTGTGTAGCTGTGAAGGCCAGACATACGCATTCGCAATGCCCGAAACGTCTCAATCCCCTCGAGATCGGGTCTGCGATTCGGTGCGAGCCCACAGAGAGAGAGTTGCGGCGCCGCATGGTGCGTCTCAATCCCCTCGAGATCGGGTCTGCGATTCGGTGTTCACCTTGACGAGCGAGTTTGAAGCGCTGGACGAGCAGAGTCTCAATCCCCTCGAGATCGGGTCTGCGATTCGGTGGGATGCGGCGGCGAGCGACTACTACGGCATCTCGGTAGCGTTGTCTCAATCCCCTCGAGATCGGGTCTGCGATTCGGTGCAGCCGACGGTCCGGAAGGCCGGGGCTGGCCGGCTGTACACGTCTCAATCCCCTCGAGATCGGGTCTGCGATTCGGTGGCCGAACAGTTCGGGGTGCGCGTGTTCGGGCGCCTTGACCTGTCTCAATCCCCTCGAGATCGGGTCTGCGATTCGGTGGCGCTAGGCGGCGGGAGTTGGTTGCCTGGCTGCGCAAGGCCGTCTCAATCCCCTCGAGATCGGGTCTGCGATTCGGTGATGGGCAGACTGCTGGCGATCCATTCCGCAAACGGTGGCAGTCTCAATCCCCTCGAGATCGGGTCTGCGATTCGGTGAATCTGAGCTCTGGACCAAAAATGCGACAGTCTGGGTGAGGTGTCTCAATCCCCTCGAGATCGGGTCTGCGATTCGGTGTGAAGAGGCAGCTATCTGTTATACAAGGGCGCGTGTTGGCCTGTCTCAATCCCCTCGAGATCGGGTCTGCGATTCGGTGATGGAGGTGGGGCAGTGAAAGCTATAACGTGCAACTGTGAGTCTCAATCCCCTCGAGATCGGGTCTGCGATTCGGTGAAGTTGCAGTTGGATGCAGAGTCTCTGAGGCCCTCATTGGTCTCAATCCCCTCGAGATCGGGTCTGCGATTCGGTGCAATGGGATAGATGTAGCATCTGCAACAATATCCGGATTAGTCTCAATCCCCTCGAGATCGGGTCTGCGATTCGGTGCCCACAAAGAGGCAGTCCACCTCTCCAAGCTTCTCCACAGTCTCAATCCCCTCGAGATCGGGTCTGCGATTCGGTGGGGGAACTCCCTTTGACTGTAATCTCCGAAGCCCTCGGTGTGTCTCAATCCCCTCGAGATCGGGTCTGCGATTCGGTGATGGGCAGACAGCCGGCGAGACATGCCACAGACGGTGGGTCTCAATCCCCTCGAGATCGGGTCTGCGATTCGGTGGGCAGCGGCGCGTATCAGATGCCTGGCAGTGCTACGGGCAGTCTCAATCCCCTCGAGATCGGGTCTGCGATTCGGTGTAGGGAGGCACAGAAACTCAGTACCGCAATCGAGGCGGTCTCAATCCCCTCGAGATCGGGTCTGCGATTCGGTGTAAGGTTCTTAGCGAGAACGATACCTACACCCTTCTAGTCTCAATCCCCTCGAGATCGGGTCTGCGATTCGGTGTCACAAATAGGATGGTCTTAAATGGAAACAATCATCACAAGTCTCAATCCCCTCGAGATCGGGTCTGCGATTCGGTGACGGATGTCCGTGCAAGAACTGCAAGCACTGTTGGCGCGCGTCTCAATCCCCTCGAGATCGGGTCTGCGATTCGGTGGGATACATGTCTCGCGCTGATGATTTCAGCGGCGAGGATTCGTCTCAATCCCCTCGAGATCGGGTCTGCGATTCGGTGACGTCCTCCAGCCACGTCCTCCAGCCACGTCCCTCCAGTCTCAATCCCCTCGAGATCGGGTCTGCGATTCGGTGCGGAGCTCCCTGACGGGTAATTCGAGATAGGACTTGTTCGTCTCAATCCCCTCGAGATCGGGTCTGCGATTCGGTGGTAGGTACCCGAAGTACGTATACCGCGCGCTGTCTGCTCTGTCTCAATCCCCTCGAGATCGGGTCTGCGATTCGGTGGTAGCATGGATCGCTGGCAACATCCATGAGGTGATATCATGGAGACGTCTCAATCCCCTCGAGATCGGGTCTGCGATTCGGTGGCTGCTGCTGCAGCAGCTTGGCCCTCTCAATCCTATAGAGGACGTCTCAATCCCCTCGAGATCGGGTCTGCGATTCGGTGGTGCACTGCCTGCGGAGGAAAGGCCGGCTGCGGCTGCAGCAGTCTCAATCCCCTCGAGATCGGGTCTGCGATTCGGTGCAACAGCATGGAGATGATTCCATGGAGACTGTAATATGCCGGTGGTCTCAATCCCCTCGAGATCGGGTCTGCGATTCGGTGCGTTAGCATGCCGGAGAACCTTGAAGAAGCTGCTGAGGCTTGGGGTCTCAATCCCCTCGAGATCGGGTCTGCGATTCGGTGAGTATCATATCCCAAGGCGTCATAGGGCCTACAAAGCCCGTCTCAATCCCCTCGAGATCGGGTCTGCGATTCGGTGGATCACTGCCAGAGAATGCGAGAGAAGCTGCGGCTAAGGAATGGTCTCAATCCCCTCGAGATCGGGTCTGCGATTCGGTGGCGGAAAGGCCGGCTGCTGCAGCAGCTTGGACGCCTGGAGGACGTCTCAATCCCCTCGAGATCGGGTCTGCGATTCGGTGAATTCATATGAAGTCCCATGCAACACCATGAGACTGCTCCGTCTCAATCCCCTCGAGATCGGGTCTGCGATTCGGTGGAAAGGCCGGCTGCTGCAGCAGCATGGCCCTCTCAATCCAGTCTCAATCCCCTCGAGATCGGGTCTGCGATTCGGTGAACCCTGAAGTTTAGAGGAATAACGGCCACACTGTCTCCAGATGGTCTCAATCCCCTCGAGATCGGGTCTGCGATTCGGTGATGTATCGTGCACCTGCGAAGGGAGATCGTATGAGGTGAGTCTCAATCCCCTCGAGATCGGGTCTGCGATTCGGTGCTCTCTATACCTGTAATTTACAATCTTCGTAGTGCCCTCAGCCGTCTCAATCCCCTCGAGATCGGGTCTGCGATTCGGTGGTCAATATGCCGCAGACCATTAAGGAAGCAGCTGAGGTGTCTCAATCCCCTCGAGATCGGGTCTGCGATTCGGTGTGTACCTGTGAAGGTAGGAGCTATTCGGTCCGTGTTCCGGTCTCAATCCCCTCGAGATCGGGTCTGCGATTCGGTGGCCCCGTAGCATGGAGTTGTAAGGGCTCTCTCCGGCAGTTGTCTCAATCCCCTCGAGATCGGGTCTGCGATTCGGTGGTCTCCAGCTGTTAATTGCGGCGGCTCGAATCAGGTGTGTCTCAATCCCCTCGAGATCGGGTCTGCGATTCGGTGGGCGAAGGAGGTGTGGGGGGAGGAGGTGTGCCTCCAGCTGTCTCAATCCCCTCGAGATCGGGTCTGCGATTCGGTGCTGAGGGTGGCTGAGGCTAGGATATTAGCGCAGCTCCTGAGACGTCTCAATCCCCTCGAGATCGGGTCTGCGATTCGGTGAAGTCCGATAGCCGTGCAAAAGCTGAGTTCAGGCAAGTGTCTCAATCCCCTCGAGATCGGGTCTGCGATTCGGTGGAACTACCCACCCCCAACACAGGCTAGTTCCGCTGCCCAGAGTCTCAATCCCCTCGAGATCGGGTCTGCGATTCGGTGCTCAGTATGGTTCGCGCGTTGCCCAGAGAAACCCGTCAAGCTGGTCTCAATCCCCTCGAGATCGGGTCTGCGATTCGGTGCGATAGGAAGCGACGGGGTCATCAGCCGCCCGCCTGACGTGTCTCAATCCCCTCGAGATCGGGTCTGCGATTCGGTGGTCCTCCTTTCTTTCGTGCTGCGCGCCAACGAATTCTCGGCGGTCTTCCGACTCAGCGGCCGCAAAGCCCGCGCAGTAAGGTCGCCGAGCGCGTGCTCGTTGTACGGTTCGGCGGCACTGGAGCGTGCTCCATGGAGTTGCCAGCACGCGATCCTGACGCCTGCTAACTCGTGCGCCGAATACGCTGCCCATCAACGTGCTGCCTCCCGCCGAGCCATGTGCTGGCATGGCACCAAGCATCGTGAGTCGGCCGCCGCCTCGCTCACACGATGACATCGCTTGCCTCCGGTGCCGGAGCCGGCCCGCCCCGATACTCGATCCGCTCGGTGCACGCCCGGCACAGAGCGTAATAGCGGACCAAATCATGCTCTCCGAGTCCGAGCCGCGCAAGGCGCTCTTTCAGCCGCGCGAACTCCTTGTCGCCCAGGCGGCACTCGAACACGCTGCGCTGCACCCGGTGGCCATAGCCCTGCAGCACCTTGGCGACCTTGTTGCGCCTCTTGGTGCTGCTCACGTCATAGCAGATGGCGTACAACATCTCACTTGACGGCCAGCGAGGTATAGCGCTCGGTCTCGCCGAGAATCACCCGTCCCAACAGCCGCACCTGCCGCAGCACACACTCGGTATAGGTGAGCTGTTCGCTGCGCTCCGAGCTCACGGGATATGCCACGCGCGTTCCCATGCGACTGCGGAAGGCGGTGATCAGCAGGCGGCGGCCGCTCTCCGTCAGATAGCATCCGCCATCGCGGTGTTCCCAGTGCTCCGGGGTCAGGCGGTTGTGATTGGCCAGATCCAGGACCACCGCATCGGCCAGAATCGGCCGGAACTCCTCCATCATGTCCAGCACCAACGAGGGACGGTTGTACTCGACGCTGTGCAGGAACCCCACGTACGGATCCATGCCTGTCAGATACACTGCGCTCTCCACCTGCGCGGCCAGCAGCGCGTATGCGAAGCCGAGCATGGCATTGGCTGGGTCCCGGGGCGGCCGTCGGTTCCGCCCCTGGAACCCGAGCTCTTCGGGCAGGAACTGCCGCAAGGCCTCGAAGTACGCCGCCGTGCCGGCTCCTTCGAGTCCGCGCAGCCCGTCGACGTCCCGGACGGTGGCCGCGCTGTGCAGCGCCCGCCGCAGGCGGCTCGCCTGCTCCAGCACGGGGCGCCGCCGGCGACGGCCCAAGCGCAGCACCATGGTACGCAGATTGCGCAGCTTGCCGGTCACCAGTGCCCGCGCGATCTCCAGACGGAATTGGGGGTCGTCGTGGCGCCGCAACTGCGCCTGCCGCAGTGCCGCGTTGCCCATGATCCGCCCGACCAGGCGGCCGCGGTATTCGCCGTGGCTGCTCAGCATGACGGTGTCGATGCCGCGCTGCAGCAGCACGGACATCGTGTCCGGAGTCAAGCCGACACGCCCGAACAGAGCCACCTGCTCCAGCTCGTGGAGGTGCACCGCCGCCAACTGCTCGCTGCCGCGGCGCACCACTACCTGCTCCCCACAGCGGTGCAACTGCGTACCGGATTCGGTCACGTACAACAGCATTGCCTGTTCCCTCGCTCGGTTCAGCCTCGGGCCGCGCGGCGCTGCCCTGCGTCCGGCTCCCGGCCTGCCTGCCCTGCGTGGCCGTTTCAGCCGGGTCGTACCTGGCGCACGGCTCCGTCCGCGCCCACTTTCGCGATCTTGACCTTGCAGTTTTCGCCCGGTCTGTGGGGACAGTACGGCCAATCCATCTCCAGCTCCTGGCCAGTACCTTCCAGGCGCACGCGCACTCTCGCGCCGTCTTTGCTGATCACCTTGGCCGTTACCTTCGCGCCCTCGCGCACGGCAGCGCCCCGCTTGGCAGCAGGTCCTGCGGGCGCCGGGCGAGCAGGCTTGCTCAGCTCCAGCGCCGCAGGGCCCCGGACAGGACGCTCGGGTGCCGCCAGTTCGTCACGCTGGGGCCGCCGCACTGGACGCAGCCCACTCGGCCGGCTGCTCGTCCCGGCCCGCGGTGGCCGCTCGCCGCCGGCGGGTTTGAGCAGCTCGTCCGCTTGCACCACCGGGGGCGGCAGCGCCGCCGCGTCGTCCCCCCAGACCAGCCACCCCAGCGGCGCTGTCGGCCGCCCAAGGCCGCAGACTAGTCGGCGGGCGCGCGGAAAGCTCTCCAGCACAGCGTCGGGCACGGGGCTCTTGCCGTAACTGCCGCGCGCGTGCAGGGCGAACTTGTCCACCACCCGGCGCCACACCCGCCGCCACTCAGGCCGCTGCATCATGGCCATCATCACCGTCGTGCTGAAGAAGTGGGACGCACCGCCCAGGCGTAGCAGCACGCCAGCATGCGGCTGCCGGTCCATCTTCTCGTACAGCGCCGCTATCTGGACCGCCTCCTCCGGATGCTGGGCGCACCACGCGCGCTCCCTCTCCAGCACCGCCGCCGCGAACCTTGCGCAGGCAGTGCGCAGCCGCTGGTACATAGCCTGGCGCACGCTCTCCACGTCGCGCGCCCGCAAGGCGTTCAACGTCTCGGCTCCGAACGCCCGACGCACCCGCGACTCCAGCTCCAGCCACTGCCCGCTGGCGCGCCGCGCATCCCGAGCGATCTGCACCAGCAGGTCCGCGTCGATCTGGAGGCGACACCGCAGTACGTTGCCCGGGGCGTGCGTCTCCATGAGGATCGGCGCCTGCGCCCGCAGCGTCGCGACCCCCGTGTTCTGCCGGCTCTTCTCGGGGGCGAAGCTGGCGATCTCGAGGACCAGCAGCTCTGCCTGCGGGTCTGGCTCGCCGTCGCCCACGCGAACGAAACGCATCAAGTCGTAGTGGATGCCATCGAAGCGCGCCCACCGCTGATCGGACTGGCGGCTGCCGCAGCGAAACACCAGCTTCTCCACTTCCTGGCCGACCTGATCGCGCCGAACGCTGGACTCCAACACCTTGCGCAGGCCGCCGATATCCGTGCCCGGGACGCCATTGGCCAACTCCCCTGCCTCCTGGTCGCTCATCTCGACCAGCGCCTGGTACGCCAGCGCAGTGCGCAACGCGCCCTTGACGGAACTGCCCGCCAGCCCAGGCAGGCCGCTGGCGTCCTTGGCCTGTTCCGCCACGGTGCGCGGACGCCGCAGGGCGGTCCGCGCCCAGTACAGGGCCAAACTGCGATCCTGGACGAGCGCCTCCGCCAGTTGGGGGTTCTTGTGCTCCAGGAAAGCCAGCAGATTCAGCTCGCGGCGCAACTGCGACTGCTGCTGGTCGTCCGTGCTTTGGGCGATCCGATCGCTGCGCGAGCTCACCCAGCGGGTCAACTCGTCCAGGGCGGCATCGTCCAAACGCCGCAGCACGGCGTCCAGGTCGATGCGCACGAAGCGATTGTCGCTCACCACGTAGTCGACAGGGTCCAGGCCACGACCCGCGCCCACGTGCACCGGGGTCAGGCACCGCAGATACATGTCCATGTCATTCACCCTCGGCCGCTAGCATGCCTGCTGTCAGGGCGTACCCGTATTGCTGCACCTGGAAAGGCAAGCCGTCCGCATGCCCCTTGACGACGGGATTGTCGCCGTACCAACGGTGCCCGGGCAGCGGCGGAAAGGTCGATCCTGGCGCCACCATCATCACCGCCCGCTTCCAGAAGTCGGGCGTGTCCAGCTCTGGAGTGTGGAGGAAATGCCCTCCGACCTTGCCCTTGCGCCGCACCAGCTCGTAGCGTGCCTCCGGGTGGCGCAGCGCGGCCAGCTCGTCGGCCCGCGGGTGGTACAGCGACAGGGTCATCAGTCGGGCGGGCCGCGGCGGCGCGGGCAGCGGCGCACTGGGTTCCAGGCGCGCCGCGAAATGACTCAGCCCCGCGCTGTTCTGTCCGCCCCAACCAAAGTCGTTCAGAAAGGCCACGGCGCCCTCCAGCCAGCCCGACGCAGCCCCGTCCACCAGGAAGTACAGCCCGCCGTTGAGCACGTGCATCTCTGGGCTGGCGAACAGCCGCCCGCTCTGGTCCGTGGTGCCGCTCAGCCGGTCGATGCGGGCGCGCGGCCGGAGCTGCACGCGCAGCTCCGGGGGGCGCCAGTGCCGCCAGGTGCCTTCGCCGGCGATCCGACTCAGACTGGTCTGGCCCGCAGCCAACCGCCCGAACAGCTCCCACGGGATCCAGGCGCACGTGCCGAACTCCTTGCGCACGGCCTCCGTCTCCGGACCCCAGCCCGCGTCCCGGGGCAATCGGGGCATGGGCAGGAACCAGACCGGCGCGTCGTTGTCGCCCGCACGGTACGGGAACGCCGAGCTGAGCAGGAACGGCGGCTCGCCTGCCGCAAAGCCCGCGAGCAGTTCCTCCAGACGGGCGTTCCCGTAGACCTGGCGCACGGCCCAGCACAGCAGCCCGAACAGCGTGTCGCTGTGCAGCGCCTCGCGGCAGGCACCGCGCGGTTGCAGGATCACCCGGAGCATCACGCCTGGCCTCCGCGTTTCAGCTCTGCGCTCCACGAGCGCAGGGGCTCCTGATCGCGCCCCAGACGGAAGCTGGCGGCACTCAGGGTGCACGCCTCTCGCGGCACAGGCTCCGGAGCGCGGCCGGCCACGGTCCGTCCAGCCTGGTAATCCGCGCGGCTGACGAACAGCGGCGGCGCCAGGTGCAGGCGGACCTGGCCGTACCCGCGGCTGCTGTTGCCACCCAGGGCGCTGTCTTCCAGCAGGCGCAGCGCCAGCAGCACATGGTCGAAGAAGGCCAGGTCGTCGTGCTCGTCGACCGCGTATACGCCGTACACCAGGTCCAGGTCGAACATGGAACCGCGCAGGACGCGTTCGATGGTGCGCGGATTGGCCGCCGAGGTGATCCGGTCCAGGAAATTCTCGGACTTGGCTTCGGTGTACAGGAGCTGAGACTCGACCTTCTGCCACTCCTGGACGGTCTGCCGATCCGGGTACGCGTCGCGAACCAACAGCCGCGTCGGGCCACACTTGCGCGCCTCGTGCGCGGACGAACCCAACACGCGGCAGACCGGGCAGTCCGGCTCCGCGCAGCCGTGCACCTGACCGTCGGTGACCTTGCCGGTGGCGAACTCGAGCAGCGCCCGCATGCGGCCCTTCAGCGACGAACCGGGAACGTATGGGTACCGGCTGGCCGGATCGCGGATCACGATGCTGTCCACCCCGCCGATCTCGCTGGTGTCCTTGCCCGCGCCGATGTGCAGGCCCGTGAGGCACTCGATCTTGCCGCGGATGAGGATGTTGCCGATGAACTGTGCCATGGTCTGTGCTCGCTCCTGAGTGAGTGTGGGGCCTAGTCGGCCAACCCTTCTTCCTTGCCGTAGAAGTAGTGGTACGCGACGATCGCCTCCATCAGCGCGAAGAAGTTGTCGGCGGCCGCGTCCAGCTTCGCACTCTTCATCACCTGGTCGACCGCGTCCGCCAGGGTATCGCGCAGCCCCCGCAGGCCCTTGACGCGCGCGCTGGCATAGGCCAACCGCGGCTTGAGGAAGATGAACTGCCGGACGATGTCCGCCCGGGCGCGCTCGGCCGTGCCTGCACGGTCGCGCAGCGCGCGGATGCGCTGCACGGTGCTGTACAGGTTCCTGATCTGGTTGGTCTTGACCTTGTTGCTGGTCAGCTCCCGCGCCTGCTTCTGTGCCAGCTCGTCCAGCGCCTGCGGCGACAGATCCGCAAAGTCCTTGGTCTGGTCCATACTCTCGTCTCACTCCTTGTTGGCCGCCTTGCTGCGGCGCACTTGATAGAGGACGTACGACAGCGGCACCGCTGCCTGCTCGAACAACTGCGTGGAATCCACCGCCAAGCGGCCCAGCACCCGCGCCTTGGCCTTGGCCCCCGACGGCGCGCTGATGCTGCTGGCACCGACCCCGTGGCGCGCCAACAGGTACTTCAGCCGCATCCGGTTGCGTACCAGACGGCGCACGTCCACTGCGGCTCCTTCGGGCGCTCCACGCTGGCCCGGCCGGCCCGCCTCCTGGCTGTCCAGGCTCAGCGCCAGGATGCGGTACAGCAGACTCGTGGTGATCTGCCCGTCGCGGAGCAGTTCCAGGAGGCGATCTCCGTACTCCAGCAGCTCGTCCAGGCGCTGCCAGCTTACCACGTCACCGAAGACCGCCACTGCGTCCTTGGTCGGGCGGCTGGCGGCTGCCACCGGCTGCACCTTGCGCCCGGAGAATGGGTATTCCTTGGCCTGCTCTTCCAGTTGGCCGGCGGATTCGGCGGCGCGGCCCACGGGAAAACTGCTCTTGCTGAGCAGCACGCCCCCGGACAACGTCAGATTGGGGTTGCCGCAGGCCAGCCGAGCGAAGTCGGCGCGCAGCGCGCGGGCGAAATCCACTGCGTTCTTCCATGCCCCCACGGCGAACACATCGTCCCCGCCCGCATAGGTCAGGTACACGCCGCAGCGTCTGGCCAGATGGTTCACGTAGCCGCCGAAGAAGGCGTCCAACTCGCGGCTGAGGGCCACTGCTCGCGACAGCGAGCGACGTTGACCCAGTCCCTCCGCGAACACCGCGCCGAGATTGTCCACGTCCAGCCGCACCCAGCCGAGCAGCGCGTGCGGCCGCGCCTCGTCGGCCCCGCGGGCCAGTTCGGCGCCAGCAGTGGTCGTGCTGCTGGCCCCGCCGGCCGCCAGCTCCGCGAACTCCATCGGCCCCTCCCCGTCCGGCGCCGCCGGCGCGTATTGCGCTAATCCGCGGCTCCCGAAGCTCACCGGCACCGCCGTGCGCATGGAGCCGGGAATCTCGGCTGCGTAGTTCGCCTCGTTGAGGCGCTCCACGTGCACCCTGGCATACGTCCCCGGAGCCGCGCTGGCGCACAGGCGCTGCATGGCCTGGGCATCGGCGGCCAGCACCCACTGGCACCCCAGCTCGGCGAAATCAGCAGCCGTGGCGCACCCGGTGGGCAGCGACCCTGGGACGGCCGCAGACGCCGCCGGCCCGCCGGCAGCCCCGTCTGTCGACGTCGCGCCCGCGTGCAGGTCCAGCCGCACCAGATACCGGGCCTGCCACAGATGCTGGCCGGCGCTGGCATGCGCCTGACACTGGGGACAGATGGCTCCTGCTCGCTTGGCATAGTCGGCCTGGCAGATCGGACACACATCCATGCTCCGGTCGAAGTCCTGCGGCGCGAACAGCGCCGGATCGAGCACGGACTGGAACTTCTGCCCTTTGGCGACCTCCAGTGCCAGTCCCACCCGCCCCAACATTCCGGCGAAATCGCGCAGCTTTTCCTCGGTGGCCGTCACGCGCGCCAACACCAAGGCCAGCGCGCCGCGATGCGCCTGCACCAGCCATCTGCTCACAGCCTGCTCCACTGCGGCCAGGGCCTCCAGGTCGCTGGGCCGATTCGGAGCCAGCACCAGGAAGTGCCCGCCGCTGCAGTACAGCAGGTTGGTGTCCGGCAGGTCCAGCGCCCGCAGCACGCACCGCGCCGCCGTCTCCACCAGCAGGCTCAGGTACAGCGAGCGACCGCGCAGGCGCTTGGCCATGCGCTTGGCGCCGCCCTCCTCTTCGGGACTGGCCAGTTGGTACAGGAACCGCTGGATGCCAGACACGTCGCCCTTGACGAGCATGAACGGTTCGGTCTCCCCTCGGGCTCGCTCCAGACACAGGGCGATGGCGGCCACCGCCTTGCCGTGATCGAACAGGGCGATATCCGGCTCGGCGGCGTACGCCGCGGACACGATGCGGCTCAGATGCGTCGCGGCCAGGTGCAGCAGCGACGTGGTCCAGGCGTCCACCGGTGCGTCGGTGGGCAGCCGCCGCACGTCCGCGCAGAACGCATCCCAGGCAGCGGCGTGCTCCGCGTACGCCTGGTCCGCATCCGGCCGCCAACTGGCCAGGCCCACTCCTGGCACATGCTCCGGGAAGGGGTCGGCGTAGTCCAGCAGCCCGGGCACATAGCGGAAAACCTCCGTTGGCGGCCGGCCGCGCCCGATGTCCACCAACGCCAGGACGCTGACCAGCGAGCGCAGCGTCTGCGTGCTGGCCTCTTTGGTGCGCTCGGACGCCGCCAGCCTATCGGCCTGCTGCAGCACTGGATCGCCCGCGCCGGCGTCGTGGTGGCTGGCGACCAGCCGCCGGACCTCCTCCAGCACGGGCCGCAGGGCCGGCACCCGCCCGAGGAACTCGGAGACGAAGTAGTCGCTGTAGGTCGTGTGGCTCTGCCGCTGGGCGCTGGTGCGAAACGCGAACTTGCCCGCATCGTGCAGCAGGCCCGCCAGCACCAGCATCCGCTCCCGATCGTTCATTGGCCTTTCTCCTCGTCGACGATCTCGTACTTGCCCAACCCGAAGGCCGTGCCCTTGCCCACGTGCACGACGGCTCCCAGCCGGAGCAGCGGCAGAAACGGCTCCCACGGACCCGCGTAGGTGACCTGGCCGACCAGGCCGCCCAGCTTCATGCGGGCATCCTGCCGCCGCGAATACCGCTCCCAGTCCAGCCAGTGCAGTCGCTCGGAGGCACACCGGACGGCCATCGCCGCCTGGCTCCAGGCACGGAAATCGAGCCCCATCGGACCGCCGCCGTGGAACTGCAGCAGGTCCGCCATGCGCCGCAGCAGGGCGCGCGCCAGCAGCGCGAACGGCAACGACGACTCCAGCTCGCCGCCGGTCTTCAGCCGCAGCGGCGTCAGCAGCCGCACGGTCAAGAGCTCGCCGTTGGCGCTGCCTGCTGTGCAGGCAGCCCCGGGCGGGACACCCGCCTGCACCGGCAGATCGGCGCGCAGGCGTCCACTTTCCGGGTCGTACACCGATGTCCAGGAGTCGCCTTGCCAGGCATCCACCTGGGTCAAGCGCAGACGCCCCCGGCCTCGCCCGACACCAGCGCTGCCGAGCCGCTCGAACGCGTAGACGAAGTACGCCAGTTGCTCCACGGCCGGCCCGAGCAGCACCAGGCCGACATCCAGCAGTTCGCCCGGCGCGTATGCTTGCCGCCCGTCCAGCGGCGGCTCGATGACAAACGGGTGCGGAGCGTGCGAGTACCTGCGCACGTCGGCCGGGGCCGGCGTCTCGAACACGTACTGGTACACACAGCGGTCCCGGATGAGGCAGGCGGCGCACTCGCCGTCACGGCGGACGCAGACCATCCGCTTGAACGTGCCGCCGAACGCCCCGCGAAAAGTCGATCCCTTGTACGGCGGCAACTGCAGGGCCGTTTCGGCGGCAAAGCGCAGCCGGTAGCGCGCATGCCTCAGTCTGGCCAGCTCCGAACCCAGCGCTTGGATGTCCAGCATGGTCACCACAGCCTCCGCAGGTCTGGTTGCCGTCTTGGAGTACGGCGAACTGTACGGCGCGCAACTTTGTCAAGCAACAAGGGCCACAGGTGCGGGCCGGCGGCCGCGGCGGCGCGCCTCGCTGTCGGCCCCGCGGCGCTTGGGTTTCTTGCAGATCTTCCTCCAGGCGGCGTGGTTGCGGTAGGCCGTGATCAGCTCGCCTTGGGGACTGATCAACAGCACGGTGCCGGCCAGCCTGGCCAGACGATCGTTGGGCCCCACCCCGGCGGGCACATCGCGCCTGCCCAAGAAGCAGAAGATGACCCCGGTGCGGCGGATCGTGCGGCCGTGGGCGCGCACCAGTTCCACGTCCCTGTCGGACAGGCACCGCTGCGCCGCTCGCAGCCGCGCATGGTCACTGAACTCCATGGCCACCTCCCTCAGCGGCCGCGGAAACGCCGGGTCCCGATCGGCTCTGGCGCGACCGCTGCGGCGGCAGCTAGTGCAAGCGCAATGCCAGGGTTTTGCCGCTGCTGGGCCTGTGCCGCTAACCAATTCTTGCCCAGTTGGATATGTGGCGATTGCGGAGGCGGGATCAGCGGTCCGGCAGGGCGCCGGCGGTGCGTGGCTGCGCAATCGCGCGGGGGCCCGCGCGCGGCAACGCCCAGCGCCGCCACTACTTGTGCGGCGCGCAGCCTTGCACTGCTGATGTGCACCGCTGCACCGCAGCACGGTCTGCGGGGGCGCCAGGTGCCGACGACCAACCGACGCCCGCGAGCGACCCACAGCTCGCTGGCGTCAGCCTATGCCCAGACGGCGCATGAGGCGTTCGAGCGTGCTGCGGCTGACATCGAGCGACTTGGCGGCTGTGGCATGGTGATGGTCCGCCCGTTCCAGCGCCGCGATGATGGTCCGCCGTTGCGCCGCAGCCACGGCCGCCGCCAGGGTCGGCGGCTTGCTGTCCCTCGGATCGGCAGCGTCGCCGGCCAGCGCTTCCGCCCCAATGGGCTGCCCCGGTAGCGTCATGATCACCGCCTGGTTCACGCAGCTTTCCAGCTCGCGCACGTTCCCCGGCCACGGCGCGGCGCGCACCCATGCAAGCGCCTCCGGTGTCAAGGTGGGTTCCGGACGGCCGAAGCGCGCGGCCGCACGCGCTGCGAAGTGCACCGCCAGCGCCGGGATGTCCGCGCGCCGCTCGCGCAGCGGCGGCACGGACAGCACGACCTGCCGGAGGCGGTACCACAGGTCGGCGCGGAACCGTCCGGCCGCTACTTCCGCGCCCAGGTCGGCGTTGGTGGCGGCCACCACGCGCACGTCCACCGGTGTCTCTTTGTCCGCCCCGAGCCGGAGCACGCGCTGCGTGTCCAGAACCCGGAGCAGCAGCGGCTGCAACGCCAGCGGCAACGAGTTGATCTCGTCCAGGAACAAAGTCCCGCCATGCGCCTGCTCGAACACTCCGGGGTGGTCTCTGTGCGCTCCGGTGAACGCGCCCCGCTCGTACCCGAACAACTGGGCCTCGGCCAGCGTCGCCGGGATGGCCCCGCAGTTGACTGGGACGAAACGGCCGGTCCGGCCGGAGGCCTTGTGCAGCCCCTGGGCCACCAGTTCCTTGCCCACGCCGGTCTCGCCGACGATGAGCACGGTGGCCGGCGTAGCGGCCACGGCGGCCATGCGCTGCTTGAGGCTGCGGACGGCCGGCGTAGTCCCCATGATCTCGGGAAAGGCATCCCCGGGGTCCGTCTGCAGCGTGCGCAGGTACTCAGCACGCATGGCCCGCGCATAGTCGTCCACCGCCTGCTGCGCTAGCCGCAGCGCCTCTTCCCCATAGTGGCCCGGCGCAGCGAATTCGACGATATGGCGCACGCGGCACAGGGGCAGTTCGGCCAGCTCCACGGTCACCTCGCAATGGCGCAACGGTCGCTCCTGGCCGTCCTGCCGCACCATGAGCTGGCTCGTGCTGCCATCGCGCCCCCGCACGCGCACCGGTTCGGTGCTGGCTGACGGGAAGAAGAAGTCCGTGCCCGGACGTTCCGCCGCGGCCGGGCTCACCAGGACGTGGTAGAGCTTGTCCTGCGGCCGTCCCATGAACTGCAGGGCCGCGCCCAGCAGGAATCCCATGGTCTTGCGGCCACCGGCGAGCGACGCATGTACGGCCACGTCCGGACTGTCTGTCAGCTCCTGGATCAACGCGAGGATTTGGTCGCGCACGGCCAAGTTGTCGGCGGCACTGCGGATGTCCTCCAGTTGGCAGCCCTCCGCACTCCGCAGGACATGCACCTGCAGCGGCGGCGCTGGCCGTCCCCGGTCGCCGAACAACCGCTTCCAGGCTCCTCGTTCCGAGTCCAGCAGCTCCTGCTCGACCAGCCTGCGGCCCACGGTGGTGGTGATCAGGTGCCCTGCAGAGAGGACGACGTCCCGCTGCATCAGGCCCCAGGCGGTCTCGGTGACGATCTGCGGTGTCTGGCCGCAGACAGCTACTAGCACTGCCTCCATGCTCGCCTCTCCTGTGTGTCTGCAGTCCCTCGAACCGGTCGTGGCCCCACGGACCCTGCGCGGCGGCCAGCCGCAGAGCCGACCACAAGCCAGCGCGTGCCCTCGCCTGCGAGGCAGCGGTCCACTGGGCTGCTGTCGCCACGCCAGAACCCGCCCCGGTCTGACGTGGCAATGTGCGCAGCGCAAGGCTAGTTCGATACCGGGCCGTCTGTCAACGAGCGCTGCCGGGGCCTTCCGCCGCCTGGCTGGGAGACAAGACTGCCGGAGTTCACGGAGGAGGTCCGGCAGCTCGTCGGCCGCGCGACGCTGGAGCAGGTCCTCGACACGGCCGACCTGCCTGCCGCGTCGCGCGCCTGTCTGCGGGCGGAATCGCCCAGGCAGGCGCCCCAGGCAGGGACCGAGGCCCCCAACGGCGCGGCCCGGACTACGCGCGGCTTGCTCCTGCGCCGTGGGCCCCATATCCTTGCGGCAGCGAAGGGAAGCGCCTGCTGGACGCGATGCTGCTGAGGCCCCTAAGGTGAACCGGGGCCAGTCCCGGCGTTTCTGTGAGAATCGTCCAGTGGTAACGAGGGAGACAAGCCATGCGGCCAGATGAGATCCAGCAGACTGTCCGTACGATGGTGGAGCGCATCGTGGCCCAGTTCCACCCGGAACGGATCATCCTGTTCGGATCGTACGCCAGAGGCGAAGCCACGCCGGACAGTGACTTGGACATCCTGGTGGTCATGCCGGTCGAGGGCTCCACCCGCCAGATCGCCAATCAGATCGATCTGGCCATGGCGGACCGCACTGTGCCGATGGACGTTCTAGTGGTGACGCCGGAGCAGTTCGAAAGGGACAAGAAGCTGGTGGGCAACGTCGTGCGGGCAGCGGCGCAGGAAGGGAAGGTAATCTATGAGCGCGCCGCATGAGATCCTCGACGCAGTCCGACGCTGGATCACAAAGGCGGAGAACGACCTGCGCAACGCCGAGTACGTGCTGACACTGCCGGACAACTGCCCTGCCGATACGGTCTGCTTCCACGCACACCAGTGCGCTGAGAAGTACCTCAAGGCATTGCTCGTATATCGACAGGTGTCCTTTCCAAAGACTCACGATTTGGTCGTGCTGCTGAATCTGCTCGAGGAAGGGTCCAAACCGGATCTGCAGGCCCAGGATATTCTTGCCTTGAACCGGTTTCCGGTGGAAGCGCGCTATCCGGGGACGTGGGATCCGATCAGTGTGCAGGATGCCAGCGCGGCCGTGGCCACGGCTCGCAAGGTTCGCTCCGCTGTCCGGGCCTGCTTGGCGGTCGATCTTGGCTTGGAGGGAGAGTGACGCCGGTGCCGCCCAAAGCCTCCAGGCCGAGCTGCCGGCAGTGCCGTTGTCCAGCCATCGCCGCCGCAGCCGGAGGGCGCGCCGCGATCGCCATCGCTGAGACCGGCGTCGAACCGTGCACGTCGGTCGCTTGGAGGTGCGACCGTCACGAGGAGGTCCATATGCATCACCGTCAACCGCTGTTCGCACCGGCGCCCTTGTCTCCGCGGGCGAGGACCCGTCGCCCGCGGACGCGCAGCCGCGGCCTACTCGTCGCGATCGCCTGGCTGTGGCTGGCCTGGGCTTTCCTGGTCTTCGACGTGCAGGCGGCGGCCGCTGCGGGGGCCTGCCCGTGCGGGCACGGCAGCCAGGCAGCGACCACGCCGGCGGAGCAGCTGTGGCAAGCGCTGGCCGACGGCCTGGCCACGCAGCGCGTAGCCATCCCGGGCTGGCTGGCGGCAGCCGACAGCGCCGCGGCCCGCTTCCTCGCTGGCGGCCGCCTGTGGGTCGGCGGCTCCTTCCCGGACTTCGACGCAGAAGCCTGCCATCGCGCCGGCGGGCTCATGCCCGTGACCTCGTTGAGCGAGGCGGTCCGAACGCCCGCCGACAGCCCCGGGCCCGGCGACGTGGTGCTGCTGGGATTCCTGCGCCCGCACGAACAGGACGTGCCGTTGGTCCACAAGCTGCGCAGTCGCGGCGCGCTGGTGCTCGGCTTCGGGGCAGGCGCTGCCCACGCGGACGCCGCGGCCACCTGCAGCTTCTGGCTGGACGCCGGCGCGCCCCAACTGGTCACCGGCGCCCCGGCGGCCGGGCTGCTGAGCATCGCGCACCTGTGGACCTTCACGGGCGAGTTCATCGATGCCTGCGTCCGCCGCGGGCAGATGCCCACGGTGTGGCAGAGCATCATGATGCCAGGCTCCGCGGAGCGCAATGCGCGCTACCTGCCTCTGCGCGTGCACTCCGATCAGCACCCCACCGCCGTGCCAGCGGGAGAGATGGCCGCCGCCTACCTCGATTCCCTGCGGCTGTATCTGCACGAGTTCCAGGCGGTCGAATGGACCAACCTGCAGACCGCCGCCCGGCTGGTGCGGGCGGTGCACCAGATCGGCCGCGCCGCGTACTTCTGTCCGGTGGGCGGGCATCTGCGCCCCAACCTCATGGGCCTTGAGGTGCGGGCACCGGACCTGCAGGATCTGGCGCGCGACGTCCCCCCCGAGGCGCTGCAGCAGCTTCTGCGCAAGGGCGACCTGGTGTACATCCAGGGGTATACCGACCCGCCTGTCGACCTGCTGCAGGCGGCCAAGGCTGCGGGGGCCTTCTCCGTGGTGTCGCTGGCAGGCGCGCCGGGGGCATCGCCTGACCGGCAAGCGGCGGACGTGGTGCTCGACGCGCAGTGGCGGTTGGGGGACGCCGTGGTGCACCTGCCCGGATACGACGTCCCGTTGCTGCCGCCCTCCGGCTTCATGGCGGGCAGCCTGTACTGGGCCCTGGTCGTGGAGGCAGCGGAGGCGACCCGCTGAGAGCGGACTCCGTATCGCCTCCGCCGGCCGTCGCGACGATCCGAGGCAGCCGCGGCGCGCCGGCCACAGTGGCCGGAGAAATCCCACCGAAAAGACCTGGCCGAGGCCCGTTCGCCAGGCGTCCGGCGCGGGCCGGATGGCTGGCAAGGCCTTGTCCGGCGCAGCTTGACAGCCCCCTGGGGCGGGTCTATGTTTGGGGCCTCGTTTTCGGCCACGCAGGCATCCGGCCCGTTCGTCTAGTGGCCTAGGACGCCGGCCTCTCACGCCGGTAACACGGGTTCGAATCCCGTACGGGCTACCAACTCCGCGGCCCTCGCTTCACACCGGTCAGTCCCCGGGAACGCGTCCGCCCTCTGTTGGGGCGGTCCGGCGTCCGCTGGCGCCACCGGGCCCGCCCGTCGGCACGGAATCCCCGCAGGAGGCAGGCATGATCGACATCCAGCCCGATCTGCTGCTGCACGACGACGGCACGCGCGTCACCGCGGCTTCTTGGCCTCGTCGCCGCCGCGAGCTGTACCAGGCCATCGTGCCCCACGAATACGGTGGTCTGCCGCCGGCCGGGGCCGGGACCCAGGCGACGGTCCTGTGCGACCAGACGGTGCGCGGCCGGGGTGGACTGCGCTACCTGACCTGTGAGGTGCGCACGACCTTTGCCGATGGCCGCGACCACGCCTTTCTGCTGGCCTTGTGGGTGCCGCCCGGAGATGGACCGTTTCCGGTCATCCTGAATGGCGACGGGTGCTGGCGCTACTTCGACGACGCCATCGTCGACATGGTCGTGGCGCGGGGGTACATCGCTGCCTCCTTCAACCGCACGGCCATGGCCGCCGACGACCACCGCGCGTACCGCAGCACGGGGCTGTACCGCCTCTTCCCCGAAGCCGAGTTCGGAGCCCTGGCGGCCTGGGCCTGGGGTTATCACCGCTGCATCGATGCCCTGGCGCAGCTCGACTGCGCGCGCGCGGACCAGATCGCCATCACCGGCCATTCGCGCGGCGGCAAGACAGTGCTGCTGGCCGGGGCCACGGACGAGCGCATCGCCTTGACGAACCCGAACGACGCGGGCATCGGCGGCACTGGTCTGAATCGCTGGAAGTGCGCCGGGGCCGAGGTAGTGGACGATTTCTGCCGCGCCGGCAGCATCTTCTGGTTCGGCCAGGGCTGGCGGCAGTATCGCTACCGCGACGGCGAGCTGCCGTACGACCAGCACTTCCTCCATGCCCTGGTGGCCCCCCGCCTGCTGTTGGTCAACGACGCGTACGAGGATCCCGGCGCCAATCCCCCCGGATCGTACGCGGCGTCTCGAGCCGCGGCTGCGGTGTATGCGCTGCTGGGAGCGCCCGATCGCATCGGCTGGTGCATCCGCGAAGGGGGCCACGCCCACGCCCCGGTCGACTTCGAGGCGCTGCTGGACTTCGCCGATCGACACCTGGCCGGCCGCGCTGTCCGGCGCGAATTCCAGCGCCGCCTCTACCCCGAGCTCGAGCAGATCCTGCGTCGCGTCTGACAGCGGTGCCGAACCGGCTTCCGCCTCACGTGATCCGCGGTTCGACCAGCGGTGCTGATGCCGCGTCGAGCCGGGCGCGGTCCTGTGCGTCCAGCTTCCAGTCGCTGGCGGCGCAGATCTCCGCGATCTGCTCCGGCGTCTCCGCGCCCACGATCGGCGCGCTCACCTCTTCGTGTCCCAGGATCCAGGCTATCGCCGTCTGCGCTGCGGTGCGGCCGTGGCGCGCGCCGATGTCGCTCAACAACTGCACGAGACCATCGACCCGTTCGGTCATGGCCGCGGCGAAGTCGTACTGGTTGGGCACCAGCCCCTTGAACTCGCCCGGGCTCCACGGCGTGTTCGGGGGTGGCGGCTGCCCGCGGCGAAAGCGGCCGCTGAGCAGCCCGATGGCCAACGGGCTGTAGGTCATCAGGCCCAATCCGTAGTGCCGGCACAGGGGCATGATCTCCGGCTCCACCTCGGTTCGATTGAGCAGGTTGTACTGGTACTGCAGGCACGAGAACGGCGCGAACCCGCACCGCTGGCTGGTCCACAGGGCATCGACGAGGCGCCACACCGGGAAATTGGAGCAGCCGATGTAGCACACCTTCCCCTGATGGACCAGATCGTCCAGGGCGCGGAGCGTCTCCTCGATCGGCGTGTGCCGGTCGAAGGTGCGCAGCAGGTACACGTCCACGCGATCGGTCTGCAGGCGCTGCAGGCTGCCCTCGATGGCGCGCATCAGGTTGTACCGCGACAGCCCCGCCTCGTTGGCATCGCGCAGCAGCGAGGAGTAGACCTTGGTCGTCAGCACGACGTGCTGGCGGCGGCCCTTCAGCGCCCGGCCGAGGAGCTGCTCGCAGCGGCCCCCGGCGTACCCGGTGGCGGAATCGAAGAAGTTGCAGCCCACCTCCAGAGCCGCGTGGATCGTGCGCACGGCGATCTCTTCGTCTTGCACGCCGCGGAAGGCGGTGCCCAGGCAGATGCTGGACCCGTGCACCCCTGTCCGGCCGAGGGGACGATATTCCATGGGTCCTCTGTTCGCATTCGTGAGGGGGGAAGACCACGCTGCGCCGCAGCGCGGCCAATGTACTCCCCGGCGGGGCGCTGCCGCAATCGAGGCCGCCCGGCGGCTTTCCGCGCCGTGCAGGCTGCCTATATTTCCGCCATCGCGCAGTCGTCTCGGCGCTGGCACCGCCCTCGGCTCGATTCGCGCGAGACGGTTGGCCGCGCGCGCCAGTGGCAAGCCGGGCTTGGGTCCGCCGGCAGCGCTGGTGCTGGCCGCCGAGTGCACCGGCCAGACGGGTGATCTTCGCGGCACGTCAGGAGGAAGCCTACATGAACGTTCTAGTGGTGATGGCAGCAGCGCTCGGCGCCCTGGGTCTGGGCAGCCGCGTGTACGGTGGCCGCATCGCGCGGCGATTGGGCGTAGACCCCGGCCAGCCGACTCCAGCCCAGACGATCAACGACGGGCGCGACTACGTGCCGACGCGTGCACCTGTCCTGTTCGCGCACCACTTTGCCACCATCGCCGGGGCGGGCCCGATCGTCGGCCCGACCATGGCGGTGATCTACGGGTTCGTGCCCGCCGTTCTGTGGGTGGTTCTCGGGGGCATCTTCATCGGCGCGGTGCACGACTTCTCGGTGCTGTTCGCCAGCCTGCGCGAAGGCGGGCACTCGATGGCGCAGATCGCCCAGCGGTGCATGGGCCGGGCGGGGTTCGCTCTCTTCATCGCCTTCACCATCGTCATGCTGGTGCTGGTCACGGCGGTCTTTCTCAAGCTCACCGCTACGGCACTGACCTCGCTCTGGCCGCTGGCCAAGCTGGGCCTGGACAGCCAGTCCGACCTGCTCAAGACGCAGATTGTGGACGGCGTGCCCATGGGCCGCATCGGCGGCATCGCCTCCACCTCGGTCATCGTCATCACCTGCTTGGCGCCGGTGATGGGCTACCTGATCTACCGCCGCGGCATCGCCATCGGCTGGGCCTACACCCTGGGCGTGCTGTTGTGCGCCGCCTCGATTCTCGCCGGCCTGCGCCATCCCGTATCCGTCTCGCCGCAGACCTGGGCCATCGTCCTGTCCGTGTATGTCTTCTTCGCGGCCGGGGCCCCGGTCTGGATCATCCTTCAGCCGCGCGACTTCGTGAACTCCATGGTCTTGTACGCCGGCATACTAGTGCTGGGCATCAGCCTGCTGCTCGGCGGTCTGGGTGGATTGCGCATCGAGTTTCCCGCATTCAACCTGGCTGAAGGCATCGGCAAGCTCGGGCTGATCTGGCCGATGATGTTCGTCACCATCGCCTGTGGCGCCATCTCCGGTTTCCACGCCCTGGTCAGTTCGGGCACCTCCGCCAAGCAGTGCGCCTCCGAGCGGGACGCCAAGCACATCGGCTACGACGGCATGATCCTCGAGTGCATCCTGGCGCTGTTCGTGCTGCTGGCCATCGGCAGCGCCATGGCCGTGCAGGATTACCGGACCGTCGTCTGGCAGGACAAGAACCCGGTGCTGGGGTTCTCGCTGGCCGCCGGCCATCTGCTCCACCGCGGCCTGCCGTTCATCCCCATGGCCTTGGGCACCGTCTTCGGCATCCTGATGCTCGAAGGTTTCTTGGTGACCACTCTGGACTCGGCTGTGCGCTTGAACCGCTATCTGTTCGAGGAGCTGTGGGCCCTGGCCCTGCGGCAGCCGCCGGCGCTGATGCGGCGGTACTGGTTCAATGCGGGCCTGGCGGTGGTGCTGATGTGGATTATGGCGCAGTCGGGAGCGGCCACCGCAATCTGGCCGATCTTCGGCTCGAGCAACCAGTTGCTGGCCGCCCTGGCCCTGCTGGTGGTCAGCACGTGGCTGCTGAACCGCCAAGGCGCCATGCCCTGGTTCACGCTGATCCCCGCCTTGTTCATGATGGTCACCACGCTGTTCTCGCTGGTGCTGCTGTTCCGCCAGTATCTGGCCTCCGCAAGCTGGCTCCTGCTGGGCGCAGACGTGGTGCTGTTCGTGCTGGCCCTGGGCGTGATCGCCATCGCCGTGCGCACGCATCTGCGCCGCACCAGCCCGGTGGTCGAAGGGAGCCCAGCCTGAGGCACTGGCAGGCAAGCGCGCTGCGGCGGCCAGCGCCCAGATCAGGCCTTCTCGACGAAGGTGATCCACAGCGGACTGGCGCCCACCCGATAGGTGGCCAAGGGCGTCAGCGTCCCCGTAGTGGCATCGCGCCGATAGGTCGCCAGCCGGCCCGAGCTCTGGCCGACCGCCAGCACGAAGGCGCCGGTGGGGTCCAAGGCGAAGAACCGCGGTGTGGCCTCCGTGGCCGTGTGTCCCTGGAGCGTCAGCTTCCTGTCGGCCCCGACCGCGAAGACCGCCAGCGAATCGTGGCCGCGGTTCGAGGCGTACAGGAAGCGTCCGTCCGGGCTGATGGCGATCTCCGCGGTGGTATTGCCCGGGCATCCTTCGGGCGGCAGGGCGGAGATCGTCTCGAATGCGGCCAACGTACCCCGCTCCGGATCGAGGTGGTGGGCCGTGACCGTGCTGTTGTCTTCGTTCACCGAGTAGAGCACGTCGGCGTGAGGATGGAAGACGAAGTGGCGCGGGCCCTCGGGCGTGGCCGGCCGGAAGCACGGTGGCTCGTTGGCCTGGAGACGGCCCGTGCGCGCATCGAAGCGGAACTGGTAGATCGCATTCGTCGGCAGGGTGTGCGGCACGAAGGCGAAGCAGTTGGTGCGATCGGTCTGGATGCTGTGCGCGTGGGGAGCGGTGGCCAGCCACTGGTGCGGTTCGGGGACAAGCGCCCCGTCGGCGCCGATGGCGTGCACTGACACGTGCCCGGAGCCATAGTAGGCTGCCAGCAGGAAGCGGCCGGTCTTGTCCGTGGCCAGGTAGGGAGCGCCATCCGGCAGCGACACGCTGTTGATGGGGGCAAGCGCGCCGCTGGCGCGATCGACCGTGTAGCTGGCGAAGCGCTTCAGCGAGCGGAGCGAGACGAACAGCCGGCGGCCATCAGCGCTGGTGGCCACCGCGCCGGGCGTGCCTTCCAGCGGCACGTCGGGCATGGGCCCCAGAGCGCCGCTGTCCGGATCCATGAGGAAGTGCGAGAACCACGGGTTGCCAGCGTTGGAGACGAACACGTGATAGGTCATGACCCCCCTCGTGTGGTTGGCCGGGCGCCAGAGCGCGCCCAGCGCGCTGCGGGTCCACCGTGCGATGCCGGCCGCGGGCAGCGGGCGTGCCGCCTGGGCCCGCGGCGCGATCGTCGCGGGTACGCAGAGTACCAGCGCCTCCGCCGTCAACCTGACAGGGGCCTGCGCGCCCGAGCGCCGCTCGGCCGACAGCCAGTCAGCCCAGGCCGGACGGTGCCGACGTGCCGGTGCTGGCTTCGCCGCCGGCCAGGATCGGCGCGCAGGGGCTGCCGCGCGGGGACCGGCGCTTCGACCTTGGACCATCGCCCCGTCTGTGTCGCTGCTGTTGTCGCCGCTACCGGGTGTTGCGCCCGCACCTGACCGTCGCAGGAGGGATTCTTGTCGCGAGCACGCCGTCGCCCCGCCGACACCATCGCGCGCCGATCGCAGCCGATGCCGTCTGCCGCCCAGCCCACATCCGCTCCGCAAGCCAGCCGCCACCGGTTGGCGGTCCTCTGGAACGGTCGCCTGCGGCGGTGGGCCGTGCCGATGGGACTGGCCCTGCTGGCTCTGGCGCTGGGCCTGTGGACCTTCGATTCCAAGCTGTCGCTGAGCGGTGACAACACCGAGTTCATCGTGCTCGCCAGGGCGCTGGCGCGCGGTCAGGGCCTGACCTACATCAGCACGCCCTCGCCGCAGCCGGCCACCAAGTTCCCGTTCGGCTTCCCTCTCCTGCTGGCGCCCCTGGCGTGGCTCGACCCAGACGGCTGGTTGGCCATGAAGGGGCTGGTGCTGGTGCTGTTCGCCGCGGGAATGCCGCTGCTGTACGAGCTGCTGCGGCCGCGCCTGAAAGCGGCGGGCGCGGCGGTCACGGTGGTGCTGTGCATGGTGTGGGGCAACAGCACCGGCAGCGGCGGACCGCTGCTGCTGGACTACGCCCATCAGATCATGTCCGAGATCCCCTACCTGAGCGTCTCGCTGCTCGCGTTGGTGCTGCTCGAGCGCGGCCTGGAGCGGCCGGGCGTGCGCGGCAACCGGGCGCTCTGGGGCGGGTTCGCGGCCGCCATGGGGGCCTACTATCTGCGCACCGTAGGGCTGGTCCTGCTGGTGGCCGTACCGCTGTACCTCCTGCTGCGGCGCGACTGGCGGCGGGCCGGGCTGTGGTTGGCCGCGGCCTTGGCGTGCTCGCTGCCGTGGTCCGTGCGCAACTGGATGGTCGGCGGCGGCGGCACGTACTTCGAGCAACTGCTGCTGGTCGATCCCTATCTGCCCGAACGCGGCCTGCTGGATGCCGCCGGCCTGTGGGCTAGGCTCGCCGTCAACCTTAGGATGTATCTGACGCTGCTTGTCCCGTACGCGCTGTGGCCGTGGGAGACAACGGTGGGGAGCTGGTGGAGCCCAGCGCCGCTGGTGGCGCTGGCGATCGTGGCGTACACGGCGTTCAGCGTCTGGCGCTGTCGCCGCGACATGCTGCTGGGCATCTACACCGCCTTGTTCCTGGGCACGGTGATCGCGTGGCCCTGGCCCGGCGACCGGTTCCTGGTGCCTGTGCTGCCGCTACTCGGCTACTTCAGCGTCCGCGCGGTCGCGGCGGCGGCGGCATGGGTCGGACAACGAGGGTACCCGACCGCCGCGCGTGTGGCGCTGGGCGCGCTCTGCCTGGCCTGGCTGGTCGCCAGCGCCGACGAGGTCGCCGCGCTGCGCCGCTTCGGTCGCCAACCCTATCCGCCGGAGTTGGCCGGCTGGACCTTCTATCAGCGCGCCGGCGAGTGGCTGCGAACGCACACCGGCCAAGACGCCGTGGTGATGTGCCGCAAGGAATTCTGGCTCTACGTGGTCTCCGGCCGGCGCTGCCTGTGCTATCCCTTCACCGAACCGGACGTCATCCTGGCCGAGATGGATCGCCAGCGCGTGACGCACGTCGTGGTCGAGACCCTGGGATATCCGCAGACCGCGCGCTACCTGATCCCGGCGATCACCGCTCACCCGGACCGATTCGAGCTGGTCTGGGGCCACCCGGACCCGCCCACCTACGTGTTCGCTTACCACCCGGCAGGCGGTGCCGCCCAGCCCCGCTGAGCCCGCTATCACCGGTACCGGACGGCACTCCGCGACTCGTTGCCGCCGGCACAGCGTCCGCCGCAGGGGATCGCCCGCTGGCCGCTGGCCGGCTGCCGCAGGATCCGCGCGCTGCAGGCGATGGACCGCCGGGCCCATCACCGAGGCCTGCGCGCCCCCCGGCTCGCAGTCAATGCGAACGGTAGGCTCTCTCCGGATGCCTCGCTGTCTCCGTGGCCCGCGTCACCGCGTCGAGCTGGGCCCCCTCCGCCAAGCGCGCCCGGCTGGGCGCGGCTGCCAGCGCCTGCCCGAGACGAAAGGCGGGGGCCCGGACCGGACCAGCGATCATCTCCATGGCGTTGTAGGTATCCATGAAGGTCTCGTAGAACGCCGGGTCTTCCTGCGGCAGCACGAACGGGCGGCCCACGCGGCCGTCGGCGCCGAAGTAGGCGAAGTAGGGCAGCGCGCTGCGGCCATCGGCTCGGTTGCTGAGAAAGCCGATCCAGCGGCCGTTGGCCGACCAGCGCGGGTAGCTCTCGGAGAGCGGGCTGTTCAGTTCGGCCAGGGGGCGGTCCACGCCGCTGTCCAGGTCGAGCACGTACAGCTCCGCGGTGGGTTCGGTGATCGGGTACGTGCCCCGTTCCGACAGCACGTGCAGGACGTAGCGACCGCAGGGCGACGGCTGCGGGAAGGCGGCCGAAAGCCCCTGCCGGGCGCAGGCCAGCACCACCTCCGGCTCTCCCCAGCGGCTGGTCTCCACATCGTAGGCCACGCGCACCAGATCGGCGCGGAATTCCCGCAGATCCTGTTGGGTCCGCAAGGGCTGACTGCGGGCCCGCGCGTAGTAGATCCACCGTCCGTCCGGCGTGAAGCACGGGTGCGTCTCCACGTACTCGGGGCCGTACACCGCCTTGCTGGTCGACAGCTCGTCCCGCGCGATGTCGAACACCAACAGGTCGCCGCGCACGTCCACGGTGTGGGAGTAGTAGCGCTGTTCCGCGGAGGTGAAGAAGCCAGCGAATTCGTTGATCGACCCCACGATGTGCCGCCCATCCGGGTGCCAGGCCGCGTACGTGAGCGGGCGATAGAGCGGCTCGCATTGGGTGTCCACCTTGCGGAACGTTCCGTCCAACCACAGCACCGTGCCGCCGCGCTTGCCGCGGACATGGAAGAAGAAGCGCTCCGGGTTGTGGGCGTGGAAGGTGTGGCAGTTGAAGCACTGGGCTGCGCCTTCGCGCGGCGCGAGCAGCCGCTGGCTGGCGAAGCTCTCCAGCGAGCGCTGGTAGATTCCGTGGATGGCCGTCTTCTGCGTGTTGGGCACCAGCAGTCGGTACACGATGTACGCGTCGATCGGCTCGGCTGCCACGAACAGGGACACCGGCCGGAAGCGAGACCAGGTCCCGTCGTCGCTGCGCGCGAACAGGGTCACCTGGATCTCGGCGTTCCGGCTGGCCTCCAGCAGACCGCGCCAGGCGCCCCCATCCCAGCGGCAGTCGCGGCCCGCGCAGCGAAACCGCACGCTCTTCCCGCCGGCGCCGCGGGCCTCCACTGCGAACGCGCTGCCCGGCTCCCGGACGCGAAAGTGCAACGGTGCCAGATTCGGCGGCACGGTCACCTGCGCCAGTTCCGGCGCGAGTACCGGCTCGCGGTCCACGACCCGCGCCGCACCGGCTTCTGGCCAGCGCCCGCGGCAGCCACCCACCAGCGCGCCGCCGCAGGCGATGGCCACGAACAGCGCCCGCCGCGCGGCCGTTGGCAGGATCCTGCCGGCACGACGCCACGGCGGCACTCGCTGCTCACCCCCTCCCGGCCGCGCGCCCGCCGGGACGATCGCCGCCGAGGCGGTCCGCCATCCCTGGTTCATCGTCGCCTCTCCGGCGCGGCGGGTCGACCGCCCGCGGCATGGGCGCTCCCGGCATCCGCCGCCGGCGCGGCGCGCAGAACCGCCTGTTCGGTCAGCAACTGCGCGAGCCGCGGCTTGTCCAGCAGCGCGAATTCGGCCGCCAGCCGTTCCCACGAATGCGCCGGCACCCC
>Ga0067045_1028206_pt1 | contig 39484 bp, 41 predicted proteins | sample TerdegcTABiofilm_FD_59184 | JGI IMG/M metagenome (GOLD analysis project Ga0067045, IMG submission 59184) | Combined Assembly of (Gp0054472, Gp0054536) Wastewater bioreactor microbial communities from Singapore -Terephthalate degrading... | reverse complement strand
GCGATGCGCGATTTTGGGCTAGGCAGACAGGCAAAGAAGGCAGCCCCGGATTTCCTCCGTGAGCCCAAGTACCCGCGTCCGCCCGGCCTCCCTTCGAAGAACCCGTTCCAGCTCCCGGAGGCACGCATGGGTGCGTTCAACCAGCAGCATCCGGGCCGAAGCCGTCGGAAGAGAAAAGTCCATTCGAAGTTCGATTCGCTCCTGGGCCTTTTCCAGGAGCCTGCCGACTGCATCCCGGTATTCTTCCAGGACTTTCTGTGAAGGATACCGGAAAAGGCGCTCCGCGGCCTGGTCCAGATCGGCGAAGAGCCTGGATGTTTCCTGGGCCTGCAGAGTATTCTCGAAGCGGCTGCCGAACGGAGAGACGGCGGGATCGCCCTGCAAATTGCGGCTGCCGAATGTGGAGGTTTCCCTGATGGCATTGGGAAACAGCCTTGCTTCTCCGATCGCAGTCCCTCCGTTGTCCAATCGCGTTCCTCCTCTTGTCCGGCCCGGGGGTTCCGGAGAACCCTTCCACTTGGGTATCGGAACTTTTTCCCCTTTCTTCAGGCCTCACTCCATCTTCGAAACCACGAACCCTTCCTTTCCCCCTTCTTCGACAGAAAGGAAGAATCGCCGAAGGTCCCTCACGAGAAGGACTTTCGTGGTCAGAGTGATCCGAAATCGCCCGGTTTCACCGGCCGCCTCCAGCGCGGCGTCGCGAGGCAGCCGCTCGGGAAGGGCTTTTTTTCGAAGGAAAGCGGAAAGGGCTTCACTCGAGGGGAATTGTTTCCGAAGAGGATCCGAGAGGAAGCTCTGCATCAATGCGAGATCTCCGTTTTTCCAAGCCTCGAAGAAGCGCCTTGCCAGATGTTCCGGCTGAGGCTTCGCCTTGCCCGGCCCTTCCGTGGAAGCGAGTCTGGCCCCGGGAGCCGGGGATCCCCCCATTCCTCCCGAGGCTTCCTTTAGCTGTGCGATTTCCTGCCGGAGTTTCGCCACCTGGTCTTCCCACTTCTTCCGTTCTTTCTCCACGGCTTCGCGTTTTTCGCTTTCAGCCTTTTCCGAAAGGGATTTTTTGTTCCCCCTCAGCAAGTCTCCCTGGAACGTGAACACGAGAGGGCTTTTCCCCGGCATCTCAAGGACCAGATCGAAAGGTTCAGGCGTCTTCGGGAAAAAGACCAATCCCTGTTTCAGGCCCAGAAAGGGTTGGTCGAAGCCCGGGTCGGTTTTTCGGGGAGGGATTTTCCTGCCGGCGTCGGTCCCCTCGAGCTTTCGAAGGAAAAGCCGGCCGGAGAGGGGTTTCAGCTGGATCGGCTTCTGGTTGTAGGCGAAAACGGAAAAGAGCACGGCGGTGGAATCCTTCAGGCGTAGGGAGGACTGGTAGGACCGGAGGAGGTTTTCCGCAGCGCTTTTTGTGGCGGGTTTTTTCTCCTGGACCCACAGGGGTACGATTCTTTCGGGATAATGGACGGCCCAGGCGAAAAACTCTGGATCCCACCGGAAGGCCGTCCGCTCGTTCAGAATCTGGGTCGATCCTGCATTTCCGCCGGACGGTCCCTTCGCGGCGAGCGAGGGAGGTCCGCAAGAGAGCGCAAAGGCGAGGGCCGCCGACAAAACGAGGAAAAGGCGCGTTTTCCTTGAAGTCAATCTGGACACGGTCAACCACCTCGAAAAAAAGGGTACAATAGAAGCCGTTTTTCCGGAAGGCAGGGTTGTTTTTTTGGGAGGGGTGCAGGGTGAAATGAGCAAGGCGATCCGACATCGGTTGACCGGTTCGACCGACATCGACGAAAGCGCGGTTCTGACTTTTCCTCAGGGGCTTCCGGGGTTTGAGGCCTACCGCCGCTGGGTTCTTGCAGGGGAGGAAGACTCGGCGATCCGCTGGCTGCTTTGTGCGGATGACGAGCATATCGCGCTGCCCGTTACCGACCCCCTGCTCGTCGACCCCGACTATGCCCCGCACCTGCCTCCCGACACGCTGGCCGCGGTGGGTGCAGCTGGACCCGAAGAAGTGGTCCTGCTGGTCGTCCTGATCCTGCCGCGGGGCGGAAGGCCCTGGAGGGGAACCGCAAATCTGCTGGCCCCCCTCGTCATCCACCCGGCGACCCGCCTCGGCCGCCAGGTCGTGCTGAACGACGACCGCTACCGGATCCTCACGCCGTTGCTGCCGGAAGAGGAGATCGCCCGGATCGAAGGAGGGAAGCCCTGATGCTGGTTCTCACCCGCCGCAAGGGAGAAAGCCTGGTGATCGGGTTGGGGGCAGGCGTGGAGGTGACTGTCCTCGAATGCGGTCCGGCCTTTGTCCGCCTCGGCATCCAGGCTCCTCGCGACATCGAGGTCTGGAGAAAGGAGATCCTGGCGGAGATCACGGAAGCCAACCGGACCGCCGCTGCCGTTCAAAGGGAAGATGCCGCCGGTTTGGAGGATTTCCTCAGGAAGGCCAAAAAACCCGGTTGAAAATGCCGAATTGAACGAGTTCGAAAAAAGACGGGGCGTTCGCTGTTTTACGGCGGACGCCCTTTTATACTTTCGATCGTGGGAAGCGGGCGTGCCGGCCGCCGCCGAACACCGGGGGAAATTCACCTCCGAATCCACGGAAGGAACGAAAAACACAAGGAGGTCATGCGCAGATGAGGATTTACCACAACATCAACTCCATGGTCACGCAGAACAGCCTCAAGACCAACGAGAACGCCCTCTCCAAGTCCCTCACCCGCCTGTCCACGGGGCTCCGCATCAACAGCGCCGCGGACGACGCCGCGGGTCTCGCCATCAGCGAGAAGATGAGGGCCCAGACCCGAGGCCTGGACCAGGCCGTCAGCAACTCGCAGGACGGCATCTCCCTGATCCAGACGGCCGAAGGAGCACTCAACGAGACCCAGTCCATCCTCCAGAGGATGCGGGAACTGTCCGTCCAGGCCGCCAACGACACGCTGACGGCCAACGACCGGCAGACCATCCAGGCTGAAATCGACCAGCTCACCGACGAGATCGACCGCATCTCCGACACCACCACGTTCAACACGAAGAAACTGCTGGACGGAAGCGCCTCCGCCCTGGTCAGCACCGACAAGGCCTCCACGAAGGTCTTCGCCCGCGGTCAGATCGCGAACGAGGGGAACTACAAGATCTCCGTCGACCTCCTCCAGGCCGGAAAGGCCCAGATCCAGGCGTCCAACCTCTTCAGCGTGGGCAGCGGCACCGGAGGTGAGATCACGGCGCAGAACCTCGGGGAAGGCCGCCGCGCCGCTGCGAAGATGGTCGTGGAAACGGCGGCTACGGGAGCCGAGGGTGACACGCTCGCCTTTTCCTTCTCCGTCGCCGGGAACAGTTTCTCGGTCTCGGGCATTGCACTGGACGGAGCGGACCAGACGGCCCAGGCTGCACAGATCAAGGCTGGGCTTGAGGCGAGCGACGATTTCAACAAGTACTTCACGGTTTCCCTGGAAAACGGCGCAAACACGGGCGATACCCTCGTCATCACCGCGAAGGATCCGGGCGTTGACTTCTCCTACACCACGACCCTGACGGAGGGTGGGACGTCCGAGCTGGTCCTGGCCGACGCAGCCGGTACCGACATCATCGCGACCGGCAGCCTTTCTGCCACGACGAGCACGGCAGCCGGCGACGCAACGGATTTTGCGGCCGTGGCAAACAGCTTCTCCGTTTCCGCAGCGTCGAAGAACGTCACCTCGGTTGAAACGGTTGCCGGGGCGCAGCTTGCCGGTGGGACCTACGTCGTCAACACTTCAAACGGCAGTGCCGACACCGTCATCGCCGCAGACGGGGGCGTGCTGCAGGATCCCAACGGCCTCTTCGGCACTTCCACCGCCGCAGGGATTGTCGGTGCTGCTGACACGGCCTTCGGCGCCACGGGCGAGTTCCAGTACGTCACGATGGCCTTCAAGGTCACCGGGCGGGATGCCGATGCGAACACCCTGGATTTCTCGGTCGACTACAGGGCGATGAAGGCGGACGGCACCTGGACGTCAGGAACCGCCACGCTGAGCGGCGTAAAGGCGGATGATGCAGGCCAGACTCTCGCGATCGGCGACGGCATCGTCCTGGATCGCGACGCCCTCTCGTTCAACGCCAACGCCTCCGTCGGAGACCAGGCGGCCCTGACGATGTGGCAGGCCGGGCCGGCAAACGGCGATGCGGTGACGATCAGCGCAGGCGGGCAGAGCTACCAGTTCGGCGTCTCGAACGGGGCCTTCGACGGGGCAGCCGACAAGAACTTCTACATCTACCAGGCCGATTCGGGCGGGAACGTCTACAAGGGCGCCGTCAAGATGAATTTCGGTGCCTACCTGGTGGACGAGCCGGCTGCGGCGACCTTCACCGTTGCCGACGGCCAGGCCGCGGGCAGCGTCGCCACCGCCAACACCAAGCTGAAGGACCTGGCCCAGTTCGTCGGCACAGGCGGTAAGAGCCTCCTGGCGGATCCCCAGACCATCACCATCGTCCAGGGAGACGGTCGGAAGGCTTCCGTCACCCTCTATGCCGACGATACCCTTGACCAGGCTGCGGCCAAGTTCAACAAGGCCATCTCGGAGGATCTCGGCCAGAAAGCTTACGTCTCCACCGCCGATGCCGCGAATTTCGTGCAGTTCGTTTCCGAGAGCGAGAAATCGGAGAACACCCCCTACGCCGTCGCGGGGTCGCTGGTTTTCAGCAGCGCGGTGGCAGGCAAGGCGGGAGAGCTGAACTTCATCGGCGACGAGGCCGTCCTGAACGCCTTCGGGCTGAAGCAGGTCCAGTCGAGCCAGGAGAACCGTTTCTCCGTGAACATCTCCAACGCAGTAAACGGGGCCGCGGTTGCCAGCAACGTCGAGCTGACGGGCAACAGGCTGATCGGCGTGATCGATTCCAACCTCGACGTGGAATTCGACAAGATGGCCAACTCGCAGGTCGCCTGGAACGCCGCCTCCAAGAGCTGGGTCATTTCCAGCGCGTCGGGGGCCGAGGACACGACCATCCACGTGGTGGGGAATTCCGCCCTTTTCCAGATCGGGGCCAACGAGGGCGAAACGATGAGCATCGACCTCGGGAACATGTCCGCCGCTTCGCTTGGCGTCGACAAGATCCGGGTGACGGACAAGGCCAGCGCGAGCCGCTCCATCTCGATGGTCGACGGGGCCATCAGCAGGGTTTCGGACCAGCGGGCGGCCCTGGGTGCTTACCAGAACCGCCTGGAGCACACGATCAACAACCTGGGCACCGCAAGCACCAACCTGACATCAGCCGAAAGCCGGATTCGCGACGTCGACATGGCCCAGGAAATGACCGCCTTCGTCAAGAACCAGATCCTCATGCAGGCGGCCAACTCGATGCTGAGCCAGGCAAACCAGCTACCCCAGCAAGTGCTTTCGCTGCTTAGGTAATGGGCGGCGCACCCGAAGGGGGCGCCTGGACAAGGACTTTCCTTTCATCGGTGAGGAGCGGACTGAAAGTTCAGCCCGCTCCTCACCTTTTTTCTGATCGGGTGAAATATCAGGCCATAAGGAGAAGCATCGGATCATATTAAAATTAAAAAATAGCTTGAATTTTGATAGAATGCCCCCGTATAATTGGCGCGGTTGCTTTTATGCCTTAAAAAAGCTAGGCAAAAAGTGAAATGAAATTATTCTTGGCAATGGTTGCCATGGGGGGCGATCCGGTATGTCGGCTTTCTTGGTTCCCTGCGCAGGGCTATTTGGGGGTATTGCCTCTGATGATGGGATGTCTCCGGGCGGCTTGCCGGAAGACGCCGTTCGAAATGAAAACCGGCCAGGAAAATCCGCAGGCTTGAAGGCGGATTCCTGGTTTTTTTTTCCGATACTTATTTCGGGGCCGTTCGGTGAGGGGGCAAGGTGATGAACCCGAGTTCTTCTGTCCAGGCGGATCGAATTCTCTCGCCCGGTCCGGATCCGGACCTGTGGCAAGCCTATCGGGCTGCTTCCCCTGGCAGCCTCGAAAGACGCGAGCTTCAGGCGAAGCTTGTAGAGCGGTACCTTCACCTCGTCCGGTTCGCGGCAAGGCGGATGACCGTATCCCCCCCTCGTGAACTGGAATACGAAGACCTCCTCAGTTTCGGGAAGATCGGGCTGCTGGACGCGATCGAAAAATTCGATCCGTCTCTCGGCTTTGCTTTTTCGACTTATGCGGTTCCCCGGATCCGGGGCGCGATTCTGGACGAGTTGCGACGCTTCGACTGGATATCCCGGTCCGGTCGGGAGAAGATCGAGGCGTTCGTCGAGGCCCGGGAAGAGGAGATGAATTGTTCCGGTGAGGTTTCCCACGCTCGGGTCCGAAGCCGACTTGGTGCTTCGGAGGGAGAGTACCGGCAGTTGCTTCGCCTGGTCGCATCGAGTTCGCTGGGGTGCCTGGACGAGTGGGTTGCACTGGAGGAGGGTGAGGCGGACAAGGCCGCCCTTCTGGCGGATGACGGGCCAGGCCCGCAGGACGTGGTCGAACGCAAGGATGAGGTCGAACGACTGGTCGAAGCCGTTGAAAGTCTCGATGCACGGGAGAGGGAACTGATCAAGCTGTATTACTTCCAGTTCTGGAAATTCCGGGAAATCGCCGAAGCTTTCGGCCTTTCGGAATCCAGGGTTTCCCAGCTTCACCGGCGGGTCCTTCAAAAACTCCGCTGGGCCATGGAAAGGACGCTTGGGTGAAAAAAGTCGGGGGAAAGGGGCAGGTTTCAGGATGAGCGGCGTTTCGATGGTGAACCTAGGGCTGCTGCGGGAGGCCCGTTCCGTCTACGGGGCTCCGCCGCTTGCAAAAAGGGAGAATTCGGAGGAAAACGCCATTTCCCCGTTTGAGGGGGCCTTGCAGCAGGGGCTGGAAAAAGTCAACCAGGCTCAAATCCGGGCCGAGAAGGCCATGCGGGCCCTTGCGACTGGTGATGTAGACGATATTTCAGAGGTGGCAGCGGCAGTCTCCGAGGCGGAGCTTGCCCTGCGCTTTGCTGTCCAGGTCCGGGATCGGCTCCTGGATTCCTACAACCAGCTCGTTCGGATGTCCTCATGAAGATGGGGAATGAACGCAACAGATGGAAACCGTAAAGGAAACGCTTGGTCGCCTTCGGGCTTTCTGGCAGGGGAGAAGCCGAAGGCAGCGGTTTGCCATTGCCGGAGGCTCCCTGGCGTGCATGCTCTTTCTTGCCGGGGTCCTTGCGTTTTCGGGGAGGGTTTCCTACGTGCCCCTGTTCTCGGGGCTCGAGCTAGAAGATCAGGCGGCGATCGTCAACATCCTGAACGAGCGGAAAATTCCTTTTCGGATCAACCCGCAGGATGGAGCGATCCTGGTCCCCGATTCGGAAGTCTACGGGCTTCGCCTCGCGATGGCTGAGGCGGGGCTGCCGAAGAACGGGACGGTGGGCTACGAGATCTTCGACAACGCAAAAATGGGCATGACCGATTTTCAGCAGCAGGTGGCCTACCTTCGGGCCCTGGAGGGCGAACTCGCCCGGACGATCGGCCGGCTGGACGTGGTGGAATCGGCCAGGGTGAGCGTGGTTCTTCCGAAGCCGAAGCTTTTTCTGAAGGACGAGCAGCCCGCTACGGCCTCGGTCCTGGTCCGGCTGCGGCCCGGCAGGGATTTGTCCCCCGAACAGGTTCGGGCCGTCATCAAGCTCACCGCCTCGAGCGTGGAGGGACTCGCTCCGGAGAACGTCTCGGTCGTAGACACGTCCGGCCGATTGCTTTCGGAGTCGCTGGAGGGGGGAGGCGCTGCCTTCTCGAAGGACCGGGGCGAGGTGACTTCCCTGCAAAGGGAGCTCGAGCGCCGACAGGAGAAGGACCTGGAGCTCAAGGCCCAGAACATGCTTTCGGCCATCTTCGGCCCGGGAAACGCCATTGTCCGGGTCCGGGTCGAACTGGACTTCACGAAGCGGAACCGCACGAGAAAAGAGTTTGTCCCACAGCCAAACGGCAAGGGAGTTGTCCGAAGCTCCCAGGTTTCAGAGGAAAGCTACACGGGGTCTGCCGGGCCGTCCCAGGGGGTAGGGACGGCTGCGAACATTCCGGGGTATGCCGTAAAATCCGGAGCTTCATCCGCGGGGGAATACTCGAAGACCGACCAGGTGACGAACTACGAGATCTCGACCCTGCAGGAAGATGAAGAAGAAACGCCCGGAAAAATCAAGCGAATTACGGCCTCGGTTGTGATCAACCGGGAAGAGGCCGGGACGCCCAGGGAAGAGCTTCTCGCTTCTTTGGCTGCAGCAATCGGAATCGACGAGAAGCGGGGGGACCGAATCTCCCTGACGGTCATGCCCTTCGCTCCCGCACCGGATCAGGATGGGAACGCTCCGGTGCAGCAACGGCTTCAGATGTGGGTTGTCCTGGCGGCATTGGTCCTTCTGACGGCATTTGCGGGAGTGGCGTTCTTCCTGGTAAGGCGCCGGAAAGGCGGGTTCGCGGCCCGGAAGAACGAGCCGGAAAAAACCAGGGTCCCGGAGGCGGCGGCGGACCTCTTCGACGCTCCGAAGGATTCCCTCCAGGTCCTCGAGGAACAGATCGCCCTGTATGCCCGTTCCGCTCCCGAAGAGGCGGCATCGATCATCAAGCAATGGCTGGAGGAATCCTGATGAGCGAAGGCTATAGGGGCATGAAGGGGAGACGGAAAGCGGCCATCCTCCTGGTCCTCCTTGGGCCGGAAACTGCTGCGCAGGTCTATCGGCACCTGGACGAGGCGACCATCGAGATGTTGACGCTTGAGATCGCGGCAGTCCGCAGGGTGGATCCGGAGGAAAGGGAGGCCGTTCTGAAAGAGGTGAAGGAGATCCTCATGGCGAAGGAATTCCTTGGCCGCGGCGGGGTCGCCTACGCGCGGGAGCTTCTGGAGCAGGCGATGGGGCGCGAGAAGGCGGAAGAATTGCTTCGAAAGCTCACCTCCAGTCTCCAGACGAAGCCCTTCGACTTCTTGCGGGCTTCCGATCCGGTTCAGCTCTTTTCCTTCCTCCAGGGAGAACACCCCCAGATGATCGCACTGATCCTGTCTTTCCTCCCCGCAGACCGGGCCGCGGCGGTCCTCGGAGGACTTCCTCCCGAATCGCAGGCCGACGTGGCCTTGCGGATCGCCAAGATGGACCGGGTCACCCCGGAAGTCCTACGGGAAACGGAAAGGGTCCTGGAGAAGAAGATGAGCGCGGTTATGGGAGCGGATTTCTCGTTGGCCGGCGGAGTTGATTCGGTGGTCCAGATCCTGAACAAATCCGGACGCAAGACCGAGAAGAACATCCTCGAAATCCTGGACGAGCGGGACCCGGAACTGGCGGAGGAGATCCGCAAGAAACTCTTTACCTTCGAGGATATCCTTCGGATCGATGACCGTTCCCTGCAAAAGGCTCTCCGGGACGTGGACGGGAAGGAGATGGCTCTGGCTCTCAAGGGGGTTTCCGAAAACCTGAAGGAGAAATTCTTCCGTAACATGTCCAGTCGCGCGGTGGAGATGCTGAAGGAAGAGATGGAGCTCCTGGGGCCTGTCCGGCTAAGGGACGTCGAGGAAGCCCAGCAGAAGATCGTCAACCGGATCCGTTCCCTGGAGGAAGCTGGAGAAATCCTTTTCACGGGTGGAGGGGACGACGTTGTCCTCTAGCCCGCGGAACCCGAACGGCAAAATTTACCGAAACCTCCCGATATCTGGGGAAAAAGCGATTCTCCCCCCCCATCCCCTTCCAAGAGAGTTGGAAGGGGGAAGGCAGATCGACCCGTTCCTTGTCGCTAACCTGCAGATCCAGGAACTCCAAAGAAGGATCGAAAGCCTGCTCGAGAGCGAAAACCGAAGCCGGGAGGAGCTCGCCCGGCTTCGGCAGGAAAGAGAGAGGGAGCGGTCTCTCCTCGAGGAAGAGCGAACGGCCCTCAGAAGCCAGGCGGCCGCCGAAGCAGAGAGAAGCCGGCAGCAAGCCCTGGAGGATGGGTTCGAGGAAGGGTATCGCAAGGGCTTGGCCCAAGCCATGGAGGAAGCCCGGCAAGAATGCCTGCGGGATTTCAGCGACCGCTTCGGGAAGCTGGAGACGCTTTCGAGGAAGATCTGCGCCGAGCTGAAAAGGGCGCTGGAGGAGAGCGGAGAAAGCCATTCCAGGGCTCTTCTGCAGCTGTGGAAGATCGCCCTGGAGAAACTCCTTCAGCGGGAAGTCTCTCTCGACGCGGATGTTTCCTGGCGTTTGTTCAAGGCGATTCTCCACCGGGTCGGGGACCGATCCCGAGTGCGGGTTCTCCTGCACCCCTCGGATCGGGACCTCTTCTTCGCCCGGGGGCAGGAGATGGAAGAAATCCGGCGAATGTCGGAGGTTTTCGAGCTGATCCCCGACGAAGGCATCGAGAAAGGCTCCTGTCTGGTCGATACTAATTTGGGTGTCTATGACGCCAGGTGGAAAAGCCAGCTGGATGTCATCGGAAAAGAAGTGGACCGCCTTTTGGGGGGCTCGGAAGTTTGAAGGATCTTCAACTGCCGGTGTTGTTGGATGTTCTTGCGGGCCGGCTCGCTGAGATCGAGCTGATTCCCGTGAACGGCAAAGTCGTCGAAGTCATCGGCCTCGTCGTGGAATCCAAGGGGCCGGACGTTCAGATTGGAGAACTGGCTGAGATCCGGTTCCGGGCACAGGACCTTCCCCCCCTTCCCTGCGAGGTTGTCGGTTTCAGAGGCGACAGGGTTCTGCTGATGCCGCTGGGGGATCTCCTGAAAATCGGTCCGGGATGCGATGTCCTTTCGACCGGCAGGACTCTTGACGTCCGAGTGGGCCCTCGGCTTCTGGGGCGAGTCCTCAACGGACTCGGAGAGCCCCTGGACGACAAGGGACCGATTCCCACCGTCGCCAATTACCCTTTGCAGGCCAATCCCCCCCATCCGCTGAAGCGGTGTCCGATTCGCTCCCCCATTTCGGTGGGGGTTCGGACCATCGACGGCCTTCTGACTTTGGGAAGGGGCCAGCGGGTGGGGATCTTTTCGGGTTCGGGCGTCGGCAAAAGCACCCTGCTGGGAATGATGGCACGCTGCACGGAAGCGGACGTTAACGTGATCGCCCTGGTGGGGGAGCGGGGGCGGGAAGTCCAGGATTTCCTGAGAAAGGACTTGAAGGAAGAAGGCCTGAGCCGCTCGGTCCTGGTGGTCGCCACATCGGATCAGCCTCCCCTTGTGCGGCTCAAGGCGGCGATGACTGCTACCGCGATCGCGGAATATTTCCGGGATGAGGGGAAAGATGTCCTTCTAATGATGGATTCCGTCACGCGGGTGGCCATGGCGCAGAGAGAAATCGGGTTGGCGATCGGGGAACCCCCGACGACAAGGGGATATACCCCTTCCGTCTTCGCCTTTCTTCCCCGGTTGCTGGAAAGGGCCGGCACGGGGGAAAGGGGCAGCATCACGGGGCTTTACACGGTCCTGGTAGAGGGCGACGACATGAACGAACCCGTCGCGGATGCCGTCAGGGGCATCCTCGACGGTCATATCGTCCTTTCCAGGGACCTGGCGTCCCGGAACCACTATCCAGCGATCGACGTGCCGAGAAGCGTCAGCCGGATCATGCGGGACCTGGTTTCCCCGGAGCACCTCGAAGCGGCCGGAGCTTTGCGGGAAACCCTGGCCACGTTCCTGGAGGCTGAGGAATTGGTCAACCTGGGAGCCTACAAGGCGGGAAGCAACCCCCGCGTGGATTTTGCCCTGAACCAGAGACCCCGGATCGAGGCATTCCTGAAACAGGATTTGGACGAAGCTTCGCCTTTCGAAAAGACTACCGCGGAACTGATTTCGATTCCCAGACCGAAGGAAGTGGCATCGTGACCCCGGAGAAGAAGATCAGGACCTTGGAGCGCCTGAAGTCGTTCAGGGAGAAACTCCGTGACGAGACCCACAGAAGGATGAGCGAATGCGAGGAACAAACCCGCTCCAAGGAGGAGGAGGTCCGCAGGCTGGATCATTCCTGGAACGGGGCCGTTGCGGATTTCGGGCGGTCGTGCCGGAAGTGCCGGTCCATCGAGGATCTTTGGCTCCTGCGGGAAGATATCGAGGGACTTGAAAAGCGGCTTCGGAACGCCGAAAAGGAAAGGCTTTCGCTTCAGGAGGAGCTCGATGGCCTGAGGGGTGAGTTGACCCGCCAGCACGCGGAGTTTCGCATAGCAGAATCGATCCTGGAAACACGCAAGCAGGCGCAACGGAGCGAACGTCTTCGGCAGGAGGAGAAAACCCTGGAGGAAATCGCTCTCAGTCGTTTCGCGATGAAGTGAAGAAGGGAGGCCGTGGGGTGGTGGCGTTCTCCGAAGGAGTGCGTTGCCCCGGAATGGCCCGGGTGCAGGCACGCATCGAGGAAATTCGGAAGCGGATCGATTTGCTGGATGAGGAGACTCCTGGCGGACGTTTCGAAGCCGTTTTGGAGAGAACCCTTGGGATTGACTCGGAAAGCGGACCGCAGGAGGAAACTCCTGCGCCTGGATTGGGCCGAAATGCGGACGAACGGCTGGGAGCCCTTCAATCCTTGATCAAGGCGGCGGCCGAGCGTTACGGTGTGGAGGAAAACCTTGTGCGTGCGGTGGTCCGGATGGAATCGGGAGGGAATCCAGGGGCGGTTTCGGAAGCCGGGGCCATGGGGCTCATGCAATTGATGCCTTCGACGGCGAAGGGGCTTGGTGTAAACGACCCGTTCGACCCGGTTCAGAACCTGGACGGGGGGGTCCGCTACCTCCGGCAGCTCCTGGACCGCTACGGCGGAAACGAAGCGTTGGCCTTGGCCGCGTATCATTCCGGTCCTTCACGAGTGGACCGATATGGCGGAATCCCGCCTTTTCCGGTGGTCAGCCGGTATGTGAAGGCTGTTCAGGCTTTGGCGCGAAAAGAGAGCGGCAAAAAAGAAGGGTAAAAAACATTCGGGAACGAAGGGACGGTCGCCTTGGAACCTGAGAGCGCGTTATTTGAGGTCCGGAGGGAAGGAGAGAAGGTCTTTCTTCGGGCAATGAAGGCGGGCGTCAATCCCGCGGCGGTGCTGGATGCCCTTCTTGAAGGGGGGGTGGCAGCTTCTTACGGCCAGGTGGAGGAAATCCTTTCACTGGAACCGGGCCACTGGAGACCTCTTGTCCAGGAGGAAGAGAACTCCCGGCTGGAAGTCCGGATCCTGGCGGATGGCTTGTCCGCCGAAGCCAGGATCGTGAACGGCTCGGTGAAAAACGGCCCCGGACAGCAGATAAGCGGTGAAAACCGGGTTCGGCAGGTTCTTTCCGGGGCGGGCGTCACGTTCGGTGTGATGGAGGAAGCCGTTACCGCCCTTGCCGAGGGGCAGATCCCCGTCGGAACCTGGATCCCTGTCGCAACGGGAATCCCCCCGAAAGACGGCGTGGATGCCCGGATCGAGGAGTTGGTTCCCGGGGCTTCCGGCACGACCGGTGAAGAAGGAGCGGATCTTGGGAAGGCCAGGGTTGACCTCAGGGAGCGAAACCTCATCAGAAACGTGAGGAAGGGAGACGTCATCGCAAGGAAAGTTCCCCTCGTCGAGGGGCAGGACGGAACGGATGTCTCGGGGCGGCCGATCCCGGCGAGAAAGGCGAAAGACCTGCGCCTTGTCGCAGGTCCCAACACCGTTTTGTCCGAGGACGGACTGACGCTTTCGGCCCTTGCCGGCGGCCATCTTGTCCGTGAAAACGCCCGGTTTTCGATTCAAAGGGTATTCGAGGTTCGAGAAAACGTCGATTATGGGATCGGCAACCTGGAATGCGAAGGAGGCATCCTTGTCCGTGGATCGGTAGCGGAGGGCTTTCACCTGAAAGCCCGGGAGGACCTGGAAGTCCATGGGGTCGTCGAAGGGGCCGCCCTAAGCGCGGGCGGCAGGATGATTCTCAAATCCTCCTTCAGGGGGATGGGAAGGGGAACCCTTACCTGCGGAGGGGACCTTTTCATCGAATATGCCGATCAGTGCCGCATCCGGGCCGGAAAGGACGTACGGTTCGGGAAGGCCCTCCTGCACTGTGACCTGGAGGCCGAGGGCTCCGTTCTGGCTATTCGGGAAACCGGGGGAGTCATTGTCGGCGGGGTGTGCAAGGCGGGAGGGATCCTGGATTGTGTCTCCCTCGGGTCCGAGATGGGAGCCAAAACGAGCGTTCAAGTCGGGGTTTCCCCGACCCTTCTCGAGAGAAAAACCCAGCTTTCCAGGAAAAGGGAGGAGCTTCTGGAAAAAGAAGCCCGGATCCGGAAAAACATCTCTTTTCTGGCGAAACAGGCGGAACAGAAGAGGCTTTCTTCTTCCCAGGAAATCCTGGCGAGGGAATTGATCGCCTTGACTCGGACGGTCCGTGAAGAGATTGAGAAAGCCGAGGGCTTCCTCCAGGAAATCGAGAAGGCAATCCAGTCGGTCAAAAACCGGGGAGAAGTCCTCGTCAGGGGATGCTGTTACCCGGAAGTCACGGTGACGATCCGGGGAGAGGCGCTGGTCGTCCGGGAAATCCTTGAAGGAGTCCGATTCGTTTACCGGGATGGAAGGGTTCGCCTCCTTCCCCTGGAGGACTGACCGGGAAAGGACAAAGGCATGATGGACGCTGGGGGGAAAAGCCTGCGGATCGGACCGATTGATCGCCTTGCCGCCTACCCGGACGTAGGGGTCGCCCTTTTGGTCGTCCTGATCGTGGCGATGATGGTGATTCCTCTCCCGACCGTTCTTCTCGACATCCTCCTCGCACTGAACATCACCTTTGCGGTCGTGATCCTCCTGACGACGTTCTATATCCAGAATGCACTGGAACTTGCGGCATTTCCCTCGCTTCTTTTGGTGACGACCCTCTTCCGGCTGGCCCTGAACGTTTCCACCACGCGCCTGATCCTGCTCCAGGGAAATGCGGGAAGGCTCATCAACGCCTTTGGGAATTTCGTCGTAGGGGGGAACTATGTCGTTGGCGGGGTCGTCTTCCTGATCCTGGTCCTGATCCAGTTTCTCGTCATCACCAAGGGAGCCGAGCGGGTCGCCGAAGTACAGGCCCGCTTTCAGCTGGACGGGATGCCCGGAAAGCAGATGGCCATCGATGCGGATCTCGGCAACGGGCTGATCGACGAACAGACGGCGAGGGAGCGCAGAAAGCGGGTCCAAAGGGAAGCGGACTTCTTCGGGGCGATGGACGGAGCTTCGAAGTTCGTCAAGGGGGATGCGATCGCCGGCTTGATCATCACCACGATCAACATCGTCGGCGGGATCTGCATCGGGGTTTTCCAGAAGGACCTGACCCTGGGGGAAGCTGCCCAGAAATTCAGCCTCCTGACGGTCGGCGACGGTCTTGTTGCACAGATTCCGGCGCTTCTCTTGTCTACTGCCACAGGGATCCTTGTCACCCGATCCGCAGGCGAGAGCGACCTGGGAACGGATATCATGCGTTCGCTGACCAACCATTATCGTCCCCTTTGGATCGGCACGGCCATGCTTCTTGCCCTGGCAGTGGTTCCCGGGTTTCCGAAAATGCCCTTTTTGGCCCTGGCTCTTTTTCTCTGGCTGCAGGGTCGTTGGGTCAAGGCGAGCCGGAAGGAAGCCTTCTCGAAGCCGAAGGGAGACCCGAAGCCGGCGGCGAAGGAAGGAGCCGGTCCGGCCGCTTCGCGCACTGCGCCCCAGAAGCCGGACGGGGGCGGGTTCGAATCCGTGATGAAGCTGCTGGCGGTGGATCCGCTTGAGCTGGAAGTGGGTTACGCACTCATCCCCATGGTGGAACCGTCGCGCGGGGGAGACCTTCTCGATCGAATCCAGACTCTCCGAAGGCAGATGGCCCTGGATCTCGGAGTGGTCATCCCCCCGGTTCGAATCAAGGACAACCTGCAGCTGAAGCCGGCTTCCTACCTCATCAAGGTTCGGGGTGTTCCGGAGAAACAGGCGGACCTTCTGCCCGACCATTTCCTGGCGATCAACACTGGAAACGTAAGGGGCGAGCTTGTCGGCATCCCGACGAAAGACCCGTCCTTCGGCCTGGACGCGGTCTGGATTGCACCCGAACTCCGAGGGAAGGCGGAAGAATTGGGCTACACGGTCGTCGATGCGGCCTCCGTCCTGGCGACCCATCTCTCGGTCGTGGTGACCGCCAATGCGGCGGACCTGCTCACGCGCCAGACCGTCCAGAACATGGTGGACATTGTTCGGGAAACGTCTCCTGCGGTGGTGGAGGACATGCTCCGTTCCCTCGGGATCGGCGACGTTCAGAAAGTGCTTCAGAACCTGATCCGGGAAAAGGTCCCGATCCGGGACCTGGCGGGGATCTTCGAGGTCCTGGCCGATTTCGGCAAGACGACGGCGAGCCACGATTTCCTATCGGAAAAGGTTCGGGAAGCACTTTGCCGCGCCATCGTCACACCGCTGGTCGAGGAAGGGAAAGGGGAGCTGACCGCGGTCACCCTGTCACCCGTCTGGGAGAGGGAAATCCGGGATTCGGTCCAGGGAAACCTGGTGGAAGGGTGGAGGATCAAAATGGCTCCAGAGTCGATCCAGCGCTTTTCGTCGGCCGTCGGGCAGGCAACGGTTTCCCTGGTTCGTGACAACCTTCCCCAGGTGCTCCTGGTGCACCCCGACGTGCGGTTTTTTGTACGCAAAATCCTGGACCGCACCTTCCCGAACGTAGTGGTGCTTGCCTACAGCGAAATCCCCAGGGATATCCGTCTTTCCACCGTGGGCGTGGTCGAATAGGGGCCGGAGGAGCGCTGCATGGGACGTCCAAGGAGAAGGAAATCCGAGGAACCCCGATCCGGAAACTGGCTGACCACCTACGGGGATATGGTGACCCTGATCCTGACCTTTTTCGTGCTCCTCTACTCCTTCTCGACGATCGACATCATGAAGTTCGAGAAAATGCTGCTTTCCTTCAAAGGGGCGGTCGGACTGATCGATGGAGGGAAAAGCTACCAGCAGGAAAAAAGGCCCACTTCCAGCTCAAAGAACCAGGACGCAGGCGAATCCAGGCGCCCCACGAAGGATTTCCTGAAGGTGGTCCAGCAAATTCAGGCGCTTATCCGCGAAAAGGGGCTCGAGAAGGACGTCCAGGTTTTTGTCGAACAACGGGGAATCGTGGTTTCAATTTCGGAGAGCATCCTGTTCGGAAGCGGCCAATACGAGCTGTCGAACAGGGCAAAACCCTTCCTGCTGGCTTTGTCCGGGGTGTTGAAAACGTTCCCGGACGGACTGTCGGCGGAAGGGCACACGGACGATCAACCGGTGAATCGGGACGGATTCGTCCGGGACAACTGGGCCCTTTCTTCCCTGCGTGCCTCACGACTCGCCTCCTTCCTGGAGACATCCGGCGGAGTCAATGCCAGGAGGCTTCAGGCTGTGGGGTTCGGCTCCACCAGGCCACTGATGCCGAACGATACCCCGGAACATCGCCAGATGAACCGACGGGTGGACCTGGTCGTCCTTGCCTCGGACTAGGACCGGGAAGGCCCGTTTCTCCAACCGTCGCCCCCTATACTTTCCTGCAGGAGAACGGATTCGGATCGGAGGTGGAGTCATGAGCGTTCCGAGGCTCGAGAACTGCCGGGTTTGCGGGGATGTCTTCATCGCATCGGGAAGGCTCCTTCTTTGTGAAAAATGCCGCCTGAAACTCGATGAGGTTCACGCAAAAGCTCGCCGGAAGCTCCGCGAAGGGAAGGCCGATGTGCCGCTGTCAAGCCTGGAGCTAGCGGAAGCCCTTGGCGTGGATCCCTTGTTTATCCAGATCCTTGTGGAGGAGGGGCTTCTCGAAAGGAGAGAGGGCGATCCATCCCTCGATCGCTCAGGCCGGTCCCGCCTTGCCGCGGAATTCAGCAGCGAGCTCCGTCGATTGAACGGCCAGGACGAAAAGGGACAAACGCCCGCGGAAGGGATGTTCTTCAATCGACGTAGGCGGCAGGAAAAGGAAGACTGACCCCCCGCGGCGGTTCATGATCCAAAAAACAAAGGAAGATTGGATAAGAGAGGCGATGGTCAAGTGGATCGAAACGATTACCTGGGGCCGTTCATTGACGAAACGGAAGAAAACCTCCAAAAACTGAGTGACGCTCTTTTGGCCCTGGAAAGCGGGGATAACGGGGTCATCGACGAAATTTTCCGGGTGGCTCACACGCTCAAGGGGATGGCCGCGACGATGGGCTTCAATGCCATGGCAGCCCTGACCCATGCGATGGAGGACGTTTTCGAGGCGGTTCGGGCAGGGAACCTTCGGTTACGAAGAAAGGAAGACGCTTCTCTCCTGTTCCGCTGTCTTGACGTGCTGACCGTCCAGGCTGGGGAGATCCGGCGGGGAAAGGGCGATGAAGGGGTTGAAACCGCGGAGCTGATCGAACAGCTCCGGTCTCTGCTCCAGCCCGCGGAAAAATCCGCGGGACGGGAAACGAAGGGGATCCGAAAGCTGACCGTTTCCCTACGGCCCGACTGCATGCTGAAGGGGGCGCGCGCCTTCATGGTGCTGGAAGGTCTTTCTGGGAAGGGGAAGGTGGTTGACACCGTTCCGCCCCGAGAGGCGCTCCTGGAGGGGGATTTCACCGGAGCGACCTTTGACCTTTTCCTGGAAAGCGACCTTCCCGCGGAAAGGATTCGTGAGGAGGTGCTTGCCGTCAGCGAAGTGGAGGGGTGCGAGATCGCGGAAGCCCCGGAAAAAGCCCCTTCTGCACCCGGGTCCTCCTTGCCGGTTCCCGGACCGCGTTCGGACGAAGAAGCGGACATGAAGCATTTGAAAGTCGGCCGCACCGTGAGGATCGACGTTCAGAAAATGGACAGCCTGCTCAACCTCGTCGGGGAGCTGGTCATCGGGAAATCTCGGATCGAGCGCCTGTCCCGGAGCGGCGACTACAAGGAGTTTGAAGAACCGATCCTGCAGCTGGGCAGGATCACCAAGGAGATCCAGGATCTCGTGACGAAGCTTCGGATGCAGCCCATCGGGTTTATTTTCGACCGATTCCCCCGGTTGGTGAGGGACCTTTCCCAGGAACTGGGAAAAAAGGTTTCCCTGGAAATGGAGGGCCGTGAGACTGAGCTGGACAGGCGAGTGATCGAGGAGATTGGCGAGCCCATGGTCCACCTGATCAGAAACAGCCTGGATCACGGAATTGAGCATCCTTCGGAACGGATTCTCGCGGGAAAGCCCGAAACCGGGAAGATCCGGATTCGGGCTTTCCAGGATGGAAGCAGCGTGGTCGTATCCGTAGAGGACGACGGCCGTGGCGTTGACCGGGACAAGGTCCTCCGCAAGGCGCTGGAAGGTGGATTCCTTTCGCAGGAAAGGGCAGAAACGATCACCGACAGGGAGCTCTTTCAATTCCTGTTCCTGCCCGGTTTCAGTACGTCCGACCAGGTCACCGAGCTTTCCGGCCGCGGGGTTGGGATGGATGCCGTCAAGACGAAGGTGGAATCGCTGGGAGGACGACTGACAATGGAATCGGTCTTTGGGCAAGGATCGACGGTCAAGATCCGGCTGCCCATCACCCTGGCCATTGTACTCGCCCTCCTGGTGAAGATCGACAGCCGGATCTACGCGATTCCCCTGGAAAGCGTGGACGAAACGCTGCGGGTCGGGGAAGAAGAAGTGAAGCCCGTGAACGGAAAGCTGGTAACCATGCTTCGGGACCAGGTTTTACCGCTGGTGGACGCCCGCGTTCGGTATGGGCTGCCGCCGAGGGAGAAACCCGGAACCCGGGCGGTTGTCGTCATGCGGACAGGGTTTCGGAGGATCGGGTTCATCGTGGACGATTTCATCGGGCAACAGGAGATCGTCATCAAAAACTTCGGGAATACCGGGATGTCCAGGATCCGGTGGTTTTCGGGGGGAACGATACTCGGTGACGGCAGTGTCGCCCTGATCATCGACCCCGCGGCGGTGGAAGAGGGTTCGTGAAGGGACCAAGAAGAAAGGGCGTCTTTCGAATTACCAAAAGAGCGCTTCTTCTAACCGCGTTTTGCTGGTTGATGCTCCTGAGCCCTCGATGGACCTGCGCGGGTTCCTGCTATTCGCTGACGCTTCCGCCGGCAGACCGGACGCTTGGAGGGGCCCTGTTTCAGGACGCCTACCGGAACCTGAATGAAGGCCGGTTGACGCAAGCCCTCCGGATGTTGCAGGAAGCGCTTCGCGTCGATCCGTACCTGGTCGATTTTTACCTTCTTCGGGGGTATCTCTTTTCTCTCCTGGGCGATGAGGAGCAGGCGAGGAAGGATTTCAGGCACTACCTGGAGGTTCGCCCGAAAGACCCGATTGCGGCTGGACTTCATGCCGCCCTCGAAAAACGCGCCCGTTTCGTCCGTGACACCCTTCGGGAAGGACCCCCTACCCAGCTTGTCCTCGAGAAAGTTTCCCCCATGAGGGCGGACCTCGGTTTTGATGCCGCGGCTTTCCGCCTGCCGATTCGCCCTTCCTGGGACAGGGAGACGCTCGCCTTCGGGGACGCCGCCACGGGCCGTTTTTGGATCTTCCGGACCCAGGGAGCAGGGTGGGTTCGGGTCATGAGTGGGAAAACGGAGAAAGGGCTTGTGCGAGTCCTTCCCGGCCCGGATGGAAGCCTGCTTTTCATTTTCACGGATGGGAGAGGAATGCAAGCGGTTCTGACCGGGAAGGGAATGGATGTCCTGGAAAAATGGAAGATCCCCGCCGCAGGCATTTCCGACGCAGTTCGGATTTCTCCCCGGATGCTGGCTGTTTCGGACCGATTCCTGAGGACGATCCGGGTTTTGGACGCCGGGAGTGGAAAAACCGAATGGGAATGGAAACTTCCCGCTCCTTTCGGCGAACCGGTGAGCCTCGCTGCTGCCGGCAGCCTGTTGGCGGTTGCAGACAGGAAGGAACGGGAGGTGTTCCTGGTCGATGTCTCGGAACGCATCCTTAAAGCCAGGGTTTCCCTTACAGGGCATCCCAGGTCTCTGGAGTGGGTGAATTCCGGGTTGTTGTTGGTCCTGACAGAGGAAGGGGAGCTTCTTGCCTTGTCAAAGGAAGGCAAAGAGAAAGTCCGGGTGGGCTCGCTCTTCCCTGAAGCCTGGTTTCTTTTCCGGGAGGGAACGAACCGATGGGGGGTGACCGACACCCGCTTCACGCGCCACGCACGCTTCGAAGCTTTTTCCAGGGAAGGATTTTTCGCCCTCAGGATCACTGGGCAAAAAGGGGAGAAAGCCGCCGATGCCCCCCAGTCTCAGGGGTCCTGCAGCCTCGAAGGGAGGCTGCTTCGCCCCCTGGATGACGGGGCCCGTCCCGAGATGATCCTGAGCGGCGTGTTCAACGGCCGGGCGGTCGAGATGGAGGTTTCGGAAAGAGCCGGTAGAGTTCTCCTGCCTGGGGCCAGTCCAAACTGGGAGCGCCTGGAGAGCTTCGAGTCCATGGGGAAAGCCGAAGGACTTCTCCTGAAGGCGTCCTGGATCCCTCTGAAACCGGACATCTTGTGCAGGATCGGTGATTTTGCGCTGGCCAACGGCATCACCCTCCATGTCCTAGCTGAAAGGGGGCCTTGTCCGCAACCCTTGCTCCGGCTGGCCGAAATGACAGGAGGCCGGGTCGTTTTCTCGTACGAGGAGGCCCAACGGCTTGGTGGATCCGGCGTCCTGGAACTCAGGCCCAAAAAGGCACTTGGAAACAGGGTCCCTCCCCTGGGAGAACAACAGGAGGGGATCGTGGTCCTGGGGCGAGAGGGGCGGCGGGTGCTCGAGGGGAACATCCCCATCTGGGAGTGGGATGGCTGTTTCCCCAGGTGAGGACCGGTTCAAGCTGCCTGTTCTTTGGGACGAGCGGCGGATCTTTTGTCCTTTGCCCCAGCGGCTTGAGCTTTTCCGGGAGCCCGCAAGAATTCTCTCCGTTCAGCCGGTAGGAACACCTTGAGCTTTTCCTCCACGATGCGGGGGTTTTCTCCCGCCTGGATGGCCATGATCCCTTCCACGATCACTTCCATGAACTTCACTTTTTCTGCGGTCTGGTTTGCCAGCTTCCTGGAAACCGGGATTGCGAAAACGTTTGCGATGAACGAACCGTAGAGGGTGGTGATCAGGGCGACCGCCATCCCGGGGCCGAGTGCTTCGGGAGAGTCCAGGTGCCGGAGCATCTGGATCAGGCCGATGAGGGTTCCGAGCATGCCGAAAGCAGGAGCCAGCTCCGCCATGAGATCGAAGACCCTTCGTGTCGCGGCCCCCTGTTCTTCCTGGAGGGCGATTTCCGTTTCCATGATCGATTGGACGAGTTCCGGCGGAGTTCCGTCGATCACGAGCTGCGTGGATTTTCGGATGAAGGAATCCTCGATGCGGCTGACTTCTTCCTCGAGGGCAAGAAGTCCTTCCGCGCGGGCCTTACGCGCCAGCTCGATCATCGAGCGCATGATTGGCAGAAGGTCTTGTTCAGCTTTCCTGGAAAATGCCAGTCGCAGAGTTTGAGGAAGCTTCCTGAGCTCTTCGACCGGAGTCGCCACGGCAACTGCTCCGAGAGTGCCGCCGATGGTGATGAGGACGGAAGGGAGGTTGAAGAAGGCTCCGGGAGATCCGCCGAGAACGATGGCTCCCAGCACGACGGCGAGTGTTGCGGCCATACTGAGGACAGCAAAAAGATCCACGGATTTTCACCTCTTTCGGAGCGGTTCCCCCGTTTCTTTCGACTTGAGACGAACCCCAAGGAAAAGTATGAAAGTCCGCACTCTCGGAAAAAACCCCCTGTTCTTTCGGTTCCTCACTGCCGATCCTTTAGGAGGAAACGTGGAGTTAGGAAGAAGAGGTGCGTGCTCGTGCAGGCTTGTGCCGAATCGTTGAAGCGTCGTCTGCGGCAGCCGATCGAAATCCTTGCCTCGGATGAAAGGTGGCCCGAGGTTTCCTACGATCCTCTGCGGCGGTGCCACCTGTTCAGTTTTCCGAAGGGTTCGGATCCAGGCCCGGAAACCTGGTCGGTGTTCCTTTGTCACGCTCTGCTCGCGGAGCGGGTTCATCCTCTTTTTTCCTGCATCCTGGCGGAAGGTCCGGATCTTGTGCCTCAAAAAGTCTTTGAAAAGAGGATCTGGCCGGTTTTTTCCTGCACGCGGAGCTGGTTTGCCCATGGGTTGTGGGTCAAGCTTTGCCCTTCTCAGGCCAGAACGGCGCTTCAATCCAGGGTTTCTTCCCTGCTGGAAAGGTTCCCGGGTGGCTACCCGGAGGCAGACCTGGCCGGGATGCTTGAGATTGCCCTGGTTTCCGCAGGGGCGATCCGCTTCTGCGGAGTGTCACTCCTTCCGGAAGGAAGCGTGGGTGAATCGGTCAGGGCCTTCCTGTCGGTGAGCCCGGAAAAGCCGACCCTCGAAAGCCTGACGAGACTCAATGCCCTCCTTCTTCGGGCATCCTCGTCCTTTTCCGTTCGGCCGCAGTATCACCCGGGATTTTGCACCGAAATCTGGAAGATTGCCTGAGGAGGGCCGGCGGTGAGCGACTGTTTCGTGGTCCAGCTCTATGAATTGTCCTCCCTGACTCCGGCAGGGAAAGAATCGATCAAGAAAGAGGTGCTCTCCGGCGCGCTTGCCCAGGAAGCCGGAGACCTCCTTTCACCCGAGAGCAGGAAGCCTGTCCTCCCGATGGGGACGCTGGCTCCGGTTGAAATGGAAACGTTTGCCTGCCGTTCCTGGGAAAAGGCCTATGACCTGATGATGGACTGCGGGCTTCGGCCAATCGATTGGGTCTGCTGCCAGGAAGAATCGGATTCAGAGGGAAAAGTTCGTGCAGTTTTCTTCAGCACGGATGGAGGCTACCTGTGCAGGATCCTTCGAGTACCTCTCCTTTGATTGGGAGGGCGGGATCTCCCGCAGAGGATAGGGTTCCGGAACAGGGAGGCAGGGGGAATCGTTCGAGACGGTCCTTCTTTCTCTTTTTGAAGATTGCCGCGCTTCTGTCGATTTTAGGATCCGGGGCAGCAGTAGGGCTGTATGCCGGAGGGGGGATTTACCCGCTCCTTGACCGGATGATCCCATGGGCGGAAGGGATCCCCGCGGTGGGACCCCGGATTTCCTCCTTTCTTCGGAAAATCCCGGGTCCCGCTCCCTCCAATCAGAGGAGGTTACTGGAGCTCCAGGAAAGAGAGGCCTTCCTCGATTCAAAAGAGAAAGCCCTTGAAGAAGAGAAGGAGCGTCTTGAAGAGCAGAAGAAACAGAAACCGCAGATCTCGGCAACGGATACGGCGAAAAAAGGGGAAGACCAGGCGCTTTCCGCGGGCGGTGCGGTAGAGACTCCAAAGACCGACATCCTGGAAGGCACGCTTTCGGAAATGGCTCCTTCGAAGGCGGCCCGTATCCTTGCCCTGATGGACGTTTCAGAGATCGGGCCGGTCTTCGAACGGATGGATCCGGACTGGAGAGCGCAAGTGCTGGGCAAAATGCCGCCGAAGGATGCGGCAAGGTTCTTACGATACCTGGGGGGGGGCCGGCCTTCCTCCCTTGACGTTCCCAATTCCCAATAACAGAGGGGGGCCCATTGTGATCGATAACCTTTGGGAAATCCAGAAGATGGCGGCATTTGCCCTTTCAAGGCGGTTTAGGGCCGTTTCGGACAACCTGGCCAACATCAATACCCCCGGGTATTCCCGAAAGGAGGTCCTTTTCGAGGAGGCCTTGAGGAAGGCAGCCGGCCTCGATCTGGAGAAAGACCGGCTGGAGATGGCCCCGACCTCCGGTGGAGAGGACAACCCGGAAGGTGGAAAAATCGGCCCGGGAGGTTTTTCTCCCGTCGAAACCCGCGTCACGGACGAAGAATACCGGCTCGACGGAAACAACGTGGATCCCGAAATCGAAATGGCAAAGCTTGCCGAAACCCGTTTAGCCTACAACGCGACGATGCGGATGATGGCCAAACGGGCAGAGATGCTGCGGATCGCCATGGGAGGTCGATAGCGATGAGGGTGTTCAGGTCCATCGATACGGCTGCAAGCGGCTTGACGGCACATCGAGTCATGATGGATGTCATTTCGGAAAACCTGGCGAACGTGAATACGACCCGTACTCCGGAAGGCGGGCCGTACCGAAGAAAGGTGCCGGTGTTTTCGGAAGCCCTTGCCCAGGCCGGGGTCGAGGTTCAAGAGATCGCCGAAGACGAGACTCCCCCTCGGCTGCAATACGAGCCAGGACATCCCGATGCGGACGAAAAAGGGTACGTGGCGTATCCGAATGTTTCCGTGGTTCGGGAAATGGCCGATATGATGGCTGCCAGCCGAGCCTACGAGGCGAACCTCGAAACGGTCAAATCGGCCAAATCGATGTGGGAATCCGCGATCGATCTCCTGAAAGGATAAGGGGAAAGGTCGATGTTCCGAGGGATATACGAGTGTGTCGCCGCGATGCGGGTTCAGGAATCCGTCGCGGATGTCGCAGCGAACAACCTGGCGAATGCGGAGACCTCCGGCTTTTCCAAAAGCCTGGCTCTGGCCGAGGCCGCACCCCAGGCGGAAATCGTCAGGACCGGGAAAGACCCGTCCGGGGGTCTTCGGAAAGAGGCTATCGGGGATGCGGCGCTCAGTGTCGTCCTTTCCGCCACTGCCGTCGACGCTTCCCCCGGGACCGTGCGAAACACGGGAAATCCCCTGGATTGTTCCATCGTGGGGGAAGGGTTCTTCCAGATTTCAGACGGCAAGGACCTTTTCTACACGAGGGAAGGCCGGTTTTCCGTCGACAGGGAAGGGCGGCTCACCACCCCGTCGGGCATGATGCTCATGGGATTGGAAGGGCCGATCGGTGTCGGCGGAGCTGCCGAGGTGAACATCGGTGAAGACGGGAGTGTCCGGGCGGACGGGAGAATCGTCGGCCGGATCGGTGTTTTTCGTTTTCCTGCCCCCGGCCTTCTTCAAAGGGAAGGCAGCAATCGTTTCCGGAGCACGGCGGCTTCGGGACCGCCGGTTCCGGTTGCGCTTTCCGAAACGCGCCTGTTGCCTGAAAGCCTGGAGGGATCCAACGTGAATGTTGTGGAAGAAATGGCCCGGATGATTACGGCAAACCGTGCTTATGAGGCTTCTGCCAAGGCCTTTGATGCGGACTCGGAGGCCGGACGCGGAATGATCCAGGCCTTCGGGCTCTAGGGGGATGAGGGAATTGGAACAGAAACCCGATGAAGCCATGCCGGAGGGAGGATTGTCGCAGAACCGGGACGGTGATCCCTATTCGGAGCCGAACGGCGCGGCGGAATCGAACCCGGTGGACTCCGCCGGTCTCAGTGCCGAGGAGATCGATGCCTTGACGAAGGGCCTGGACGGCCTGGATGCGATTGGGAGCAAGGTCCCGGAGATTCCGGACCTGGAGCACCTCCAGAAGGTTCAGGCGACAGGAGGGGAATCCCAATCCTCCATCGATGACCTGATCGCCAGCATCAAGGAAACTTCGCCTTTCAATTTCGAAGCAATCGGTGAAATCGGGGCAGGCTCGCCCAGCGTGAAGCCCGCCGTTTTTCCGGAACTCGTCCCGGATAGAAAGAAGACAGGTGTAGATCCTTCTTCGGCGAGGCTGGGGCTTTTGATGGACATCCCGGTGAAAATCTCCGTCGTGCTTGGGCGAACCCAGATGACCTTGGGAGAGATCATGGCACTTGAACCCGGCGGTGTCGTTGAGCTTGAAAAGCTCGTCGGAGACCCGATCGAGGTGCTTGCAAACGGAAAGCTGATCCTGCGGGGAGAGGTCGTGGTCATCGACGAAAATTTCGGGGTACGTGTCACTGAAATCGTGGACGCTTGCCCAAGAAAGGGTATCCAGGGAAAGGACTAGTCGTGGAAAACCGGACACGGGCCGCAGAACCGGATCCTGCCTATGAGAAATTCAAGCGTGACATCGCCGAGATGACCGGCGTGGATCTCAACATGTACAAGCCGCAGATCCACCGTCGGGTTCACACCCTCATGGCGTCATGGGGGCAGACCTCCTATTCCGACTATCTTCGCCTGATTTCTTCAGACACGAACCGGCGCAGGGCCTTTCTAGACTACCTGACGATCAACGTCACGGAATTTTTCCGAAACCCCGGTCGATGGGCCGGTCTTAGAGAGGAAATCCTTCCCAAGTTGCGGGAACTCAAACCCGGAAGCCTCCTTTTCTGGAGTGCTGGATGCGCAACCGGCGAAGAAGCCTATTCGCTTGCCATCCTGGCTTTGGAGGCTCGGCTCCAGGTCTCGGTGCTTGCATCGGATATCGACGACGGCGCTTTGAAAAAAGCCCAAGAAGGAATCTACCGGGAGGAACAGGTCAAAAACATACAGCCGGAATCCCTGAAGAAGTACTTTTTCCGAAGGGATGACGGCCTTCTGCAGGTGGCGCCGATCCTCAAGGAGCGGGTCCGTTTTCAGCGAATGAACCTCCTGAGCGATCCGTTTCCCAGGCAGCCGCAATTGATCCTTTGCCGCAATGTCCTGATCTATTTTTCCCAGGAATCAAAGGAAACCCTGATCCGCAAATTCCATGAGTGTCTTCCGGTTGGAGGTTGCCTGATGGTGGGGAACACCGAACAGATTTTCGGGTATCGACAGTATGGATTCGAATCCGCAGGCCCATTCATTTACCGAAAAATGGCCGTTTCGGAAGAGCAGCGGGAGAGATCGGCATGCAGCTTGTGAAGGAAATCGAGTTTCAGGCCTCTACGGAGCAAGAAGCTTACCAGCGGGCAAGGGAAAGGCTTGGTCCCGAAGGGGTGATCCTTTCCATCCAGGCGGTTTTTACAGGCATCCCTTTCCTGCCTTTTCTGAAACAAAAGAAACTGGTTGTGCGCGCCGGCATCCTGGAGGAAGAGTCTCGGCCCAGGCAAAATTCCGACCCTGACCTTGAACGAAAGCAACTCGAAGTCCTGAAGGTGCTGCTTGAGCACAAAACGGATCGAAAAAAGGTGGCCATCCCGGAAATCCTTGTGGAAAAAGTGTGCGACCGGGTCGAAGTGTCCGCCTCCCGAGCCGAGATCTCGTCCGTGCCTGCGGCTGGACCCCTGAAGCCGGACCTCCCGGCGCCTCGGCGATTTCCTTTCCCCGAGGATTTGCCTGCTTCCTGCGCACGCGCGCTTGCCGAGGAAGTCGAGGCCGCCGAAAAGGAAGGGCTTTCGTATGAGGCCTGGCTGAGGAGGAAAGTCGAATCCTTCTGCGAAAAGCCGGATGAAGACCCGCTTTCGGCGCATTTGGGGGGAAAGCGGATCATGATCCTGGGTCCCACGGGGGTTGGAAAAACCACCACGATCGCGAAGATCGCAGCCCTTGCCGTTCAGCAAGGACGGAAGATCGCCCTCTTCACGTCCGATAACTATCGTGTGTCGGCAGTCGATCAGATCCGGACCTTTGCCAGGGTGTTGAACATCCCCTTCGAGGTCGTCAATGGGGGGGCGGAGATCCCATCGCTCCTTGAACGGTATGCGGAAGAAACCCTCGTCATCATGGATACCGTTGGCTTCGGCTTCCGCGAGACCGATCGATTGGAAAGAATCCGGGAAATCCATGCGTTTTTCCGTCCGCAGGCGACCCATGTCGCCGTTTCGGCAACGGGGAAACCGTCGGATATCCAGGCTTCAATCGAAAGCACGCGCTCGGCGGTTCCAATTCACAAGGTGATCTTGACGAAGATCGACGAAACCTGCAGTTATGGGAGCTTTCTCTGGATTCCGATGACCTTTGGCCTTCCGTTCTCTTTTTTCACAACGGGACAAAATGTCCCGCGGGACATCCAGTTCGCCACCTCTTCCTGGATGGCCCAGACCCTTCTCGAAGCCCGGAGCTTCTCGGATGTTCGCTGGTAGCCATTCCTCCCAGGCGGTGGAATCGATCCAGGCGGAACAGTTGAGAATGGCCATTTCCGGAGGCGCTAAAGGGGCAAGTGCACACCGCTCCAGGAAAACGGTTGCCGTTGTGAGCGGAAAGGGAGGGGTCGGAAAGAGCCACTTCGCGCTGAACCTGGCGCTCACGATCGGGGATCGCCTACGAATCCCTGCTGCCCTCGTCGATGCCGATTTCGGGCTTGCGAACGCCGATGTCCTAATCGGACTGGATGCCCGGTTGACTCTCGCGAACGTGTTTAGAGGAGAACTCCTGCTGAGGGAAATCCTTGTACCCGTTTCGGATCGGGTCTGGCTGGTACCCGGAGGAAGCGGAATCGGCGAACTGGCGGAAATGGACGCAAACCGGGTTCAGCTTCTTTTGCCCGAACTTTCCTGCCTGGACGACCTGGCTGAAATTCTCGTCATCGACGCGGGAGCGGGGATTCAGTCGGCGGTCCGAGAGATTTCCATCGCATCCGACACGATTATCCTGATGACGACCCCGGAACCTACGGCGTTGAAGGATGCCTACGGAATGCTGAAGAGCCTTGTCCAGAGTTATGGAACAAGGAGGCTGGCGGAAAAGGAACTCTTCCTCTTCATCAACATGGCTTTTTCGGAGGGCGAGGCCCGTGAAGCCGCCTTCAGGATACAGACGGTGAGCCGGAAATTCCTTGGGCTTGAATTGCAGGAACTCGGATACCTGCCCCACGACATCCGCGTCAGCAAGGCGGTGAAGGCGAAATGCCCGTTGGTCCGGCTGTATCCCCGCAGTGAATTGACGGAACGGCTTGAACGGGCTGCACGTAGGATCCTGGCCTCATCAGCGGCGGGGCGGGGGGATGGCATGGGCGAGGTCCAGGGAGGGACCGGACCCTGGCGCCGGTTCCTGCAAGCCTTCCTCGCCGGAAGAGAAAGGAGCGGAACCTGTCGATGAACAACGGAGGGGTAAGGAATCAATTGCCTTCTGCGGCGGAAATGGCGACCTGTTTCCGGGAGCCTTCAAAAAAAGCGGGAATGCGGGAAAGGATCGGGCGGTACTATGCGGAGTTGCGAATGGAGGTTCCGAAGCCGGATCGGAGGGACGAACGCCTGATCAAGGCCTACGGCAAACTGATGAGCCGGTTTCGGGCCGAAGAGGAGGTCGTCCTGGAGATCCTCGATTCTTTCGCCAGGGGGGATGCCCTTTCCGTTCGCGAAGCTGCGTCTCGCCTGACGCGCCTATAGGAGAAAAAATCCTTCGGATCCGGCAGGCAATCCTGTCGGGCAAGATTGGGAGGGCTGGCTGTGGGAAAGATCCTTGTAGTAGATGACGCGGCGTTCATGCGAATGATGATGAAGGATATCCTGGCCCGGGGAAACCACGAGGTCGTCGGAGAAGCGGAAGACGGGAAGCAGTGCCTTCTTCAGTATGTCAAACTGAAGCCCGACCTGGTGACCCTTGACATCACGATGCCTGAGCTGGATGGGATGAACGCACTCCTGGCCTTGAAAAAGCTTGATCCGAATGCTCGGGTGGTCATGGTGAGCGCGATGGGCCAGCAGGAGTTGGTGATCCAGGCGATCCGGGCTGGAGCCAGGGATTTTGTCGTCAAGCCGTTTCAGCCGGAAAGGGTCATTGAAGCGGTCAACAAGGCTCTGGTCTGTTAGAAATTCTCAGGAGGAAGCCGAAGTTTTCGTGAAAGCTGGCTTCCCATTCCGGGAGAGAGTAAAGGCCGATCGAAGCATCGGAACCGAGGATGTCGAAAAGGCTTTTCTGAAGCTGCAAACCGGCCCGGATCTTCGAGGCCAGGCTTTCGGGAGAGTACGCTCCCAGGACCAGTTCCGGTTCTCCAGGCAACCCGCTGGGAGGTGACTCAAGGTGGTACCGCTGGCCGATACGGGGAACCAGTTTCCGGTTGAAACAACCGACGACCAGAAGAAGGGGGTTGTCTTTTTCTTTCAGGTTCACATCCTCGACTTGTGCCACGAGACCTCCGGAAAAGAGAAGAAGGCTTCCGATAGGGAACGCCGCGATGATTTCCCTGAGCAGAGAGACGTACCGAGGGTCGTACAGTTGGTTGGAACCTTGTTCGAGGATTTTGATCGCATGATAGGGAAGCGCCGCAATATGATAGGGGCGTTCCGAGACGATCGCCTCGTAAATGTCTGCCACCGTTGCAATTCGGACGAGATCGGGAACGTTCTCCAGGAAAGGCAAACCCTCCGCGCTGTACCCGCTCCCATCCAGGTACCGGTGATGATGTCCGACCACGGCTTTCGAAACGGGCATCAGGCTGGAAAGGGTCCGGATCATCCGGTAGCCGTGGGTCGAGTGAAGCCGCATTTGTTGCCACTCTTCCGCGGAAAGCTTGCCGGGCTTGTTCAGGATTTCCAGGGGGACCTGGGTTTTTCCGATGTCATGGAGAAGCGCCCCTAGGGCCATGTCGGTCTTGTCGTGCCTGTCCGGCTTGAAAAGCCCTTTCAGTTCGGCCTCCCGGAGAATCGAAAGGGAAAGAAGCATCACCATCCAGGAGTGTTGGTGGGTGTGGTCGTCGTGGTTCGACAAAAGCCGCAGGTTGTGGACGATCGCCGGCTCTGTCCCAAAGATGCTTTCGATGACAGGCTGCACGTCTTCCGAAAGATGCTCGATCGCTTCTTCCCTGACTTGGGCGCTGGTCCTGGCTTTTTCGAAAAATTCCCCGATTTTCTGATGGACCCTTGCCGGGATGCGGGCAAAGGTCTCTTCGGGGCGCAATAGGCCGGGGGCGATGTTATCCGCTGAAATCCGCACCTTGACGGTCTTGATGTATTCGCGTTCGCGAAGCCCCTGTATGGTGAAATGGGTCAGGGTGGCTCCGGAAAAGAGAAGGATCCGGCCGAAGTTGTCACAAACGTCTTCTGCCAGGATTTGGCCTGGTTGCAAGTCTTCCGTTTGGATTTTCACCACGAGATTCGACACGCTGTGAAAACCGCCCTTTTTTTGGAGGGTTTTAGTACCGAAGATTATTGTAACAAGACTTGGCCCCCGCATGAAGGAGATTGACGGGGAGAACAGCAAAAGAACGGAGTGTTGACCAGATGGCTTCATTGTCCACTTTGACTCGCCTGGTGCAAGCCTTTACCGCAGGAACCGTCAATGTCGCCAAGGGCCTGGGGCTCAGCCTGATGGTGGACAGGGACAATGCGGGTCCCGGAATCAAGGCTTCGGGGAGTTGTGCCGCCGCGTTGATCGGAGTGGTGGGAACCGACATCAGGGGGTCGGTTGCGCTTCTCACGGACGAAGCCACTTTCAAGGACGTGATCCGTACCATGTCCGGCGGGATGATCAAGGATCCATGCCCTGCAGATAGCCTGGCAATCAGTGCGCTTGGAGAACTGGCCAACATGATCTGCGGTTCTGCGCTCCAGGAATTGGCGAAAAGCGATTCCGGGCATGTAGACATCACGCCTCCCCAGCTTTTCACGGGTGAGAACCTGCGTTCTGTCCCTTCCCAGGCCCAGGGGGTCCGCTATTTTACGATTCCCCTGAGCAGCGGAAGGGGAACCGCCAACCTCTTTCTCGTCCTCGGGTTCCAATAAAGCGGGATTTTTGCGATGAGGTTTTCTCGGCGTGCTTTATGGTGCCTTTTGATAGGGGCTTTTTTGGCGTTATCCATCCTGGCCGGTAAAGCCTGGGCTGCCGAAATCCCGGTCCCGGCGTTGCCATCCGTAACCCTGAACGTCGGGAAAGCGGCTTCGCCCCAGGAGACTTCGATAACGATCCAGGTCCTTCTCCTGCTGACGATTCTCAGCATGGCACCGGCGATCGCGCTGATGACGACCTGTTTTACCCGGATCCTCGTGGTGCTCGGCTTTCTCAAAAGCGCCATGGGAATTCAGCAACTCCCCCCGAACCAGGTCATCGTTGCGCTCGCACTCTTTCTGACCTTCTTCATCATGCGCCCGACGTGGGAACAGATCTATGTCGATGCCTACAAGCCCCTGCAGGAGGGGCGCATCGGTACCCAACAGGCGTATGAGCGTGGGATTCGTCCCTTGAGGGAGTTCATGTTTCGGCAAACCCGCGAGAAAGAACTTTCGCTGATGGTTTCGCTCTCGGGCATGAAGCGGCCCGAGAAGCCGGAAGATGTCCCCACCGTAGTATTGATGCCGGCTTTCCTGATCAGCGAGCTCAAGACCGCCTTCCAGATGGGAGTCGTCCTCTTCATCCCCTTCCTAGTGATCGACATGATCGTGTCGAGCGTTTTGATGGCCATGGGGATGATCATGCTCCCGCCCATGCTCGTTTCCCTGCCCTTCAAAGTCCTGCTTTTCGTTCTCGCCGATGGATGGGATTTGCTGGTCGTCGGGCTCGTCAAGAGTTTCCAGTGAAACAACTTCGCTAGGGGGGCTTTTCATGGACGGTTCAATGGCAACTCTTTTCAGCCGGGCGGTCTGGATTACCCTTTTCGCATCCTTGCCCATCCTGATGGCTGCCCTCGTTGTGGGGGTGGCGATCGGCATCCTGCAGACGGCGACATCAATCCAGGAGCAGACCCTTTCGTTTGTTCCGAAAATTCTCGCCGTTCTTTTGACGACCCTTTTCCTGGGCCCGACGATTTTCCATCAGGTTGTCACCTTGGCGAAAGACATTTTCGGAAACCTCCAGGCCTTCGTCAAATGACCTCGGTCTCGGAACAGGCAGAACTCATCCGCGTCCTCCTTTTCGTTTTCCTTGCCTCACTGAGGTTTTTTGGCCTTCTTTCCTTGTTGGTGCTGTTTACGGGAACCGCCGTACCGATAATGGTCCGGCTCTGGCTTTCGTTCGCCCTGGGAGTCATCATCCTTCCATTGTGCAAGGATTCACCGATCGACGTCCAGCTGCTTTCCAATGCATATGGAGTGCTGTTCGCCTGCATGCGGGAGTTCTTTTGCGGGGCAATTCTCGGAACCCTTTCTTCCGCCCCGATCACGGCCCTCCAGATGACCGGGAGCCTGATCGCACAGCAAATGGGTCTTTCCATTTCGGAAACCGTCGACCCGATGACCGAATCGAGAGTTTCACCGGTCGGCCAGATGAAAACGCTCCTGGGGACCTGGTTCTGGTTCTACTGGGGAGGACACCTGCTGATGGTTCGAGCGGTGATCGAAACCTTCCGGATGATCCCGGTCGGGAGCTCTCTGGCCGGCTTCCTAAGCCTTGAAGGCATCTCGCTTTGGATCAAAGGACTGTTTGTCCTCTCCGCGAAAATGTTCCTTCCGTACTTCGGCCTTCTTCTGGCCGCAGAAATCGGCCTGGGAGCCGCTTCCAAAGCCCTTCCCCAGATGAACATCTTCATGCTTGGGTTCCCCGTCAAGATTCTGCTCGGGATTTTCCTGCTGGCGATCATGGCCATCAGCATCATTCAAACGGCGTTCTGGAACAGTACAGTTCCCTTCCTCGAGCTTTTCCCGAAGTTTATCGGCCAATAGCCGAAACGTATTGTTCTCCTCTCTCCTCAAGCACCATCCTGTCCGTGATTACCAGGGAATCCCCGTGGGGACGTACAAAATAGACGGCCTTTCGGAGGGGGCGGTGTTTTGCCGGATTGAGCCGGATTTCCTCTCCGGATCCCTCGATGCGTTGAACCTTCTCCAGCGCACGGGCCAACTTTTGAGAGCCTTGCGGCGGGTTCTCCTGCGCCAGGATCGCGTCGATAAGCCACGTGGCTGTCAGCCTGGCTTTGGCGAATCGGTCGCCTCCGTTTGGATCCTGGGTCAAATAGAGGAGCTTGTTTGATGAAAAAAGACGAGGGCTTTCCTTGCCGAGACAAATGAAGGTCCCCTCCCCGAGCTGGAATGCCAGGGCTTCACCGACCGCTGCGGCCTGGTTCCAGGGAAGCCAGACCAGGGCTGACCGCTTCCCCCCGAACGAGGAAGAACTGAAAACGTTGCCGTACTGTTCCGGTTCGTTTCTCCGAAAACGAAAGACGCGGACGGAGAGCCCGGCGTTCGTGAATTCGTCCTCGGTTTTTTTTGCCAGGCGGTTCAGCCGGGCATCAAGACTTTCAAAGTAGAAGTCCCACGCCGGCGGGTTCTGCCTTCTGGCCCAAACAGCCCAGGCAATGGGACGGAAGTTTTCTTCAAAATCGATTCCGAAAAGGAAGGAGCCCTTGCCCGGCGGAATCAAAACTTCCTCCGACCAGGCCAGAAGGATCGGGAAGGGAGGGTTTCCCAGGCGCGAGAGAAAAGCGTTCTCCGGCCCAGACAGCAGGGAAAGCGCCCCATCGAAGCCCTGTTGCTTCAAATCGGCGATACGACGCTTTGCCTCGGCCGAGGAAAGGGGCATGTCGACCTCCCTGACCTGGAAGGAATAGCCTTTGGTTTCGAGTGGCTTCTTCAGGCGAGTTTCCAGGAAGATTCGGGTCGACCGCCCAAGCGTTTTTCCCTGGGCATTTCCCGGCAGCAGCAGGGCGACTCGGATCAGGGGGGTGGGGGCTCCCGAATCCGCGTGTGCCGTGGGGCACCCGAGAATGAACGGAAGGATAAGAAAGACGAGCGCCAGGATTCGACGATTCAGGGGATGCGCCTCCCGTTTGCTAAGGAATGTGTCCCTTTTGACCGACTCTTATACTGGAAAGTATAGGAGTCCGGTTTGGCAGCAAGGGGGTGGGTGGGCATGAAAGTGGCGCTGAAGAAAATTGCCGCCTTTCTTTTGGGAGGAATACTGGTGTTTGTGGTCGGCTTTTTTGGAGGGATCCAGTTCGGGCGATCCGGACTCCTCCTTGGAATGGCTGCCGCACGGCAGGAAACCCCTCAGCCGGCGGCTTACCCCTTGCTTGACCTTGGCGAGTTCAAGCTTTCTCTGCCTGGAGACCAGCTTTCGGGAGGGGTTCTCATCAGCTTCGAACTGGCCTTGGAATTGCAGGATAAAAAGGCCGCTGCTCAATTGACCTCGGATGAATACTGGAAAGTTCTTTTCCGTAACGAGGTGATCGAGGAATCGCTGGCCCAGGGAGCGAATGCTTTCAGGAACACAGAGGGGCTCCTTCGCGTTTCCGAGTCCATCGTTAACCGACTCAACCGCATTGCGCCGCAGTCGAAGGGGCAGCCTGTGATCAGACGCGCCCTCTTCAAGTCGTTCATCCTCCAGTGAACGGAAAAAAGGAGGGCCCTGAGTGGTCGACGTCCTGAACCAGTCGGAAATTGATAAGCTGATCAGCGCGCTGGCCGCCGGAGAGCCGTCCGGGCCTTCTTCGACCTCCGAAAAACGCGTCAAGACGTACAACTTCAGGAGGCCGAACAAGTTCAGCCGGGATCAAATTCGTGCAGTCCAGATGCTTCACGAAAGTTTTGCCCGGTATCTTACGAGTGCCCTTTCGAGCATGACCCGGTCGATGGTTTCCGTGGAAGTGGCGAACGTCGAACAGGTTCCCTACGAGGAATTCGTGCGCTCCGTCCTGTCACCGACGACCCTTGGGGTCCTTGAGGTCAGCCCCCTCGGGGGTAAGGCGCTGCTGGAGATGAACCAGGCCCTGATGTTTTCTCTCATTGACAGGATGCTTGGAGGAAAGGGAGAAACTCTTCATTCCCTCCGGGAGTTCACGGATCTCGAACGGGTCGTGGTCGAGAAGATCCTGGTTTGTGTGCTGGATGAACTGGACGGGAGCTGGGAAACGGTCCGTGCCGGGGATCGGATCCATTTCGAGCTGATCGGGCGTGAAAGCAACCCTTTTTTTGTCCAGATCGTGCCGAAAGCGGAAATGGTCCTCCTCGTGAATATGAAAGTCCAGGTAGGGCTCGTCGAGGGACGCCTGAACCTTTGTCTCCCCTTTCACACCCTTGAACCCGTCCTGGATCGGTTCAACCCGCAGGAGTGGTTCATCACGAAAGAGAAGCCCCTTTCTGAAGAAGAACGTGTCCGGCTGAGTGAAAAACTGAAAGCGATACGGGTTGAACTGGTGGGCGAGCTTTGCAGCACGGATCTGACGGTCGGAGAACTTTTTGAAATCGAGGTCGGGGATGTCCTCAACCTGGCCGTGCCCGCAAGTGAACCGGGGATTCTCTTCGTGGGCCCACTCTCGAAGTTCGAAGCCGCTTTCGGGGTGTCCCCCAAGGGGTGCATGGCGGCCAGGATCCTTCGGGTGATTCAGAAACCTCCGAGGGAAGATGAGGAGTTTCCGGATTAGGAGGGAGAAGAATGGCGGACTTTCAGATTTCCGGCCTGAGTTCGGGAATCGATTGGGGCAGCATCATCGATAAACTCGTCGAAAACAGGAGAAAGCCGGAAGAAGCCTGGAAAAAGGAACAGCAGAAACTGGCAGACAAAGAGAATCTCTACAACGAGTTGGCGGTCTATTTCAAAGACTTGAAAGACAGCCTTTCAAGCCTAAGGTACGAGTCGACCTTCCTGAAAAAGGAAGCCACTGTGTCGCCCGTCGGGGGTTCGTCGGTAGCATTGAGCGCGGAGGCTTCTCCCCTTGCCGGGATCGGGCGCTCCCAGATCGAGGTCGTTTCTCTGGCACAGGCACACCGGGTTGCCGGTTCCCGCTTTCAGAATCCGGAGACCGCCCTGGGAAAATCGGGAAGCTTTTCCCTTTCGATCGGTGACTTTTCGGTCAAAATCCCCGTTTCGCCGGATCAAAGCCTTTCGAGCCTGGCAGAAGGGATCAACCAGGCTATCGGAAAGGAAGCCGCGGCCCGGGAAGTTTCGGTTCCCATCCGAGCGCTTGTGCTGGACAACACCCTGATCCTGAAAGGAGAGACCAGCGGCAAGGATTTCGGCATCCATGTCCAGGATTCGGACGGTATCCTGAAGGACCTCGGCTTGCTGGACGAGGCGGGGGATTTCGCGAAGGTCCTTCAGGAACCCGCAGATGCGGTCCTGCGTGTGGATGGTCTCGAAGTGAAACGCAGTTCGAACACCATCGGCGATCTCCTGCAGGGGGTGTCCCTTGAACTTCGCTCACCGGGAACGGCGACCCTGGATGTCACCCTGGACGCGAAAGAAGCGGTCGATTCTGTCAAATCCGTCGTTGAAGCCTATAATGCCGCTCTTGACTGGATCAACAAGAGACTCGTCGAAGAAACGGTGGAGAACCCCCAGAGCGCCCTGGAGAGGCAAAGAGGTCTGCTTCGAGGAGACTCTTTACTCTGGACGGCCAAGCAATCCATGCGGGAGATCGTCATGCAGTCGACGGTTTTGGGAAATACGGACCTGACCTTCACCCGCCTCGGAATCCGGACGGATTCCAGCGATTTCGGGAAGAGCGGAAAGCTGCAATTCGACGAATCGGCCTTCATGGAAAGCATGAAGACCGACCCGAACGCCGTTGCCGATACCCTGAAAACCTTTGCCTCTCGACTGATTTCCTTCTGCGAGGGAATGGCCTCCAGCTCCAGGATCGACGTAGGGGGGGTCTCTGCAAAAAAGGGTCGGATCCTCCAGCAGATCGATACCTTGGAAAGACAGTCGGGGCAGTTGGACAAACGCATTCAGGACCTGGAGGTGCGCCTTGCCCTTCAGAAGGCTTCGTTGGAAACGCTTTACTCGAACATGGAAGCCAACCTTGCAAAACTGACTCGGCAGTCCGGCATGCTTTCGATCTTTTCCTCCGGTCTTTCCTCCTCGTTCGGAACGTCCAAGTCGGATTCTTCCGATTGAGACGCCCTTTCCCCGGAATCAGCGGGAAGATGTGGCCGCCCCGCCTGCACCGGGCAGCCCAAAAAGCCGAAAACAGAGAAGAAGGGGTCGATAAGCAGGGGAGGGAACGCCGATGGGAAGGATTTCCTTCATAGGGTTTTTCGAGGCGGCTCGAAACGCCAGCGCGTATTCCTGCCAGCGAGAAGATGTCTCGGCTGAATTTCCGTTTTCCGAAGCGATTGAAAAATCCCTTTCGAGCGAACAGCCGGGTCCTGTTCCCGACGGGCAAGGACCGTGCGGAGCAAAACAGTGCATCGAAAGCCCGTCGTCAATCCGGCCAATCGAACAGCTCCCGCCTGGGGTTTCCGAAAATGGAGGTGGACTTCGTCCCTTCCCGGTATCCGATCGGGAAACGACTCCTTTCGACCAGACTCCCTTCGACCCGGGAAAGATACAGCTTTTACGGGAGGCCCTGCAGGTACTGCGGCATCCGGGAGACAGGGGTGCTGCCGGGGAGTCGAAGGCGAACTTTACCGCAGCTTTGGGGGGGAAGGAATCTGAGCCGGAAAACGCTTTTGATTCAACCGGCCTGAAGGAAAACGGAAAGGAAAACCCCGCGTCCGCGCTTCACCATAAGGAACTCGATCCCCTCTCCCTTGCGGTCACCGAGCGGCAGCCCGTCCAGGACGATACGGTTCTTCCCGTTTCAGAAGCCTCTTTTCAAAAGGTTCTTGTCGCAACTGCTGAAGAAAGCCCGGAGAGAGGTGGCGGAATTTCCCACGCCAGAGGACAGAAAGCCCGTTCAGGATCCGAGGAAAGGGCCCGTTTGTCTGTGCGGCCCGTTGACGCGGGGTCGGAAGCCGGTACGTTCTTTTTCGTGGGAAACTCTGGCTGCCCTGCCGATTCGCCGCGGCTATCGGCGGAACTGATAGGGTCCCCCGAAATTGAGCGGGAAAACGGATCTCCGCTTCCCGCCCTATCCTTTTCAGGGCTGACCGGTGGGGTATCGAAGCCCCAAACGGATGTCGCTTCCCGGGGAAGTCGCTTTCAGGACGGAACGATTCTCAGGGGAATCGACAAAACAGAAGAACCCGGCTCAAGACAAGCCGGATTTGGCCTGGAGAGTCTTCTGGAAGGGCAAATTTCACGCCGGCAGGACACGGGAAGCGGAGGCGGGAGGTCGATTCCGTTTCGCCTTCCCTTGAACGCTTCGTTGTCTTCGACCGAAGCCGAAAAAAAGAACGTGGAGAAAAAAAGCGGCCTCCGATGGA
>Ga0067045_1002876_pt1 | contig 39486 bp, 28 predicted proteins | sample TerdegcTABiofilm_FD_59184 | JGI IMG/M metagenome (GOLD analysis project Ga0067045, IMG submission 59184) | Combined Assembly of (Gp0054472, Gp0054536) Wastewater bioreactor microbial communities from Singapore -Terephthalate degrading... | reverse complement strand
AAAACAGCCATTCCATTCCGAGCATCGATACATTGGTCAGGATCTGCGAAGCGATTGATACGACGCCGAATTATCTGCTCCTGGGTATCGCGGCGCATACGGACGCGGAGGATGATCTGCGGCATCAAATCAGCCAAAGGCTCAAGCTGTGCGATCAGAAAAAGCTGAAGCTGATTGAACGCTTTATTTCATGGGTAATTGACGAAGAAGTGTAAAAATGCAAAACAATCGAATAGAAACACTGACAAGCTGCCTGTCCGCTATAGACGGGCGGCTTGTTTTTTTACACAAGGGGGATCAAAAATGCAAGCATCTCAAATCATTATCCTGATTACAGCAGCGCTGATCATGTTCGGCGTCATCGGTCTGCTGTCGCTCCTGGCGCACTGCTACACGCTGAACGGCATAAAGTCCAAAACCGTGGGCGACGGCCAACACGGCACGGCGCGCTGGGCGACGAAAAGCGAGATAAAAAGGACCTATACGGAAATTCCCTATGAGCCCGAGAAATGGCGCAAGGGGGAAACTCTCCCCAAAGCGCAGGGGCTGATTGTCGGTTGGCGGAAAGCGTCTCTTTTTGACCGGGCCGCTCTGCACGGCTATGCGCTTGTGGACGACGATGATATCCACTGCTTGATGATCGGTGCGGCGGGCGTCGGCAAGACCGCCCATTTCCTGTATCCCAACCTGGAATACGCCTGCGCCTCCGGCATGAGCTTCATTACGACCGATACAAAGGGCGACCTCTACCGCAATTACGCGGGTATCGCAAAAGACCACTACGGCTACGAGGTTGCCGTTATTGACCTGAGAAACCCCACCCGGTCGGACGGGAACAACCTGCTCCATCTGGTCAACCGCTACATGGACGCCTATCTCGCAAACCCCGACAACCTGGCGTACAAGGCCCGTGCGGAGAAGTATGCCAAGATTACCGCCAAGACCATCATCGCCTCTGGCGGCTTTGATTCCGCGGCGGCGGGACAGAACGCCTTCTTCTACGACGCGGCGGAAGGGCTCCTGACCTCCGTCATCCTGCTCATCGCGGAATACTGCGAGCCGAGTAAACGGCACATCGTGTCGGTGTTCAAGCTTATTCAGGATCTGCTGGCCCCCAGCGGCGTCAAGGGCCGGACGCTGTTCCAGCTGCTCCTTGCGCACCTGCCGGACGAGCACAAGGCAAAATGGTTCGCGGGTGCGGCCCTCAACTCTGCGGAGCAGGCCATGCAGAGCGTTCTCTCCACGGCGCTCTCCCGGCTCAACGCTTTTCTGGATTCCGAGCTGGAGCAGGTCCTGTGCTTTGACACAGCAATCGATGCCGAGAGGTTCTGCACGAAAAAAAGCGCCATATTCCTGGTCATGCCGGAGGAAGACAACACCAAGTATTTCATCATCAGCCTGATCGTCCAGCAGCTCTACCGGGAAATCCTCTCTGTGGCCGACGAGCACGGCGGAAAGCTGCCCAACCGGGTCATGATGTTTCTGGACGAGATCGGCACCATCCCGAAGATCGAGTCCGCCGAGATGATGTTCAGCGCCTCCCGTTCCCGCCGCATGTCCATCGTGGCCATCATCCAGAGCTTTGCGCAGCTGGAGAAAAACTACGGCCGTGAGGGCTCCACCATCATCATCGATAATTGCCAGGACACGGTGTTCGGCGGCTTCGCTCCCAACAGCGAGTCCGCGCAGGTCTTGTCTAAAGCCATGGGCAGCAAGACCGTCATGAGCGGCTCCGTCAGCCGGGGGAAAAACGACCCGTCCCAGAGCCTGCAGATGATCGAGCGTCCGCTGATGACGCCTGATGAGCTCAAGTCCATGCCCAAGGGTCATTTCATCGTCACCAAGACCGGCGCCTATCCCATGCGGACCCGGCTGAAGCTGTTCCTCGAGTGGGGCATCACCTTCGGCAAGCCCTATGAGATAGCGGAAAAATCCGCCCGCAAGGTGGAGTACGCCGACCGGCGGGAACTGGAGGAAGAAATCATCTGGCGGCACGCCGCCTGTGAGGAAATGCCGGAGGAAAACGAGGCGGCGGCGTCGGGAGGCATTCTGCATACGCCGGCCCAGGAACCAGAACCCGCGGTCAGGTCAAAAGCGCCTGTCCGGATTGAGTAGGAGGTGAAGCTGTGGGTTACTTTACATCCCTCTATGCCTCGGAGCTGCCGCACCGGGCGGTGGCCGTGTACATGTATCTCAAGGACCGAGCCGGCAGGGACGGCAAATGCTACCCGGCGATCGGCACCATCGCCAGAGAGCTGAAGCTGTCCCGCAGTACTGTAAAAAGAGCTATAGCGGATCTTGAAAAGACAGGGTATCTTCGCAAGGAGCAGAGGTGGCGCGAAAACGGCGGCAAGAGCAGCAACATGTATTATGTGGAGCATCCGGACTCCGGCTGAGCGGAAAAAAATATGACCTTCCCGCCTGGGGGAAGGTCTATACTTACCGTGAACTATGGAATGGTTCATGGTGAACCGTGAAGGCGAACCTCTCACTCTAAGAGTATTTTATCTGCAGAAAAGAACAATAATTTCTCTGCAGATCAGAGAGAAGTTTACTTGGAAAATATATGAGCAGCATATGAGTAAGCCGGAATACGATAGCAACTAATACCAGGGAGAACAGAATCGATATTCACCTTGATTTCTTCTCTGTTCATAAAGAATTTTACCCTTATATTTCTACATGTAATTGGTGGACATCAAGCTGCGCAACTGATAAAATCGCACCGGTATATAATGGTGCATTGATTCATAAGAATGCCAAGTAACCAAATGGTGAATCAACAAATATATTTTCTGTTATCGCTGAATTTATTTTTGTGTTTTATGAAAAAACATTGAAGCTCCGATATGAATTTGGTATTATATTATTATCTTGCCATTGGAGGTTGGACATATGGCGATAAGCTATATCAAGCTGTGGAAGCTTTTGTTGGATAAAAAACTGAAAAAGACCGATTTGCTTAAGCTTGCAGACATCAGCACGACCACACTGGCAAAGCTGTCAAAGGATCAGTTGGTCAGCATGGAGGTAATGGGCCGTATATGCAAGGCCCTTTCCTGTGATATAGGCGATGTGATGGAAATAATCCCGGATGAAAAACTGGTAGAATAGGAGGATGATGGTATGCAGGGCGAATTGCCATACACATCCTCGATAAAGGACATGCCCTTTATGTTTTCTGAAATGCGAAGGACTGCGAAGTTATTGTGCGAAGGAAAAACGGGCGAAGATATAGTCCAGTTGTCGATGGAGAAAAATATTTATCAACTTAACAGAGAAAAACGCAGGCGAGATGTGCCATTGCGCATGGTTAAACGCTTAGAAACGATCCACAAACCGCTTGTAGAAATAATCGCAAATGGGCGTGACTACGACGCAAAGCTGGTTGCGTTCCTTGCTCTGATGAAGGCAGATCGCTTGCTTTTTGAATTTATGTATGAGGTGTACGCGGACAAGTTCCGTTCCGGCCATAACGAAATAGCCGAGAAGGATTTCCTCGAATTCATTGAGCGTAAAGCGCAGAATAGCGATGTCGTGGCTAAATGGACGCCAAACAATCTTGTCCGTGTTCGGAACACCTATAAAAATATCCTCTGTGAAGCGGGGTTGGCGAAACGTGCCGGCGATCTTCTGTTGATACAAAAACCTATAATTGATCCGCAGGTGCGTAAATTGCTGGGCACCGAAAACCTTGCTTATACCAAAGCCATGCTTTTGGAGGTATAGCGAATGCTGACATTAAACAAACGGCTTGATCTGATTGAGCCTAAAATATTAGAGAAGAGCTTCCGCACTGGGCGAGGCACGGCAAATGAAGTCAACTTTTGGATATTTGACTATGACCCGGAAGATGAAATGGCGGTGCGCGCTCATGTAAATTTTCTTGTAAACCGTATCAACAGCAAACACGATGACGTACGTATCGTTAGCTTTGATCTGTATAATCTGATGTTGAATGTGCTGCGGGGTAAGAATTATCTCGATAAAGTATTGCAAATGGAACAAGTTAAAGGGAGCGAAGCCATTATCAATCCCATCAAGAAAACTCTACGGCTGACCCTTGATGGTGACCAGATCATCAGCAAAATCGTGGAGAACCTTGTTCCCGAACAGGATGTAATTTTCTTGACCGGAGTGGGAAAAGCGTGGCCTATTATCCGGTCCCATACGATCCTGAACAATCTTCACAGCAAAGTGGATAGAAATCCTCTGGTGATGTTTTTCCCCGGTGATTACACAAGTGAACTCAGGCTGTTTGGAGAAATCACGGACGACAATTATTACCGGGCTTTCAAACTAATCGAAAGGTAGGAACGGCGAAATGAAAATTAACGACATGTTTCAAAAAAACATTAGCAGGCCAATTCAAGGCGTTGTGAAAATCGGTCAGGACTCCACCGCTACAATTACGTCTGAATTGGACGAATATGTCGTGACCAAAGAACTCAACCGGCACTTTGATAAATTCTTTGAGAGTTACCGCAAAGGAACCCAACACCGCACCGATAAAATGGGCGTTTGGATTTCCGGCTTTTTTGGCAGCGGTAAATCCCACTTTCTCAAAATTCTCTCCTATCTGCTTGGAAGCAAAACCTATAACGGCAGGAAGGCAATCAGCTTCTTTGAAGACAAGATTGCCGACAGCCGTATTTTGGCTGACATGCAAGTGGCCGCTGACACAAGCGCCGATGTTATTCTGTTCAATATTGACGCGGAAGCGGATTCTGATTCCAAAACCAATAAAGACCCCATCGTCAAGGTCTTTATGAAGGTGTTTAACAAAATGCAAGGCTTCTGCAGCAGTATGCCGTGGATTGCCGACTTGGAACGCCAGATGGTCAAGGATGGCAAGTATGATGCTTTTCGCAATCGCTTCAAGGAACTCTCTGGCAGCGAATGGGAGGATGCCCGCGAGGATTTCTATTTTGAGCAGGACAATATTGTACAGGCTTTGGCCGATACAACGAAAATGAGCATGGATGCCGCCCTCAATTGGTATAACAAAGCCGAGGGCAATTATTCACTAGACATTAACACCTTTGCGCGTAGGGTTCGGGAGTACATAGAAGCAAAAGAAAAGGAAAGCGGAAAAAAGCATTTCGTCATCTTTCTTTGTGACGAGGTTGGGCAATACATAGGCAGTTCAAGCTCCTTAATGTTGAATCTGCAAAACATCATAGAAGGGCTTGGAAATGAATGCGGTGGACAGGCATGGGTTATTGCAACCGGTCAGGAGGACATAGACTCCATCACTAATGTAAACCGAGACGCTTTCTCAAAGATCATTGGCCGCTTTGACACAAGGCTTTCACTTTCTTCTGCGAATGTCGATGAGGTTATTAAGAAAAGGCTATTGGCAAAAACCGATATGGCGGCTGAAAAACTGCGCCTATTATATGCCAATAAAGCCGCCATACTTAAAAACCTGATTACTTTTTCGCAGGACACGCCGGAAAAGCAGCTATATAGCTCTGCAGAGAATTTTGCGGACGTATACCCGTTCATTCCATACCAATTTAATCTATTGCAGGCGGTTTTCAATGGGATCCGCACACACGGCGCGTCCGGTAAACATTTGTCTGAGGGCGAACGCTCGTTGCTCAATGCTTTTCAGGAAGCCGCCATACAATACGCAGACTATGAAGATGGCATACTGATACCATTTGACGCATTCTATCGAACAGTGGAAACATTCCTCGATCACAATATACGCAAAGTCATTCTGGACGCCGAGGAAAGCGCCGAACGTGAAGATGGTGTTTTACAGCCTTATGACGTTGCAGTTCTTAAAGTTCTGTTTATGGTTAAATACATCCCTAATGTTCTGCCCGCGAACCTTGAGAACATTACCACTGTGATGCTCCAGAATATCGATCAGGATAAGATTGAGGCGAAAAAGAAAGTAGATGCTTCCCTACGCCGTTTAGAAGAACAAAAGCTGATCATCAAAAACGGCGACCAGTTTATCTTCCTGACCAACGAGGAACAGGACATTAACCGCGAGATCAGGGAGATTCGTATCGATCGAAGTGAAATCATAGACAAGGTTGGCAGCGATATTTTCTCCGCGCTGTTTGGCCTCAATAAAAAATACCGCTACAATGAGCGATATGACTTTTCCTTTAATACTATCATCGACGACCGTCCGCTCGGCGCCCAAAAAGAAGAAATCGGCATCAAAGTTTTGACTCCGATGTACGCGAACGGCGGCGCTACCGACATGGAGCTGAAATCCATGTCTATTCGGGAACGCAACGTGATTGTTGCGCTCTCTTCCGATATGTCTTTCATAGAGGAAATGGAGCAATCCATGCAAATTGAAACCTATATCCGGCGAAATGCAGGAAAACAATCTACAGACACTGTGGAGGACATCAAGACGACCAAAGCGCGCGAGGGTAAACAGCGGGCCGACCGTTGCCGTGAGCTGATTATCGACGCGCTGAAAAAAGCCGACATCTATGTGAACGGCAACCGTCTGGACATCAAGGAAAAACAGCCGGACCAGCGGATCAACGATGCCTTTAAGGTACTTGTGGAGAGTATCTACACAAAACAAAATTACATTGCTAACCCTTACTACACTACTGAAAGTCTGCGTGAAATTCTGCTAGCGAAGAATACGCAGGTTACATTGGAAGGTATGGAACCCACTGACCCCAACCATCTTGCCGTTATGGAAATGTCGGATGTCATAAGCCGCAGTTCATTCAAAAACCTGCCTACCACCATGCGTGGCTTGATCGACCAGTTCAGCAAGATTCCTTACGGCTGGAAGGACATGGATATCGCAGGCATTGTGCTGACGCTGTTCAAAAAGCAGGAAATCCGGCTCGAACTTTCTGGCGAAAACATTGCAACGACCGACATGAATGTAATTAACTACGTTACGAAGCGTGAATACCTTGACCGTTTGGTGGTGAAAACGCGGGTAAAAATTACCCCCGCGCTGCTTGCCAACGCCAAAAATCTTGCCAAAGACGTGTTTGGCAGAAGCGACGTGCCCGGCGACGAGGATGGACTGATGGCCCGGATCAAAGAACTAGCCGCCGCTGAGCTTTCCGGTAAGGATGACAGCATCAAAGACTTGCTCCATGAGTATGGCAATACCCCCTATCCCGGCAAACAGGTGTTGGAAAGCGGGAAAAAGCTGATGGAACAGATCGAGCGCATTAAGGACATCAAGTCGTTCTATGATTATCTGCAGGATGAAAAGGACGCCTTGCTTGATTACGAGGAAGACGTGCAGGATGTCAAAAAGTTCTTTAAGAACCAGCGGCCTATGTTTGATAAGGCCCTGCACATGCTTACCATTTATGAGGGCAACCGCTCCTATGTGTTGGATCCCGAAACAATCAAGCTGGTGGAGGATATAGAGAAGATTACCCGCTTGCAGTCGCCCTATTCGGAAATCCACAAGCTGCCGGATCTAGTGGAACAGTTTATGTCCCGCTTCGTGCAACTATTGGAGGAAGAATGCAAGCCTATCCGTGCCAGCATTGAAGCGGACAGAGAGGCCACATACGCCGATCTGGAGCGGCGTTCATTCAAGGAAAAGTACTCCGAAATAGTCCGCACTGACTTTGAAGCTTTGTTGGACAGGCTTACCCATGCCAACAACATTTACGAAGCCATTGCCATGCAAACCGAGAGCGACCGCATGAAGCAACGGTTTATTCAAAGCTTTGACGACGAGGAAGCCCGTCTTGCGGTAAAGGCCGCTGGGGACGACGGTAAAACTCCGGTAACACCAATTCGTAAAACTAAAACCGTAAGCGTAAAGACATTGTTTAGCGGTACAAACCAGATTTCCAGCAAACAGGACATTGACCGCCTGCTGGATGAACTGCGTGCCAAACTGGAAGCGCAGCTTGAGGATAATACAACAATCCGTATTATTTGAGTGATAGCATATATCAGGAGGCTGGATCGGGATGGACAAAACTGCAATTAAAAATTACGCCGTAGCAGCGCGCAGGAAGCTCATTGAAGCCGTCCGGCAAAAGGCGTTTCAATTATACATATTTGAGGACGGCGCTTTACCGCCCGATGAAGCCTACCACCGTTTACGGGCAGACGGCATCTTCCTGTCCCCTGAACAGGAAAAGGCGCGTTTGCGGCTTATTGGTGAGCTTGCCGCATTGGACCATAGCTTGGACAATGAAATGGCGTATCAGCATGTGATGGAAGAAGTGGCCTATACATGGTTTAACCGTCTGATTGCACTGCGCTTTATGGAGGTCAACGATTATTTGCCCTCCGGTATCCGCATCCTCTCCAGCGTGGATAAAGGACGTATCGAACCGGACGCAATGCGCGAGGCCGAACGGCTTGATTATGTGGATCAGGCTAAAATAGCCGAACTTCGTGCCGATACCAGCTATAACGCATCTGAAAAGCTGTATAAGTATATTCTGATTTCCCAATGCAATGCGCTGTCTTCCATCCTGCCGGGGATGTTCGAGAAGATAAACGACTATACCGAATTGCTTCTGCCCGACGCCTTGTATACTAAGGGCGGCATCGTGCATGACCTTGTGAACGCCATCGCCGAGGATGATTTCCGCGATCAGGTGCAGATCATTGGCTGGCTGTATCAGTATTACATCTCCGAGAAAAAGGACGAGGTGTTTGCAGGGCTGAAAAAGAACATCAAAATCAACAAGGAAACAATCCCCGCCGCCACCCAGCTTTTCACGCCGGAGTGGATAGTCAAATACATGGTGGAAAACAGCCTCGGGCGGTTGTGGCTGGAACAGCTTGAAACACAAAAGACATTCGATTTTAACTATGTCGATTTTGGCAATTTCTCATTCGGCGAAGACAAGGATAAATCTATCACGAAAAAGCAGCAGAGCTTGAAAAGCAATTGGAAGTATTACATTGAAGAAGCGGAGCAAGATGAAGAGGTTAAGAAACAACTTTATCATCTGCGCATGAGCAATAAAAATTACGATATAACAAGTATTAAACTGATAGACCCCTGCATGGGCAGCGGTCATATTCTCGTCTACGCTTTTGATGTGTTCTATCAGATATACCTAAGCCAGGGTTATGCCGAGCGCGAGATACCGAACCTGATCCTTGAAAACAATATATTTGGGCTGGACATTGACGACCGAGCCGGTCAGCTTGCCTATTTCGCGCTGATGATGAAGGCGCGCAGTTACAACCGCCGCTTTTTCCGCCAGGAATCGATACCGAACGCGCATGTGTATGCCATCCCCGAAACAATTTCGGCATACCTGGCTGGTTCTGATGAATTTTTCGGCGCAACAATGCCGGAGAACGAAAAGAAAGCCTGCCACGAAGACCTGATGTATTTAGTGAAGCTGTTCGAAAACGGAAAAGAATACGGCTCCGCTATAAAAATCGAGCGCGAGATTGATTATGTGCGTTTGAAAGCATATATCCATGACTATTCCTACGGACAGATGACGATGGAAGAATCCGGGTTGCTCGAACAGGCAGAGCTTCTGGAACGGGTGATAGATGTCGCTTTTACGCTGTCACAGAAGTACGATGTGGTTGTAACAAACCCGCCGTATATGGCACCAACACTTGTTCAGACTGATTTTGTAAAAGAAAATTATCCTGACAGTAAAAGCGATCTGTGTGCAGTATTTATAGAAATATGTATGCATATGTGCAAGAAGCAGGGAATGATCGGCATGATGACATCTTACACATGGATGTTTTTATCGTCATTTCTTGAATTACGCAAAAGAATTCTTACAGAGAAAGATATTGTCACGTTGGTACAACCTGAGTATCATTCGTTTTTCGAGGAAGCATTTGTCCCGATATGCACATTTGTTATTTCAAATATGAAACGGAAAATAAAAGGACAATACATAAAGCTTTCAGAGTTTTATGGAGCTGAACTTCAAAGCATTAAGTTATTAGAAGCAATAAATGATAATAAATGTACATATCGTTACTCTAAACTTTGTGATTGTTTTCTAAAAATTCACGGTTGCCCAATTGCATATTGGGTTAGCGATAATTTTGTTGCCGCGTTTAATAACAACTTACTACCAGCTTATGCATCTGCAAAAAAAGGACTATCTACGGGCGATGTTAATAGATTTACACGTCTTTGGCACGAAGTAAAACTATCAAATATTGGCTTTGGTTACTCTAATTTAGAAGATGCAAAGGCATCTAATCTAAAATGGTTTCCATATTGTAAAGGGGGAGAATTTCGTAGATGGTATGGTAACTATGAGTATATAGTAAATTGGAAAAATGATGGTTACGAAATAAAAAATTTTGTTGACGAAAAAGGAAAACAGCGGTCGAGACCACAAAACACTCGCTATTATTTTAAAAAAGCGATTACATATTCAGCAATTACTGTATATAAATTCTCAACGAGATATATGCAAGAATCAATTTTTGGGGGTGGCGGCGATGCAATTTCCCCTAATAAAGAAGAACATTTTTATTATTTGTTTGCTTTGTTAAATTCTTGTGTTGCCGAACATTATTTGCAGGTAATTAGTCCAACTATGAATTATGAGGTTGGGCACATTTTGAGTATACCCATTATTATGTCACAAAATCATATACACCAAATTGAATGCAAAGTAAATGATAATATACTAATCTCTCGCACCGATTGGGATAGCTTTGAAACCTCATGGGATTTCAAAACACATCCGCTTGTGCAATTTAAGTATAAGGAAATCAATCAAGATAACTTGCTATATACGGATGATCTGCAAGATGGCGTTGTTGTCGATTATGGCAAGCAGGCTGCCCCAATTAGCCTTGCCTATGATGCGTGGGAACGCTTCACCGATTCCCAATTTTCCAAGCTCAAAGCCAATGAAGAAGAACTCAACCGCATTTTCATCGAAATCTATGGCTTGCAGGACGAACTCACTCCGGAGGTCGAAGACAAGGACGTGACCATCCGCAAAGCCGACCTTGGCCGCGACATTCGCAGCTTCATCTCTTACGCCGTGGGCTGCATGTTCGGGCGGTATAGTCTGGACGAGCCGGGGCTTGTATATGCAGGCGGACAGTTTGACATGTCGCGTTATAAAACCTTCCTGCCGGAGGACGATAACATCATACCTATCGGTAGCGCCGACTATTTTGATGACGACATCGTGGTCCGTTTCACCGAGTTTGTCCAGACTGTGTACGGAGGTGCAACGATAGACGAAAACCTCAACTTTATCGCCAACGCCCTCTATCCCAACGGCGGCGGCTCAGCGAAGGATAAAATCCGCCGCTATTTCCTCAATGACTTTTACAAAGATCATGTGAAGATATACCAGAAGCGGCCTATCTATTGGCTGCTGGAAAGCGGAAAGAAGGAGGGATTCAAAGCTCTCGTTTACCTACACCGCTACGACAAATATACCATTGCGCGGGTGCGTACCGATTACCTGCATCCGCTCCAACATAAGTACGAAGCGGAAATTAAGCGGCTGGAGATGCTTTCTGTTTCAATAGATAATGCCCGCGAAAAAGCTGCCTATCGCAAGGAGATCGAAACTCTGCAAGGTAAAATCGAGGAATGCCGCGTCTATGATCAGGTGGTGGCCCACATAGCCCATCAGCAGATCGAGCTTGATCTTGACGACGGTGTTGTGGTCAACTATGCGAAATTCCAAGACGTGAAAGTGCCCAAGGATAACGGCAAGATCGAAACGATGGACTTGCTGGCGAAGATATGAGGAGGTTAGTATGCAGTGAGCGATGCAATTTATTTAGATTTAGAAGATAATCAAATTGTATTATTTGCTGACATTCTCGGCTTTAGTAATGCCGTTAGAAAAAATGAGAGAGTTTCAATGCAAGATCGCGGAAGGCTGATTGTTAATTTCCCACGAATATATGATATTTTTTTTGATGGTTATACAAAAGAGCGACAAGAAAGTATGGGTATTAAATTCTTGTGGGTATCCGATTCAATTATTGTGTCTGCTCCGATTAAAAATGCCAACGCATTGTTTTATGTGCTTGTCGATATTACTAATACGTTATATTGCTCTGGATTGTCGTTACGCGGAGCCATTACAATCGGAAAGCTGTATCATCAAAATAATGTATGGGGGCCTGCGCTTATTGAGGCCGTCGAAAACGAAAAAATGATTGTAAAGTATCCGAGAATACTACTCAAAGAATCCTACATGCAACAGCTGGAATTGGAACAGAATTATAGTGCTTTTTTCGAACTGTCCGATATATCGGGCTATATGCAATTTAACTATTTTGACTGCTATTTTGCTAAACTTACCAGTGAGTATAAAGATATTACATCAACTTTATCTGTATATAGCCAATTTATTCAAAAATCTTTTGAAGAGGCTGAACGACCAGAGCATAAAGAAAAACATGCATGGTTAGCTAATGAATTGTTGCGAGTTGTGAGAAAATACGGCGCTTATATTGATAGCTATTTAGCTTCGCATGAAAAATGGAGCACAATAACTGGAGATGCTAAAAGGATAGAAAACCATACTCCATTTATTGATTTCCTTAGTACAATTACTTTTGATAAGGTGAGAACATGAATCTAAACGAAATAAAGAAATCACTGGAGCGGCAGTTTTCCCGCGAACTTGCGCAGGGCAGCGTCCGCAACATCGTCTTTTGGTACGATGAGGAAGGCGTGTTTGCCGACGATATCGACGACCTGTCGCTTGAGAATGTAAAGATCATCAAGCTCTATGACAACAACATGTTTGCCGTAAAGCTCTACATAGAGGAAACCGATACGACGAGCAACCTGCTGGTCTATTCGCCGTTGCCGCGCCCAGACAACCGGGAGAACTGGCTGACCGACACTATCAAATACAGCCAGACATTCTCGACCGACGAAACATCGCTGAATCTGCTTAATTTCAAGATTGACAGCGCTTTGCGCGGCGTCGTGGCAAAATACAAGCTGTTCTTCCGCAACAGCGAGCGGTGCAGGAAGTTTGAAAGCTATGGCCTCGCACCCTATACCGAATCGAAAATCGACCTTGGTGTTCTATCTACGCTCTGCAAGCTGCCCGCGCCCAACCTTGACAATGTTGTGCGGACGCTACTGATTGAGATGGTAAATGGAGAAAGCACGGTCTATGACAGCATCTCCAAATTCGGCAATGTAGACGCTTTGTGGTCGCTGATACAAAAGGCGTATGGATACGAGTTTCCGGAACAGAGTCTTGAAAAGCTGGCTATCCTGCTCTTGTGCAGCCACTTCTCACACAGCATCAACGGAAATATGCCCAGGGAATGGCAAACGTATGTATCGGCCAATTCAAATTGCTTTGTGATTGTTGACAACTTTATGAAAAACAGTCAGCTCTGGGACGATTACAACAAGCTGGCCGAATTTGTAGGCGAAAAGCTGGGCCTGTCCGCGCCGCGTGTCCAAGTGGACAATTGACGAGATCGTGGATTGTGATACGTTTGAAGATTTCGACAATAGCATCATCAGCCGAATATGCGAATATGTCGAACAAGGCGTCGGCGAGTATGAGCATTACCGCAAAATCATTCATAGCCGTAAAAATCGGCGTTATTACCCTCAGTGCAAAAATGAATATGAAGTGTTGCTTTATGCCTGTGAATATCTGGAACTGGCGCAAATGTACAAAGAATTGCCGGGTAAGTCTGCGTCAGAATTCTTTGACAAATACACAAAGTCCTATTACAAGCTGGATAACAGCTATCGGCATTTCATTATCAGCTACGACCGCTTGGATAATCAAGATGGCTTTGCAAGACTGTGCGAAATGGTGGAAAACAGCTATACAAACTGGTATTTGAACGAGCTATCAATGAAATGGTGCGCGTTTTGGGATGACGAAACCGTCTGGCAGGTGCCAGGCGTAACACCCCAACAAGGCTTCTATGACAAATACGCCCGCCGCTTTGTTGCCGACAACGAACGGCTTATCGTTGTCATATCAGACGGCCTGCGTTATGAGTCGGCGGTGGAATTGAATGCTATCCTCAACCGGGAGCAGAAAGGCGTAAGCGAACTGGACGTGATGCTGGGCGTTATTCCGTCCTACACGGCGTTAGGCATGGCTTCGCTTATGCCGCACAAGCACATTTCTATCACTGATAAAGCTGATATTGAAATAGACGGTATCTCTGCAAAAGGCACCGAAAACCGGGGCAAGATACTTCGGCTTGTTAAAGAAGAATCCGTTGCCATCGCCTACGACGATGTGATGAAACTGAACAAACAGCAGATGTCGGAAAAGTTCTCCGGCGTGAAGCTCATCTATATTTACCACAACGCGATTGACGCGCGAGGTGACAACGCCGCCACTGAGCATGAAGTGTTTGAAGCGACAGATAAGGCGTTCAGGGAACTATCCGGCCTTGTGCGTAAGTTACGCAATGACATCAGCGCTATTAATATCCTGATAACGGCGGATCACGGCTATATCTATCGCCGGACGCCGTTGCAAGAGCGCGATAAAACGCCTAAAGAAGATGCGGCAGGCATCGAATCCAAGCGCAGGTTCATACTGTCTAAAGAGAGTATCGAAAAAAAAGGGACACAGAATTTTCCGATGGACTATCTGACGAAAGACGACTCCGGCCTATATGTCGTTATTCCACGCTCCACCAACTGTTTCAAAGTACAGGGCGCTGGAAGTTGTTATGTTCATGGCGGGACAAGCTTGCAAGAAATTGTGGTGCCGGTGATCCGTTTCAAGAGCGATAAGAACCTAAGCCGCTCCATGAGCGCCAAAAAGGTGTCGCTTGGGCTGACAAACCTGTCTCGCAGGATTACCAGCGTAATTACGCATCTGACCTTCTTCCAGAACGAGCCGGTTGATGAAAAACATCTACCGCTACGTGTGACGGCATATTTCGTGGATATGGCTGGGAATCGGATTTCCAACGAAAATATCATCATCGCCGAAAGCGCCAGTGTGAAGCCGGATGAGCGGACTTATAAAGAGAAATTTACGTTGAAAGATATGGCGTATGACAAGAGCAAAGAATACTATCTCATCTTGAAGGATGAAGACGAGCTTGTGAATACTGAGATTGAGCGCATCCCCTTCGTAATTGACCTTATATTCGGCGGCAGCATTCAATTTTAGAAAGGCGGGTACCAATTATGGGCGAAAATCTGAACACCATTTTGCAGAAAGCTTTTGCGGGGAAGATCGTCCGCAAGGACCTGACAAAAAAAATTAAAGAGGGCGCGAATGTGCCGGTTTATGTGCTGGAATACCTGCTGGGAATGTATTGCGCCACCAACGATGAGTCCAGCATTGAAGAAGGCGTTCAGCGCGTCAAGAGTGTTCTGGCTGATAACTTTGTTCGCCCTGATGAAGCAGAAAAAATCAAGTCCAAAATCCGTGAATTGGGCAGCTACACTGTCATCGATAAGGTGGAAGCGAAACTTGACCCGGAAAGTGATACCTATCGTGCGTTTTTTTCCAACCTGAACCTTAAGAATGTGTTAGTTGCTGACGTTTATATCAAACAATATGAAAAACTGTTGTCTGGCGGTATCTGGTGTATTCTGCGCATGAATTACAACCGGTTGGAAGACCGCTTCGACGAGTATGACACCGAAGCGCCCAAGGGAAGTAGGAAAAACCGCGTCAGCCCTTTCGAGATACAAGACTTAACTCCAATCCAGCTTCCACACATGGATATGCAGGAGTTTTTTGACGGCAGAAAGCAATTCACGAAAGACGAATGGATTGATGTTTTGCTCAGAAGTGTCGGCATGGAGCCCACCCAGTTTGAGTACCGGACAAAATGGCATATGCTGGAGCGTATGGTACCTTTGGTGGAGAACAACTACAACCTGTGTGAGCTTGGCCCACGCGGGACAGGAAAATCCCATATTTACAAAGAGATTTCTCCAAACTCCATCTTGATTTCGGGTGGTCAAACCACCGTTGCCAATCTGTTTTACAATATGGGCAACAAGACTATCGGACTTGTCGGTATGTGGGATTGCGTAGCTTTTGACGAAGTTGCGGGCATCACATTCAAGGACAAAGACGGTATCCAGATTATGAAGGACTTTATGGCGTCTGGCTCTTTCGCACGCGGAAAGGAAGAAAAGAATGCGAATGCTTCAATGGTATTTGTCGGTAATATCAATCAAAGCGTAGATGTGCTGATGAAGACATCACACTTGTTTGATCCGTTCCCTGCTGCGATGGCTTACGACAGCGCGTTTTTTGACAGGATGCACTATTATCTGCCTGGCTGGGAGATTCCCAAAATGAGGCCGGAATTCCTTACAAACGAGTACGGCTTTATTACCGATTATCTGGCCGAGTTTTTGCGTGAAATGCGAAAGCGTTCCTTTGGGGACGCAATTGAACGGTATTTCCGGCTGGGCGGTGATTTGAACCAGCGCGATGTGATTGCTGTGCGTAAGAGCGTATCCGGTTTGCTCAAGTTGTTGTATCCACACGGTGAGTTCGGTAAAGAGGATGTGGCTGAAGTGTTGCAATACGCACTGGAAGGCCGCCGCAGGGTCAAGGAACAGCTTAAAAAGATAGGCGGCATGGAGTTTTACGATGTCCATTTTTCCTATCTTGACAATGAGAGCTTTGAAGAGCATTTTGTGTCGGTGCCGGAGCAAGGTTCGGGCAAGCTAATCCCCGAAGGCCAAAGCAAGCCCGGACATGTGTACACAGTAGCCCGTGGTGATACTGGAATGCTGGGCGTTTACAAACTGGAAACCGAGGTTGTGGGCGGCAACGGCAAGTTTGAAGTCACAGGAGTTGGCTACGACCGTGAGGCCAAAGAAAACCTTAAAACAGCGCAAAACTACTTCAAAGCGAACAAAAAAATGATCAGCGGTTCGATTAGCATTGATACCAATAATTTCTTGATGCACGTCGCCGACTGTCAGGGCGTTGGCTCAACGTCGGAATTGGCGCTTTGCGCTTTTGTAGCCCTCTGTGGTGCGTCACTACGCAAGCCGGTTCAATCACAAATGTGCGTGCTGGGCAATATGAGCATCGGTGGCACAATCAGCAAGGTTGAGGAACTTGCCAATACATTGCAGGTCTGTTTTGACGCTGGGGCAAAGAAAATTCTGTTGCCCATGTCTTCCGCCGTTGATATTGGAACGGTACCTTCGGATCTGTTTGCGAAGTTCCAAACTTCGTTTTACACAAGCCCGGAGGATGCTGTTTTTAAGGCGCTGGGGATAGAATGATAGACATATTGATTCAAAACGGTTACAAAAAATGAGTCTAATAGCTTTCTACTGTTAGGCTTTATGTTTCATTAACTGAAACATCGTGTCTATAAGATTTAAGATCAATTTTTGATCTTAAAGGTATATTTAATTAAAATCGGGTGCGAAAAACGTACCCGATTTTAATTTTGAACGTATCTTATCAATTTTTGTTGCAATCAGCTCCACTTGTTGTGTTGTCTTTAATATTAGAGTGGAATTTGTCCAATTTTGATAAAAAAAGAATACAATTTTTACCATTCACTCGACGCAATATGACATACTTACATAAATCGATGCTATATAATGGAATTAATTGGTATTAAGACGAAATTCTATTTTTGTGTAGGATTTTTTAAGGAAGTGATGATCGCATTTATATTTCGCAATAGCCGAAGATAAAAACTTAAATAACGCGAAAGGGCAAACCTGTCTAAAGGCAGCGACGCAAAGCCAAAGGGTCTAAGGCGCTACTTATTGTAGTGCTAAGATAGCCTGGCTACCGAACGAAGCAAATATGGAGCATAACCCTGCCCTTTCAGGCGGGGTTATGTTTTTTCAGCAGTATTTCCGGCATAAAAGACTGTGAACAGAGCCTTTTTGTCTGCATGTCTTTTGCTTCTTTGCCCATTACGAAAGGGGTAAAAAATGGGAATTACAGCGAAGGCATTGCCAAGAGGCCTGAAATAAAGACATTCTTCAGCGCATTCACAATGTTCAATACATAAATCAATTAGCATATAATCGGGACATCAAAATGTCCGCGGTTTACTATTGGCAAATTGCGGGCATTTTCTGTTCTTTAAATAAAGCACCGAGCTCATTTGGCTGCCGTTCCCCTCCGCTTGTTCTTCATTTTCGGATTTTCAAATTCACGAAATGGAGGACAAGCCCTATGGCTAAATTTGAAAGAAAGACGAATTACCGGGAGAAATATCCCGGCTTAAGCGACGAAATCATTGAGGTGCTGGTAAAAAGCGACCGAAAGATGGAATACCAGCAATACGACCTGAAGGTGGAAAGATACAGGATTGACTACAACAAAGGAACCGTTACATATATCCCCAGCCGGGAGGACTCCTTTGACCGGCTCCTGGAGGAAAACAGGCAGTTTGCCTCCGGTGCCGAAGGCGTGGAAGATGCCGCTGTGAAAGCCGTTATGATCGAAAAAATGCTGAACTGCCTCAAGTTGCTTGACCCGGAAGAACAGGAGCTGATCACTGAACTGTTTTTTAAGGATAAGAGCGAGTATCAGTTATCTGCTGAAACTGGTATCCCGCGCATGACCCTTCACGATCGGAAGGTTAGAATTCTCGGCAAACTAAAAAAATTTATGAAAAAGTAAAAATTTTTCCGTCCATCCCCCTCGCTCAACGTGAAAGTAAGTGAGGGGGCTTTTCTATTTTCCCCTCCTGATCCTTGTAAATTTCATATCCGGCAGCATAGATACATGATCTGTCCAGCCGTGTGAAAAGCGGCAGCGACGTTGACAGACGCGCGAAGACTGCCTGCGGATGAATTTCATCCGTCGAACCGATGGCATCGAAGGTGACGAGCGGGAACGCCCGGTCATAAAACGGTCTGTGGTGGACTGTTTCGCAATGAAATGGACAGTGATAATGCTACTTCCGTCCAGCCACAGACTCAAGCAATGGGGGCGGCTCGCAGAGATCCTGGGAGAGGTGAAATTCCTATGAGGTTTGCCTACCACAAACCGTTTATGCTGCCGCCCTATGAGCCGTAAGGCTTTTTCGCTTCGGGAAGTAGTGTCGAATAGAAGCGGCAATTCGTAATGAAGAACAAGCAGATCATTTTTTGATCTTGGAAACTATGCGGCAGGGCGGTCTTTTCCGTCCTGCCGTATCCTTCTGAGATTAAATTCAAAATAACAAGGAATGGAGGAAACGAAATGGAAAAGGAAGTGTTAGAAGAAGCTCAAATCTGTTGGAACCGGGAAGAACAGAAACGCGCCTGGACTTACAGCCGGATTGACGCGCCCGATGATGCACACGGCCGTTTGAAGAGCCAGAAAAAGGAGCTGCATGCTTATGCCGAACAGCTGGGCCTTGTAGTAGTCGGAAGCTCTGAGGATCTTGGCGGCGGGCTGGATTTCGAGCGCGCCGGAATTATGGAGGTCATGAAAGCCGCCGAGGAGGGGAAATTCGATGTCCTGCTGGTAAAAAGGCTAGTCTGCCTGGGCAGGGATACTATGAAAACGCTGGAGCTACTCCGTGACCTGAATCAGCTGGGCATCAAGCTTTATTCCCCGCTGGAGGGCCAAATTCAGTTGGATAGTCACAGCCCTTCCCTTTCTATGCGGTAAACGGAGGTTGAGAGATATGTCAAGGGATCAGACAGCCAATGAGGTGAAATACAAGGTGGCATTAAAGCTGCTGGATATCATGCTCCGCAACGGTCTCATCTCCCCTGCCGAGTATAAAAAAATCGATGAATTGAACCGTCAAACCTTCACGCCGGAGCTTTCCGAGGTATATGCGTAAAAACACCTGGATATCTCCAAGCTTGTGTGGTATTGTGTGTTGCTGACAGGAGGCCAAAACGAGAGAAAGGAGAGAAAGCCATGGCAAAAAAGATAACAAAAATTGATCCTGTCAGACAGCAGGTCGTCCGGCAGCTACAGCCGAAAAAGCGGGTCTGCGCCTATTGCCGGGTTAGCACCGACTCCCGTGAGCAGCAGAATTCCTTTACCGCACAGCTTGAATACTACACCACCTTGATTGAAAATCAGGAGAACTGGCAATTCGCCGGAATTTACGCCGATGAAGCAAGAAGCGGAACAAAGCTTGCAAAAAGAAATGACTTCCTGAGGATGCTGAAGGACTGCGAGGACGGCAAGATTGATATGATCATCACGAAATCCTTAACCCGTTTTGCCAGAAACACGGTGGACAGCATCGAGGCGATCCGCCGCTTGAAGGAGCTTGGCGTCGCCGTCTATTTTGAAAAGGAGCATATCGACAGCCTGTCGGAGAAAAGCGAGCTGATGCTGACTATTTTAAGCTCTCTGGCGCAGGGCGAAGCTGAAAGCATCTCAACAAACAATAAATGGGCGGCGGTAAAGCGCTTTCAGGACGGCACCTTCATCCTCGGAACTCCAGCATACGGCTATACCAAGGCTGAAAACGGCGAGCTTAAAATTCAGGAGGAAGAGGCCAAGGTGGTCCGGCGCATTTTCCGTGAATACTTAAACGGCAAGGGTACTTATGCAATCGCCAGGGATTTATCGGAGGAAGGACTCCCCACCATACGCTCGGCTGAAAAATGGAGCGACGGTGTGATAAAGGAAATACTGCTTAATCCCATTTACACCGGAAATCTGCTGCATCAGAAGACCATAACCACCGAGGTGCTGCCCTTTAAACGGCAGAGAAACAAGGGTCAGCTTCCCCAGTACCTGGTTGAGGACAATCATGAACCCATTATCTCACGTGAACAGGCGGAGGCGGTCAGGGAAATCTTTGAGTACCGCAGAAAGCAGATGGGGATGGACGATCCGGAGAAATACCAAAGCCGGTACGCCTTCAGCAGCAAAATCCTCTGCGGCGAATGCGGGGGTACGTTCCGGAGGCAGAAAATCTACATCGGCAAGCCTTATGAGAAAATCCAATGGTGCTGCCGCCAGCATATTTTGGACAACACCAAATGCAGCCAAAAGGCAGTCCGGGAGGATGATGTTCAATGGGCTTTCACCGTAATGTGGAACAAGCTCGTAAGCAATTATGAAGAAATCCTCAATCCCCTGCTGGATACGCTTAAAAAGCTCCGAATGGATGAGCAGCAGGAGCAGGAAATCGGGGAATGCAGCAACAAAATCATGGAGCTTACAGAGCAGGGTCATATACTCAGCAGACTGGTATCAAAGGGGTATATCGACCCTGCGGTATTTATAGAGCGGCAGAATGCACTGACGATCGAGCTTGCTGCTGTGAAAAAGAAAAGGAGCCAGCTTCTGGACAATAACGGCTTCGACCGGGAGATCGCCGGAACGGAGAAGCTGCTGGAGCTGATCAGAAACAATCCTTACGTTATTGAAGAATACCGTGAGGATTTATTTTTACAGGCGGTAGATAAGGTCATCGTGCAGAAAAACGGACAAATCACCTACCGGCTCATCAACCGGCTGGAGCTGTCCGAACCCTGCAGGAAGGAGGTAATGGAGGATGATGCAAAGGCACATGCCCATCGGGTATAAGCTGGCGGACGGTAAAATACAGCTTGATGAACCCAAAGCCGCTGTTGTGAAAAAGATATTTGCAGATTATCTGTCCGGAGTTTCTACCTCTGCCCTTGCCAAACGGCTGACCGAAATGGGATTTCCGAATGCCAACAATAAAGCCTCCTGGAATCATGGGTCCATCGGCAAAATACTGGAGAATGTCAAATACCTTGGGGATGAATTCTATCCGCAGATGATTAGCACCGAGCTTTTTGAGCAGGTGCAGAAACACCGCAGGGAGCGTTGTGAACAGCTGGGGCGAAGCATCCGGCCAAACAGCCAGAACCGCCAATATCCATTCACCGGTAAGCTCCGGTGCGGAGAATGCGGCGAGGTTTACCGCAAATACATCGAGAACTGCGGGAGAGCATCGGAGAAGTCTTTCTGGAAGTGCAAGCGGTATATTTACAGGAACCGTGTGTGCTGCCGGTGCGGTTTCCTCGCGGATGAACAGCTTGAAAAAGCCTTTCTTGAGACAGCCAACCGGATTATTGCAAGGATGCAAATCCTCGACCGGAAGCCTAAGAAAGAGCCAATTCCCAATAACCCTGAATTTAATAGCTTGGATCAGCGGATTAAGGAGCTGGAAGCAGAAGGGCGGTATTCGTCCAATGAACTTCCGGCTCTTATTTTTAAGCGGGCGCAGGCCTTTTACAAAACGGCAAGAATCGATGACGTCGAATATAACGCCGAAAAGATGAATCAGGCGTTTTCGGGCAGACAGCCTCTCGCAGATTTTGATGAGGAACTGTTTCTGACGGTGGTAAAGCAAATCACGGTATATGCCGACCATCGGCTGGTGTTTGAATTTATAAACGGATTAACCATGGAAGCCGCATACTAAACCAAGGAAGGAGAAGCAATGATGCAGACAGCGACAGCTAAAAAGAAAAGTATATCCGTCATACCGTCTAAACCGGAGTATGACAGGAGCATAAAACCCCAGTTCAAGGCCCTGCGGGTGGCGGCATACTGCCGCGTCAGCACCACGCTGGAGCAGCAGGAAACCAGCTACGAGGCCCAGGTTTCCTACTATACCGAGAAAATAAAGAGCAATCCCAACTGGAAGTTGGCAGGAATCTACGCCGATGACGGCAAAAGCGCCACCAATACTAAAAAACGAGATGACTTCAACGCCATGATCGAGGATTGCATGGCCGGAAAAATCGACATGATCATCACTAAGTCGGTCAGCCGCTTCGCCAGAAACACGGTGGACAGCCTGCAGAACATCCGCAAGCTGAAGGAAAAGAACATCGCCGTCTTCTTCGAAAAAGAGGGCGTGAATACGCTGGAAAGCACCGGCGAGCTGTTAATCACCATCCTGAGCAGCCAGGCGCAGGAGGAAAGCCGGAACCTGAGTGAAAACACCCGGTGGGGTCTTGTCAGAAGATTTGAGAACGGCATCGTTTCGGTCAACCACAACAAATTTTTAGGCTACACCAAGGATAAGAACGGCGAGCTGGTCATCGTGCCGGAGGAAGCGGAGCTGGTCAAGCGGATTTTCCGGCTTTACCTTGAAGGAAACAGCATCATACAGATTACCAGGATATTAGAGTCGGAAGGGATCACCACCGTCACCGGCCGGACCAAGTGGTGCCCCGGCGTCATCGACAAGATGCTGAGCAACGAAAAATACATGGGCGATGTCCTGCAGCAGAAAACCTATACCATCGATTTTCTCACCAAAAAGCGGGTGAAGAACAACGGTATCGTCCCCCAATATTACATAGAGGATGACCATGAAGCCATTATCCCCAAGGAGCTTTTTTATCAGGTACAGGAGGAAAAAGCGAGACGGGCAAGCCTTCATAAATCCGCAGTCACCAGAAAGGAAAAGAAGGAGAAAAGCAAATACAGCTCCAAATTCGCCCTGACCGACATCATGGTATGCAAGGAATGCGGCCAGCCCTACCGCAGGCAGGTATGGTCCAAGTACGGCCAGAAAACCGCCGTATGGCGATGTGAGAACCGCCTGAAGAACGGAACCAGGAACTGCAAGCACTCCCCCACGTTCAAGGAGGAAATCCTGCATGAAGCAATAATGGCCGCCATCAACAGCGTCGTGGAAAATCGCGGCGAGTTTGTCGGAGCCTTCCGGGAGAACGTCATACGGGTCATCGGCAGCTACTCCACCAAGAATGTACCCACCGAATATGACGGGCAAATTGAAAAGCTGCAGGCTGAAATGCTGGCCCTGATAGAGGAAAATGCCAGGAAGGGCTCCGTCACGGAGGATTTTGATGAGCAATACCGCAGGATAGCGGAGCAGATCAACGACCTGAAGCAGAAAAGGCTGGAGCTGGTGCGGGAGCAGAAAATGGCGGCCAATTTCCAGCAGAGGCTGGATGACATGGACGCCTGCCTAAAGAAAACCACCCTCGAGGTCAGGGAGTTTGACAACGACCTGGTCAGGAGGCTCCTGCAGAGCGTCAAGGCCGTAAAAGATGATCTGATAGAGATCCAATTCAAATCCGGCATCGTGATGAACCAGCGGGTTTCATACTTTGATTATTAAGCAAAGGGGTGGTGTTATGCTACATGATGATAAAAGCTACGGCTTACGCCCAGTGATAAACGGGGAAGCAAAGCTATTGTATTCTGACAGCAATATGAAATTTCGGCATGCATGGGTTGGACGGCTGCGAGGTGACTTTGGATATAGAGGGGAGGAGTTCTGGCATACATGGTTCCCACACGCAGATGAATTGCAAACGCAGCAATTTAAGACTGATTTGCAAGAGGTTGTGAATGCTCTTCGTAAGGAAGGCCTCCTTAAAAATCTAACGGGCATGAGGGATTATTGCCTTCGGCATCCTGAGTCAAAAATCAATGAGGATGTCTGTCCAGCATATGGCTTTTTGGTAGAAACGGAAGCATACCAATTTTACATTCGATGCTTCCCTTACCTAGGGGACTATCAGTTTAACATCTATGCTTACAGTAAAGCCTGCCAGCAGCTAAGCTTGGAGCAAAAGGACATTTCACTCGATGACGGCATCTCTCTAAAATAGGGGCAAGTAAAAAGGAGTCCATATTAGCCATACTGGACTCCTTGTCTTTTGAAGCTATAGCTCTATTTTAATTTTTTTCTTGATTCGTGCCTCGCCTTGGTGAATATGTAAGGATACAGCAAGCAACTGCATACCCTTTTCAACACAGGGCCTCAAGGCTTCGTAAAAGGGTGAAGCATGATCAATTTGGATCTGCTCTACATACGGACTCAAGGAAGCAATGACAAGGGCCGCATTATAGCCTCTATCCATCAAGGAGGATATCTCCTTAAGCTGATCGAGCGTCCGCTGAGAAAATACCGTTGGAAATACTGCACCCTTCCCTAAAGAGAGTATACTCTTGACCTCCAGGATAGTTCTGCTATTTGCGATGAATAGGTCGCTTTTATAGGAGTCGATTTTATATTCCCTATAAATCTCAGACCTTTTGCCGAGAGTAGAAAAGCATCTTTTTTTAATGTCCCGCTCAATCACACTGTTGACCTTTCCAATATTCAGTAGGATATGATTGCGCTTATATGGAACGGCAAACAAGGAATATCTTGTTCTTGCATTTGGTGCCTCTGTTGGGAGCAGTAGTACCTGCTTACCATGTAGATCGATAAAATTATCAAGACGGCAGGAGGATGGGACATAGCATTCTACGGCCTCATTCTTCACCATAACCTCGCATATAAAGCGGTTTTTCCGCTCTTTTATAAATATGCCCTTTGAGGGCTTCTCCAATGAAATCACACGTTTTATGCTCCTTACTTTTTAGACTCGATGAAGCTTAATAGCTGCTCCTCAGAAATATAAAAGCCCTGCATTCTAATGATGTCACTATCGGTCATCAGCAGCATATCGCCCTTTCCTAGCAAATCCTCGGCACCAGCACGATCCAGAATCGTCTGAGAATCGACGTGGGAGGGTAGCCTGAAGGATACACGATATGGTAATACAGCCTTTAATGATGAGGTTACTATTGTTGCTCTGGGCTGCTGTGTCGCAATGACCAAATGGATGCCTAAATTACGTACGCGTTGTGCAAGCATACAGAGGTTGGTTTCAAAGCTCTTGCGTACATCCTTGCCCTGTAGCTCTGCTGCTTGTACTAAATCTGCATACTCATCAATTATTACAACCAATCGTTTCATGCGCTTATTTGGATTTTTACCGTTGTAGGAATCAATATCGCGGCTATTGACAGAACGTATAAGCTGCGTACGTATCTCCTTTTCTTCGCTGTTAATAAGCTCTAGCGCATCCAAGGCTTCGTTGGCATCAGTCAGTATTTGTCCTCGAAGATGCGGAATGCCCTCGAAGAAATGAAAGTCTGTTTGCTTTGGATCTACAATCAAAAGCTCCAAATCCTCTGGACCAAGCTTGTGCAATAGGCTGACGATTATTGAGTATAAAAACACTGTTTTGCCGGAGCCGGTAGTTCCTGCAATAAGCATATGCGGAGCTCTTGCTAAATCAACAAGCTGATATGAGCCATCTGGTGTCTGTCCAGCTAAGACATTAAGTGAGCCCGTACCGTTATCAAGCCTATGCAGGTTTTCGAGCAGCATCAAGGGCTTTCCAATGTCAGCAAAGGGAACATCCATGCCAACATATCGGGTACCCTTAATATTATCAATGAAGATTTCACCAAAGGCTTCAAGCTCACGTGCAATATCCTGGCTCTTATCCATCAGCTTCTTAATGGTTTCGCCCGGCTTTAGCTCAATTTTGAAGCGTGTAAAGCGTGCAGCCTGCTGTACTAAGCTTTCATCTACAGGGTTAGCTTTAATTCCATACCCCTTGAGGATAATATTCAGGCGAATGCATTTCTCCTTGATCTCAGGACTAATCACAGGCTCATTGGCAGATACTGAGGGAGTCTGTTTATCATTACCTTGCGCTTTAGCCGTCAATGCAGCGTCACCAGCATTCTGTGGGGGTGAACCTGCAGTAGCATGTTCTTCTGGTTGATTAGCAGACTGCTCCTGAGTAGTAGGATAAGACTGCTCTGCCGATGTCTCTTGCATATTTGAGGGTATCGGTTCAGGGGTGCTTTCCAGACGAGTAGTTACCGCATTAGTAAGCAAAGCCTGTATCTCCGAGCTACCAAGCCTTAGAAGCCTGAAGCTTTCATGCGCTGCATCGCCCTCGCCAGTAAATACCTCCTCTGAGGTTGTAGTGCTTTCAAAATCGACATGACATATGGTCTTTGTAAGGCTAAAGGCGTACTCGCCTGCAAACAATCCATTAAGCCATTGAGTATGCTCATATTTTTCATCAGAGGACAGCTCTGAATGGAACAAGCACTCAAAGACCTGCTCCCGGAGGATTTCCTTTCGTGACACCGTGGTAATTTTCTCGCTTTTGCCAAACATCTCGCGTAATAAGCCCTCAAGAATTAAGGTTTGCTCTACAGCATGCCCTGTAATAGTACCCTCTGAAATAGAGTAGTCTGCATGGGTTTTTACCTCTATAATATCAATCTGCGGTGCAGTATCCTGTGAAGAGAATCGGAGTCCGATTAAATCTGGAAGCTTACCATCCTCACGATCCGATAACCATTCACGGGCAAGCTGTGTATCAAGGCCTACTAAAAGAGCTGCTGGATGCCTTTGCTTGTAGTATATTGCGGCAAGTGCTAGACCTAGGCTACCCTTACCATGCCTTTGGTCAAAAATGCTATTGGTGGAATGAGAGGCGATGCTTAGCAAGCCGTCATCATTAATGTCCCTTATTGCCCTTATAACATTTTTAACGCCATCCTCATTTGGGATATAGTTTCCCAAGGAAGCGATAAGCTGATTATAGCCTAAAACAAACTTCCTGCTGTTTTTTGAATATATCCCGATGGAACGGTAGTCATAGCTCTTATAAAACAGCTTTTCGCTTGCTGACCGCAGAGATATATCCCAGCTTTTTAGGTTCTGATCAAGGATGATCAGCCAGTCTGCAAGGCTAAGGAGCTGCTTGTAGGTTTCCTCCTGTAGGGGAGAATTCACAAATACGCTTCGATGCCCAAACGATGAGGGCTGCTCACGAAGCTTTTCCAGAATTCCTGCATAGTCAGCAAATATCCCGCCCTCATTAGCAGGTCTAATTCTCACAGTGCCCTGAATACGGTTGTATTCATAAACCTTGGGTATGCATAGGGGATGGATATGAATATGGCGGCTATTACGTGCTAAATCAATTTGCTTCTCATTGGGATCAAAAACAACAAGTAGATGCTGCTCGCGATTAAGCTTGCTAATGATTTCAGGGTATGTGAGCTTTTTGTTTACAATTGAAAGGTTAAAGCGTCCGGTCTTCTTACCCTTAATCTTGCCGAGCATACCATCATTCAGGGACTTGTCCTGAATCTCCATCCAATCGGAGGAAGCCTCCTTGGTTCTATATATGGATAGATCAATGCCTACTGAACCAAAGGCTGCGAATTCCTTATCCTTATCAAGCCTTTTGAGCATATTGACAACGGCCTCTAAGTTTGGTGGATTTATAAAGGTAATGCGAAGCATCATGCTTGAGTGTGGACATAGGCACATATACCGGATGATGCTCTGCTGCACAGCCTCCATCCCTGTTTCGCCCTCATTGATTTGAGACTTGGTAGAATACACCGGTAAACAGCCAATTCTGCCTGCAATTGGTAGGCACACTGAGCTATCAATAATGCTGTTCGGTATTAGCACAAGTGTCAGAGGATCTGGAATATCCTCAGCCTTACGTATAATGAAGGCCTTGTCATCCTCTGAAAGATAGCAATCCTGACCCTCCTCAAGCCTTCCTGATTCCAACATCTCCTGTGCTAGCTTGATATATTTCCATAGGTAAAGAGGATTGAGTGGTGTAGGAACTACATGGCTGCTTTCTGTTCCAAGCACATATAAAAAGTCCAGAGAAATAATCGTGTTGACAATATCCTTTGCTCCAACGGAATCCACGCTCCAAAGAGCCGCAAAATGATTCTTAATCGAAGCCAGCAGGCGCTCGTAGGAGGAAAGGTATTCTGCGAAGTCCTTGTATCTGTTAAGCACCTGTAGCATTGGGATATCCTGCAGGCGTTTGCTGTAGGGCACAATTTTCTGCCTGCTTATGGCAAATGCCTCGAAGGATGAGGAAATCTCTTCGGCGGCTTCAGAATCGGTAATATATCGTTTTGCTCTGCTTAAATACTCCCTAATGCGTTTATTAATATAGCTGGCATCAAAGGGCATAAGCTCATATTTATCCAAGGCATCAAGAGCGTCCTTTGGATTTTTTACCTCTGCATAGATTATGCCACCCCAATACTCCTCTGCTGAGACAGTCTGAGCAATAGCTTCGGTTGCAGGCTCAACGTTTATTTTTATTTTTGTATTGCCCACTGATATTTCTACCTGATCGGGCTTGTCAGCGTCCGAGCGTTCATCGACAGCCTGCTGTACCTTATCGATAACTTCAGCTATTTGCTCGAAATCATTATCAAATACCAATTGTGCCGCTGCGGTTGTGGCGTTAACTGTTGAAGCCTTAGTGCTTTGCTTCGGTGTAGTACGCGTTGAAGTTGCAGCACTTTTCAAGCATTTTTCAACCTCATCAACGTCCATCAGCTTTAATAGCTTGGTGTCCTTTGTTCGATAATAATTCAGTATTTGTCTTGTAAGCTCATTGTCAGGGTTAATGGAGGCAAAGCTTGTTATATTTTGACGCTCCTTCTGCTCAAGACTGCTGATTCTTCGGGTCAACTCATGGTTACGCTTTATTTTGGAGCGAAAGTCATCTATTGTCGGTGACCCTATTCCAAAGCTCTTATTTGCAAGCAGACCCAGCATATACAAATTATCTGAAATAGCCCGCGGTAATTGCTCTGCTGGAGTGTTAAGCAATGCCTCAAGATAACAAAGCACCCTCTCAAAATTTAATATGCTTCTGATATCTTGTCGTCCTAAGGCCTTGAGTAGATTTGCAATGGTATCATTTGAAGGTGAAAGCTTTTTTCTCACATATTCACAGCTTCTTTTATATACCTGATCCATTCCTATTGTGTCATACCAACGTAATGAGGATATTTTTTCTAGCTCCTGATTTTTAACAATATGCACACGAAATACATCCTCGGCGCCACTGTTTCTGGAGTCCTCTGCCTCCTCAACAGTAAAGAAATAGCTAACATCATTAATTTGAGGAAGGCTGCTTTGCAGATGCGTAAGCTGATCTCGTTGAAAGCCGAGGAAATATATCTCCAAGCGCTTGCGCTGCTTAATGCCTTGTATCAGCAGGCTGTAATCCAACTCTGGCAGATTTATTATGGATACGCCAAAGCTATCTGAATTTTCCTTGGCTATGACTGCTTGAATGATTACCTTTGTTAGAAGTGTTTGCATCTTACAACCCCCATCCTATTATAGTAACACCATCGGCATATCTTTTAGCTAGACCCATGGTAATTAGCATGTCAGCAATGCTGCGGGCATTGCTTGCCAATTCACCACGCAAATCCTCTGGTGCGTCCTGTGCAATTTTTGCTTGATCCAATAAGGAGTAATCCTTATCAGTATCGGTACCAATGAGTATGTAGTATTGCGATCTCAAGAGCTCTCCAAGCTCACGTAGTTCAATGCCATCGGGCATATCCTCAAGCTTCACAGTACTTAAAACAATGGTTTCAAGCAGAAAGCGATTGATAAGCAGCCTCTTAAATTTGGTTGCATTGCCTTTCGGTCCTACAAGTCCTGCTCTCGTGCCTAATACGGTGCAAAAGTCAGAAGGTGTATTGTTTGGATATATAAAGGTATAAATAGCAAATTGAAGTGCCCGTGATAGTGCTCTTAAGGGCTTATCTCCACCGGCATAAAAGGTTTCAAAGTACTGTAACATGGCATCTCGAGCTTTTTCGTTTTTTTCATCCAGTTTCATACTATTTATAAAGGACTTGCAAGCATTAGCACTGTTAATGTCGACAATCAGCCTCTCTTTACAAATAATATCCTCAAGCAAGTTAACAATATACGCTTCTACAGATTTTTTACTGGATATAAAGCAGAGCTCGCTTGCACGTTCAATTGCATCTAAATCAGAAAAGGAATCAAGCAAAAGCGGAATCCTATCTCCATTGTATTCTGCGTTATTTACATCAACCAAATAATAATACGATGCAAAAACAGCGAAATTTACCATTCGCTTCAGTACAAGAAGTGAGTTGCGGGCTTGACCAGTATAACGCAGATTTGCGGCAAGATAGTCAAACCCCTTTCTTATGGCTTGCTTGCTGCTATTTAAGCTAATGCTATTGGGGTTGATTTCAACCCCCAATATGCGCTCCTTATTTTTGTAAGAGCTAGTTAATATTGGCTTTATAAGTCGTGATATATCATCGTCATCATCCTTGAGTGCAGCCTTAATAAGCTCAATTGCAGGAGAAACCTTTCCGTTAATAGGGCAGCTTAGTATTTCATATATGAAATCACCTATTCTTGCTTCAGCTTTAAAGGATGGACGTACAAGCCAACGTGAAGAAATGTTCAGAACAGAATTTTGATAGCTTGGATAAACTGTTGCATCTGGATTGAATATCTGCTCGAGGACAAACCGAGCCTCCTTGATGTCATCAACAGGCTCATTTATACCATGAACAAGAATGTCCCTATACTTATCACGAATTTCTGCAGAAGAAAGAATGCGTGCGTTGCTTCTGCGTTCACTTGTTATCCACTCATGGATATCCTTAATATCGCAGACTGTCCCCAAGCAGGAACGGAATAAGGCATTTGCTATAGAAAGGGGCTTTGTTGAATTGGAGGTTGGATTGAAGCCGAGTGCAGCACATATCTCCTCGCCATATCCATCTAAAAAATCCTTATCTCGTGCCATTAGAATTCACCTCCGTCATGAAAGCTATATTTGTTGTCCTCAATAAAGATTTTCTTCCTTGAGCCATCTCGCCGGTTGGCTATTAAGAGCTCTCCGTCGCCGTAATCTCTGGCGGCAGAGGTTGCGGCCAAGGCTTGTGTAAATTGAGTGATAGCCTGCTCATATTGCCCCGAAAGCAGACTGGCAGGATATCCGTTTTTTATGCTTATGAGCCCACGCAATAGCGTCATGTCTATTTCAAGCCTTGGAGAGGTGTTGTCCTTTTTTAACTTCATAACAAGTCTGTCTGGCGTAAATTCCATATCCTTCAGCCAGGAAATTGGCGCAGGATAGATCAAATCAAGATCTGAGGCATCGACATATTTTGTTGAAACGGCAGCACCTGTTTCACGGCTAAGATCATAGTTGTGTGAGGTCCAAATTCTTAACCGCTCCTTTTCATCGTCCGTTGACAGAAACAAGCGATTCATTGAGTTGATAAGCATGCTTAGGATACCTCTTTTACTGCTTGAGTTGCCTAGCTTTACTAAGATACGCTCACATTCAGTATAATCTACAGGCTGAAGCTCACTTAGCTCCTTGGCATATATGTTTTCAAAATAAAATTTACGCTTTATGGATTTAAATAGCTTGGCTGCATCCTCGACGCTTTCATCAGTAAGCTCCTTAGGCCATTTGGTAGGGGCGCCCATAAGCCAGCCGTCTGTTTTCTCACCGTTCCATAGCTGCTCGTCCAGACTAGGCTTAGAAAGTAAAACCGGATCAAACTGAGCTAAGAAGGACATTAGCTCATTCTCACCAGAAAATAATGCATCATAGTAATATCCATTAATATCCTCGTCATCCACTGTGCAGGCAGTCATAGCATAGGCAAGTGTGCCAAGGATATCTCGAATGGCAAAATGCTCCCCGCTCATAGCAACCAGATTAAAAAGCCGTAGAAGCTGATTGATTACGAGCTCATTTTGCAGTGCAGCTATATTATAATCAAGCACAGGATTAACTCCGGTACTGTCCTTTAAAAGCTCCACAAACCTTCTAACAATGGGAGGAACTATGCTACGGTCCTTATCAAGCAGATTTCTTTCGTTTAAATCAATAATGCAAACTCGACGTAGCTGGAGGGTTGAATAGCCATAAACAATAATGTTTTTTTTCACGTTAATTAGCTCATTATGTAGCTCAGGAGCAAGCTCTCTTGAGGCTCTTATAAGCTTAAAAAACGGGAACTCATTTGCCGCAATTATGCAGCTTTTATTATTGTGGTAGCATTCAACTATTTTGCTAATGACATCGTTCATTCTTTCATCTGTGACGCTGTTCATATCCTTTTCGATATAAACCTTCTTCCGGGTCAGCTTTGGTTCCAGGGCACGAATAATGTATGTTTTACCGTCCCCTGGGTTCCCGGTGAGGAATACGATGCGATTTGCATCTACCATTTCCTCAACGATTCGCTCAACTCCGGAAGGGATGTGGAGCAGAGCTATCTCATCCTCTGTAAGAGAATCAGAATAGCAATTCCTTCCGTTATAGAGCTTTTTGATAAACTGTAAGCTATTCATAAACTCACCTCGTATAGCTTAGCATGATGCTTTCGGGAGTAAAGGCCTGGAGCCGCTGAATAATATCAACGGTTTGAAGCCTTTTACTCATCCACCGCTCATACCAGTATTCGATCATATACTGCGTTTTTGCCTTGACATCCTCATCGCTGGTGATATCAAAGGGGTAATTCAATTCATCTGTATAGCCAAGGAGAAATTCATTTGTATTTGATGCCAGTTCAATCGAATATACAATTCTTGGAGAATAGTGCTTCAGAAAAGCATCAGCCTTTATGCCTATTGTGCTTAAGCCTCTACTGATCAAGCGAAAGCGTGGGCTTGTCCCTTCGCCAAAAACATGATTTATTCTACGCCCTCCATCCTGAAGCTCCAAAAGGCGCATCATTGCATCAGTGGTTTCCTTAGAGAAATATACGGTTCCGTAACCCTCGGTAATTCCCATATTTTTAAATTGGAGAGTAAAGTCTTTGGTTATGGGAACCTTAATTCGGTTGTATTGACTGCTTCCTATGGAATAAAGGCTTGTCGTGCCTAAAAAAGCAAGTCGACTGTCACGGATTACCCTCCTCCCCTTCATGCGGGAAGCAATTTCACTAACCTGATTTGAATACTTCTCAGTATAATCACGGATTACAATAGGACTGCAGGCTAAAATGCTTACCAGCTTACCACCGAGTAGTTCATTGTAAGGCGGTATTGCTCCACATACAATGATCTCCATCATATTGGAGCCGATTTTTGTTTTTCTGTTAGCAACAAGAGCGACGTTAATGGCTTTGCGACCCTGTTCATTTTTTAACATAGCCTCAAGCCATTTTGTATAGCTGTCGCACTTGAAATGATTGAACCAGCGCATTGCGTCAAGCAGCTTGGCCAGCTCAAAGGCGCGCTTTTTTTTAAAAAGAATCTCCTTTGTTTCATCCTCCCAATTAGTAACCTTGGCTGTTTTTTTATTGTCTATTGCTTGCTCGCGTAATTCCTCATATAGGCGCTTCAACTCATTAATCGTATCCTCTGAGGGATATTTCGTGCCCCTATGGTAGCCTAAATCTCGTACATATATATCATTGATTGCATTTTTTAAATTACCAAACAGTACCTCCATGGTTTGCTGAGAATAGGCTGTAATTCTTGCTATATGCTCCTCTTCGGTTTCTAAATAACGCGTCCGTTTGGAGGTTACTGTTTTACCGTTGGTCTGACTTACCTTCTGTGTGCTGATTTCCTTAGAGGCTTTACGCTCTAATGCAGAGCGAATAGCATCCACTGTCCAGCCGATTTCGTTATCACGCACAGTCAGATTTAATACGGAATTTCCTAAAGCGAAGATTCCAATGATCGGGTGAAATTCCTGTGCACGATCCCTTACAAGATAGAACAGATTTCGTCCAGGCATGGATTTATACGGGATAGACCAGGTATACCTGAAATATCGCCATATGTCTGTATCTCGATAGCCTGTATGCTCATCAATTGAATGAGTAACTAGTTGGATATAGGGATCAACGACACGCTGTTTATTTTTAATAGCCCGTATCAAAGCCTCCTTGCTGCCGATCAGATTTTTAATGGATATCTCACGACCATGATATACCTTAACGCGCTCCATTTGCTCAATAAAGCGTAGCGTTGAATCAACCTTAAATTGCGCTTTTCTTTCGGTGCTTAAGCGTTTCCGGATATAGTCCTTGCTGTTCGAGTTTTCAGTGAGCATTGTCAAGTAAAGATTTGTATTGTTTTGCACCTCAAGGCTCCAGCCCTGCTGAGTTAAATCATAAAGAACTCTAAGAGCTGTTATGTACTTTAATCCCTCAAAATCGTTGTCGGGAATACCGTTTTCAGTAGCTGCTATTTCTTGCTTTATTAATAAATCCCTATAATTAGGGAAGACCTCTCCAATTCTCTTAACCAGGCACTGAAATCTATTAGTGTATTCCTCGTTCAGTGCAGGAGAAAATATTTCTGAAATTTCATTTGCCTCAATTGACATAAAAAAGCGACCTCCGGGATCAATAAATTTGCATGTTAGGATTAATTATCGAACAATCTCGACGATGTCACTTAATTCACAATCGAGAGCAATACATAAGCGAACCAAGACATCTAGAGCCACATATTCGTTTTTACTCATTTTTGAGAAGGTGCTTGCACTGACATTAGCCATCTGACGTACTTGCTTTTTTTTCAAGTCCTTCTCAATAATTAGCATCCATAGCTTTTTATAGCTGACTCCCATTATTTTCACCTCAAGCATGCAAAGGTTTTATGTTATAATTATTTATTATACTACAAGAATTGGCAAAACTCCATTTAATTTTATGACTTCTCGTATTTTCTTGGCACTTCTAAAATAGCAACTCAATTAAAGAACTCAATTAAGGAAGAACTCAATTAGAGCTCAATTAGGCATTGTCGAAAAATGAAAATTGAGATATATTTATTATATAGGGAAGAGCATTCCTATATTGAAACAAAATGAACTTTGAAAAAGAAGATGCCACACTGTAGAATTTGAGATGTGAGTTGCCAGCAAGTAACCACAAATCAAAAATACAGGAGGCATCTAATATGAAGTATACGCAGAATGAAAAGATTTTGCAAATCAAAGAAACGACATTGATTGTCGGAATTGACGTCGGTAGTGAGAAACACTTCGCCAGGGCTTTCAATTTCAGGGGCGTAGAGTATGGAAAGCTGCTGATTTTTGATAACAATGCAGAAGGATTTGCAAAGCTCGAGGAATGGGCAGGAAAGATAACAGGATCTAAAGGCTTTACCGAGGTGATGCTCGGGATGGAGCCGACAGGACACTATTGGTTCAACCTTGCTGAGAATACTAAGAAAAGCGGGATGCGCATTGTACTGGTAAACCCACATCATGTAAAGAAAAGCAAGGAACTGGATGACAACAATCCCACCAAGAATGACCGTAAAGACCCAAAAACCATAGCAATGCTGGTCAAGGATGGGAGATATATTGAGCCATATATTCCGGAAGGTATTTACAAGGAGTTACGGTCGGCCATGGACAGCCGATGGCGGCTTGTAAAGGAACTTTCAGCTATCAAGAACCGTATCAGCCGGTGGATATGTATCCATTATCCTGAATTCACCAAGGTGTTTTGCGATTGGGAGGGAAAGGCTGCATTATTGATACTGAACGAATGCCCGACACCCAAGAAGGTTGTTGAAAAAGGCATTGAAGGTATCATGTCCATCTGGAAGAAACACAAGATAAGAGCCGTAGGAATAAAAAGGGCTGTGAGGCTCCTTGAATCTGCTAAGACTTCCATTGGAACATCCGAAGGGCTTGTATCTGCAGGAAATGAACTCTCAATGCTGCTTGAGGACTATGAGAGCAAAATGCGACAGCTTGAAAGGACAATGGCTCTAATTGAGGATCTGGCAATGCAGATTCCCGGGTTTGAGAAGATGCTTGAAATCAAAGGTGTTGGCCTTGTGACAGCTGCTGGCTTTCTGGCAGAGGTAGGCGATATCTTTAGATTCAGTCATCCAAAGCAGATACAAAAGCTGTCTGGGCTAAGCCTCAAAGAGAACAGTTCCGGTAAGCATAAGGGACAGACAACCATATGCAAACGTGGAAGGAAACGACTGCGATACTATTTGACATTCGGTATCATGCCCTTGCTGTCCAAGAATGAGGAATTCCGGGCCTTACACCAATATTATACCACTAGGAAGGAAAGACCATTGAAAAAAATGCAGTCCCTGATTGCATTAAGCAATAAGTTAATACGGGTATTTTATACGATACTGACGAAGGGCATAGCTTACGATCCACAAAAGATGATGAGCGATATAAAAAGACCAGAAGTAAAAGCAGCATAATCTGCACCGCTTATGAAAGAATACATCGCTCTCGTAAGCCAGTCAAGGGCAAGACTGCGTTCGGCTTGCGCCGACCCTTGACAGTCTTACTCATGCGATGGGATGTGTAATCAAGCGGTGCAAGTAGTTAAATTAAACTGACGTTTTCACTTTGCATGATAGATTTGAACTTTGACAAGATGAGCCGGATAGTCGGGATGAATTTACACCTTAAGGGCCTAGACCCCGTGTTGGAGCTTGACTGACATCCACCTCACGGACAGACAGAATGAAGGAATTAAGGGCATTGACCCAGTTAGATTTGGGAGGTTTGTTGCCGGAGCATATGTGGATACCAATGGCCGTGATAACGAAAAAAGGACGCAGTTTCATTGGTATAAACATCGTCATCCATAATTGTGCAGCAATACAATATCTGTCCATATGGCTTGTTTTGAAAAGGGCGAAAATCTATGATTGAGTGAGTATGTGTAAGAAAAACGAAGATATATTAGGGAGGTGTTGAATTGCGATTTAGTGATATTAAAGTAGGATGCATTTACAATGTTATTTTCGATCCCGTTAGAGACTGCGAATTCGACGGGAAGCATCTGGCACTTGTCTTAAAAAAGAATAATGATAATAACACTTTTATTGTTATGCCATTAACGACTGCGCCGAGTGGTGCTGGCATCAATAAGATTGAGATAGGACCGGTAGCATCGTTACCCACTTCTTTAAAAGGAAATCGTACATATGCCGTTTTTAATCAAATTCGAACTGTAAACGCAAGTCGTTTTATCGCATTAAAGGAAGGTAAGAGCGTTATTGAATGCCCAATAGACAAAGGTGTATTTTCGGACTTATTGCTGCTTGGCATTAAGGAAATCCTGCATAACGTTCCACAAGATGACAAAATAGCGATTTTAAAAAAGGCATATGAGAACGAATGTGTCATAAAAGCAAAGGATTTGGCATATAATATTAAAGGGTTGCAGAAATCAAATGCTGCAAGCGGGGAGGAAATCTCCAGATTAAAGCATATGATTAAGGAAACACTGCAAGGTATATCCTATTCTTTGGAGCAAAAGTATATTGACGATGGCATACAATGCATCTTTGACGAAGCAATGCATGAATAAGAAATAGGTATTGTAATCTATGAGATGCTGTGCTATAATCAAGTCAAGAATAGAGTGAGTAGCTCTGCTAAAGAATCGTGGGTATAGACTCCCAACAAAGAAGAATGGAGCTAGCAGCTCCAACAAAGAGTGATCGGGCTTAAATGCCCAACGAAGAAGAAGCAAGCCGAGAGGCTTGCTTCTTTGCTGTAGGGTATTTACAATATTGATATGTAAATAAAAGCTTAAAATTGTGAATTTATATTAGTTCAGGGGGCGATTATGAAGCTATTTATTATCGGCAATGGCTTTGATTTGGCCCATGGCCTAAAAACATCATATGAGGATTTTCGTGCTTACCTGCAGGAGGAATATCCTGAGGCCGATGCAGATGAATTTGTAATGCCTGATGTATATACCATGCCAGACGGAGGAGAGGCAATTGATGACTGATGACGAGGATGCGGTTAGCTTTTTATTGAGAATTATCTCTGTAACCGAAGGTGATAAATGGAAGGATGTTGAAACTACTCTTGGTTTGTTAGACTTTAGCGAATGCTTTGACGGAATAGATTACGAGCGCGATTCAGATGGTGATATCAATCCATGGAAGCAGGTATATTTAAATGAAGATATCGCCTCAAATTTAGTATTACCAACGGTTAAAGTTACAGAGTATTTTTCGGATTGGATTAATACTATCGATATCAATGATAAAGTATCTATCAAAAATGATTTTGCAAAGCTGGTTAATCCGGATGAGGATTTATTCTTGACCTTTAATTATACAGAAACCTTAGAACAGGTGTACAAGGCAAAAAATGTTTGTCATATTCATGGCAAGCAGGGTGAGGAAATATTGTTTGGGCACGGGAATGATACCGATTATTATGAGGATAATATGAGCTCTTATATAGGTGCCGAAAATGCTTTGGATCAAATTCAACGAAGCTTGATAAAAGACACTGCAGGTGCATTAGATAAGCATATGAGTTTCTTCGATAAAATTGACTCAAGGGTAGATAAGGTTTATTCGTTCGGCTTTTCCTTTTCGGAAGTCGATATCATATACATCCAACAGATTTGTAGTAGACTAACGAATCCTAATATAGTTTGGTATTTGAATGATTATGATGATGAAGCTAAACGAGATGAGTATAAAGCGGCAATAAGAAAATGTGGCTACAAAGGGATTTTTAATACATATAGCGTTAAAAAATGATAAATCCGGTTTAGATCAATTGTCAAAGAATAGATGAATTGTACTGAATAAAGCCTTCAAGAGGGTAACACACTTTTGAAGATTTTATTGCTTACAATATGAAAAAAAGCCTACAATAGGCTATGTTTGTGGAAATATACCCTGCCGCCAAGGGGGTACCAGACTGGTACGACATACTTATTGTATCCTCAAGGCACATCGAGGTTGTAGTATCGCTCAAAAGAAAACACAGCCCATAAAGCCTTGCAGAGCAAGGTTTTATGGGCTTTTGGGAGGAATTGGATATGTTTCCGTGGGCGAGGGGAGAAAACAGGCGGTTTTATAGATGTGATAAAATATCAGAAATCGTCTGGTGGCATATTGTTTTTGTTCGTTTATTCGCATATAATTTTAATTGGATTATTTTTCCTTGGAGGCATCGGCGAATGGAATATATTACGGCAAAACAGGCGGCAGAGAAATGGAACATAT
>Ga0067045_1003038_pt1 | contig 39589 bp, 42 predicted proteins | sample TerdegcTABiofilm_FD_59184 | JGI IMG/M metagenome (GOLD analysis project Ga0067045, IMG submission 59184) | Combined Assembly of (Gp0054472, Gp0054536) Wastewater bioreactor microbial communities from Singapore -Terephthalate degrading... | reverse complement strand
TATAAAATGGTTCAGCCAGGTGGTGTCCCATGAGGCCCGGCACAAGAAGCCTATAATAGAGAAAATGGCAAGGGAACAATGGTCTGCTGCCAGGCAGCAGGCAGAGGAGGATAGAAGAAATGGGTAAGGTTCTAACATACTGTTTTTTCGAAACCGCGATAGGCAATATGATGGCAGCATATACTGAAAAGGGGCTGTGCTGGCTGTCCCTACCCGGCGAAACGGTAGACGGATTAGCACGGTGGGCCGACAGGTGTTTTGAAGGGTACACTTTGGAAAAAGCTTACGGTAATATGGTCATAGAGGTGAAAAGGCAGCTGGCAGAGTACCTGGAAGGCCGAAGAAGACATTTTTCGGTTAAGCTTGACCTAAAGGGTACTGCCTTTCAGCGGCGCGTCTGGCAGGCATTACTGCAAATACCCTATGGGAGAACGGCAACCTATAAGGATATAGCAGCCGCAACAGGAGCCCCCCGAGCGGTCCGGGCGGTAGGCCAGGCCAATAACAGGAATCCCGTGCCTATTATAGTACCCTGTCATAGGGTGATCGGAAGTGACGGAAGTCTTGTAGGCTATGGCGGGGGGATTGACATAAAAAGGAGGCTTTTGGAGTTGGAAGGCGTAACGATCGCAAAAGGGAAGGTAGAAGGATGGGAGAACTGATTTTTATAACCGGCGGCGCCCGGAGCGGGAAAAGCACCTATGCCCAGAGACTGGCCATGGAACAGGGTCACAAAATCCTGTATATTGCATCTGCGCTGCCGATAGATGAAGAGATGAAGGAAAGGATAAAGCGCCACCGGGAAAGCCGTCCGTCATTCTGGCAGACCCTTGAAGCCTACAGGTCGATAAAGGCGAAACTTGACAGCGACGGGGAAAGGTATCATGGGATTCTTCTGGACTGCCTTACGGTCATGGTTACCAACCTCCTTATGGATACGGGCGAGGACCCTGAGAAGTGGGACAGAAAACGGATAGACGCGTTTGAGAAAGCGGTAATGAGAGAGGTAACCGAGACGTTGAAGGGGATAAGGACATGGTCGAATCTGGGAATGGTGGTATCGAATGAGGTTGGCATGGGGCTGGTTCCCGATAATCCGTTGGGCAGAATATTCAGGGATATCGCCGGACGGGCTAATCAACTCGTTGCTGCCGATGCTGACAGGGTTTTTATGGTGGTGTCGGGGATTCCTGTCAGACTAAAATAGGGCCTTAACAGGAGGTGTGTGCAGATGCTAGAAAAGAAGCTTGATAAGGGTTTGATACAGATTTATACCGGCGATGGAAAGGGTAAAACCACCGCAGCATTAGGGCAGGCCTTAAGGGCTGTGGGCAATGGTTATACCGTTTATATGGTTCAGTTTCTCAAGGGCGGAGATTCAGGGGAACTGATAAGCGTGAAGAAATTGGAGCCGTGGTTTCAGATTTTTCGATTTGAAAAGAATAGAGGATTTTTCTGGACGCTTAATGATAAGGAGAAAGAAGAGCTGCGAAGAGAGATAAGGGATGCCTTCGATTTTGCAAAAAAAGTATGCAGTGAGGAGCACTGCAATATACTGATACTTGATGAGATTATGGGTGTACTGCATAACGGATTGTTAACCGAGGAAGAAGTATGCCAATTTCTGAAGGAAAAACCTCCTAATATGGAAATTATACTGACCGGACGGAATGTTCCGGACACGATTAGAGAGATTGCTGACCTTGTGACAGAGATGAAGATGGTCAAGCATCCCTTTGAACAGGGTATAGCAGCGAGAGAAGGAATTGAGTGGTGAGATGAAAAGGCTGCTGTTAATGCTCCAGTTTACTACGATTCTACCCATACCAATTCAACTGCAGGTAGAAGACTCAGACTTTCAGAAAGGGATGAAGCTGTTTCCCATTGTTGGGGCAGTGATAGGTCTAATCCTTTGGGCGTCCTATAGGATGCTGTCCGCATTTGACACCCTGGTTGCAGCGGTTGCTGCCGTGTTGCTGGAAACCGTGATCACCGGCGGGCTGCACCAGGATGGCCTTGGGGATACCTTCGACGGCCTTTTCAGTAATAAAAACGGGGACGAGATGATAGCCGTAATGAAGGACAGCCGCTTAGGTACCCATGGCGTCCTTGCCATAACGGGAGTCCTGCTGCTAAAGGTGTCCCTGATAAGGGCGATAAATAATCCGGTGGCTGTTCTGGCCATGCCCGTGCTGTCCAGACTTTCCATGGTTCTAGGGGCGTCATTTTCCAAAAACGCGAGGGAAGACGGTCTGGGGAGCCTCTTTATAAAGGGTGTGGGATGGAAGGATGCGCTTTTTTCCGGGGCCCTGACCGGTATGATACTTTACTATTTAACGGGAGCGTTATGCACGGTAATATCCATCGCTGCGGCTACTGCTGCTGTTCTTGGCTATATCCGGTTGTTTGACAGGAAAATAGGGGGGATGACAGGAGATACGCTGGGGGCTGTTGGGGAAATATGCTCGGTGCTGTTCCTGACAGTTTTTGCGGTTCTCAGTACAGTGATCAGTGGTCAGTGATCAGTGACCAGATGACAGACGTCAGACTTCAGAAATCAGTAACTAGTGGCCAGTGATTAGTGACTAGCACCTAAGATCTAAGATCTAGGATCTAGGATCTGCAAACTGTGATCTGCGATCTGTGAACTACGAACTACGAACTACCAACTACGAACTACCAAGAGAGGTGGAAACTAGTGCTTGAACTCACTATAGTAAGGCACGGGGAAACAAAAGGTAATCAGCAGATGCTTTATCAGGGCTGGACTGATACCCAACTTGACCGGAAAGGTGTTCAACAGGCTGAAAGACTTGCGCTAAGGTTGAGGGGGGAGGAGTTTGACAGGATATACAGCAGTCCTCTTTTAAGGGCACTCAGGACAGCGACAATAATCAACAGGTTTCATGGTCTTGAAATAATCAAAGTGGATAACATAAAAGAAATACATTTTGGCGAGTGGGAAAACATGAGCCGTATACAACTGGAAGAACTTTACCCCGGATATATGAAAGAGTGGCGAAGCGACTGGAGGAACTATGCCGTACCGGGTGGCGAGAGCCTTGAGATCGCTTATGAGAGAATAAACTCCTGGCTCGACAGAGTAATCAGAGAGAATAGGAGCGGACGATTTTTAATTGTAAGTCACGCAGGTGCAATAAGGACTATGGTATCACACCTTGTGGGCAAGGGAATTGAAAGCCATTGGAGCTATCAAATATCAAACTGCAGTGTTACGGTAATAAAAGTATTTGACGGGTTTCCGGTAATGTCATTGTTCAACGATATATCCCATCTCGAAAGGGATTAACGGTACCGATTAAGCCAATTTGCAGACAGCTTATCCACCGTTGGGGATATTATTACGGCTTGTCCTATCACGTAAATGAACGGTAGACCGGAAATTATTTTTAACAAACTGGGCAAAGCAGGAAGGGTATTTGAATTCTTTGGAGAATTATTCCATAATCAAGCTGAGTATGAATAGCGAAGCGGAGCTTGATTAAATTAAAGCTGATACTGCTTATTGAGGTGATAAGTGTGGCTGAGGAAGGTGATTTTATGGCAGCAATTCACCAGGTGCTGACCCGAATAGAAAACAGGATTTCGGGTCATGAGCTTCTTCACAAGATAAATAGCGGACATGAAGAAGAAATAAACCGCCTAATAGAGCAGTATGGGGTAGAGACAGTAGATCTAGGAATCAAGATTATTGATGCCTACAGATGTCTAGATAAGCTAGTCATCCGCTTGCAGCATAAGAGCTAAAATATAGACGGCACAGGCCGTCTATATTTTGTATAATCAAAAAAGCACCTTGGTTTAGGTGCTTTGACAATAGGGACACAATCCGTAGAAATATACCTGAGAGTTCTGGATCCTGTAATCCGTAATCTTTTTTGCCTTATTTATGAGGCTTTTGGTTATCTGCATATCTAGGTCTTCTACTTTGTTACATTTTACACAAATAATATGGGGATGAGGTTGAGTCATTGCGTCGTACCTGGAGATATTTCCTCCAATGTTGATTTCCTGAATAATATGGGCTTCCTTAAGCAGGTCCAATGTTTTGTATACCGTTGCCAAACTCATTGTGGGATAATCGCTGGAAATAATTCTGTATATGTTCTCAGCGGTAGGGTGCATGTTACAACTCTGAAGCACCTCATAGATAGCAAGCCTCTGAGGGGTAACTTTGTAACCCCTTTCCCTTAACAAGACATCCAGTTCCATGACAACACCACCCCAAATTGTATACAGGCTAACTACAATATATACCATTATCGGCCTTTTGTCAATTTAATAACAAAATAGTAAAATGATTCTGAGGATATTTAACGCAAAACCGCGGAAAATGATAACAAGTAGCATCAAAGAAAAAGTATTAGAAGTTCACCAAAAATAACTGAAGGGGAATAGCCGTGTATAGAGTATCAGTGGTGAAATGCGAAAACTACGAAAGACAAAACGCTGCTAAAGCTATGCATGCTTCATTGAACAACCTCGGAGGAATACATAAGTTTGTGAAAAACGGGGATAAGGTTCTCGTAAAGGCCAATCTTGTGATGCGGAAAAAGCCCGGGGATGGTGTGACAACCCATCCTTCCCTTGTCGAAGCTCTATGCAGGGAGGTCCTTGAAGCCGGGGGCGTACCGATCATAGGGGACAGCCCCGGGGGTCCGTACAATCAGACTGCGCTGCGAGCTGTATATAGGGCAACGGGGATGGAAGATGTGGCTAAAACGACGGGGGCAGTGCTCAACTATGACACGGATATCAGGGAAGTATCCCATCCACAGGGTTCCGTTATAAAAAACCTGACCGTGATGAACTGTGTGGAGAAAGCAGATGTAGTCATATCCTTTGCCAAGCTTAAGACACATGGCATGATGTTGTTCACCGGTGCAGTGAAAAACCTGTTTGGGGTTATCCCGGGAATCCTCAAGGCCGAGTATCATTTCAACATGCCTGATACCGGAGATTTTGCAAACATGCTGGTGGATGTATGCACCTATATAAAACCAAAGCTCTCAATAATCGATGGGGTTGTGGGTATGGAAGGGGAAGGACCTTCATCTGGCCGGCTGGTGAATTCGGGCATTATCCTGGCATCCGAAAACCCTTTTGCGCTTGATTTTGCAGCCGTAAGCCTGATAGGCATTGATCCAAACGATGTTCCGACCATAATCAAAGCCAGACATAGGGGATTGTTCACCGGAGATATGAACAACATCCAGCTGCTGGGTGACGGCATGGGCGGTTTGGCGATAAAGAGGTTTAACACACCGGCTATTGTCAATGCATCCTTTATAGAAGGCAAATATCCGCGGTTTATCGTAGATATGATAAATAGGATGGTAAAGCCTGAACCGGTTTTTGATCTGGAATCCTGCGCTGCGTGCGGTGACTGTTACAGGGTCTGCCCGCCCGGGGCAATAACCATGCAGGACAACAAACCCAGGGTAGACCTGGATAAGTGCATAAGGTGCTTTTGCTGTCAGGAGCTGTGCTTTCACGGGTCGGTGAAGATATACCGCCCATGGCTGCTGAGGGCAATACACCGGCGCAAGAAACGAACAAGGAGGTTTCGCAATGAGTTTTAATATCGTGCTGGTTGAGCCGGAAATACCACAAAACACCGGCAACATCGTAAGGACCTGTGCCGCCACCGGTTCCACCCTGCACCTGGTTAAGCCTTTGGGTTTTTCTACAGATGACAAACACCTGAAAAGGGCAGGGCTTGATTACTGGCATCTTGTGGATATAAGGTATTATGACAGTTTTCAATCGTTAAAGGAGATGTATAACGAGGCAACGTACTATTTTGCCACAACAAAGGGCAAGCGGTTGTATACCGAACCAGCCTATAAAGAGGGTGACTTTCTGGTGTTCGGGAAGGAAACCGCCGGACTGCCCAAGGAGATTATCGACGCCAACAGAGATTACTGTATAAGAATACCCATGGTGGAAAATACCGCAGCCCGCTCTCTCAACCTTTCCAACTCTGTGGCCATAATTGTTTATGAAGCCTTGAGGCAGGTTGCGATTAAAGGAAATTTAACAAAATTAACATAGATTTAACATAAGCTGTCCCAAAATAGTTTATTATATTAATTGGTGCAGAAGTAAAACTTTATGTTTTTAGGGGGTAGACTATGACTGCGCAAATGGTTTTTGAGCTGCTTGGAGGACTTGGGCTTTTCATTTACGGTATGAACGTTATGGGGTCAGGCCTACAGAAGGCAGCGGGAGACAGGCTGAAAAAATTGCTTGAAATACTTACCACCAACAGGCTTATGGGTGTTATGGTAGGAGCATTGATTACCGTTATTATTCAAAGCAGCAGTGCTACGACAGTAATGGTTGTGGGTTTTGTAAACGCAGGGCTGATGAGCCTTATGCAGGCAACTGGGGTTATCATGGGGGCTAACATCGGGACAACCGTTACAGCCCAATTGGTTGCCTTCAAGCTTACCGATATTGCGCCGGTTGTAGTTGCTATAGGCGTTGCCTTGCTGCTCTTTGCGCCGAAGAAAAGATACCGCCAAATCGGCGAAATACTTACGGGTTTCGGTATACTCTTTATCGGTATGCACCTCATGTCTTCTTCCATGAAACCGCTCAGGGAACTTCAAGCCTTCAGCGATCTTATGGCAGGCTTCGGCCGGAACAGGTTTCTCGGCATTCTGGCCGGTTTTGTTGTAACAGCGATAATACAGAGCAGCAGCGCTTCAATAGGGTTATTACAGGCCATTGCGGTTAACAACCTGATAACGCTTAACATCGCGCTGCCCATCTTGTTCGGGCAAAACATAGGGACCTGCGTGACGGCGCTTTTATCAAGCATTGGTACAAGTATAACAGCCAGAAGGGCAGCAATGATACACCTCATATTTAACATAGTAGGAACTGCTATTTTCATTGGGATAACGGGACCTGTAGTAAAAATAGTTCAATACTTCGGAGGGGATACGGTAAGGCAGATTGCAAATGCACATACGTTCTTCAACATTGCCAACACAATTTTACTGCTTCCCTTTGCGTCCCTGCTCGTGGTAGCCTCAAGGAAGCTGGTTCCCGGTGAAGAAGAAAAGGACGGGGTATTAAAATATCTTGACCAGAGAATACTGGAAACTCCGAGCATAGCTGTAGTTCAAACGGTGAAGGAAGTGGCAAGGATGGGTCGTACTTCCCAGGAGACACTCAAGCTTGCTGCAGATGGATTTATGAAAGAGGATGAGAGACTTTTAAACCATTCATTTCATCGGGAAAAGATGGTCAACGCTATGGAAAGGGAACTGACCCAGTTTCTGGTTTCCTTGGCCAACAGCGGGCTGTCATCGGTGGAAAACAATCTGGTAACAGGACTTTTTCATACGATCAACGATATAGAAAGGATCGGAGACCATGCTGAGAATATTGCCGAGCTTGGCCAGTACAGGCTTGACAATCGCCTGGTCTTTTCAGATATGGCTATCAAGGAACTCCAAGACATGATCGATTATGTGTACTCCATGGTCGATGACGTAATAACTGCATTGGAAAAGAAGGACTTTGCCCTCGCCAGGGATGTCAGAAAGAGGGAAGACGAGGTCGACAGAATGGAAAGAGAGCTTAGGGAGAGACATATCGGAAGGCTCAACAAATTCCAGTGCATACCGAGTTCGGGGGTAATCTTCCTTGACGTAATCAGCAACCTGGAAAGGATAGCAGACCATTGTTCAAATATAGCCCTGGCTGTTTTGGACAGGTTAAAATAATACCTTTGTATTGAAGTGCATATCCAATTAATATAAAATAAGACTTGGGGGGTAAAAGTTGCTGCAAGGGGGGTCCAGTCAATGCCAAAAATTAAGATAGTTACTGACAGCACCTGCGATTTGCCTCAGGATATTGTCAAGGAACTCGATATTACTGTAGCACCCTTGACGGTAAGGTTCGGACAGGAAATCTACAGGGATGGGGTCGATATTACCTCAGAAGCGTTTTTTTATAAACTGAAAAACTCGAAGACATTTCCAACCACATCCCAGGTGTCTGTAGGGCAGTTTACAGAAATCTTTGAGGAACTTTCCAAGGATTACGATGAAATCGTCGGTATATTTATTTCCAGCAAACTGAGCGGTACCTACCAATCTGCAGTAATAGCAAAAAATGTACTTGGATTACAGCAAATACACATTCTTGACTCCAGGGCGGCAACCCTTGCCCTTGGTTTAATGGTCATGGAAGCTGCAAAAATGGCAAGGGAGGGTAAGGATGCGGATGAGATAAAGAACAGGATTACATATATATCCGACAACCTACACACAGTAATAATACTGGGTACCCTTACTTATCTCCAGAAAGGGGGCAGGATAGGGAGCGGCACAGCCCTTGTAGGCAATCTTCTGAACATCATGCCCATTCTTACCTTTAACAACGGGGAAGTCAAAATGATTGACAAGATAAGGGGCAAAAAGAGAATGATAAAATGGATAATGAATCACATGGAAAGTCTTAACATTGATCTGGCAGGAAAGAGTCTGGGTATCAACTACGTAGGGTGCGATGAACTGGTCGAGGAACTGAAGCAGGCTATCTCAGGCAGATTTAAAGTAAGTGAATTCATCGTGGGGACCGTTGGAAGCGTGATAGGCACATATTCCGGTCCTGACTTAGCTATCGGTGTGTACATTTATTAGGCAAGGGAACCTGATTAAGTAAGGAGGTGTAATATGTCTGTTACAATCATAACCGACAGTACCGCTGATTTACCAAAGGAAATAATAGAAGAGTATGATATTAAAGTTCTTCCGCTTACTGTGAATTTTGGCGATAGAACTTACAGGGATGGCGTTGATTTGACCCCTTTGCAGTTCTATGAGCTTCTGGGAAAGAGCAGTGAGCTTCCCACAACTTCCCAGATAAATCCACCGTCTTTCATAGCTGCCTACGGCGAAGAAATAAAGAAAGGCAACTCAGTAGTCTCCATTCATCTAAGCTCAAAGGGAAGCGGTACATACCAGTCGGCAATTATTGCAAAGAACACTCTGGACAGCGACAAAATAGCTGTTATTGATTCCCTCGGATATTCTATGGGATTCGGCATTCAGGTATTGGAAGCAGCCAGAATGGCCCGGGAGGGTGCAGGTGTACAAGAAATTGAGAACAGGATTCTGGCGGGTAGGAACAGGATGCAGTACATATTTGGCGTTGATACCCTGGAGTACCTGAAAAAGGGTGGAAGGCTGAGTGCAGCGCGGGCTGCAATAGCCACAGTAATGAATATTAAACCCATACTTCAGGTAAAGGAAGGGGAGCTTGAGGTACTGGATAAGGTAAGGGGAAGGAAAAAGGTTATAAGCAGGATAGTTGAGATTGCATCGGAGCGGGGGAGAGACCTTTCAGACCAGACTATGGCTATTGTTCACGCTGAATGCCTGGAAGATGCAAAAAAGCTGAGGGATATGGTGGAGGAAAGGTTCAATCCAAAGGAAATAATTATTTCGGACATTGGATGTGTAATCGGGGCGCATGTTGGACCCGGTACCCTTGCCCTGTTTTTCCGGGAATAGCTGTTGCTTATAAAAATAATTTATAAGTAAAAAGGATTTATAAGGTTTGCATTGAATAATATAATTATAAAATTATTTATGCTGCACCGGATGAAGGATGCGGGAGAGACTCTAAGGAGCACCGAAGGGGTAAGCCATGAGATGCCAACCGTGGTGAAACTCTCAGGTAAAAGGACCGTGTTCGGACGATTCTCTGGAAAGCTGCGAAGCAGCACCGAAGGAGCAATTCTTATTTTTAAGAAGAATCTCTCAGGTCAAGATACAGGGAAGTGTATAGGCGGAAAGTTGCTTATACATGACCCTGTTTTTTATTTGAACTGATGTAATTATATGGAAACAAATCTCGAATACATACCAGCTTCCGGGGGTAAAAATAACTAGGGAATTGTGCAGAAGAAAGGGGCGGTTCAGTTGAATAATACCCTAATAATTTCAAATAATAAACTGGTGAAAGAAAATCTTTCCACCGATTTCGAAGTAATATTCGTTGACGGAACGCTGCTGGAAATAATGGAAAGGGCCAGGGACATGGTACATCGAGGGTATATACTGCTGACCCATCCTCTTTCCGGAAGTATTAAGCCAAACCAGACACCGTATAAGAGTATTGCCCTGGAAAAGAGGACCGGAAAAGTGGATTTTGATTCACTAATTATATTAGAAGACAGCATATCAAGGACAAAATCTCTTCTCAAGAATAAGCCCACTCCGGATTGGCCGGAAAAATATCTGGAAGATTTCAGGCTTATCGACTATGATTTGATAAAAAATGCACTATAAATTGGGGCATTAAAAAGGAGGTATACTTATGGGAGATTTATACGACATTATAATCATCGGCGGGGGACCCGCCGGTTTGTCAGCCGGATTATACGCGGCCAGGAGCAAAGCAAAAACGCTGATATTGGAAAAAGGAAAATGGGGAGGTCAGGCGGCTACAACGGAGGAACTGGAGAATTATCCGGGATCCATGGAGCGGCCGACCGGGCCCGAGATTACCGCAAGGATGAAAAGACAGGCAGAGGAGTTTGGCGCCGAGACGAAGGTTGACGCTGTCGTCAAAATGGAGCTGGATGGTGAAATAAAAAAAGTAATAACGGAGAACGCCGAATACCGGTCAAGAACCGTTATAGTAGCAACCGGGGCTAAGCCAAGGCTGCTGGGCTGTCCAGGAGAGCTGGAATTCAGAGGAAAAGGTGTGTCCTACTGCGCCACCTGCGATGCCGATTTCTTCACCGATCTAAGGGTTGTGGTGGCTGGAGGTGGAGATTCAGCTGTTCAGGAGGCGATATACCTTACAAAATTCGCTGAGACTGTTACTCTGATTCACCGACGGGATGAGCTGAGGGCAGCAAAATCGCTGCAAGATAAGGCCTTTGCCAACGAAAAAATGAGTTTTGTATGGGACAGCGTGATTGAGGAAATCAAGGGCGACGGAATAGTTGAAAAAGTTGTAGTAAAGAATAAAAAAACAGGGGAATTATCGGAGATTGAAACCGACGGGGTGTTTGTCTTCGTAGGCTATGACCCGGTTTCGGAGCTGGTAAAGGGCCTGCTGGAAACCGATGAAAAGGGATACATAATAACGGACGATGAGATGCATACAAGCGTTGAGGGTGTATTTGCCGCCGGAGACGTCAGGAAAAAACTGCTCCGACAGGTTGTTACAGCAGCGGCGGACGGCGCTATTGCTGCAGTAAAGGCAGAACACTATATAGCAGAAAAGTTTGAATAAAGGGGGTGAGAAGGTGATAGAAATAAACGGCGACAATTTCGATGTCGAAGTAGCACAGTCAGACCAGCCGGTTTTGCTTGATTTCTGGGGTCCAAAGTGCGAACCCTGTAAAGCCCTAATGCCCTTTGTGGAGAAGCTGGCGGAAAAATACGGTGATAGGGTGAAATTCTGTAAGCTTAATACAGCTGAAAACAGGAGGCTGGCAATCAAGCAGAAGGTGTTAGGGCTTCCAACAATCGCGATGTACAAGAATGGAGAGAAGGTTGAAGAATTGACCCAGGACAGCGCGTCTGCTGAGAACATTGAAGCAATGGTCAAACGATATGTTTAGCCTGAGGGCTAATCAAAAGGGAACATTCCTTGCAAAAGGTGTGTCGCCTTACATATACGAGGGAGGTGAAAGTCTTGCGTCTACAACTAGGCTATATTGACATAAAGGACGTACAGTTTGGCAGTGAGACCAAGGTTGAAAAGGGTGTACTATATGTTAACAAAGAGGAAATGCTGGAGAAGTTAAGCGGAGACAACAGGCTGTCCAGCATTGATATCGACCTGGCAAGGCCGGGTGAGGAGGTTAGGATTACTCCTGTAAAAGACGTAATACAACCGAGGGTTAAAGTTGATGGCCCCGGCGGGGTATTCCCCGGAGTAATAAGCAAGGTAGGCACGGTCGGAAGCGGTAGGACCCACGCCCTCAGGGGCGCAAATGTGGTTACTGCCGGTAAAATCGTAGGCTTCCAGGAAGGTCTGATCGATATGACGGGGCCGGGAGCGGATTATTCTCCGTTCTCCAAGTCTGTCAATATCGTAGTGGTATGTGAGCCCGTCGAGGGCTTGAAGCAGCACCAGCATGAGGAAGCCGTGAGGCTTGCAGGCCTGAAGGCTGCGGTTTACCTTGGCGAAGCTGCCAGAAATGTTGAACCCGATGAAGTAGAAGTATATGAAACCAAGCCCCTGCTGGAACAGGTCGATGAATACAAGGATCTGCCCAGGGTTGCGTATGTGTATATGCTGCAGTCCCAGGGACTCCTTCACGACACATATGTTTACGGGGTTGATGCAAAGCAGATTATACCGACGCTGATCTACCCGACCGAGGTTATGGACGGTGCGATAGTCAGCGGCAACTGTGTTTCAGCCTGCGACAAGAATACGACCTACCATCATATGAACAATCCCATAATAGAAGACCTTTACAGCAGGCATGGGAAGGACATCAACTTTGTTGGGGTGGTCATAACCAACGAGAATGTCTTCCTGGCAGACAAGGAGAGGTCTTCCAACATGACGGCCAAGCTCATCAGGTTCCTGGGCGTTGATGGAGTAATTATCTCCGAAGAAGGGTTTGGAAACCCGGATACCGATTTGATTATGAACTGCAAGAAAATTGAAGCGGAAGGCATCAAGACGGTAATCGTGACCGATGAGTATGCAGGGCGGGATGGCGCGTCCCAATCGCTTGCCGATGCGGATGCTAAGGCTGATGCAGTGGTTACGGCGGGCAATGCGAACGAGATAATCGTGTTGCCTCCGATGAAGAAGGTAATAGGCCATATAGAGTATGCAGATGTTATCGCAGGAGGTTTCAGCGGAAGCCTTCGAAAGGATGGCAGTATAGAAGCGGAACTGCAGATTATAACCGGTTCTACCAATGAACTGGGTTATAGCAAACTTTCAGCAAAAACTTATTAAAATTGCGATATGAAAGGATGGTCATAATGCTGGAGGGCAAAAAAGTGGTCATTATCGGTGACCGTGACGGCGTTCCCGGGCAGGCTATAGAAGAGTGCCTGAAGACAACCGGGGCAGAAGTTGTGTTCTCTACAACAGAGTGCTTTGTCTGAACCGCAGCAGGAGCAATGGACCTGGAGAATCAGCAGAGGGTGAAGGATGCGGCGGAGAAATACGGTAACGAGAACGTAGTAGTAATACTCGGCGCAGCAGAAGCGGAAGCGGCAGGGCTTGCTGCAGAAACCGTAACCGCAGGAGATCCAACCTATGCAGGTCCATTGGCAGGAGTCCAGTTAGGGCTCGAGGTTTATCATATATTGGAACCCCAAATAAAGGACGAAGTAGATCCTGAAGTATTTGATGAGCAGGTCGGGATGATGGAGATGGTGCTGGATGTGGATGCCATTTCCGAGGAGATGAATACGATTCGTGAACAGTATACCAAGTATTAATTTAAATTCCCTAAAGAGAGGGGGAGTGCAGGAATGAGTAAATTAAGAGTAGTTCACTATATAAACCAGTTCTTTGCAGGGCTTGGAGGAGAAGAAAAGGCGGATGTCAAACCGGAAATCAGGGAAGGTAAAATCGGACCGGGAATGGCCCTGGAAGCTGCCCTGGGCGGAGAAGCTGAGATAGTAGCTACTGTAGTTTGTGGAGATTCGTATTTTAACGAAAATATGGATGAAGCGAGCAAAACAATACTGGACATGATAAAACAGCAAAGACCGGATTTGTTTATAGCGGGTCCGGCCTTTAACGCCGGCAGGTACGGTGTTGCCTGCGGAGCTATATGTAAAGCTGTTTCCCGGGAGTTGGGCATCCCTGCGGTGACCGCCATGTATGTGGAAAACCCGGGGGTTGACTTGTACCGCAAAGAGGTTGCCATAGTAAAGACCGGTAATTCGGCGGCCGATATGAGAAATGCGGTTCCCACCATTGCCAAAGTGGCTTTGAAGCTTGCCAGGGGCGAGGAAATCAAGGACCCGGCAGCGGAAGGGCTGCTGGAAAAGGGAGTGCGGAAAAACCTGTTTGTGGATGCCAGGGGCTCGGAAAGAGCGGTTGACATGCTGCTGGCTAAGCTGAAGGGCCAGGAATTTACTACCGAGTATCCGATGCCGGACTTTGACAGGGTTGCTCCCAACGCAGCCGTGAAAGGCATCGGAAACGCAAAAATCGCCCTTGTTACCTCCGGAGGAATCGTTCCCAAGGGCAACCCGGACAGTATTGAAGCTTCCAGCGCATCAAAATACGGAAAGTATGATATAAACGGTGTTATTGACCTTACTTCGGAGACCTTCCAGACCGCCCACGGCGGATACGATCCTGTATACGCCAACGAGGACCCGGACAGGGTACTTCCTGTTGATGTATTGAGGGAACTGGAGAATGAGGGCGTAATTGGACAACTTCACAGATACTACTATTCAACGGTAGGCAACGGGACCTCTGTGGGGAATGCCAAAAAATTCGCATCGGAATTTGCCAAAGAACTTAAGGCCGATGGAGTGGATGCGGTTATACTAACATCCACCTGAGGAACCTGTACTCGTTGCGGTGCAACGATGGTAAAAGAGATTGAAAGGATAGGTATACCCGTAGTTCATGTGTGCACTGTAGTACCGATATCCCTGACCGTGGGAGCCAACAGGATAGTTCCGGCTGTAGCAATTCCTCATCCACTGGGTAATCCCAAGCTTTCGAAGGATGAGGAAAAAGCCCTTAGAAGGAAACTGGTTGAAAAGGCACTGAGGGCTTTGCAGACCGAGGTAGACGGTCAGACCGTATTTGAGGACTAAAAAAACAAAAGAAAAAGGGTGATGTGGCTACATCACCCTTTTGTTGAAATGTGGAGGTGAATCTATGTTTGCAGTTGTCAAAGGAACAAGCTATGTTTTGGTCCATGCGCCGGATATGGTGATTCACAACGGTACCACCCAGACTATGGAAAGGCAGATAAATCCGGATTCGGAGTACCTGAAAAAACTACCCGGACATCTGAGAAAATTTGAAGATGTGGTTGCTTATGCTCCAAACCAGGTCTATATAGGCAGCATTATGCCCGATGAACTAAAAGGCATCGACCAGCCATGGTATCAAAACGGGATAGAGGGGGCGGAACGTTTTGGGAAATTCGGAGAGATTATGCCCCAGGATGAGTTTTATGCGCTTATGCAGGTTTCGGACTCCTTTGACCTTGTCAGACTGGAAAAAGGTTTTGCAGCGGGCGTCAAGGCGAAGCTGGCTAAACATCCGGTGCTTGGGGATGAGATCTGCAAAAGAATCAAGGAGGGTGTGGAGCTTTCGGAAATTGAGGATTTGATCAAAAACCACCATGCTGAAGGCATGTACGATGAAGGGAAACTTGTCGGATGTGTCAAGAGAGCGCATGATAAGGATATCAACCTAAACGCCCATGTAATGTTCGAAAATCTGGTGGTAAAGGCGTCAGGCGTTTTGTCCCTGATGCATCTGATCAATAAGAACGGCATCAGCGCCTCGGATATCGACTATATAATTGAATGCTCGGAAGAGGCCTGCGGGGATATGAACCAAAGAGGGGGAGGCAACTTCGCTAAGGCTATAGCTGAGATCGCAGGTTGTGCTAATGCGACAGGCTCGGATACAAGGGGTTTCTGCGCTGCGCCGACTCATGCCCTTATCCAGGCTGCTGCCCTGGTGAAGGCGGGGGTATACAGGAATGTAGTATTGCTGGCAGGAGGAGCCACCGCAAAGCTTGGTATGAATGGCAAGGATCATGTAAATAAAGGCCTGCCTATACTGGAAGACGTTCTGGGGGGATTCGCCATATTGGTAAGCGAGAACGACGGCATCAACCCGGTGATCAGGACAGACCTTGTGGGCAGGCACACTGTCGGTACGGGCTCTTCACCCCAGGCAGTAATTTCATCTTTGGTTATATCGCCCTTGGATAAGGCAGGATTGAAAATAACCGATATCGACAAGTATTCGGTTGAAATGCAGACACCGGAGATTACAGTACCGGCAGGCGCCGGTGACGTACCTGCTGCTAACTACAAGATGATTGCGGCCCTCGGCGTTAAAAGAAATGAGCTGCAGAGGGATGAAATCAATACTTTCGTTGAAAAGCACGGGATGCCGGGTTTCGCTCCGACCCAGGGGCATATTCCTTCGGGGGTGCCCTTTGTAGGGCACTGCAGGGAAATGCTGCATAAGGACATGATCAATAGGGCGATGATAGTCGGAAAGGGCAGCCTGTTCCTTGGGAGGATGACAAATCTTTTTGACGGGGTTTCGGTTATAATTGAGAAGAATGCCGGCAAGGCCAAAGAGGAAAAAGGAATAACCGAGGAAGAGATAAGGGCAATGATCGGGCAGAGCCTTAGAGAGTTCGCAGCCCAGCTGCTGGGAGAATAGAGGTGAGAACGTATTGGAAGCGAGTGTAAGAAAACTGATAGGCAATGTTTTCAACCAAATCGCTGATGGGTTGGAAACCGGGACCTTTGCCAGGAAGACAAGGGTTGGCATTACCACTCTGGGAAATGAGCATGGGGTAATGGAGTTGGTTAAGGGGGCTGAAATGGCGGCAGAGAGCGACCTTACCCTTGAAGTGGTGCTTATAGGGCCCGGCGAAGGTAGTACCCTTGAGACGGTCGAGGTCAAGGACGAGCATGAAATGCACGATAGGATGGAGCAACTCCTGGACAGCGGTGCGATAGACTGCTGTGTAACCCAGCACTATAACTTCCCCATTGGCGTTTCTACCGTAGGAAAAGTAGTTACACCCGGTGCCGGGAGGGAAATGTATCTTGCTACAACGACGGGAACCTCTGCGGTAAACAGGGTGGAGGCCATGGTACGAAACGCAGTATACGGAATAGCTGTCGCGAAGGCTATGGGTAACATGAATCCCACAGTTGGGATATTGAACCTGGACGGAGCCAGACAGGTAGAGAGGATTCTTCTGGAACTTAAGGGAAACGGCTATGGGATAAATTTTTCAGAATCGCTGAGAAAAGACGGCGGCTACGTAATGAGGGGCAACGACCTTCTGGCGGGGACTCCGGACATAATGGTAACCGATACCCTAACCGGGAATCTGCTTATGAAAATTTTTTCATCATATACCACCGGGGGAGATTATGAGGCGGTGGGATACGGTTACGGACCCGGTGTTGGAGATAACTACTCAAGAATAATACTTATACTCTCGCGGGCATCCGGGGCACCGGTTGCGGCAAACGCCATAAAATACGCCGCCAGGCTTGCCAGGGGAGAACTGGCGAGGATTGTCTCAACGGAGATGGCAGAAGCCAGAAAAGCCGGGTTAGACGATGTATTATTGAAACAAAAGAAAGACCAGATAACCGAAAAACAGGAAGGCAAGATAGAACCACCTCCAAAGAAAGTAGTAACGGCATCCATTTCAGGGATAGATATTATGGACCTTGACAACGCCGTTGAAGTGCTGTGGAAGAACAGGGTCTATGCCGAAACCGGAATGGGTTGTACGGGTCCGGTTGTGCTTGTAGCGGAAGAAGACCTGGAAAATGCGGGTAAACTGCTTGCCGGAAGCGGATACGTAACAAAAGAGGTCGAATGTTAAAAAGGGGCTGTCTCAAAAGAGGCAGCCCCTTTTTAACAAAATGACTACGAACTACGAACTACGAACCAGTACCTAGCACCTAGCACCTGATATCTGCGATCTACATTCTATGAGCGGCATTACTTTTTGTGATTAACCAAGTTGTGTTATAATAATATATAGTAAGAAGATAAGAAGAGCATAAGGATTCGATGAAGCATTAACTTACCTGGGGGAGAGGTTCTTATGAAAATGGGTTTTAACTTGACCTTGGAGCAAACCCAAAAGCTGATAATGACACAGGAACTGCAGCAGGCGATAAAGATCCTGCAGCTGTCCTCATTGGAGTTGAGAGAGTATATTCAGCAGCAGCTGGAAACGAATCCTCTGATCGAGACAAAGGAGGAAGATCCGGAGTCTTCAGCTTCCGTATCTGACGAAAGCATCATTTCCCGGTTGATCAAGAATATGGAGTACAACAAATGGGAATACGAGTACCAGGAGGATAACGATAACGATTATTCCTATGAGAACTATGTCGCAAACGAAACAACTCTAAGGGACCACCTGTTGTTTCAGCTTCATGTCACCATCCTGTCCGATATGCATAGAAGAATAGGCGAGTATATTATAGAGAGCCTGGATGATAATGGCTATCTCACCGCAACCATTGAAGAGATTTCCAGTGAGGTAAAGGCTGATGCAGAGGAGGTCCAAAAAGTGCTGGCAATTATACAGACCTTTGACCCTGCCGGTGTTGCCTGCCGAAGCATTAAAGAGTGCCTGGCTGTTCAATTGCAGATAAAGGGTATCGACGACCCGGTGGTTAAAGAAGTGGTGGAAAATCACCTTGAAAATCTTGCAGACAAGAGATTCAACCAGATAGCAAAGGATTTAAATATATCCACGGCGGATGTGCAAAGAATCTATGATTTGATAAAAACCCTTGAACCAAAACCAGGAAGAGCATTTAACAGCTCAACGAATATAAAATACATCAATCCGGACGTGATTGTAAAGCAGGTGGATGATGAATTTTTGGTCATGGTCAATGACAGTACCGCACCCCGCCTGATAATCAATTCGTATTACAGGAATATTCTGAACAACTGTGAGGACCAGCCGAATACTTCGAAGTATATAACCAGCAAACTTGAAGCAGCTCTTTGGCTTATTAGAAGTATTGAACAGAGAAGGATGACCCTGTATAAGGTCGTAAACGCGATTGTCGAGTACCAAAAGGATTTCTTCCTCAACGGCATCAGGCACCTTAAGCCCCTGACCCTTAAGGATATAGCCAATAAGGTAGGGGTACACGAATCTACGGTTAGCAGAGCGACCAACGGAAAGTATGTTGAGACTCCAAGGGGGATTTTTGAACTAAAGTTCTTTTTCACGAGCGGCGTCAATAGTGTATTCGGAGAGGAGATTTCCTCGGAGAGTATCAAGGAAGTAATAAAAGAAATGATCGATGGTGAGGACCCATATAAACCTGTGAGCGACCAGAAGATAACAGATATACTGAACTCCAGGGGAATTAACATATCAAGGAGAACCGTTGCAAAATACAGGGATGAACTCGGTATTCAGTCGTCAAGCAGGAGGAAGAGATACTGATAAATTAATGCTTATTTTTATAGAAACCCGGCATCATAATATGATATAATCTAACATTGGGGAAGTTATATTTTTGCCTTACCGGGACATAATAAGAACACCTTGGTCAAAAATTATCCCGCGGGGATAGGAGGTGTGAGCTATGGATAATCTAATTGGCTTTCTTAGAAAGATAACGCCTGAGATGGTCGAACTCCTGGAAATGAGGTATTCGGTGCTAAGAAACATCTATTATCACCAACCGGTTGGCAGGAGGCTGCTGGCAGCATACATGGGTATTGGGGAAAGGGTGGTGAGGAAGGAATTAGATTTTTTAAAGGAACAGGGCTTGATAAGCATCTCCCCTGCAGGTATGGAGCTTAAAGAAGAAGGCATTGAGCTTGTAGAGCAACTCCGGCAATTTACCCATAAATTGAGGGGCCTTCATGACCTGGAGATAAAAATCAGAAATATTCTAAACATTGAAGAAGTACACATAGTCAACGGTGACTCTGATACTGACATGTCCTCGAAAAAGGACATGGGCAGGATTGCTGCTGCGCTGATCAGGCAAAGACAGAATGATATTTCAGTAATAGCCGTGTCGGGTGGCTCTACCATAGCGCAGGTTGCCGAACAAATGCCGGTGCTTAATACGAGGAATAGTATTTTGACCGTACCGGCTAGAGGCGGATTGGGTGAAATAGCGGAATTTCAGGCAAACGCCATAGCGGCTAAACTGGCCGGAAAGATGAATTCAAAATATAAACTCCTATACGTGCCGGATAATTTAAGTAAAGAGGTGCTTGAAAAAATAGTTGAGGAGCCAACCGTAAAAGAGGTGATAGACAGTATCAAAAAAGCAGATATTCTATTGTACGGTATTGGTAGGGCTGAGGATATGGCTAACAGGAGAAGGCTTTCCGGTGAGCTGATAGAGGAACTCAAGAAAAAGGGAGCGGTTTCAGAGGCCCTTGGTTTCTATTTTGATAGCGAGGGTAAGTTGGTTCATACCAGTACAAGCATAGGATTAAGTCTAGATGATTTTAGCAGCATACCCGTTGCGATAGCGGTAGCGGGAGGTACAAAAAAGGCAAGGGCTATAGTAGCAGCCAACCTTTTTAGAAAAAAAACCATCCTAGTAACAGATGAAGGAGCAGCGGTAGAGATATTGCGTCTGAATAGCTGACTCGGGCTAGGGGGCGATTAATTATGGAGGGTATAGAAAATGACTGTGAAGGTTGCGATTAACGGTTTTGGCAGGATTGGTAGAAATGTGCTCAGGGCAGCGCTCGAAAATAATACAGAAAGCTTTGAGATTGTTGCAATAAATGCGAGGTCTTCGGACATAGGTACAAAAGCACACCTTTTCAAGTACGATTCCTGTTATGGGGTTTTTCCGGAACAGGTTAAGACCGAGGATGATGAGCTAGTGATTGGCGGTCGCAGGATAAAGGATCTTACAATCGGTGAAGCATCAAAGTTACCCTGGAAAGAACTTGGAGTTGATATTGTCATTGAGTCGTCCGGAGTATTTAACGATAGAAAAAATGCGGAAGAGCATATTAAGGCGGGTGCAAAGAAAGTAGTCATTACCGCCCCGGCAAAGGAAGAGGATATAACCATCGTTATGGGGGTAAACGATAATGAATACGAACCGACCAAACATCATATTATCTCAAATGCATCCTGTACAACAAACTGCCTTGCTCCTGTTGCAAAGGTGCTTGACCAGAGATTTGGCATAGATAAGGCTGTAATGACAACTGTTCACGCATATACAAACGACCAGAACGTCATCGATGCCAGCCACAGGGACCTGAGAAGGGCAAGGGCAGCAGCGCTTTCAATAATACCTACGACTACAGGCGCCGCGAAAGCAGTTTCCCTGGTGCTGCCGCAGCTGAAGGGAAAAATCGATGGTATGGCTGTGAGGGTACCCACGCCGACAGTATCGCTCGTAGATCTTGTTGCTGTTCTTAAAAGAAAAGCTGAGAATGAAGAAGAGATAAACCAGGAGTTTAGAAGGGCATCGGATAATGAACTAAGGGGTATATTGTATTGCAGCGATGAGCCCCTTGTATCGATAGATTTTAAGAAGAGTCCATATTCATCCATAGTTGACGGGCTTTCGACAAAAGTTGTTGATGAAAATATGGTTAAGGTATTGGCTTGGTATGACAATGAGTGGGGATATTCCTGCAGAGTGATTGATCTTGTAAGCTACATATGCAGGGTAGGGTTTTGATGACCGGCGTCTTGCCGGTCGTTTTGCATTAAAGGTAATATTTTCATTGAAAACCGTCGTGGCGTATTATAATATTATAACTGAAGGGCTACGTAAGGTCCATTTTTTTCTACTGACCAGGGACATACTGCGATTAATAGGGACGGAATATGTCCCTGTTAAGGAAGGGAATATAATCACCCCTATCCGTAGAAAATATTATTTGATATTAGACAAATATCATTAAGGAGGAGTATGATTGAAAAAGAGAATAGCAATCAATGGTTTTGGAAGAATAGGAAGGAATACACTGAAGGTAATGTTAAAGGTTTACGGCGATGATTTAGAAATAGCTGCAATTAATGACCTTACCGACCCGGTGACTCTGGCACACCTGTTTAAATATGATTCCATTTACGGCAGGTATGAAGGAGAAGTCAAAGCGGGGGAATCTGAAATAATAATAGATGGAAAAAGAATTAAGATACTAAGTGAAAAGGACCCGGAAGCATTACCCTGGGCAGATATGGAAGTTGATATTGTAGTTGAATCGACAGGAATTTTCCGGGATAAGGAAAAAGCATCGAAGCACTTGAAGGCTGGCGCAAAGAAAGTTATCATAACTGCTCCCGCAAAGGGAGAAGATATCACAATTGTTATGGGCGTCAATGAAAAGGAATATGTACCTGAAAAGCATAATATAATATCAAATGCATCCTGTACAACTAATTGTCTTGCTCCCGTAGCCCTAATACTGGACCGGCATTTTAAAATAAAAAAAGGTATGATGACGACGGTTCATTCATATACAAATGACCAGCAAATTCTGGACCTTCCCCATAAGGACTTGAGAAGGGGAAGGGCAGCCGCCCTATCGATGATTCCGACTACTACCGGGGCAGCACAGGCTGTTGCGCTGGTTCTGCCTCAATTAAAGGGAAAGCTGAATGGATTGGCGGTACGGGTTCCGACGCCCACCGTATCCCTCGTCGATTTCGTGGCAGAGTTAGAAAAGGAGACTTCAGTGGAAGAGGTAAACAATGTGCTGAGGGAGGCGGCTCACGGGAGCCTGAAGGAAATACTGGATTATACCGAAGAGGAACTTGTGTCGGCAGACTTCAAAGGGGATGCGCATTCTTCTATAGTTGATGGTGCCTCTACGATGGTGATAGATGGAAAGATGGTAAAGGTGCTATCATGGTATGATAATGAATGGGGGTATTCCCACAGGGTAGCAGACCTGGTAAAATATATATCGGATAAGGAATAGATTTTGCATACTGATGGAAGTGAAGGGAGGTACAGGCTTGAACAAAAAGACCTTAAGGGATATAGAAGTCAGGAACAAACGAGTTATTGTACGGTGTGATTTCAACGTGCCAATGGATGGCGAAGGAAATATTACTGACGATAAGCGTATCGTGGCTTCTATTCCAACCATAAGGTATTTAGTGGACCACGGAGCAAGGGTAATACTTATGTCTCACCTGGGAAGGCCCAAGGGCAAAGTAGACCCAAAATACAGCATGGTACCGGTGGGAAGGCGGCTTGGCGAACTGCTTGGCAGGGAAGTGATAGTGGCGAAGGATGTCATAGGCGAGGATGCCAGGTTGAAGTCAGGGCGGATGAAGCCGGGAGAATTGATGCTTCTGGAAAACGTAAGGTTCCATAAGGAAGAAACCGATAACGACCCATCCTTTGCAAAGGAACTGGCGAGCATGGCCGAAGTTTTTGTTAATGACGCCTTTGGAACCGCCCATAGGGCTCATGCATCCACCGAAGGCATAGCAAAGTTCCTGCCTGCGGTTGCAGGCTTCCTGATTGAGAAGGAACTGGAGATGCTGGGAGGTGCTCTTGAAAAGCCGGACAGGCCATTTACGGCGGTGCTCGGCGGTTCTAAGGTATCCGATAAAATTGGTGTAATATCAAGTTTGCTGGATAAGGTCGACAATTTACTGATCGGGGGAGGCATGATGTTTACCTTCCTTAAGGCTAGAGGTCTTGAGACAGGGAAGTCCATTGTTGAAGACGATAAGGTTCCGTTAGCCGGTGAACTGATGGAGAAGGCGGCCCAAAGGGGTGTAAAACTCGTGCTGCCTGTGGATACCGTGGTGGCAGAAGCCTTTCAAAACGATGCGAGGCATTATTCGGTGCCCGTTGAAAGAATACCCCGGGATTATATGGGTCTGGACATCGGAGAGAAAACCCGTGATATTTTTAGAAGCATCATATCTGAATCCAAAACGGTTGTGTGGAACGGTCCGATGGGCGTGTTTGAGATGCCGAACTTCGCTTCGGGCACGCTGGAAGTTGCAAAGGCGATGGCGGAGTGCAAAGGCAAATCCATAGTCGGCGGCGGAGATTCCGCAGCGGCAGTTGAGCAGTTGGGGTTTGCCGACAGGATGACTCATGTTTCCACCGGGGGAGGAGCATCGCTGGAGTTTCTGGAAGGTAAGGAACTTCCCGGCATAACAGTATTGATGGATAAGTGATGCGTAGATCCTAGATCACAGATCGCAGATGGCAGATCGCAGGTACCAGGTACTAGTTCACAGATCACAGGCGCCAGGGTTAGGCCTTTAGGTTTTTACCCTCTAGCTTTACCCGATGTCTGACCACTGATCACTAGACACTGGTCACTGATAACTGGTAACTAAGCGAGATTGGAGTGGTACGATGAGGATTCCGTTGATAGCAGGAAACTGGAAGATGCACAAGACCTGCAGCGAGGCACGGCTGCTTATTGAAGATATAAAGAAATTGGGTGAAGTACAGAATGTTGAGCTGGCCGTTTGCCCGCCGTATACCGCCCTCAGGGAAGCATCGCTGGCGCTGGGGAACAGTGGAATAAAACTCGGAGCCCAGAATATGCATCATGAAGATTCCGGCGCCTTTACAGGGGAGATTTCTCCGTCTATGCTGAAGGAATTGAACGTATACTATGTCATACTAGGCCATAGTGAGAGAAGGCATATATTCGGAGAAGGCGATGAGTTTATCAATAAAAAGGTGCATAAAGCCTTGGAAACAGGCTTATGTCCCATACTATGCGTGGGGGAGACCCTTGATGAAAGGGAAGAGGGAATGACCGAAGAAGTGGTGAGCAGACAAACTGCAAGGGGTCTTGAGGGAGTTGCGGATGAGGTTGTAGGGGGCATAGTGATCGCTTACGAGCCGGTATGGGCTATAGGCACCGGCAAATCTGCAACGGCAGAGGAGGCCAACAGGGTAATCGGATACATAAGGAAAGTTGTCGAACAGCTCGCAAAGGGCCAGGGAAGCAGAATAAGGATACTTTATGGCGGCAGTGTCAAGCCGGACAACGCAGCCGAACTGCTGCAGCAGCCGGAAATAGACGGGGCATTGATCGGGGGCGCCAGCCTCAAAGCCGGTGACTTTATCGCCATAGCAAGAAAAGCTATTTGAAAGGAGTTTTACGTATGACAGTAATATCTGATGTTTATGCCCGGGAGATACTTGATTCCAGAGGGAACCCCACCGTTGAAGTGGAGGTGGCGCTTGAAAGCGGCGCCTTCGGAAGGGCGGCGGTGCCGTCGGGAGCATCTACCGGAGCCTTTGAAGCAGTAGAACTCAGGGACGGCGAAGACAACAGGTATATGGGCAAAGGCGTTTTGAAAGCTGTGAATAATGTAAATGAATTGATTGCGCCGGAAATCATAGGCTATAACGCCCTTGACCAGGTCGCCATAGATAGGGTTATGCTGGACCTGGATGGAACACATAATAAGGGAAGACTGGGAGCCAACGCCATATTGGGAGTTTCAATTGCGGTAGCGAAGGCTGCCGCTGATGCGGTAGGATTGCCTCTTTACCAGTATATAGGCGGAATCAACGCAAAACAGCTCCCCGTACCGATGATGAACATACTGAATGGCGGCAAGCATGCCGACAACAACGTTGATATTCAGGAATTCATGGTCATGCCCGTGGGAGCAAGCTCCTTCAGAGAGGCTCTAAGGATGGGAAGTGAAGTATTTCACTCCCTAAAAAAGGTTCTAAAATCCAAGGGTCTTAACACCTCCGTTGGTGACGAGGGTGGGTTTGCGCCCAACCTTACTTCAAATGCCGAAGCGATCGAGGCAATAATTCAGGCCATAGAAAAGGCGGGGTATATACCAGGCGATGATATCGGTATCGCCCTTGATCCGGCAGCCACTGAATTTTATGCGGATGGGAAGTATAACCTCAGGGGAGAAGGCATGGTAAAGACTTCCGAAGAAATGGTTGAGTACTACAGCCGGCTTGTAGACAGGTACCCCATACTATCCATAGAGGACGGGCTGGCAGAGGAAGACTGGGAAGGCTGGGCCCTTCTTACAGCTAAGCTGGGTAACAGGATACAGATTGTAGGCGATGATATATTCGTAACAAATATGGAGCGCCTTCAAAGGGGGATTAGGGATAAGACTGCCAATTCCATATTGATAAAGCTGAACCAGATAGGAACGATAACAGAAACCCTGGACTGCATAGAGATGGCTAAAAGGGCCGGATACACAACCGTAATATCCCACAGGTCCGGCGAGACCGAGGATGCCACAATTGCCGACCTTGCGGTAGCGGTTAACGCCGGGCAGATCAAAACCGGAGCCCCCTCCAGAACCGACAGGGTTGCTAAGTACAACCAGCTGCTCAGGATAGAGGATGAACTGGGGAATATGGCGCAGTATCCCGGTTTGAGCGCTTTACATTTGACTTTTTGAATAAAATTCTAGAATTTGCTAATAATAAAGAGGGCGGTTGCTTCCGCCTTCTTTATTATTAGCGTGCCGTATTCAGGCTGCTGCGGACTTGCCATTGGTACAGGGCATCATTTATTATTGTATTTTACTATGCGCTGTGTTAAAATAACTGTGTTAATCACAAAGGTAGGAGGTGCAGGGAATCATGAGAATTTTTGTAATAGTTATACACGTAATCGTAAGCCTTATTCTTATCGGCAGTATTCTTTTACAATCCGGTAAAAGCGCCGGTCTGTCAGGAAGCATTGCCGGCGGTGCGGAAACCCTTTGGGGAAAATCCAAGGGAAGAGGATATGAAGCTCTGCTATCAAAGGTAACGACGGCAGGGGCCATCCTGTTTGTCATTACGTCGATAACTTTGGTAGTAATACAATAATTTTATTTTATATATAAATGATTATTTGAGGAGGTACGACAGATGATGGAGTATTTTTACCTGGTTCCTGTAGTAGGCATTATAGCCATTTTTTTTGCATTTATCCTGGCAGCCAGGATAAACAAAGCCGATGCCGGCACCGAGAGGATGCGGGAGATAGCGTCCTACATACAGGAGGGGGCGATGGCCTTTCTTACCCGGCAATATAGGAGCCTGGGGATCTTTGTGGTTGTCCTGTTTTTTGTGCTGTTATTCCTGATTGACCTGCAGACAGCCATATGCTTTCTTTTAGGAGCGCTGTTCTCGGCAGGGGCCGGTTATTATGGCATGAAAGTGGCGACAAAGGCCAATGTAAGAGCTGCGAACGGCGCAAGGGAAAGCATGAACAAGGCGCTGGGCATAGCTTTCTCCGGCGGGGCGGTCATGGGGATGAGCGTTGTTGGTCTTGGTTTGCTGGGATTGGGCGTGCTTTACCTCATATTCGGTGATCCCAGGATAATAACCGGCTTTGGCCTGGGAGCAAGTTCCATAGCCCTGTTCGGCCGTGTGGGCGGGGGTATATACACCAAGGCTGCCGATGTTGGCGCAGACCTTGTGGGTAAAGTAGAGGCGGGCATTCCTGAGGATGACCCGAGAAATCCTGCGGTTATCGCCGATAATGTTGGAGATAACGTAGGCGACGTAGCCGGAATGGGCGCTGACCTTTTCGAATCTTATGTAGGTTCGCTGATTTCCGCAATGACCCTCGGAGCCATTATATACGCAGGCCAGATAAACGGTGTTCTGTTCCCCATGCTGCTTGCGGCAAGCGGTATAATAGCATCAATAATAGGAGCGCAGTTCGTAAAAGGCGATGAGAAAAGCAATCCCCACAAGGCTTTAAAGATGGGTACATACGTCAGCGAGATACTTGTAATCGCTGCTGGTTTCATCTTGAGCAAATGGCTGTTTGAAGACCTGAGGCCTTTCTATGCGGTTGTCGCAGGGTTGGTTGTCGGTGTAGCTATAGGACAGCTTACCGAGTACTATACCTCGGCGGATTATAAACCCGTCAAAAAGATTGCGGACCAGTCCAGAACCGGCGCGGCCACAAATATTATTAGCGGTTTGGCGGTAGGTATGGCATCTACGGCATGGCCTATAATATGTATTGCCGCTGGTATACTGGTAGCCTATAAAGTGGCAGGCTTGTACGGAATAGCCCTGGCAGCGGTTGGAATGCTTTCGACCGCCGGTATGACGGTAGCGGTGGATGCGTACGGACCAATTGCCGATAACGCCGGGGGAATAGCGGAAATGTCCGAGCTTCCCCACTCAGTAAGGGAAATTACCGATAAACTGGATGCAGTGGGCAATACCACAGCGGCCATAGGCAAGGGCTTTGCAATAGGCTCGGCAGCACTTACAGCCCTTGCATTATTCGCTTCTTACTCACAGGCGGTTAACCTTGAAACCATAAACATAATAAAGCCTGAGGTAATAGCAGGGATGTTCCTTGGCGGAATGCTCCCATACCTCTTCTCGGCGGTTACCATGGAGGCCGTTGGTAAGGCGGCAAACCAGATGATTGAAGAGGTAAGAAGACAGTTTAAGGAGATACCCGGCATCATGGAGGGTAAAGGCAAGCCTGAATACGCAAAATGCGTGGAAATAAGCACCGGAGCTGCCCTCAAGGAAATGATATTCCCCGGCCTTCTTGCGGTGATCGCACCTCTGCTGACAGGGTTTGTCCTTGGCGCCGATGCCCTTGGAGGACTGCTGGCAGGTGCCCTGGTGACAGGAGTTCTGGTGGCAGTGCAGATGGCAAACTCCGGTGGAGCATGGGATAACGCTAAGAAATACATTGAGGGCGGAGCCCATGGAGGGAAAGGCAGCGATGCCCACAAGGCAGCGGTTGTTGGGGATACCGTAGGAGACCCCTTCAAGGATACTTCCGGTCCTTCGCTTAATATACTGATAAAGCTTATGACTATAGTATCGCTGGTCTTTGCGCCATTGTTCATATAGAGTTGAAAGGCATCGGAGGCTCTTCTCCGGTGCCGATAGATGACAGGGGACACACCTCCCAATCTAAGGCCAGGGGACACACCTCCCTTTTGGAGTTTAACTCCGGGGTGGGAGGAATGCCCCAACATAAGGCTCTTGGGTGGGGGGAATGTCCCCTTTTTGATAATAATATGCTTGAGGAGGAATACTAATGGAAAGAGAACAGGCTTTGGAGCATGTAAAAACGAATGTTAAAAATAAGAATCTTGTGAAGCACATGCTGGCAGCGGAGGCGGTTATGCGAGGACTTGCGGAACACTTCGGAGAAGACCCCGACAGGTGGGGACTGGCAGGGCTGCTGCATGACATAGACTATGACCAGACCGCAGACGATCCATATACCCACAGCAAGCTTGGGGCTCAAATGCTTCAGGAGCTGGGCTATGACGACGATATTGCATACGCAGTGAAGGTTCATAACGATGCCCACGGCTATGAGAGGAAAAGCCTGATGGACAAGGCCCTTTATTGCACCGACCCCCTTACCGGTCTTATAGTGGCCAGTGCCCTTATTCATCCCGACAAAAAACTTCAAAGCATTGATGTCCAGTTTGTAGTGAACCGGTTCAATGAAAAGGGTTTCGCCAAGGGCGCGCGAAGGGAGCAAATCGCCAACTGTGAAGAGGAACTGGGGCTTTCTCTGGAAAAGTTTATCGAGGTAGCTTTAAAAAGCATGCAAGCAGTGCATAGAGAACTGGGATTATAGAAGGGAGCATGTATGATTTGCAATTAAAAGAATTGATCTTACAGTATATGAAGGAAAACGCCTATAAGCCCCTTACGGCGGAAGAACTGGCAGCCCGTCTGGATATTGGCGGGGACAATCTGCCGCGGTTTCTGGAAACCTTAAAGGAAATGGAGTCAGAAGGAGACCTGGTCCAGACCAGGAAGAAACGCTACGGCATACCCGAAAAGATGGACCTCATAGTCGGTAGGCTGCAGTGCCACCAGAAGGGGTTTGGCTTTGTTATCCCAAGGGACGAGCTTTACGAAGACGTCTACATACCAGCCGACAGTATTAACGAAGCCATGCATAACGACAGCGTAATAGCGAAGATCGTCCGCAGAAAGTCCGAGGGGAACCGTACCGAAGGGGAAATAATCAGGATACTCGAAAGGGCAAACAAGAAAGTGGTTGGAACCTTCGAGAGGAGCAGGAACTTCGGCTTTGTCATACCTGACGACTCAAGGATCCTTTATGATATTTACGTTTTTCAGGATGAAACAATGGGAGCCCGTGAAGGAGATAAAGTAGTCGCCGAAATCACTCACTGGCCCGAAAAAAGGAGAAATCCCGAGGGAAGAATCATAGAGGTTTTAGGTTATAAGGACGATATTGGCATTGACGTGCTGTCAATTATACGGAGCCATGACATACCGGAGGAATTCCCTCCCGAGGTCCTGGAAGAAGCGGAGAAAATTCCTGAAAAGATTGATGAAGCCGAGATAAACAGAAGGGTTGACCTCAGGGACAGAAAAATCGTGACAATTGACGGAGCGGATGCAAAGGATCTGGACGATGCGGTCTCGGTCGAGAAGCTTTCGAACGGCAACTTCCGGCTGGGTGTTCATATAGCAGATGTATCCCACTATGTGAAGGAGAACTCGGCCTTGGACAAAGAGGCCTTTAAAAGGGGTACGAGCGTGTATTTTCTGGACAGGGTTATACCAATGCTCCCCAAAAGATTATCAAACGGTATCTGCAGCCTGAATCCGAAGGTGGACCGTCTGGCCCTGACGGTTTTCATGGAGATAGACAAAGCCGGAAAGGTGGTCGACTATCAAATCGTAGAAAGCGTTATTTCAACCGCCGAAAGGATGACATACAAGGACGTATCCGATATACTGGAGAAGAACGATGAAGAACTGATTGCCAGGTACGGAAGCCTTGTTGACGATTTCCGCCGCATGGAGGAGCTGTATACCATTCTCAACAGCAAGAGGATGGTAAGGGGAAGTATTGATTTCGAGTTTCCGGAGACAAAAGTGATGCTTGACAAGGAAGGCAATCCGGAGGATATCGTCAAGGTTGAGAGGAGGACGGCCGACAGGATTATCGAGGAATTTATGCTTGTTTGCAATGAAACCGTCGCTGAGCACATGTTTTGGCTGGGGGCTCCTTTTGTGTACAGGATACATGAGGAACCCGACGATGAAAAGATTGAGGTTTTCAATGAATTTGTGTACAATCTCGGGTATTCGATAAAGGGTATCAAAAAGGTTCATCCGAAGGCATTGCAGAGACTGATACAGAAGGTCAAAGGAAAAAAGGAAGAAAAGATAATAAACACACTGCTGCTGAGGTCGCTTAAACGCGCCAGGTATCACCAGGAAAATCTGGGACACTACGGATTGGCTGCTGAATATTACTGCCATTTTACATCGCCCATAAGAAGATATCCGGACCTTGTAATTCACAGGATAATAAAGGAGACATTAAAGGGTGGCCTGGAAAACAGCAGGATAGAATATCTGAAAGAATTTGTAGAAAAGGCGGCGCTCCAGTCATCGGAGCGCGAAAGGGCCGCGGATGAAGCTGAAAGGGAAGTCGAGGACCTCAAGAAGGTTGAGTTCATGGCACGGAGGATAGGAGAAGAATACGAGGGAATAGTATCCGGTGTAACCGCTTTCGGCATATTCGTTGAACTCGAAAACGGGATCGAAGGCATGGTAAGAGTAAGTTTCATGACCGACGATTTCTACCATTTTGACGAAAAAAGATATATGCTGATAGGCGAGAGGACAAAGAAAAGTTTCAGGATCGGCGATGTTGTGAGGGTGCAGGTAGTGAAGGCAGACCTGGTGGATAAAAAGCTGGATTTTGTTTTGGTATAGGTGAAGGAAACATCGGTTTACATAATTGCTTGACAATTGACCCAATCTGGTGTATCATTATTGATAGTCGAAAGACCAAGACCCTATTTGCCAGACAAATAGGGTCAAATTTATCGCTGGAGCAGGTGCAGGTTCTATGGTTGACGAGGCAAAGGTTATAGCTCGAAATAAAAAAGCGAGGCATGATTACTTCATTGAAGAATCCTTTGAGGCAGGTATTGAACTTGCCGGGACAGAGGTAAAGTCAATACGGAACGGCAAGATCAATATCAAAGACAGCTTCGCAAAGGTTGACAGGGGAGAGGTCTTTCTTCACAATATGCATATCAGCCCCTATGAAAAGGGCAACATCTATAATAAGGACCCTTTGAGGGTGAGAAGGCTGCTGCTGCATAAAAGGGAGATTAGAAAACTCATAGGCTATACCCAGCAGAAAGGCTTCACACTGGTACCTCTCAGCGTATATATTACAAGGGGACTTGTAAAGGTGGAACTGGCAGTAGCCCGGGGAAAGAAAACCTATGACAAGAGGGAGGACATTGCCAGGAAGGATGCCGAAAGGAAGATTGAAAGGGCGATAAAGGAAAGGTATTAAACAGAATACTCTGGCAACTGATAACTGGCAACTAAGAACTAATAAAAGCACATGGGGGCGTATCTGGTTTCGACGGGGATGATAGAGTCAGGAACAGCGAGTCGTGGTGGCTGGTGCCACGTAAAATAACCGGCATCTAAACACAAACGCAAACGAAAATTACGCTTTAGCTGCGTAATTAACGCAGCTCGTTCAACCCAACCCTCCCGCAGGTTGGGATTGGGCGTCGACTAAGCGGGGGCCTATCCGGCCAAAGAGTTGCGGCCGGACAGAACGCATGACTCTACTGAAGCCCTAATCCTGTCATCGGGAGTAGGGTGGAGGGAATGTTAAAACGGTGACTGCACTCGGAGAGGTTCCTGGTGATATATCTTCGGACGTGGGTTCGATTCAAGATGGAGTCGCCCTGCAAAGTGATTTGCAGGTGAAAACCTGGCTTTATCGGTGAAGGCTAAGGCATATACTATGCTAACACCGAGGGGTATGTGGAAAAATCCAACAGCCCTGTATCGACTCATAGGCTGCTAAACCTTTAATAGGCATGCAGTACTAGGATGGGGAGTATGACAATAATTTAGACTACCCATAATACGCCAGGGAACTTCTGTTGAAGTTCAAGATATAGTCAGTGCTGTTAGGAAACTAATAGATTGCATGTCCCACCGCCTCCACCAATAGTAAAAGCTTATAATATATCAAGGGTATATCAAGGGGACGGTTCTCTTGATATATTATAAGCTTTACCCACATTATTGTCTGGAAATGTTGGCAGGTTTATTGTACACTAAAGTAGTGGCAACAAATATATTGTTTATTATGGTGATGGGGCTCACCAATAAGTGCAGTTGATTGCTGATAGCTCCTGCTAAGATATTTTTAGTCTTGGCAGGAGTTTTTTTTATAGATAAAGCATAAGCCGGGATTCTCAGTTTTTGCTTTTGGTAGATGACCATTCAGAGATGATATTTGCGCCGGACAAGCAATACTAATAAATACTATATAGAAATGGTGTGATGGAGGATATGAAAAAATATGCTGAAGTTAAAATGATGCTAGGTCAAGACTACTGTCATTAGATATTACCAGCATGAATTAAAAATCTTGTTGGAAAAACAGAAAACGGAGAAAAAGACAGGCAGATTGAAAAAGATGTTGGAAAGCATCAACGGGAAAGATTCCGGAGCAGAGAATAGAGACTCTGTCCTGACGTGCCCCATGTGTGAGATGGAGGCATCATCCGGCCGATACGCAATTTATGAACTGGCTAAGGCTCTGGAGGATAATGAAATACGCGAACTGTACAGGACTTCACCGGGATTATGCAGAACGCATCTGCTGATGGCGCTGAATATAATATCAGGAGATGATGAAAGAGAATTTTTCTTGAAATCAGCTATAGATAAAACCAGCGATATGGTCAAAAGTCTGGAGGAGTATTTTAGAAAAACAGATTATAGATATAGCAGCGAACCCAAAGGCGAAGAGCAGACTGCATGGCTGCGGGCTATGCAAATGTACAACGGCTTCGTAAAATAGATAGCGGCTATCAATTACCATGGTAGATCCCTTTTTACATGCCGCCTTACCTGGAAAAACAATGGGATGGCAGCAAATTCCGTAATCAAACAGAATGCAACTAACAAGGGTAGCGACACGCCATACAGGACGCCTATCAGTGCGCTCCCCAGGAACCAGAAGATTCCATAGCCTGCCGTGAAGAGACCATACGCCGAAGCGCGCCTCCCAACCGGTACCATCAAGGCTACTGCGGCGGGAATGATCGACTCATTAACTCCCGTGTACAAGCCCCAGAGCGCAGTCCCGAGGAGTGCTGCCCAGAAGCCGCCTCCCAGAAACACCAGCGGAGCATATAGGGCTGAGAGCGTTAACGGAACCAGGATGATGATGCCAAACCGGTCGAAGAGACGTCCAAAGAGCAGGGCGCCTACGCCGCTCACGCCCATCGCCACTGCGTAGAAGACCGGAATCATGGAAGTGGAGACGGTAGACGTCTTCTCAAAGTGATACGCCATGAATGGAAAATCGGCAGATCCTACGGCGACAAGCACTGCTCCCGTAAGATAGAGCCAAAATACATGCGGAAGCCCCTTGGTCTGTATATTGGGGGGCGTACTGTCCATCTCCTCTGGATGGGGATAAGTCAAGCGTGCGACAGCAAGGAGAGAAAGCATAACGAGCGCCGGAATGAGCAGCATGGCAAAGGTGAGCTTGTAATCGCCACGCCATGCATAAATGCCGGCGGTAGCCAGAGGGCCGAACAATGCTCCGAATTGGTCAAGCGCTTCATGCACGCCAAAGGCCCAGCCATATCCCATTTCCTTGGCGGCATGGGAGAGCATCACATCACGCGGCGGGTTGCGGGTCGCCCGGCCAAAACGCTCCAGAATTATGAACATGGCCGCCATCTGCCAGCTGCCCGCCAGAGCGAGCAGCGGCACCGAAACCATCTGGACAACATATCCAAAGATGGTAATCGGCCAAAATTTGCCGGTCTTGTCGCTGAGGCTTCCCGAAACAAGGCGCCAGGCATACCCGAGGAATTCGCCAAATCCGGTCACGAGGGCAACTGTCAACGCACTGGCTCCAAGTAAGGACAGATAAGGTCCGATTATTCCCCGCGAAGCCTCGTACGTAAAATCCGCAAAAAAGCTCATAATACCGATCAGCAGGACAAATTTGACAGCTCTGGATTTGTTGTCCAACGATTTCATTAATTTTTCCCTCCTCAATAAAAATAAAATATCATTATTTAGACTACCCACAAAAGTTACAGGCATACAATTCTCAATTTCATTATGCATTGTCTGTTCCGAATATCCTGTTGTACAAATCTTCGCCATAGCTGGTTTGCAATGGTTCGCCCTCGATTATTCTAAAAGTCCGTCCCCCGTCGGTTTTCCTTTCAGCCCGCAGGAAAACAGCGCTTTCCATTTTTTTATTATAAAAATCATGTGCAAATTTATATAAATGCGTAACATAGAAAACCTTGATGCGTTTCTCCAATAATGCGCAGATTATCTGCCTTGCAATCTCCGAGCCTTCTTTTTCGTTTGTCGCAGCAAATGATTCATTAAACAGCACCATGGAATTTGGCGTTATATTGTTTACGATATCGCTCATTCTGCTGAGTTCTTCATCAAGTTTCCCGCTTTTCATGGTAATGTCTTCTTCCCGTTTGTAGTGCGTGAAAAGGCCGTCGCAGACATTGGAACAGAAAGACTCAGCCGGCACAAACATACCGCATTGCATCATCAATTGGGACAAACCTATGCTTCGCAAAAAAGTCGATTTGCCACCCTGGTTGGCGCCCGTGATTATTACGAGGTCTTTATTGTCAGCATTCACACTGTTGCCCACAATTTTTTGTTTCATGGTTAAGGTCAGACAGACATCGTATAATCCTTTAAAAGAATGCCTGCGTTCGCCGAAAGCCACAGGCAGGGGAAAAGATATCGGTTCCCCCATTTGGGCAAGTTGCTCATATAAATTCAAACAACCGATGTAAAAGGCCAGTTCGGTTCTTAACATATTAAAAAAACTGTTAATATGATCGGCGGACTGGGCGAGCGCATTGGCCACAAGGTTGATCCCCCTGTCTCTTAATTCCGACAAGGCCCTGGCGCCGTATTCATCGCGATTACTGATATAAAAACTGTAAACGGGCGGTTTTTTGTCAAAGATTCGTTTAATCCAACTTTGTTTTTTGTCTTGCGGTTTACGAAGTATGTAATTATCACCTTCATTGCCCTTTCTCAATTCAGCGCTTATCAGAACCCCGTCCCGGAATTTCAGTTCCCTCAGATGGTTTTGAATGACGGCAAAATATTCATCATCAAGTTCTTTGCGAATCATCGCAAAAAACGCTGTAAACCCCTCTGACTCAAATTTATCGGCATGTTCATCGGTTATATTCTTAAGTTTTGCAAGCAGGCCCACAAATACCTGCATCATTTCTATCGAACTATACAGTACTGAGCCGGGGTATCTGCTAAAAATGCCAAAGTAATGCTTTTTTTTGTATTCAATCAATTCCACGGCGATGCCGTAGATATCCCTGACAATAGAAGGATTTTTCAAGCAGTCCTTAAGGATATTTTGGCGGTATAGTATTGTATTGAGATCGTTTAAACCGGCCAAAACAGCTTTCTTTGCCACTTCAAATAAAAACTTGTCGCCGAGCGCCATAGCGTCGAACAGTGTATTTAATTCCAGGTCTTGTGTCAGCGACTGTTCATTCACCGGTAATTTGCACTGCAGGTCAAAATCACGGTCTTTATACATGAGAAAAGTCTTCATATTTTTATACGCTCCTTCAAACAATCGTATGTAAGCCGGTATTTTTCGGCAATTGATATGGCGTATGCAAGTCCGTCGGCAGGCCTTCTTATAATTTTATATGTGCGCAATGCCGGATTCTCGGGGACTATCGTGCTGACCATACTTACTGTTTGCTCGCTTAAGGAAGCCAATTCATCTATGAATGTCACGCAAACGCACAGCGCATCCAATTGTATTATCTTTTCCATTACCTTTCTGCCCAAAAAAATTGCGTCTTTTAACGTTGTGGAGGTGAAAATCTCATTTACTATGACAATACTGTTTGACGTGGCCTGGTTTAAAATATCGTGAATTCTGACCAGGTCATCCTGCAGCTTGCCACGGAGGTTTTTGATGTTTTCCTCTTTTTCAAAATGCGTAAAGATCATGTCGGATATAAAGAGCCGCGCTTCTCTGCCCGGGACAGGGCAGCCCAGGCTGGCCAGATAATGCAGCTGGCCGAAGGTGCGGGCAAAGGTTGTTTTGCCGCCCTGGTTGGGACCGGATACGACAAAAATGCGCTCCTTGCCTTTCAGGTAAAAATCATTGCATACGACGGACGAGTTCTCGGCAATGAGCTTATTGGCCAGGGCCAAATCAAATCCTTCATAATCATAAACTTCCTTGCTTGTATTGGAAATTTCGGGATAACAAAACTTCAATCCCGCCCGTTTGAATTTTGCTAAAAACTCCAGATAGGCGACGTAAAATTGTATTTCCCGGTCAAAAACGTTTATGGTTTCATCTCCAAAATTGCTGTTTTTTGCGCTAAACTCATCAAGCCTTAAAAATATGTCGGGATACAATTTGGCCACCAGATCCAGTATTTGTGCTTCAACATGGTTCATGCCTGACCCGGTGGGGAGTTTAGCCCTGTAATCTTCCACCGCTCCCTGTTTGAATTTGTCGAAGGTTTCCTCCACTTCGACGCTGTAATCAATTTCGGATTCATATTTGCGAACCTTGACGCGGTTACCCTTTATGAGCAGGCAATATTTTACTGTGGATAAATCGGCCTTAAGCTTTTTCGTTTCCTCCAGAAGCGACGTAAAAACGTCGGATTTTGCGTAGTTGGTGAAATATTCGCGGAAGGCTAAAAGGCCGCGCGATTTTAACTCTACAAGGCCTAAATCATGTGCCAGGCAATTAACGGCTTCGCAATAAATCTCAACCGCCTCCAAGAACCATCCTTCTTTATGGAATTTGTAGTAAAGATTATCTACTAAGGCAAGATATATGCGCATTTTGTTCATTTTTTTGGCAAAAGATTTTATATATTCAAACAGGGTTTTATTTTCAAGATCCTTCATTACTTCTTGACGATATTGGATTGTGTCGATATCTTTCAAGGGAGTGTAAAAAAATGGTTTTAAATTATACTCATTCTTACCGGCCGTGATGGCGTCTATAATCTGATTAAGATTTAAATCGACAAAAAAGGCAGGCGCTTCAAGTGTTTCTTCTTTTATGCCGTCTTCAGTTTTTTTAAATAGTATGCTGCGGAAAGTCATGGGAAAAACACCTCCTGGTAATGATATGGACGCACAGCATCAATTCTACTACTGCAAACGCTCGCGCGGCAGGGATTTTTTAATTGCCTTCCTTTTTCATTATAGTTAAACAAAAAAGCTAATACCCCTATGATTCGTAGGAGTCATTAGCTTTCGACGCTTTATGGTGAACTCCATCACCATTTTTATTAATTATTTACATTGTACCATATACCATTTGATTGCTCAATACTTTTTTACGGTGATATATCAAGGGGACTATATATCAAGACTATCAAGGGGACGGTTCTATCAAGGGGACGGTTCTCTTGATATATTTTTTAGGTCATGGTAGAATAAAGAAAAATGAGAGAGTGGAAGAATATGCCAAGAAATGTGAGGAAGAAAAGCCAAAGCGGAATATATCATGCCATCACAAGGGGAATTAACCGCCAGCAGATATTCCATAGTGAAGAAGATTGCCGGAGGTACCTGGAAATATTAGAGCGTACAAAGGATGTAAGTGGTTGTGAAATATATGGCTACTGTTTGATGGGGAATCATGTACATTTGCTGGTCAAGGAAAATAAAGAAGGCATAGGACAGATAATGAAGAGGCTTGGGACAAGTTATGCGTACTGGTACAACTTAAAATACGAACGATTAGGGCATGTATTTCAAGACAGATATAAAAGCGAATGTGTAGAAGATGAAAAGTATTTATTGACGGTCATTCGTTATATACACAATAATCCGGTCAAAGCAGGAATGGTAAAAAAGCCGGAGCAGTACAGATGGAGCAGCTACAGTGCATATTGTGGAGGTATAGAATATCCAACCGGATTGACACAAACGCATATTGTTCTTGAGTTATTCTCAGAGGACAGAGAAAGAGCTGTGGAACAATTTCGCAGGTTTATGCAGCAGGAGAATGACGACATATGCCTTGACGATGAGATGCTTAAAAGAGCTACCGATGAAGAAACGAGGGCAGGTATTCAGAAGTTATTAAAGGGGCGGGAGATTAGTACACTCAAGTACATGAAAAAAGCAGAACGGGACAGTATACTCAAACAAGCAAAAGACATCGAAGGAAGCAGTATAAGACAAATCTCCAGAATAACGGGTATAGGTTATAATATTATTGCCCGGGCATAAACAAAATATATCAAGAGAACCGTCCCCTTGATATATAAGGAGGTGATATTATGGAAGGTATCTCCATACATTTAATCGCATTGTCGGACGCAGAGGAAATTCTGGAATTTGAGTTGAAGAACCGGAGTTTTTTCGAGTCCATTATACCGACAAGGCCAGATGAATACTAAATATAGATAATTTGAAGAACATCATAAAGGAAATTGAAGAAGAACATGCTCAAGGTCTTAGCTATATGTATGTAGCCCGCAATGAAAAGGGTGAGATGGTGGGGGAGGCTCACGAAGACTAGGGTGATAACCGGCATATAATAATGAATATCGCAGGACTTGCAGCCACGAATATAAGAATTTGACGGGAGCGGTGAGAAAATTGTCTTATAAGTTGATTTTGTTTGATGCGGATGGGACCCTGTTTGATTATGACAGGGCAGAATCTTTAGCATTGCAAAACATTTTTTCCTATATAGATTACGATAAAGGTATCACAAGGTAAAAATATCCATACCACAAACCATGCATTTTATTGTATTATGTTAACCATAAACATTTTATAGGATGGTGGTTAACACAATGGCA
>Ga0067045_1028205_pt1 | contig 39597 bp, 32 predicted proteins | sample TerdegcTABiofilm_FD_59184 | JGI IMG/M metagenome (GOLD analysis project Ga0067045, IMG submission 59184) | Combined Assembly of (Gp0054472, Gp0054536) Wastewater bioreactor microbial communities from Singapore -Terephthalate degrading... | reverse complement strand
TCAACGGACTGAAATCACGTGATGTCATCCACGAAGTTAACGCCTATGCCCTCTGCGAGAGGGTGGGGTGAGGGCTCCATGGGCAGCATCCTCCCTCGCCGTACTACTTTCTCTTCTGTTGCCCAAGTCTTGAGACAGTTTCATAGATCTAGCTTTTCACTCTCTCGCTATCTTTCCGATTCCCGTCCTGTTCCGTCTCCGAATGCTTCCCTCTCCTGGTGAGTCGTTTTGAGTCGCTCGGCCTGCTTCGCAACGAATGCTTCGTAACATATGTCCACCATCCGCTGGTACGGCTTCGCTTCGTACCGTTCCTTCACCAACCGGTAGCCGCGCTTCACGAGCCTCTGCCGCTCCTCTGGGTCCGAAAGAATACACAGTGCCTTCTCGGCAAAGTCCTTCGGATCGAGCGGGTCGAAACGGAGGGCAGCGTCGCCGAAGATGTCCCGGGCGTACGGTCTATCTGCTATGAGCACCGGTTTACCAGCACTCATTGCCTCGAACGGCGGCTGTGGTCCGCTCTCGACGAGAGAAGGAAGTATTAGCATGTCAGCTAGCTCGTATGCCTCACGCAGCTCGAACGGTCCCAAGTACCCTATGCACGACACGAACGGCACCCTTGAGAAACGGTGATCTCGCGGAACTGTCAGAAAGAGGCGAGCAGCAGGGCGCACCTGCCGTACAAGGTCCAGCCCTGTGATGGCAGTTTCGATCATTTTATAAGGATTGGGGTCGCCGACGTAGAGAATCCTTCCCCCTTCCGGTGTCCGGCGCATAGGATCCAGGGTACGATGGCGCCTCACTTCCTGTGGTAACTTGCGGGCAGAAGAATAGATTACTTCGATCTTTTCGGCAGGCACGCCAAGACTCCTGTTCAGACAATCACGCATTACAGAGCTCTGACAGATGATGCGTGCAGCCGTCAGGCAAGATCTCTTCATTTGCCGGCCGTATGCGCAAGCTCGTGCACGGTCGAATAACGACTCCAGGGTCGCCACGGCCTCGCGACTGAACATGAGGGACTGCCGCACATATGTCACGTGGGGAACACCGAACCGCCCGCGACCGAAATTGGCAGAGACAAACAAAAGATCAGCTCCCAAAGCCCTGCACGTCAATCCTAGGAGCAATTCATACCAGAGGATTCGAGCGAAGTAGGAGCGATCGACCCAATCGTTCTCGATCACGCGAAGCTTCTCAGAAACAGGGAGCTCCACCCGAGAGCGGGATTTCGGAGAGCAAAAGAGGGTGATGCGCAATACCCTCTGATCAGCCACTGCTACGGACAGGAATTCGAGCAGACCGGTTGCCCCACCCCCTCGTCTGGCGCCCATTCCATCGACTGCCAAGTGCATTGCCCGCGTCACCAACCTTTCTCCCGACATCGGGGCTCCTGTTCAGTAACAGTATATTTTCAATGCGCTCCGTCATGGTTCCAAAGGTGAGCTATAGAATTGAGCTTGTCGGGAGGCAGTGTTCTTATTGGCTTCCATCCTGAAGGCTTTCTTGCCACCAATAGCCAGGAATCTTTCAAGCCGTCAAAGACGTTGGTGACTGCCACATATATGGGCTTCAGCCGCGGTGGAACTTTTTCCAGCATGTGGTCGCATCCCCTGAGCTCGACAATCTCAAGATCAAGATACCCCCCCAATTTCACGAGATCGTCTCTGACATATTCTCTGACGTGTCCCCTCCATCGTGATGGCCACCAATAAAACTGATCGAACGGAGGTAAGTTCGATTTGCCGAGAACCACCCTCGTCCGTTTTCTGATGTTCACGGCATTGGGAACGGTGATCAGCAGGTATCCTCCCGGCTTGGCGAGTTGTAACAAATCGTTGAGCAAGTCGCGAGGAGAATCATGCCAATGTTCCAAGACATCCTGAAGCAAGATCATGTCAAAGGATTCGGATCGGAATGGCAGTCCTCCTCCTGCGGCCACCACAAGGTCGATTCCGCATCGTGACGCAAAACTCACTATTTTCTCCCTGTTTCCCGGGAGCATATGCCAGTGGTCCTGTAAGTCGTCATATCCGGTACAGGTATATCCAAGAAATTGCAGTACGGCTGTCTTGTCACACGGTCCGCAGCCGAAATCCAAGATTCTTACTCCCTGTGCCATATGCCTCATAACAGTACGTCCGATGCTGTAATAGACCTCTCTTGGCTTATCGTCTTTCGTCATGTAGTGGGGAAAAGGGAAATTGTCGACGGCCTTCCGCACCGCACGGTCAAGTATCTCATTCATGTTCGCGACTTGAGGACAAGATTTCATAGGTACGGGTACGTATTTGCGACAGCTTCCTTTAGGGAAGGACAGCTTCAGAGTTTTTTTCAATACTGGACAGGGCTGAAGCGACCGCGCAACCGTATTTGTGCAATCGTCTACTTAGGAAACATCTAGAGCTTTAGCGCGTGAGCTCTGCACCAGAGCTCCAGAATCGTAAGTGCATACAGACGATTCCAGTTCGATCTCAGCGTGCCTTCACAACGAAAGAGCCTGGTGACGTATCTGCTGTCCAATAAGCCCGACGACGATTCACCGAGCACCTCCTGAATGTGCTTCCCCCAACGGCCCATGAACCATTGTGAAATCGGCATGACGAATCCCTGTTTCCGGTTCAGATTGAGCGTACTGGGTAACAGCCCTCTGGCAAGGGCACGCAAAAGAACTTTTCTTTGTCCGTCAGCCACCTTATATTTGTCCGGAACAGAGCGATACGCAAACTCAACTATCCTGTAATCAAGGAGTGGGGCCCTGGATTCGATAGATGCCAGCATGCTGGCACGATCCACTTTGAGTAGATACGAGTCTGGAAGCGTCGTCATGAAATCGCTTTGCATGGCCTGCCGGAGTAATGAATGTTGAGCTATGCAGTGTCCGGCCTTCCGCCTCTCCGGAGCGCCGACCTCAATCTTCGTCACTATCTCGTGGTTCAACAACCGCGTGCGTGAATGCTTGTCAAAAAAAAGGTTAATATGGGCAACCGATCGTGGGAAATCCTTTCCGAAGCCAATCATGTGATTCCTGAACCGCAACCCCACGGGCATTCCGGGAAACACCCGGTCTGAAAAAAGTGATCTTACAGCCGGAGGTACTGCACGTCGGGCTCGTTCAAGCTTCAAGATAGAGCTATAGTGGATGTAACCTCCGAATAACTCATCCCCGCCATCACCCGTCAGCGCAACTTTGGCGTGATCCCGGATCGCTCTTGAGACCAGATAGGTTGGGATCATCGCATGATCGGCACAGGGCTCGTCGAATTTTGGCGCCAGTTCCAGCATCAGGCCTGGGCTGGGCTCGTCTGCACGAATCTCCGTATGTTCCGTGTTCAAGTGGTCGGAGACGATCTTGGCATACTGCCCTTCGTCATACCTGTTGCGACCGGGAAAAGACACGGTGAAGGTCTTCAGCCGCCCAGGTGATGCCTCCCTGGCAAGAGCGGTTATCACGCTCGAGTCGCAGCCGCCGCTCAGAAGTACTGCGATAGGCACGTCAGAGATTAGCTGGCGCCGGATTGAATCCCGAAGAAGACCTTTGAGCTGATCGCACAGGTCCCCAATAGATATGGTCTCGCTTCCTGCTGGCTCCGGAAGCTCCCAATATTGCCACATTCTCAGAGAGCCCGTCTCGGTATTATATGTCATGGCATGGGCCTGAGGCAGCTTTGCGACTCCTTCTATGATTGACATGGGACAGGGAACATGGCCGTATGCAAGATAGTAGTTGATGGCATCCAAATTTGGTCTTTTCGGCGCTGTCGGGTGAGCCATTAGAGCCCTGAGCTCCGACGCGAAAAGCAATTGGTCTTCAGAGTGTCTGAAATACAAGGGCTTTTCTCCAGCGCGATCTCGAGCAAGAAACAGTACGCGAGCACCGTGATCGTAAATACAGAAGGCGAACATGCCGTTCAGGACCCTCAGGCAGTCTGTTCCCCATTCCCGGTATGATGCAAGAATGACCTCCGTATCGCCATTGGTTCGGAACACATGGCCCTTGCCTTGGAGATCTTTTTTCAATTCCATAAAATTGTAGATTTCTCCATTGAATACTATGGTGAGGTTCCCTGTGCAGTCCTGCATCGGCTGACCGGCACGTCGTGAAAGGTCGATGATTGCCAGCCGCCTGTGCGCGAGTCCGAGCCTGCGATCGCTCGAATACCACTCACCGGCATCATCCGGGCCTCTATGGTGCATAGTGTCCCTCATGACCGCAAGAATTCCAGGGTCAATGGGCGCCCTCAGCGAGGCCATTCCCACGATTCCGCACATCGGATGAACCTCTCGATTAGCAGGACTGCCCCCTGGCATCCTTTTGGTGGAGGTGATTGGTCCCTGCAAACGGTAGGGACGGGCTTCTCCGTGTTGGCACACGTCTTTCCATTTCGGAGCAGGACACCATGGCGATTCCGATCGAGATCACAACCCAGAGCAAGATAGAGCTCCTGTTCACAGTCAACACAGGCCCACCGAATCCTATCCCCACTATCATCGCGCAAAAGAGGACTATCATGAAGCCGATAGGCTCGTTCCTCGACACCCCAAGAATACCCGCCCACAGGATTGTCCCGATGATCGCCAAGTATATGATCAACCCCATGACCCCGGCTTGCCAGAAAAATTCGAGGTAAGCATTATCGAAAACGACCGCAGTGCCGAATCCAAATCCGCAAAGAACGTCCAAATTCCACACATATGCGAACTGTGTGAGTATCCATCCTTCTCTCCCGAATCGGCCAGCGGTGTAAAGGCCCAAGAGATCACGATGAGTGAACGAAGGATCGACGAGAATGGAGAAAAAGGAGATGCCGATCCACTCGCCCAGAATGGATTCCACAGCAACGGCTGATCCAATCAACCCGAGAGCGACCTGTATGTAAAGCGCCGGACGGGAGTCTCTGGAAAAAACGAAATAGAGTGTTGCTGCAGGAGCACCTCCGAGGAGAAAAACCTTCGAGGCACTGAGGACACCTCCAATGACAAGCAACGGAAGGAGGAGCCACTGCCATTTTGAGCTCGAATTGTTGCTGAAATAGATCCAGCTCATCAAGCCAATCGAATATGCCAGACCATTTTCAAATGGTTGGTCGAAGATCCCACTGTATCTGCCCTGCACAACTGCATGCTCCCATACGGTCTGCTCTTCCAGAGAGCGAAGAAAGTATCGGGCCACAGGCCACGTATCCCACACCAGTTGACAAGCCGCAAGTATCGAATTGACGCTGAGCAACAGGCATATCGATATTGATACATTCTTCAAGCTCCTGGATAGCTCCAGCTTCGGCACACCGGCTGTGACCAAAGCCATGACACCTACAACTGCCATGGGCTGCAAGAAGTTGTCGGACGATGCCATTATGGAATTCCACGATAGCTTTGCATGGCCGCCGAACACGGTCACCACCGTCGTCCACAATACAATGGCAGCGAGGAGTGCCATTATGGCAATGAGCGCACCGGGTGCCCGGATCGAAGAGCCAGGTACCGCTGCAGCGGAGAACAGTATCAAGAAAAAGCCATAAATAACGACGTGATCGAGACGGAGTCCTGCTTCGGGTAACAAATAGGGACCGAACGCCGAAGCAACCAGACAGCAACTCACTATATTGAGTCTGAGCGGCAGCGCATAGGACAGATCGGTCCTATTGCCAGGAGCCATTTTCATCTTCTTCGGCTTCTCTCATCGGATGGAAAGCCATACTAAAGGGCGGTACCCAAAAAGCAGCCTTATTTGTTGCGACCGTTGCGCACCGCGGACAGGAAAGAATTCACACTCCCGGTCCACGGCCGCCCTGTCGCTGAAATCACCCTGAGGCCATCCGCCGCCCGTTGCAGATCCTCAGTCTTGATCGCCCCCAAAAGGCGGCCGCATACCCCGTATGTGGCGGCACCGAGACAGACTGCCAGGGGAATGCTTGCGCCCTGCGGGAGCACTGCCACAGCACCCCATGCAATTGCGCCACATGCTGCCGCGGCACACGACGTTTTCAGGATATCCCCATAGGGGACACGATACTTGAGGCCTAGGCTAATGTACAACGTTTGGAAGAGTATGATCGTTGATTGAAGCCCCACGCGAACCCAGACTGCTCCCCATGCCCCGTAAGAAGGAATGATGAGGAAGGAGGCCGTTATGGAGGCAATTGCGGCCGCAGCCTCCACAAGAGCGACAAAACGGGAATATCCTATCCCGTAGACCAGTGCAGATCCGACCCCACCAAACGTCAGGCACGCCAATCCTGTCAGAACAGCCGCCATCGGAGCTGCTGATGCAAACGCATCGCCGTACAGAAGGGGAAGCAAGACCGGAACAATCGCAGCACCTCCCAATCCCAGAGGAAACGCTATCAGTGCCATTACCCGCGTTCCCGTGATGTATGCACGCTCAATGCTCTCTCTGTCACCGGCCCCTTGGAGGTCTGCGAAATGAGGGAGAAAAGCTCCCCGCAGCCAAACAGGACCGTAGATCGCTATGCTCGCAAGAGTGAGAGCCGCGCTGAACAAGCCCACCTCATGGCTGCCACAATATCTCTCGATAAAAAAGACCTCAATCCTTCCCCAGACCACTGCGGACACGATTTGGCCGATCCAAGCGTTCTTGCTATAGTTGAGGAACTGGCGTTTGAGCGTTTGTGGTGGGACCTCTCCCCGCGGCATCGGATTGATGACCCACAGAACTAGCAGAGCCAACGGGAGGCTACTCAAGGCATAACCCACAACTGCTCCCGTTAATCCAAGGAATATCGTACCTACAAACTGCCCCGCTATCAATATGATCGCCGAAATTGCGTTTACTACTGCAAGATCGCGAAATCGATGCATTCCAGTGTATTCGGCAATCTTCACGTTCGCAAAAAAGGTCAACACGTAGGCAGAAAGTATGGTGCATGTGAGCAAGGAGCCATATTCATGCAGCGTCGAGCCATGGAACCAGAGAAATGCTGCCAAGAAAGCGGAGCCTGGGACACACGCGACAAAGCACAACTTATAGACCCATTTCGTCAAGACGGGAATTCCAGCGCTTCTGCCACCTCCATGCAGCTCGGCTATATACCGAGTCAATCCACTCGACAAACCTCGGTTCGAGAGAACATACATGCTTTCACACACCCAGGTGAGGAAAGCCAGTTGCCCAACTCCTCGGGGACCCAAGAGCCGTGCTACGATTACGGCACTGCAAAGACGCCCCAGGACAGAAATCATGCTTCCAGCCGCAGACCACGCACTCTTCTTCGCTAGAGACGCCATTGCAGATTCCTTCATCGACGATTAATTCCCTCTTGTCTTGAGCACCCGCTCAACCCGTGCCGGAGCAATGTGAGCCAAGAACTGCCTCCATGTGATTACGCTAAGCCCTTACTGACGGGAACACGGTCGCGGGAAAACGACCGCACCCTTAAGCCTTCCGGACAACTGCTTCTAGACATTTGAGCGCTTCCTTCGCTTTGGCGGTCCTCGAATACTTCAGCTTCACGGTTTCTCGGCCTTTCCGGCCCATTTCTTTCAGCCTTTCCGTCTGGCAACTCAAGGCCACCACCGTCTCGGCCATTCTCCGGGCATCTCCCGAAGGAATACAAACTCCCGCGCCTGCTGCACGGATAATACCAGCGCTTTCTCCCTCAACCGCGTGCAAGATAGGCACCTGCATTGCTGACGCTTCAAAAATCTTCGAGGGAATGACAGTTCGAAATACCGGGTCGGGTCTCAAATGGACAATAAACGCATCGAGGCACCCCAGGTAGCTGGGCATCATTTCGTGGGGAACGAAATCGCGGATAACGAGATTCTTCAGCCCATTCTCCTGGGCCAAATTGGCTATTCTGTCCCGTTCCGCCCCTTCGCCGATGACAACAAACATTACATGTTCATGATGCTTGCACAAGGCCGCGGCATGCACAATAGTCTCTACGCCGTGAGCCATACCAACCGTGCCGATGTACCCCACAAGAAAGGCGTTTGTCGGAACTCCCAACCGGGCTCGGGCATCGAGCTTGACATTCGCGGGGCTGAAGAACTGTGTATCCACCCCATTTTCTACTGTCGTAATTTTTTCGCCTGATATATGACGCCTGCACAGATCCTCCTTGAATGAATGCGTCAAAGTTATGATATGGGTTGCGTCTCTATACAGATAGAGCTCCAGCATCTCAAGCACGGAAAGCATTCTGCCGTTCAGGGCACCAACAGCCTTAATTGAAGCGGGCCACAGATCCCTTACTTCGAAAATCCACGGGCACCTCATCACTCTTGCGATTACACATCCTGCCACAGCAACGAACAAGGGAGGCGAAGTAGCTAGGATTACTTCGCACTGCGGCAGTCTCGGCGATTGAAGAATGGCTGACAACATGAAGCTAGCATTGTCAAGGGTTCTTCGGAATAATCCTTCATTGGCAGCCATGTAGGACAGAACTCTGATTACCCGAATTCCGTCGATCTTCTCCTCTTGCCAGATCCCATTCTTGTACCCAGGAAAGACCCTTCCCTTCGGAAAATTAGGAACACACGTCAGAACCACTACTTCATGTCCCAGCTCCCTCCAGATCTTCGCGTGATCCATTATCCGAAAAGAGGGTGCGGCAATTTCAGGTATAAATCTATCTGTAATAACGAGTACTTTCACGATAGGCGCCTCGACTGCCGGCTCAAGTAGCACGAAGCTCTTCCATGCAATTGCGTCTATCTGGAGCCTCGCATGACTGCACCGATGGTTCGGATCATGATCGCGAGGTCGAGCATAAAGCTACCGTGCTTTATATAGTACAAGTCGTAACACAACTTTTCCAATGCATCTTCCTCGCTCGCTCCGTACCCATACATGATCTGAGCCCACCCTGTAACTCCTGGTTTTACCAGATGTCTCAAGCTATAGTAAGGGATTCGCGATGACAGGAGAGCTACAAATTCGGGGCGCTCAGGCCGAGGGCCAACTAATGCCATGTCCCCCTTCAAAACGTTTAGGAATTGAGGGGTTTCGTCCAGCCGGGTCTTACGAAGGATTCTGCCGACCCACGTGATTCTTCTGTCATATGGAACCGCCCACTGCGGTCCACTCTCGGCTTCGGCCTTGTCGATCATGGATCTGAACTTGATTAGAGAGAATGGCTCTCCGTAAATTCCCACTCGGGACTGGTAGTAGAATACAGGGCCGGGACTGGTCACTTTGATGAGAAGGGCTATGACAGGCCACATGGGCAGGCACAGAACCAGCCCAAGGATGGCCAATAGGATATCGCAAAGTCGTTTTATGGTGCGACCCCAGGGTTTCATCAGATTTAGGTGTGCTGACATTAACCAGGTTGGGTCCAATTTTTCCACAGGCGCCTTCTGGAAATAGTTTTCGAAGTACCAGACAAATCCGGAAACCGGTTTTCCTTCCTTTAGATATTCCAGCGCGTGGCACAGCACTTCTCGATCACATTCATCCTCAACCACGACAATGTCAAAGTCGTCGGCGTCACACAATTCACGGGAACTTGGTGTCCGACCAAGGCCCTGGTCCAGTACCGAACACAACTGCTCAGGCAGCACAACCACAATCTTCGAACACGCGCCTCCCATTGTGTCGGTCGCATTCTCGATGAGGCGGGCGGTCGCCATGCTTCCCACCACCAGTATATTGTTGTGGTTCATTTGACCTGAAAAGAAAAGCAGAGCTCTGACAGCAAATGCTGCCGCAACGAAGACCGACGTGCTGATCAGGACAATCCACCGGCCCACGAAGCGGTAGTATATCACGTAATTGATCGCGAGCAATGCGCCCCACGCCAATAACGCTGCTGCCATGAGCCTGAGGGCAGTCTGCCAGCTCGCGCGCTGATATCTTCGATCGTAAGCGCCCGCAGCGAGTCCCGCAAGGGCAAAGCTGCAAGCAAAGGCAGCTATCACCATTTTCACTCCAAGATCCGCGGGATCCGAAGTGGAAGGAGAGTATGATGGGGAGAATGAATATGCGACCAGAACTGAGGTCGCTGCGCACAGCATATCCGATACGAAAATGGCTTTGATCCTGGCCGCGGGGGTCGACATCAGACCGCGAGCGATCTTCCTGAGTGCAGTAGCAATTCCGGTCGACAGTCTTCCTTCCGGACGATGCTCAGAGTCAACACGATTATCAACAGAAGCACTATTCGAACGGCTATGCGATCCTTCAACAACAAATCTGTATGAATCGATTCTCATAGCTCGAGCTTCCCCTGCCACATGCAAGGCTTGTTGGCGTGAACGGAGTCGCATTGTGCGAGGGATTAGGAATGGACTAGGGAACAGCAGCAAACACGGGGGAGAGATCGCCATGGCGGAGAGCATGGCGGAACACATCCGGAAGGTCCAGAACCGGCCTTCAATTTCAACTGCATCCCGGAATACTGGAATGCACTTGAGAGGCGACAGTCACTACAGAATTAGGACTAAATGCAACGTAAGTGAAACGGCCCGCAGTTCCGCTGCGTACCAATGTCTAGGACGGGAACCGCCCCGATACGCATTTGCTTATCAGCTTGCTCATCAATTTCATCCCCCTCGTCAGGGTCGGGCTCACGAGAATTGCGGCCTGACTTATCAGAGTCCCCTCCCCGCCACTTTCCGGCTTTTGTTTTCTGCGTCTCGCAAAAGGTCCCGCCGCACAATTGAGTGAATCATCAGTATATGCGCAATCTTCTTCCAAGCTGTGTGGTCGTCTCTGCGCCGTTAAGAACTGTACCAAGAATGGGGTCGTGACCGTTTCTTGAATTCAGTGACACCACCGCTCGCTGCACTACTTTCAGCGACGCGTACCCTCGTTTTACGACTATTATCGTCCCGTCTGCCGCATTGGTCAGGATTCTGGCGTCAGACAATCCGACTAAAGGCGGAGCGTCGATTATGATGCGGGGAAAGTACATCTTAAGCGTGTCAAGAACCTTACTCAGACGGGTCGGGTCCAGCAGTCTGGAAGGATATTCCGGAACGGAGCCGGACGTAATGTAGAATAAACCCGGAAATTTGGATCTCCGTATGGTTCTAGCCGGATGAAAACGTAGCCGGGCAACGATTTCGGATAATCCCGATTCGGGCGGCTCTCCGTGGCCAAGGATGTGGTGCAGCCTCGGCCGTCGGAGGTCAGCTTCGATCAGTAACACCGGGCTTTTCTGGGAACTGAATGCACATGCAAGCAACACCGAAACAAACGTCTTGCCTTCACCTGAAATGGCGCTCGTTACCAACAAGCTCCTATAGTAACTCTCGGGAAACGATAAGAATAGACTCGTCTTCACACATTCTATTGCTTCCGTCACAGCGGGAATGCGTACCTGCTTGCTCATGAGCAATTCGATCGGATCTCGGCTTCGATTCTTGAGGTACGGCACATATCTCCGAGCATCAGGAATGGAGCCCAGATTCGGGATATCCAGATGCTCGACATCCTCAACCGACTTGACGGTAGTATCCGCGGCCTCGGCCACGAACGCGCACGCAATCCCGGAAAACAACCCAATCAAACATCCCAGCAGTAGGTTCAGGATCTTTCGTGGTCTGACGGGCTTCACGGGAACAGTGGGAGGATCCACCGTCAGGAGATTGTTTCCTACCGCCTGTGTCATTAATTGCACATTCTTGAGTTTCTTCAGGAGAAGCATATAGATCTCCTGAGTAGTTTCCGCCGTCTTTTTCAAGATCGCATACTGCACTCCCAACGAATTCGATTTCAGTGCTTCATGCTTCGCCTCCTCCAAAGCCTTTTCGTGCAGATCCTCTTTTTGTCTCGCACTGGCGAGCATCGTGGACATTATCTGTCGTTGTGCATTGACACTTCGGTCTTTCAACATTGCTATTTGGCCTCTCAGCAAGGCCAGTCGTGGAAAATTCTCCGAGTAGATCTTGGAAGCCTCGGCATACGAGGCTTCCAGGTCGGCCAGCTTGCTAACAAGGGGTTCCAGTTCTGCAAATTTGAATTCATTCGGAAACGCCAGCGAGCCCTCACCCGAAACTTGATGGAGAGACTCGAGCAGTATGCGGGTTTCCTTCGTCTTGACCAGATCCTCCGCTGTCTTCGCGAAAATAGCGAGTTTGTGATTGGCCTGGGCATTGGGCGAATTTACTTCGAATGATACCGTGTCGTGAGTCGCTGCAAACGCTACTACTGCATCGAGCGCCGATTTTGCCTTTGCTTCGGCCTTCTTGATCTCGTCAACGAGCCAGAAAGCTGCTTGCACGTTCGCCCTATTTCTCTTCGCAAGATTTTCGGCGAAATAGATATCCAGATACGTTTCGAGCATCTTGTGAGCCAGTTCAGGGGACTGCGATTCAATCATGACAATCATGAGTCGGCTTCTGCCATCCCTTACCACCTGAATGCGATCCATAACTCTGTCTAGCAATCGTTCCCGAGCTTCCAGCTCTTTCGGTGATGCCTCTCGCGTTCTGTCAATGAGGGCGGCAGGAAACGTATCGGCGAGGAATCCGGCGATTTGCTCGGTGAGCGAACGGTCGCGGAATTCAGGAATTTCATGAAGTTTCAATGCATCTGCCAGTCGCTGGGCGAGAATTCTACTCTTCATGATATTCATCTGTGTCAGGATATCTTCGTTTCCAACGGCGTCGATCCCGCTCGCTATCGACGGTGATATGGAGGTCAAGATGCTGGACAACGAGATGCCAGCGTCCTTATCGATTTCTATGGTCGCTCTTGCCCGATATACCGGGGCCGCAAGGAAGGTCCAGAGCGCAGCCCCAAACACGGCCGCTAAGAAGACCCCCATTACCACTTTCTTCCTCCTGAGAATCACTTCGACAATATGATCCAGCGTTGAGCTTCCATTGGCGATATACTCTGAAGTCGCCGTGCCATAGGGACGCAGTGTACCTGGGCCCAGCTCTGGATGGCTTCGGCCGAGCAAGGGGGGCTCCTCACCAAGAAAACGTCGGGGTTTCATTCAATTCTCCCCCTGAAGCAAATTCGCGGAAGTAATCGAAACTATGGCAGGGCGGCCAGTATTTCTGCACGGTTATTTGTGGCTCACCTTATGAATTGGTCTCCGACCTATTTTCACTGCGCTCCACCATAGGCTACGACGTACGACCGTAAACCTAGAACGACGTTTTGAAATTCGATGGCGATATCAAGAACTTCTGTCACAAGGCCTAATTTGAAGCTCCGCTTTTGCGACATCACCTAAACAAGTTGATATCATTAATCTCTTTGGTCCCACCGTGAGGTAGAATTACCCCGCTCCCCAACCTTCGTCTCCGCAGGTATAGAGAGGAGCAATTGATATGCCAATCCGTTCTAACAGAAACAGCTCTGGCTAACCGTTTATTATTACCTAGTTTTACCCATCCGGGTTCGCATTTGCTCCTTTTGCCACGGCACCGTGTTTGGGCCCGATGCGCCCTCGCCTGGCCTCCAAAACACCGGAGTGATGCTAGCCGATCAAAACGATTTCGTGTGCTTATAGTTCTGTTTCGCTCATTGGCGAAATGGGTCTTTTGCACCCAAAGTCTCGCTTCTCTCCGGTGCTGACCGTCCAAGAATGACATTCCGTTAGTGTGAACCCTTCTCACAAGGCAGTGCTCATTTGGGCGATTTCGAGACACGTCAGAGACCGAATTCGAAATCCAGAGAGGCAGGAGCCTGATCATTGCATCCAAAGCGACGGATGTGGTAAAGGTTTGACATTCCGAGAGCGAAGTCTTCGGCAAATTCACGGCGAGGGGACGGGATATGGATGACCATCAAATAACCTGGGGTGAGCTGACGGCCAAAAGAATAATCAAGCACTTGGAGAAACGCCGCATGGAGGGCAGCTATGCCCCAAGCGCTGCTCAGGCTGCGGATGAGATCCTCGCGATGATCCCGAGAGGGGCTACGGTCTATCGTTGCGGCTCCATGACGTCAGTTGGTATTGGTTTGTGGGACCGGCTCGCTGAGCTCCCTGAGGTACACGTGCTCGATCCGTACGTCCCCGGACTATCTCCCGACGAGTCTCTGGAGATCCGGCGAAAAGGTATGACGGCTGATTTCATGATCTCCAGCTCCAACGCAATAACGCTCGACGGAAAATTGGTCAATCTTGACGGGTCCGGCAATAGGGTCGCAGCAATGTGCTTCGGCCCGAAAAAGGTGATCCTGGTTGTTGGAATGAACAAGGTAGCTCCGGACTTGGACTCAGCCATGGCACGGGTCAAGCATTATGCCGCTCCGGTTAACACGATTCGCCTGGGTTACGACAACCCCTGTAAAGACAGCGGAGTGTGTTCCGATTGCAGATCACCCCAGCGCATCTGTAACATGTGGAGCATCATTGAAGGGCACATGCTAAAAAACCGGATACATGTGAAGTTGGTCGGCGAAAATCTTGGATATTGACTAGTGAGTTCTGTCTCGAGAGAGATTTGGCGAGCTCAATTTCCATAGGTACAGTAATTCCATGGTGATCTTCACAAGAGACCCTGATGATCCTGTTCGAGAGCAGCGTCTCCCGTCTGCAATGACTGCGATCCCCCACCCAGCTCCTGGGCGGCTGGGCTCGATTCAACTGAGAGGAGACTCGCTTCGGGTATGGCAATACACTTGTCGTCGCTTCTGGGCTCGACCCTGTTTCTTCCCAACCGCTTGGCTTGGTACAGGGCATCGTCCGCTCTCTTCAGGAAGGGCTCAATTTGGAATCGATCGCGGGCTTCCAATACGGCAACCCCGAAACTCAGCGAGACATCGAAATCGCCTTCTGAAGTTAGGAGGGCTGTTTGGCGGAACGCACTTCGAAGTCGCTCGGCAATACCATGTGTGGCAGAGAAGTCGCTTCTTGGACAGAGAATCAGGAACTCCTCTCCCCCGTACCGGCCAACCAGGTCGTAAGATCTTACCCCCTTTTCCAGTCGACGGGCGACTTCCAGAAGGACTGCGTCTCCGGCCAGATGACCGTGTCGGTCATTGATCCGTTTGAAGTGGTCCACATCGCACATTATAAGGCCTACCGGCGCACCATTTCGTTGGGCGCGGCTCAATTCCTTATCGACGAGATCAAGCATGCTTCGCCGATTCAGTAAGCCAGTGAGAGCGTCATGCCTCGCCTGGTATTCCGAGTGCTCCAATGCACGAAGCAATTCTTCTTGCAGGCTGATGATGCGCGATCCTGCTCGGACGCGGACTCTCAGCTCGTGGGGGTCGAAGGGTTTGATAACGTAGTCGTCTGCACCTGCCTCAAGACCTTTCACTATGTCCTGTCGGAGGCTCTTTGCAGTCAGGAGAATCAGGTAGACATAGTTCCTCTTGTCCCGTCTTCGAAGACGCCGACACAGGGCAACTCCGTCTATGCCCGGCATCATCCAATCAAGTATCGCCAGGGGCGGTGCGTCCTCTGCCTGGAGAGCTTCCCATGCCTCAACCCCGTCCACGCACGTGATCACTTCGTAACCCCACTTAGAAAGGTTGGCCTTCAGCAGAGTCCGCGTAATCGCATCGTCCTCAGCGACCAGTATTCTCATTTCCCACCTCTGCCAGAGTCCCGACGAACACGGGCATTTTGCGTACTTCCGATGCACGTGAGAGCATTGGTATTGACGGTCTCCGGTTCTTATCTCGGGAGCGATCCCCTGTCTCATCATTTTAGCAAGGAACATGCCAATCGCCAATCGTCCACCATAGATCTATAGGCCTCCACGATATCAGCCACTTGGATTGACTCCCCCTGGCGGTTCGTCGCCCACGAGCCGGAACCGGCTCCCCGGTTTCGAGCTAAATTCTTCCGCTGCCTTACCAAAGTGTGCCTTTTCTGTGCACAGCCGGGATGACCCGCCTTGTTCTGTTTGTTTTTTGTACCCAAGATTCGGCGGGGACTCGTTCCGTTACGCGGCGCTCAAATCTCGAGAAAACCTCACTCTCACAGAAGTGTGATCGCCTCCTTCCCCGAACGCTTTTCTCGACGCGCAATGCCTCTCGCCCTGTCAGGCACAGGAAGCCCGGAAAACAATGCCTCTGTCCCGAGTATTGAAGCGGGACGCAGGGAATTTGTCAAGTCCTCGCCAGAATGACCGTTTTAGGGATTTGAACAATCATCATGATGACAAGACGATTGCGCAGATTGCCTGCACTGAGGTCCGGGTTGGAGGAAAATGCAGCACATCCCCATGCGGCACGGCTAATAGAGGGGCGCCTCGAGATGGGCCCTGACCTCGGGCGCTTTCCGAGCCACCCCTCCATACTGGGGCAGCGCTGCACTTGTGGTGAGGCCTTACCGTTATCTGTCGATATCCTACACGTCCAGAACCGTATAACGACCATATGGAACATATGCAACACGAGCGTTCGATCCGTACTTCGCCATCGCTTCGTTGAAGGTGTCTTGCAGAGATGTTCGGGTATCCAAACCCGCGGATCGACTCATTTCAAGATTGTCTTCGCGCGTCACGATGGCGAGGTGCTTGCGCGTCATGACTTCGTAGATTTTCCACCAGATACAACCCGCCCACAACTCTTTGTCACGCTTGTAGAAAGCTCGCATGGCTCTCCCTTTGTTCTCTGTTGACGGCGGCATGTACGCCTGGAGAAGATCCATTAACGCGAATCCCGGCCAGCCTCCGTACCCGGGGCACGGTGTAGCCTGAATGATAGTGCCCCCTTCCCTGCAGATCGGGTCACAATTGACGGCAGCCCAGCCCGTGTGAAAAAAGAGGTGATTCGTGGGCGCGGACGAACCGGTGACCACGATGTCGGCAGCGGCGCCGGCGAACTCCGCAGCGTCGAAGCGGTACACTTTGTCGTACGCTCTGATCGCGGCTTTGTGTGCTTCCACGAAATCGCCTGCTCCGAGATAGGTCACATCGAATCTATTGCTCACAATGACATGGATGCCCATGTCTATGCCGACCATACGGGCCGCCTCGTACTTATCCTCCTGCATGTGACAGAGATTGTTTCCAGGACGGCAGTCCTGGGGCAAGGAAAACATGTGGTTCAATTCTATTGTTTCGTCTCCCGCGACCGCGGGTATGATCATGCCCGAGCCCCCGTATCCCCATAGCGTAGCCTGCGTAGTCGAAATTGTGATTTTCAGATCCGCCTCGGCGACCCTTTTCAGGACAAACAGAGGAACTCCTCGGCTCGTATTCCCAAGGTACCGGTAGTCTTCCGGCTTTCCCACGTCGTTGCAGAGAACCGGAATTCCGGCTGAAACCACTTCCTTGCCGAGCTTCTCCTCGATTTCTTCGGCACTGAGTGCCGGTACCTTGCCGTTTCCGATAACGATGGAAGGCCTAGCTCCCGCTCCATCTATGATCTCAATGATGCTCGGGAGGATGAGCTTCGCGGGGGCCGCGCGAAACTGGTTCTCCGTAATGATAACTACGTCCATTCCCGGCCGGACCAACGTCGACAGTGGCTTCGCTGCCAAAGGGTTTTCCACTGCGTAGCGAGCAGCTCCCACCACATCCATCAACGCTGGGGGTTCGCTTGGAATGAAAGATCTCACGAGGTTTTGATCGGGAACCTGAAGCTCCAGGCAGGTCCCTCTCTCTTCGGCCGTTTCAAAGGGCACTCGTATGGTACTCATGAATACCTCCTCTTCGAGACTGACAGTAGTGCCTCGGCGTTTGGAATACGCGTGAACCCAAGGTGAGCCTCCTGCAGACTCACGGTCTGTCCTGTTGGAGAGCAGCACTGTGAAGATGGGATCAGCGCGGTCTGCCGCGTGCCTCAAGGCGGGAAGCTCTTCTCGAAGGGCCGCCGCTTTCGGCTCATCCAGACGCATGCTTCTCAACCTCACAGCTCGGGCGCTAAGGGACGCGGGAGGGGAAGCGTATATTCTACGGCGCGCCCGGAGCTCCAATTGTCCGACGAAAGATTCGGCTGTGTGATCTAGTGTATCCAGGTTAGACGGCGGGTCAAGGAATTTCTCGCATACAGGATCTTAGGTTCGCGATGCGAATCTCGCTTGACAGAGGGAGCCAGGATGATTTAGGGTCACTCACCGTGCGATCGGGTGATTCACAGTACGACACCAGACAGCCACGAGCCCGACGGAAACCAGGGCCTGTGCAACCATCCCAGCCTTTCGACGAGGCTACCCCCGGACCTGAGACTGTGAAAACGCCTGGGAATCACTCGGCTCGCAACCTACAGACTCAGAACATGAGGTGGCCAATTGTGGCGCGTGAAACAGATCAAAGGAATTCAGTCAAATCCCTCGTCAAGGCTCTCAACATTCTGAAGCTCTATCGGCCTGGCAAGAGTGAATGGACCGTGGGGGAAATGGCCAAGGAGCTCGGCTACCACAAGAGCTCCATTCAGCGTCTCGTCACCACTCTGGAGGCGCACGGGTTTCTCGAGCGCACCGAGCCGCCCCGCAGTCGATTCGCGCTTGGCCCAATCACACTCATGCTCGGACATATTGCTTCTCAGGACATCGACCTCCGATCTGTGGCACGACCACACTTGCAGAAGTTGGTGGACGTCACGGGGGAGACTGCGCACCTGTGCGTCGTGGACCAATCGCAGTGCTACTACCTCGACAAGATCGATTCCGGCAAGGCAGTGCGAATAGCAACATACGTAGGGCAGCGGCTCCATCTTCATTGCAGTGCCGTAGGCAAGACGCTGCTCAGTGGCATGACGGAAGAGGAAGTGGATAGAGTCATTTCTGATAGCGGCCTCCCCCGGTTCACGGATACTACCATAACGGACCGAGAATCACTTCGGCGGGAGCTTGATCGAATCCGCGAATCGGGATGTGCGTACGACAACGAAGAGTATGAGGTTGGTCTGCGGTGCGTCGCTGCTCCTGTGAAAGACAACCTGGACCGAGTCGTCGCGGCGATTAGCCTGGCCGGTCCAGTACAGAGATTCACCACAAGCGAGGTCGAGCGGTTTGCCATTTACGTGAGAGAGGCTGCTGCCAAGATCTCCAAGAGGCTCGGTCACATGAAGAGCGGTGCCAGGAAAGACCCTGGTTCACCGGATCTCGGTCAGCCTCACGCTCCGGTCCCCTCCTCCTGAGGGGGACCGCGATGTCGGCAGGTTTTTCGGTGTCTTCTTGGGGTCTTGGAGGGCTTTTCTCGGATGAAAACGTGAGTGGGTGCTGGTGATCGGGGAGGTGCTTCCTGGGAAGCGGAGACCGTGGCAGGGGGCGGTGATTCGCAATGCGATATCGGATATCGCAAAGCGATTTTTTTCTTGACACCCCTATTCGCGCAGTGCTAGCCTCTCACCATCATGCGACGGCAGGGCACTCGGATATTGACCTTCACGACATCCCGCTCACAACCAAGCTCCACTGGGTCAATGATCCGAGCGACAGCCAACAGCGTCGACGGACGAACCATGGGTGCGGTGCAACCTTGCGGCTCTCTCCGAATCGGGAAGCGCCGTCGAATAGTTCAGTCTTCTTCTCAACCGGCGCGTGCCTCTGAATAGGGTGTACTCGGAGGCCGACACGCCGAGTATTCTTCGGCCCATGTGTATTCAAGATCTCGATTTCTTGAGAAGAGTGGCGAGCCACCTGGCCAATCCCGCACTGGTTCCAAACCAGCGATCAGCCATCCACCGAGCTCAGGGGTACTCACATGAAGACGGTTAACGTGCACGCGCGGGTCAACATGGATCTCTGCAAAGGATGCAAGAATTGCGAACGAGTATGTCCGGTTTACGCTGTGAAAGTGACCCGAGACGGGAAACAGGTTCGGGTGGATATCAATGACGGTCTGTGCGTAGGCTGTTGGAACTGCGAGCAGAGGTGTCCGGAGCACGCTATCACGATGGTTTCCTGTGAACCCTACACTCTGTCCACTGACGTCACGTCCGTCGATTACGAGCAGGTCGTCGAACTATGCCGCAAAGCTCACTTTCATCCCAAGCAGGTAGTGTGTTACTGCACCGCAAGTAGAGCGGAAGAATTGGCGGCTGCAATTCTCAAGGGTGCCTCAAGCCCGGATGCTGTTGTGCGGGCCACCGGAATCGGAGCGGGGTGCGGGATCGAGTGCAATCAGCCTATCCTGAGATTCTTGGAGGCAGCCGGAAAGACTTTTGAGCGCAGGAAGAAAAGTTATCAGTGGTACGGCCGGACAGCCACAGCGTGGGAGGTACCTGAAGAAGTTCGCAGGAAGTATCCTGTGTTTCGCTTCGAGGAGGACCTTGAGATGTTCGAGACGATAGTTAATTCTCCGGTCAATCGGTGACCCGGTACCGTTGGCCACAAAGGAGCGTAACCATGCCACGAGGAACCATCCCGCCCGCGCCACCACGGAAATCCCAGTATGGAGTCGATCCTCAATTCGTCACCATGAGGGGAGCTGAGCTTGATGGAATGACCAGCGTCAGTCTGGGCGAGCTCATTCCTGACATGCCCCCAGTGATATTCCCTTCCGATCGGGGGGTTGCCAGCATCAGAAAGGCCACCGAAGAAACGTTAGCCCGCGTCGATCTTTCTAAGATCAGGCCTGGATCTACGGTTAACATTCTCGCGTCTCATCATGGATTTACGTTTCTTAAAGGGGAGCCGTACGCGGAGATGCTCCGAACAATAAGGGATTTTGTTGAGACTCGGACCGAAGCCAAGGAGATTCGACTGCGCGCGGGCCTAGGAATGCGGTTCAGGGAGACCGAGGAATACATCAAGGCCCACGGATTGGACCGCTATTTTCACGGCAAAGCCATTGGTGTAGCGCCTATTGACGAAGGCGTGCCCATCGAAACGAAAATTGGCACCCTCTATGGCCTGAGAAAGATGTACGACGCTGACGTTATCATACACGCCCACAACAGTGACGTCAGGGAAGTCCATTTTCATAGGCAGGTCGATCGTGCTGTGAAACCTTTCGGCATGAGCTACGCGAGGACGGAAACGCGGTCGACTTATCATTGGAATTTGGGTCCCAGAGCGGCCAACTTCGTAGCACGCTCGATCTTCGACTCTGATTTCGTACAGGGCAAGTACGGGTTCTCCTGCTTCATGATCATGTCCCCTGGCGGAGTAGTCACGGTGGACGCGGACAATGACCTCTATGCATTGAATGACCGGGTCACGATCGGCGGAATGAAGAACTATGGCAAAATTATTACCTTAATGGGTGAAATAGACGAGTGCATTGTAATTCTCGATTTTCCCTGTCCCGTGCCGTACGTGTTTGCCGCTGGTGTGATCTATGCCAATATGGTGGGAGCCAACGTCGACCTGTTCGACCTGGACAACCCCCTCCCGCCGTACACCTGGTATACGGAAACCTATTATGACGACCGTGGCAGGCCGTTGGCCGATTTCGTCCCGCCGGTCAATCCTGCCATTCGGACCGTCGTCCACAATTATGCATGGACCGGGTATCCCTCTGCTTTTTTTGCGGAGCATACACCGACCATTGTTGTTGGCCAGGAGCAGGCAGCCCATTTCAGTCGAGATCCCATGAATTTGAGTTACATGCGATACGCCCTGACAGCCAACGAGCTCAAGGCAGCCATGGAATTTGCATACCGCACGACTCGAACGGACAAGGTGTTGATCTTCGACGGAGCCACGGGCGGCATGAATGTCAGCTTTTCTCTCGCTGAGTTCCTTCGCAATCGTGCTCCGGCGGTGGTGCGACATGTTGATCGGGAGCTCATGCCCAAGTGGCTCGCTCAGCGAAGCATCGATGCGAGTCTCCTTAATCTCGTTGCCTGAGGGGGATTCTCTGGAACCGGAACATCGCGATATTCGGGAAGACATCTTCAGGAACATTCTGCATCGCTCCGTTGTGGCCTCGATCATATCGGAAGCTCCTGGAGTAGTGAGCGGGATCGAAAATTGCCGATTCCTGGCGGAGAAGCTGGGGCTTACTTTCCAGTCTGCCGTTCGGGACGGACATGCGATTGGCCCCGGCACGGAGGTGGCCAGAGTCAGCGGCAATCCTTTGCAAGTTTCCAAAGCCGAAGAGGTCTTGCTCGGCGCATTGTCCAAACCATCGGGTATCGCAACCGCTGCGCACGCGGCCAAGGCCCGGGTGAGATCTCGTTGTCGCGTAGTATGCGGCGGCGCAAAGAAAATGCCACATGAAATTAAGGCCATCGTACGTAAGGCAGTCATAGACGGAGGGCTCGAAATCCGAATGCTCGACCAACCGTTTCTTTACCTGGACAAGAATTACGTTCGGATGTTCGGCGGTGTCGAGCCCGCCATGCAGGCAGTCGCTTGGCTGGAAAGACCGACGGTAGTTCAGGTACGAGGCGAGCTCCAACCGATTGAACAAGAGGCAGTCAGTGCTGCCAGGGGTGGTGCCAGGGTCATCATGGTGGACACGGGGAATTCACGGGACTTGGACCTTGTTGGTCAGACTCTGCGACGAAATAACTTGCGCTCTCGAGTTCAGCTCGCCTTTTCCGGAAACATCGATCTAGAGCGCATCGACGAGATCTGCAGTGGGGACGTGGATGTGCTGGACATAGGCTACGCCATCCTGGATGCTCCCTGCCTGCCAATGCGTTTTGACGTGATGCGCTGAGGAACGCCCGATGGAGTACCGTCTTCTGGAAAAGACCGAGATATGGATTTCTCCTGTAAACCTATCTGGAGCAGACTTGGAGTCGTGTGCCCAAGCAGTCGGTCGCACATTGGGCCTGAAAGAAGCTCAAATTATGGTTACGGACGCGATCGGTGACAGGCTTGCCCTGGACGTTCTTGTACCTACCGTATCGGCTGAGCAAATCGTAGCCAAAGAGAAGGAAGTCCTGTCTGCTCTGTCCGTTGTGCCCGGTGTGACGGTGCTGCCCGAGACACGGGTTCACTCTGAAGGGGTTCTCGGTTTGATCAGCCTTGGCAAGGACGAAGGGAAGGAGCTGCTGAAGCGTTCCTCTGACATGCGGTCTCAGATCGTGGAGCGTATAGCAGGACGAGCGGTAGTCATGGCAACTGGTGCGGAGGTGATTCAGGGGCAGATCAAAGACACCAACACCCCGTTCCTGGTCGCCCGTCTCCATGCCGCGGGATTCCACGCTTTTGCCGGCCCTGTGTTGCCTGACGATTCCGCGGCGATTGCCCGAGCACTGCGTGTTGCTGCTGACGGTGCCTATGGCCTCGCAGTCACCACCGGTGGGGTGGGGGCGGAGGGGAAAGACCGTACGGTCGAAGCACTCAGCGCCCTAGATGGGGATGCTGCCATGCCGTACGTGCTGAAGTTCCGCAGGGGACAAGGCCGGCACGATAAGGACGGGGTACGCATCGGGGTCGGGCGTTTGGGGACCCTCCTCATTGTTTGTCTTCCGGGACCGCATGACGAAGTCGAGCTGCTTTGGCCGGTGCTTCACAAGGGTCTGCATGAGAAATGGGACAAGGAGGTCCTCGCGGATGCTTTGGCGGCACGATTGCGGGAGAAATTCTTGTCATGCGACGTTAATGATCATCATTTTCGGCATGGAATAGGTTTGGAGACAGATTCATGACCTTTTCTGACATTGAAATAGCCGAGGCTGCACAGGCATTGTTTGCAGCCGGAGAGAGCCGCAATCCGGTTGATCCATTGTCTGACACCTATCCTCACATGACGATAGAGGACGCGTATCGTGTCCAAATGTACAACGTGAACAGGCGGGTAGATCAGGGTCGGATTGTCATCGGCAAGAAGATCGGACTGACCAGTCGTGCGATGCAGCAGATGTGCAATGTGAGCGAGCCGGACTATGGGCATCTTCTGGACGACATGCTCGTGAATCAGGGCGATCCTATAGCTGTTTCCACGCTGCTGCAGCCGCGCGTTGAGGGAGAAATAGCCTTTGTGCTGGACCGCGATTTGCGGGGTCCCGGAATAACGCCCACGGAGGTCATCCGGGCCACTGCAGGGGTTGTGGCTGCACTGGAGATAATAGACAGCCGCGTCAGAGACTGGAGAATCAAGATTCAGGACACCGTGGCTGACAATGCGTCGAGTGCTGCGTTTGTAGTGGGTTCCCGGATGGTGTCCCCCATGTCACTGGATATGCGACATGTTGGTTTCGTGCTTTCCCTCAACGGTTCTGTGGCGGCAACAGCCGCTGGGGCGGCTGTTCTTGGAAGCCCGGCTCAGTCCGTGGCATGGTTGGCCAACAAGATGGGCGAATTCGGTATTTCGCTCAGGGCAGGGGAAATAGTTCTGTCGGGTGCGGCGGCTGCAGCGGTGCCCATCTCGGCTGGCGACTCGGTGTCTCTGACCGTAGATCGCATAGGCGATGTGTGGTGCCGCTTTGTGTAGTTGGCGGAGAAACTAATCGATAGTCCACGGGAAAAGCACGATCGGGATTGCATCATGGACACAGCCACCTTGATAACGACCATATTGCACGGACTGACGCTCGGCATGGTTCTCATGCTTGTGGCGGGCGGGCTTACCATCATTTTCGGGATGCTCGACGTGCTGAACTTCGCTCACGGGTCCCTTTACATGCTCGGAGCGTATATGGGATACACGGTGGCTGCTGCCACGGGTAATTTCGCGTTGGCCCTGATTGCTGCGCCCATTCTGGTCGGCGTCATAGGCTTCCTGATCGAGTTCTTTACCATTCGACCGCTCTACGGGAGGCCGCCGCTTCACCACTTGCTGCTGACTTTCGGTCTCAGCCTCATAGCCCAGAATGCCATAAAGTTCGTCTGGGGTAATGACATTTACTCGGTTGAGCTCCCGCAGGTACTTCGAGGGATCGTCAGCTTTTTCGGCGTCTACTATCCCAAGTATCGACTCTTCGTGCTTGGCTTTGCAGCGCTACTCGCGGTGACAATCTGGTATGTCATAACGCGCACACGATTTGGTGTAGTGATCCGAGCTGGCACGGAGGATATCGAAACGCTGGAAGCCCACGGGATAAATACTCGGCGCGTATTTACTGTCGTGTTTGTTGCATGCTCTGCTCTAGCGGCGATTGCCGGGGCAGTGGTAGCACCTATGCGAACGGTTTACCCCCAGATGGGGGTCGATATAATCATCGATGCCTTCATCGTGGTGATCATCGGAGGATTGGGGAGTATCCGGGGAGCCGTGATCGGTGCACTCATACTCGGGCAGGCTATTCAGCTTGGAGCCGTGTTTCTTACCGGATTCAGCGATGCTGCCATTTACATTGTCATGGCTGCGATCCTGCTCTTGAAGCCCAGCGGTCTTATACCAGAATCCACGTAAATCGATTTGTCGTAGAGCCGTCTCTCAAAAAAGAGTGCTGTATGAACACGCGAACCAATTCCATTCTGTTGGCCGTTGGAGCGGCAATTCTCATAGCATTGCCACTTGCCTCGCCGACATTTGTCTCGCCATACTATCTGGATCTCATGACCAAGGTGTTGATCTTTGGGATAGCCTTGTTGGGATATGACATACTTGCCGGATACACTGGATTGGTGAGCCTCGGGCACGCGCTCTTTTTCGGGGTAGGAGGGTATTGCACTGCATACATGGCCACGCAATACACGACCAACCTTGTGTCGGTGCTTCTGTTCGCCCTAGTGGTGACGTGGGTAATAGGCATAGTGGTCGGGTACTTTTCAACCCAAACGAAAGACATATTTTTCGTGTTCCTGACGCTTGCGTTCGCCCAGTTCTTCTATCTCGCGGCGTTCAACCTGACCACGATTACCGGCGGTGACAACGGCATCACCATACCGAAAATGACCCTCGGCATTCCGTACGTTTGGCAAACAGACATGCCGCGGCCGTTCGCATTCTATATCCTGGTGCTGGCCGTGTTCCTCGTCAGTTACTGGGTCTGTCACAGAGTGATTAAAAGTCCGTTCGGCCAGATCCTGGTGGCCATCCGTGAAAACGAGGAAAGGGTGAGCTTCCTTGGATTCAACGTGCGGTGGCTAAAGATCAAGAGCTACATGATATCGATCAGTCTTACCACCGTGGCCGGCGTCCTGTTCGCGGCATATCAGGACTTTGTCTCTCCGGGAATGATTCATTGGACGATCTCCGGGGACTTCATTCTCATGTCGGTTCTGGGGGGTATGGGAACATTGATAGGGCCTGTGCTTGGTGGCGCTATAGTTCTGTTGCTGGGCGACTGGCTCAGCTCTATCACCGAAAACTGGATGATCTTCATTGGCGGCTTCTTTGTCCTGATGATCATATTTGCCCCGAATGGGATCGTGGGCTTCTTCTCCCGCAACGGACGGAACGGTAAATAGATGTTGCTCGAAGTAGATTCACTGGCAAAGAGTTTCGGCCGACTGAGGGTGCTCGACCGGCTCTCCTTCAACGTGAAGGAAGGCGAGCTGAAGGCCATCATAGGACCCAATGGGGCCGGCAAGACAACCCTTTTCAATGTGATAACGGGCCGCTATCATTCCGACGCCGGCAGAATCCGCTTCAGGGGCAAGGATGTTACAGGGGCGAAGCCCCACGTCCTTGCAGGCATGGGACTCGCTCGCTCCTTTCAGATAAACAACTTTTTCTTCAATCTCAGCGTACTGGAGAATATTCGGCTGTCCGTGCAGTCCACTATCAAGAATCGAACATCGATTTGGCGCGACGCCTTCAACCAGGATTCCGTGAAGGATCGCATCGATGAAATCATGGAATGGGTTGAGTTGAGGGAGCTTGCCACGGAGCTGGCACGAAACCTCTCATATGGTGATCAACGTAAGCTGGAAATTGCTCTCGCTCTTGGAACCGGCCCTTCTCTCGTAATGCTGGATGAGCCGACTTCGGGTATGAGTCGTTTCGAGAGCCAGTCCATGATCCAATTGGTCAAAGCCCTTTCAAGTCGGGTCACGATCGTCCTCATAGAGCATGACATCGAATTTGTGATGAACGTCTCCGATAGCATTATGGTGATGCACTACGGACAGAAGATCGCGGAGGGGACGCCGCAAGAGATTTCCGGAAACCAAGAAGTTCAGGACATCTATCTCGGGGGCCTATAAATGATGCTGGAAGTCCGAGGAGTACATACTTTCTATGGTCCCAGTCATATCTTGCACGGCGTCGACTTGTCGCTGGAGCCAGGGGAGGCGGTTTCGCTCGTGGGTCGAAATGGGGCCGGCAAGACCACGCTGATGAGATCCATCATGCAGCTCACCCGTCCTTCAAAGGGATCGATCCACTCCAATGGAATGGACTTGCTTGCACTGGCTCCACACGAAATTTACAAGCTTGGTATCAAGCTCGTACCGCAGGGGCGCCGCGTGTTTCCCAAGCTGACGGTGGAAGAAAACCTCCAGCTTGCCCTGATGGGACAAAAGGTCGATGATCCGGCCAAAGAGCTTGCGAAGGCCTATGAGCAGTTTGAGATACTGGGGCGGAGAAAGAATCAGCGGGTTCGCGGCCTGAGTGGTGGAGAACGCCAGATGCTGGCAATTGCGCGAGCCTTGTTGGGAACAACGAACCTCCTCCTTATGGACGAACCGAGCGAAGGATTGGCGCCTATTATTGTACGCGAGCTTCGCGACCTCATACTGGAAGTGAAGAAGACAGGTCTGGCGATCCTCTTGGCAGAACAGAATGTGAAGATGGCTCTTTCCGCGTGCGATCGTCATTACATCCTCGAGAAGGGGGAAATGCGATTCTCGGGCTCGACTGGCGAATTGGCTCTCAATGATGATGTGTTGATACAGGCTCTGGGTGTCACAAGCACGTCATAATAATCCCACCACGCGCAAACCGAAAGGAGAAGTGATGGAGAAGAAGCAAGAGGTGACCAGGAGAACCTTCCTCAAGAGCTCGGCGGCGGTCGGAGGTGCCACACTCTTGGGCAGTCTCGGCAACGGGATCGTCGGTGCGCCGGCGTACGCGGCTGAGAGCTCGGGACCGATCAAGGTTGGCATCGTGCTTCCGTTTTCTCGGGCGTACAAGGTCATTGGAGATCGAGTGACAGCGGGACTGGAATTGGCATTGCACCAGGCGGGAGGCAAGTTCAAGGGACGATCGTTCGAGTTGATCAAAGAAGATTCAGAGATGAAGCCGGACGTTGGCCTGACCAAGACACGAAAGCTCGTTGACAAGGACAAGGTGCATTTTCTCGTGGGCCCGGTCAGCAGTGCAGTCTGTGTAGCCATGCGCAATTACGCCGACGAAAAGCACGTTCCCATGATCATTCCTACTGCCGGTAACGTAGAGCTTGCGGGCAACCTGTATAGCCCGTACGTCTTCAGGTCATCCATCAGTCACTGGATCTTCGCGTATCCCATGGGCCACTGGGTCAAAAAGAATTTGGGCGATACCTGTATGGTCGCGGGAGCCAACTATGCGGCGGGTCAACATCAAGTCTGGGCGTTCACTATGGCGTATCGCGGCGAAGGCGGAAAGATCGTGGGCGCCGTCTATCCCCCGTTAAATGAGAAGGACTATGCAGCGTATCTGACGAAAATCGCCAATTCGGGAGCCAAGGTTTATTTCGGTTGGTTTGCAGGGAACGACGCGGTGAATTTCTGCCGTCAAGCCGCGGAATTCGGGCTCACAAAGAAGATGAAGATGAGCACCACCGGCTGGTTCTTCGAACGCAATCTTCTCGTTGCTCAAAAGGAGGCAGCGGAAGGGTGGTACTGCTGCTTCAATTGGGCCATTACCCTTGACAATCCCATGAACAAGGAGTTCGTAAAAGCTTACAACGCATTCACGAAAGACGACCCGTCGGTGGCTGTGTCAATGAGCTCAGTCCACGGTTACGACGCAGGACAAATGATTCTCAAGGCCCTGGAAACGACCGGAGGTGACACAAGCGCTGACAAGATAGTCCAGGCCCTCGAGGGTATGCAGCTTGATAGTCCTCGAGGCAAAGTGGAGCTGGATGCGAACCACGAGATGGTTCAACCAATGTACATCGGTGAGATCGTCAAGTCGGGCGATGCATACGAGGCCAAGATTATTGCAGATCTCGGCCGCTGGACTACCCCGTACCTTGGTGCGAGAGGCATCAACAGCGTGGGCCAACCTTTCATCGTTCAGTAAGAAGATTTCGGGCCGCAATGCGGTTCTCCCGCAACTTCCCGTGAACCGCATTGCTTGTCAGCCTCTCAATCCAAGACCGGGAAGAATGGCAGAGAGTTGTAGGCTCCCAACCTCATGGGTATTCCGCTGCCAGGAGTTGCAGTGGTTGCCGTGTCGGATGCCAATGGCCCGAAGCCCACAATAGCTGTTGTTTCCGCAATACGCTGAGCGAAACCTCATTGGCGCACGGTTCCGTTGGGCTCCAATAGGAGAGGTGCGCCATTGTCAAAAGCAGAACCCCTGATCGCCGTGCGAGTGAGACTCATGAGTAGTGGAGAAAAAGTATGACAAGTAATGCTGATCGAGGAGATAATCAATCCGTTAAATTCTTGCTTGGCAACGAAGCAATCGTGCAGGGTGCTCTCGAAGCTGGCGTCAATTTTGCCGCGGGCTACCCCGGGACACCGTCTTCCGAAATCGTCGAACGATTGGCCGGCGTTGCAGAGGAACTGAACCTGTACGTGGAGTGGTCTGCCAATGAGAAGGTGGCCACCGAAGGGGCTGCGGCGGCGGCCTTTTCCGGCCTCCGATCCCTTTCGGCTATGAAAAACGCCGGCTTGAGCGTAGCCCTCGACTTCCTGACTCATCTGAGCTTGACCGGCCTGGGCGACTGCGGCGGAGCCATGGTGGTCGCTGTTTGCGACGATCCGAACGCCCATTCCAGCGGAGACGAGACAGATTCCCGCTGGCTTGCCAGGTTTGCGTATGCGCCCCTCCTGGAGCCCAGTCATGTCTCAGAGGCACGGGAGATGGTGAAGGCCGGTTTTGAGCTGTCGGAGCGTCACAAGTGCTATGTCATGATGAGGAGCTATACAAGGCTTTCCCATGGGAGCAGCCTTGTCGAGCTCGGGGAAATGATGAAAAGCTCGCGCACCGCTCACAGCGACACCGGTGCATGCGTCACTCCGTACCTCGCAATGCCGAAGCACGCGAGCGTATTGCGCAAGCTTGAGCAGATCAGAGAGGAATTTGAACGGTCACCGTTCAACGAATACAGGGGGCCGGAAGATCCGAAGCTCGTGGTAGTGGCGAGCGGCAGCGGCGTTGAATGTTCCCTCGAAGCGGTCGAGCTGCTCGGGTTGGAGAGCTCGGTGGGTATACTCAAGCTGGCCACACTCTGGCCTTTTCCTAAGAAATTCTTGTTGAAGCACCTCAGGGGAGTCCCCGCAGTTCTCGTCGCGGAAGAAATAGATCCGTTTGTGGAGAGTCAAGTGAAAGAAACTCTCTTCGATAACGGTGATGGTGACAAAGAAGTGTATGGCAAACAGTCCGGTCATATTCCTGAATTTGGAGAGATCGACCCCGATCGTGTGGTAAAGGCACTCTCCGAGATTTTCCGAATTCCCTATCGCTCCAGATCCGAATCGTACGATACACGTGTGAGGGAGGCAGTCGACCGGCTATTGATCACCAGAGGCTTGATCTGGTGTGCAGGATGTCCCCATCGCGCAAGCTTCTGGTCGCTCGACAAGGCTCTGAAGGGGGCCAAGATCGACGCATATGTCACCGGAGATATCGGATGCTACACACTGGATGTCTTTCCCGAGGGCAAGTGTCAGATGAATCTCCTGCACGCAATGGGTTCAAGCATAGGTCTTGCCGCGGGTCTCGGGCAATTGGGGCGGTTCGGTCACAAGCAGCCGGTGATTTCTATCTGCGGAGATTCAACCTTCTTCCACTCGGCGCTGCCTGCCTTGATCAACGCTGTGTACAACAAATCGAGCTTGCTCCACATAGTCCTCGACAACGACGCTACCGCCATGACTGGTTTTCAGGCGCATCCGGGAGTGGGATACAACGCAATGGGCCAGCCAGCGGGACGCATTGATATTGAGAAGCTTTGCCGAGCCATGGACATTCCTGTAGAAAAGATTGACCCGTTCGAGATCAAGGAGGCCGTTCGGAAGATACGGGAGCTCATTGTGGGCAAGAGCGGCGTTCGAGTATTGATCATGAAGCGGCCGTGCGAGCTCCTCCGTATGCGACGGGAAAAAACCAAGCCGATGAGGGTACAGGTGAAATCGGAAGCCTGCCTCGGCTCAAAGTGCGGCGTATGCTACAAGTCCTTTCGATGTCCGGCCTTTGTCGCAGAACCCGAAACGGGTAAGGCACTTATTAAGGAAACAGCTTGTCCCGGATGCGGCGCATGTATACGCGTTTGTCCGGCAAACGCCATTGAAGTAGTAGAGGAGCGCGCGTGATGACATTGAATGCAGATCCGCTTAACCTGGTGGTGTGCGGCACTGGCGGCCAGGGGAATATATTGATATCTCGAATGATCGGAAGGATCCTCTCCCACAGGGGATTTCAGATCTCAATTGGCGAGACATTCGGGGCAGCCCAACGTGGCGGTGCAGTTCATAGCAGCGTACGCATTTCCAGGAGACGGACCTTCGGGCCCTTGATTCCGCATGGTAGAGCCCATATCGTCCTGAGCCTCGAGCCATTGGAGACTCTGAGGATCCTTTCTGCGTACGGAAATGACGAGGTCCTTACGGTCAGCAATACCGAGCCGGTGTACCCCGTGGGAGCCCTGGCCGGGCGGGCCGAATATCCGAGCATAGAAGGGCTCAAAGACGCCATATCGGCGTTGTCGAAGAAGGTCTGGTTCATGAACGTAAGCCAAATGGCTGAAGGTCTTGGAGCTCCCATCGTTAGTAACATTATTCTCGTAGGAGGCCTGGTGGGAACCGATCTCATGCCCCTGACCATCGAAGAGGTTGAGCAGGAAATCGAAGCCACTTTGCCGGGTGCCAAAGTGGATCTTAACCTCAGGGCTCTTCACATGGGTATTGAAGCGGTCCGGATTCCCGCGTAATTCTGTTGCTCAAAGCATCCTGAGAGGACCTGCCACATGCAAGATCGTGTCGGACAACTAAAGAAAAAGCTTTCTGAGGCGGCCATTGACGCAACGTTTCTCGTCAAGCCCCACAACGTGTTCTATTTCGCCAACTACGCGTCAGTCTGCTCGGGGATCGTGGCCTTCCCCGAATCCGATCCTGTTTTCTGCACCCTGTGGCTCGATGCCCCGGAGGCCACTACGGCTTGCACCCTGCCTCACGTGAGCAGTTACGTCTTTCCGAAAGACCGGCTGATGGCTCGTATGATCCAGCTTGCGAAGAAGCACGCGACGCGATTTGAGAGAATAGGCGTGGAAAAAGATGCCCTGGTGCTGAGAGACTATGAGCTATTGTCCGATACCTTCCCGAACGCCCAGTTCGTGCACATCGGCCCAATAGTCGATTATCTGCGGGCATTCAAGACCCCTGCGGAGATCGAGAAAATTCAGAAGGCTGCTTCAATAGCGGACGCAGCAATGGCAGCAGCGATAAGTGCTGTTAAACCGGGAGTTACGGAAATCGAGATCGCGGCAGAGGCAGAGTACGTGATGCGTAAGTGCGGATCGGAGCGCCCGGCTTTCGGCACGTTCGTCGCGTCCGGAGAAAGGACTCTGCTCGCCCATCCCCATGCATCACACAAGCGAGTTGAGGCAGGAGATCCCGTCGTGATCGATCTGGGGGCCACGTGGCAAGGGTACTCGTCGGACCTCTGCAGAACCACGTTCGCAGGAGAGCCTACGAAGGCGCAAAGAGACTATCTCAAAATCATTCTTGAGGCTCAGGAGGCAGCGGCGTCCGCTCTTCGGGATGGAGCAGTGGCAGGACACGTCTTTGAACGCGCCTACGAGATATTCAAGGCACATAAGATGGGAAACTTACTGCCCGATGATATCGGGTACGGCGTGGGGCTCCGTCAATCCGAGTTCTACCCCATCATCGAAAGAAACAGCGCCACCGTCCTTGCAGAGAATATGGTGGTCGCTCTCATGCAGACCACCGCCTACCTCAGACGGGTTGGAGGACTGCGCGTAGAGGATACGTTCCAGATTACGGCCCAAGGCTGCAAGAGACTGACTCGTCATGTTCAGCCCACCTTCGATTAGCCCCCATGGGGTCCACCATGCCGTTGGTCTTGAGAAGACGTGCTCTTAGCCTCGATTCGCTTCGCGAGCGAGCATTCCATGACGTCTTGGACAGGGAGCGAGCTGCAGCATCTCACTTCACCTCCACACAACAGGACAAAGTCGGCTGTGAACTAGACTGACAGCCTTCTCTGTCGGAGGCACGTACGACTGGGCGTCATCATGAATGTAGTACTCGCGATTTTTATTCCAACATCTCGGAACAAAAATTTTTTCTGACAGTCATACTGGATAGTGAGTGAAGCGTCGGGCATGCCCCTTCGGACGATGGCCATCGTGCCGGCTCCACGAAAATAACTCGAGGATAAGTATTCCTTTCAAGGAGACCGCCAATGTCAGAAACGCAAGCAGCCTCCTCGCGCCAGAAGTGTGACTGCGCCAGAACTCAGATTCCGAATGCTTCCCATGTAGCCCCTGATGAGACTTCAGCGAAGAGGGGAACGATCGAAACCGAAACAGAACAGACGCGGCGCCGCGTTCACCACCACTTTCATACGTGGATGCTTCGCGGCCTCTCCGCCGAGGGAGAGCTCCCTTCTCCGCGCAGCAATCCGAAACAGGGATCGATCGATCCGGAACGGTCAAACGATCCGGAGCGGAAGCCCGGTCCGAAATGGAGATCACGAGCACTCCGGCGGCAGGACCATGCTCGTGTGGCCGAGCGAGAGGAAAAGTCTCTTGCGGAACAGATCCGATCGTTTCAAGAACGCGCCGACCTACGCGAATGCCGCCTCCCCGGCATGCTGAGCAGAATCTCTCGACAGGCATGCGAAGGGTGGCAACGGCAGACAGGGCTGTACTCATCGCAGATTCTCGCCAAAATCAAGTTGAATCCATGCACGAGATGTGAGCACTTCCTGGGATCGGCCAGGAATCCGATGGGAAATGGGGGCAAACGCGGCTGCCGTAACGGGGCGTCCAAGGGTGAATAGTCTTTCGGTCGCTCGCCGGCTGGGCAGGGGATTTAGAAAAAAATTTCACAAATACGGGTACGTATTTGCTTTCGGTCTGTTCACGTACTGACAGGTTTGAATCCTGCCCTCTATAGGGACCGGCTCTAAACTCGCCCATCGGTCGAGCCAGCTTAAGACAAGAATACCGGCGAGACGCCGGCGCTACGGTGAATTCGCGCCAAGATCCTCGCGGTAGCGGATTGGAAACCTGCCCCAACTGCGGGGTGGAGCGTTGATCTTTGCGGTAAAAATACCGTAGCAGTGGCTGTACGGGTGGGTTTCAAACCCGCCCTTCTCTGGGCTGGGCTGAAGCGAACGCGCGACCGTACTCGTGCAGTCGTCTATTTAGATTTTCATTTACGGAATAGGGCTACGAAGTGGTTCCGGTTCATTGACTCCTTGCGTACCTGATGGTCGGAAAGTGAAAAAGGACATGCTTGAGCCTCGCCGGGTCTTGAAAAGGACTGATGAGGGTGATCAGGCATGTCCAGGATTCTGTAGTATCCTCCTTGACGCCGTGGGGGCCGACCTGCCGTCAGGGCTCATAAATAAACTCAATGTGCAAATCAACACCGGGGATTGATACCCGAACCTGGGATACCGCACACCGTCCGATTGGATCGCCTGTCCAGCGCCAACGCTTCCCAGTGGATTACGAACCTGAGCAACCTATGGGGCAGTTATGTCCATCCATTTCATGGTCTTGGGTTCGCCGTCCACATAGCCTACCACTGGTATGGGATGGGACATGGTGTGCTTGATTCCGTAGGTCTTCAAGCCGCCGAGGTGAGCGGTTCCCCACACGCTCTTCATGGTGTCCATCTTTTCCCACTTATCCCGTACCTCCGACGGATCGAGGCTCTGCGCTGCCTCGATGGCCTGTACCACCATCCAGAGGTTATCAAATCCGTGAGCTGCGTAGCAGATGTTTTCCTCGTGGCCAACCTTACCTTTGAGCCTACGCAGAACTTCTGCAACAATGGGAGGGTTCTGGCCGTCGTTTGCAAGAAGACTGTGAAAATAGAAGCTTGCTGATGAGTCTTTGCCGGCGATCTTGAGCACATCCCCTGCCTGCGCGTAATTGACGTTCCATACTGGCTTGGTGTAGCCGGATTGGCGGGCGATTTTCAGGACTCCCCCGACCATGGATGGCCATCCGTTTATGATACATATCCCATCGGGGTTGCGAGAAAGAATCTTCTTCGCTATTGGCGTGAAGTCAACGGTGTCGAGAGCAAAACCGATCACATCTCCAGCCAGGGCCATGCCGCGCTCTTTGGCAATCTGAGCGACCCTGGGCTCCATAATAGGAATGCTGCCGTCATCCGGCTGGGTAACAGCAATCCTTTTGACCTCGGGGCGGGCCTCTTTGATGTAATCAAGAATCGTGCAGATGCCCTCAATGGTGCCGTTCATGGTGACGAATGTGTAGGGCGTTTTGGACCCGTATTCTTCCGGCAGGCCGCTGCAGTTACCGATCGCTGCGTGCAGCACTTTAGCCAGCTCTGTAACGCTTCCTATAGCAATGTTGGTGAAAGGCATCATGCCGCCTATAATGAATTTCACTTTGTCATCGTAGACCAGTTTTGTGGCAGCGGCTGCAGCACCCTCAGCAGTGCTCTTATGGTCTTCGATGGCAAGTTTTATGCGGTATTTTTCGCCCCTTATCATGATCCCGCCATTATCGTTAATCCACTCCTCGGCCAGACGGCTTCCCTGCCCCATTGGTCCCTCCCCGGGAGCTGCAAAACCTGTGAGAGCGGTGATGCATCCAATCGTTAATGTTTTTGCCGGCTCCTCCGATGATTGAGCCCTTTCAGCGAAAAGCGGCGTGGAAGGAAACGCAACCATCAGCACCAGAAGGAAAACCACACGCATGTGCCCCATTGTCAACGAAAACCCCTTTGACCTCATAAGTGCCTCCTTGTTTTGCATCACAAGCGTACAGATCTCTATCTAATCGCCTCTATTTGCCTGTTTGTGCGTCCGCACTTTCCGCAAGCCGTAACAACTGTCTCATCCGCCAAGATATGCTTTCTTGATGAGAGCCTCTTTGAAGTGTGCTGTCTCGGCGTCCATCACGACCCTGCCCACTCGCAACGCATAACCCCATTGCGCAACACGAAGGACCAGCGGTATGCTTTGCTCAACGAGCAGCACGGATACTCCTCGACTGTTGATGTTCCTGATCACAGGAGCCAATTCGCTCACCACAATAGGTGCCAACCCGAGCGAAGGCTCATCCATCAAGAGAAGTCTTGGTCTAGCCATCAAGCCACGACCGATTGCGAGCATTTCCTGCTCTCCACCGCTCAAGGTCCCGGCCTTTTGATTCCTTCTTTCGTAGAGCCTGGGAAAGTATCCAAATACCTCGTCCAGGTCTTTCTTGATGCAGTGCTTATCCTTCCGCAAGCTGGCTCCAAGTTTGAGGTTACTGAGCACTGAAAGATACGGGAAGAGCCGTCTGCCTTCAGGAATGTGAATCAGACCCATCCTCACAATGTTGGCAGGGTCCATCCCGTTTATCCTCTCGCCTTCGAAGTGAATCTCCCCTGAGCGCAATGGAGTCAACCCGGAAATGGCCCTCAGAACCGTTGTCTTGCCCGCTCCGTTGGCCCCGATCATACCGACTACGCTGCCCTCGCGAACGGAAAGCGAAATATTGTCTATTGCTGTCGCCTGCCCGTATTGAACCCTGATCCCTCTAACACAGAGCAGAGTGCTCGACGCCAAAGTAGGCCTCCATGACTTCCTTGTTCTCTCTCACTTCATCAATCGTGCCTTCGCAGATCTTCTGGCCGAAGTTGATCACCACGACTCGATCAACGATGTCCATGATCTGCATATTGTGCTCGACCAACAGGATCGTTATCCCTTGCTTCCGCGTTTTGTCGATTATCTTCATTGCGAAGTCTATTTCATCCGGGCTCATTCCCCCCAGCGGTTCATCCAGCAATAGCAATTTGGGTCTTGTAGCCAGGGCCCTGGCTACTCCGAGCATCTTTTGGTATCCGTGAGGCAGATTCTTTGCGCGTACGTCTTTCGCCTTGTCCAATCCAAGCAGGTCCAGGATCGCCCGGGCCTCTTCCGCAATCTGACACTCGTTACGGCGGTACGTGGGGGTATTGAAAAACGCTGCACGCCAACTCGATTTCGGGTGGAGGTAGAAAGAAGCGATCACGTTTTGCAGAACCGTGAAGTCGCCGAAAAGCGGGTTCAGTTGAAAGGTACGACCTATCCCCAGCCTGGCGATCCGGTGCGGCTTCATACCGGTGATATCTTTCTCGTTGAAGATCACTCTCCCCCTGGTGGGGAGGATGAAGCCCGTAATCAGGTTGAAGAGGGTGCTTTTACCGGCACCGTTTGGCCCGATGAGACCCACCATTTCTCCTTCCTTAACGTACATGTCAAGATTGGCTACAGCGGTCAATCCACCGAAAAGCTTGCCCAGTCGCATGATTTCAAGCAGCACGGTTCTCACTTCCCCCGTTTGAGGACTTCTTGAGGTGAAGACTGGCCCTCTCATAAAGCCCTACAAGCCCTTGAGGCATGAGGAAGATGACCAGTATTACGATGCCAGCGAATACATAGGGAGTGAACATCTTCAGGCCGCGAAACACTTCGGGAATGACCACGAGAACTGCCGCGCCTATGACCGGTCCAGCAAAGCTCCCCATTCCTCCGACGACCATGTAGATCATGAGATTAATGCTGGCTAGCAGATCGAATTTGCTCTGAGACAGTACGAGGTCATAGTGAGCATACCCCGCACCTGCCAGTCCCGCTATGAAGCAGCCTACAGCCAATGCCAGTACCCTATATCCCGCGTCATCAATTCCGACACTTGCTGCAACTTCGTGTGACTGGGCCACGGCCTTAAGGCATGTGCCTATCCTGCAAGACTCGAAACGGTAAAGGAAAAGAAGACTGAGCACCGTCAATCCAAGGAAGAAGAAGTAGAAAGGCACCTTTGATCCAATGAACAACGGGGGAATGCCGGCAAGGCCATAATAGCCGCCGGTGAACCTGCTTAAAATCGTATTGACAGCCAAGACGCCTATCCCGAAGAAGAGGCTTACCATAGAGAAATAGAATGTCCTCAGTCTCGAGAACGCAAAACCGGCGGCCACTGCAACCACCGTTGTGGCCAATGCCCCCAGGGGCATGGTGAGCCATGGCGACCAACCTAACTCCTTGGCCAATACTGCCGAGGTGTAGGCCCCGATCCCCATGAACCCCGCATGGCCGAGAGAGAGTTGTCCTGAAATTGCTATCAAGCGAAGGCTGCTGGCGGCAATAGCATAAATGTAAACGAGAATGAGGATGTGCAAGTAGTAGATACTGAACTCTTGCGAAATAGGCGTAACAAGAAGCGAAAGAGAAAAGTATATCCTGGGCTTGTTTCTTTTGGTAAATGGCACGGTGGTCGATCAGTAGCCGAAAGCGAGCCGGGAGATCTGCTCGTGAGACTGGCCTTGATTCGACATCGTGACAATCCATCGCACAAGCCCTGTGAAAACGGTTTTTCTAACGGATCTTACCCGGTCCCCGAACGTAGGGGACCGTTTGTCCCGGGGTCTTCCGTGATTGTCCCGCAGACCGCGCACCAGGAGGCTATACGCCAAGAAGACCAGACACCAATGACGTTTGATACCCCGCAGGTCTCTGAGCTGATAGTCTTCAAGGCCGAGATTCTGTTTGGCATCCCGGTAGAACCCCTCGATTTTCGAACGTCGAGCGTATGTGGTGAGAATCCTGCTCGATTCCCATTGGAGATTGTCTGTGGCAAAATATGCGGGCTCACCCTGAAGCTCCTCATTGTCGTGGCTGATCACAATCCTGACCCGTCCGACCCCTTTGAGATCGAGCGCTTTAGAGAAAGCCCAGTATGGTGTCTCACCCACCATCACCTTCCGGAAGGCGTCCCGGGAAAGGGTGCTGGCAAAGTCGCGCACCCGCATGTAGGTGCCGCGAATTTTCACGTTCCGATCGGACTTCAGGCGGGTAACCCATCTCAGCGTCTTGCCGTGGAGAAATCTTATGAACTCCTTAGAAGCATACCAATTGTCGAACAGCACACCTTCGATTTCCAGCCCCAGACCAAGGGCCTGCTCCACGAGTTCTTTCGCCAGGTCGATCTTGGTCTTGAAAGGGACTCCCTTTTCGTTGCAGTAGTCCTCCTTGAGGTAAAGCCGAAAATGGAGAGGATGGACCGTACCATCGCGTTTGATGAAGAGGGTGGTGACGAGGTTGTGGGCGAGCACGTATCGGTTCTCGCAGTGGTCCTTGTAGATCCCTACCGCCTCAATAGCCTTGCCGGTCTTGTGGGTGAGCGTATCGTCAATGACGAGCCATCCCTTGCCCTGAAGGTCTCCCTCGGCCTTGAGGGCCTCCAGCCGTGCATCGTTTACATCATCGTGTCCCCATATGCTCCACGTGAGGAAGCGATTGAGGGAGCTCGGATGCCTCCGCTGAAGGAATGCACGGTTGATACCTTCCACGGTAAGATTGTCCGCGACGATCAGGCCGCAGACGTACGTCTGGAAATGCCGAAAGGCCGGGGCACCGAAGTGCTTGCGGTACTGGCCGAGGCAGGTGGCCAGTTCATCGGGAAGGTCCGTAACCAGAGGCATTGCGGCTCACCTCGCGTCGCTGGACCTTCTATAGCCGCGGCATCTCGCGATCTGCAAGCATTTATTTCGCGGTTACCATACTTTTTCTTCGCATCGCTCACCCCATCGCATCCTGAGAAGGCAAACTCAATTCGCAAGAGTTCAG
>Ga0067045_1028204_pt1 | contig 39627 bp, 22 predicted proteins | sample TerdegcTABiofilm_FD_59184 | JGI IMG/M metagenome (GOLD analysis project Ga0067045, IMG submission 59184) | Combined Assembly of (Gp0054472, Gp0054536) Wastewater bioreactor microbial communities from Singapore -Terephthalate degrading... | reverse complement strand
GAGCCGCTGACCTTCGGCTCGCTTGAGGTGACGGCCGCCACCGACGTGACGATCGAGTCCGGCGCCGTCGATGGCGGCGACCTGACGATCCGGGCCAGCGGCTCTGTGCGATTCGACGGCGCCGTGGTGGACGTGACGAACCTCTCGATCACGTCCGGCGGCAGCATCATCGACGAGTCCGGCACCCGGCTCACCGTCCACGGCAACGCGATCCTCACCGCCGCGTCGATCACGCTCGATAATCCCGCGGCCCACGACTTCGCGAACTTGACCACCGATACCACGTCGGGTCCGAACGGCGACCAGTTCATCCGTGAGTTGAACGGAATTGCCGGGCTGAGCCTGAACGCGGGGACCGGCACGATCGAGTTGGAGTCCGGCGGTCCGCTGACGGATACGGACGGCGAGAACGATTTCACGGCCGCCAATCTCATCCTCACGGTGACCGCCGGCGGAGGCATCGGTACCCGGCCGAACTGGCTCCGGACGACCGTCTCGTATCTCGATGTGACCAACCTGGGCGGCGGCGGCATCTTCATCGTCAACCGCGGCCCGGTGGTCCTGACCAACCTCCGCGGCCCGAACGCCGTGGACGGCGTGACCGGCGGGGGCTGGATCCGGTCCTCCAGCCCGCTTTCGATCACCTCCGATGCCATCACCGCGGGCGGCTGGACTTATGCGGCGCCCGATTCCGACGTCACCGGCGACGACCTGACCGTCGACCCGGGCATTACGGTCCGCGACATGACCTCGAGCCTCGTGCTCAACGCGGGCGACAACCTCGAGCTGGGCGTCGGCTCGACGGTCCAAGCCGCCGGCACGCTCGCCCTGAACCTCGACGCCGGCGACGCCGACGACAACGGCGAGACCGCCTGGCTGTTCGGAAATCTCATCGCGGGAATCGGCCCGGTTACGCTCGACGACAGCAACGATTCCAACTTCGTCGTCATCGACTCCAACGGCGGCACGCCGAACGACGGCGGCACGGTCGACAACATCGGGACCAACCTGAGAATCAACGGCCACGGGGGCGACGATACGCTCACGCTGGACGATTCCGGCGACCCGACCGGCGACGCCGTGACGATCACCAACGACGGCGCGGGCAGCGGCACGATCACCGGACTGACCGCGGCGGACATCGAGTTCACCGGCCTTCGGCAGGTGAACGTGAACTTCAGCAACGCGGGGGCCGATGCGGTCACGATCAGCCCGAACGCGGTCACGGCGTATAACCTCAACGGCAACGGGCCGGGTTCGGCCCCGGGCGACTTGCTGAGGATCGACACCGCCAACGTCACCAACTGGGTGTTCACGCGGGACGGCCTCGGCGGGGGGACGTTCACGGCCTTCAATCACGCGACGATTGCGTGGAGCGGTTTTGAGCGGGTCGCGCACCTCCTCCACGGCACGGGAACGTCCGACGTGGTGACCATCACCCTGGAGGACTTCGACGGCGATACAATCGTCGATGAAACGGTGGTCCGGATCAACGGCACGCCCTACGACGTCTCGGGCGCCGACGGCGTGATCCTGTACTTGTACGGAGGCGACGACGTGGTGACGATCGCGCCCAACGTCGACGGTCGCACGGTCAACTTCCCCGGAGGATTGACCATCGTCGGCGGAAGCGGCAGCGACACCGTGATCATCGCGGACGACCATCCCACGGTCAACTTCACCACCGGCGAGGTGACCGGCGTGGTCGGCGGGGCGATTTCGATCACCGGCGTCGAGACCCTGACCCTCAACGGCAGCAACGACGTGGCGGACGTGTTCACCATCCAAGGCTACGGCGCGCCGACCGACGTGCAGACGCTCAATCTCAACGGCGGCGATACCGACTCCGGCGGCAACGACAACGACACGATCGCGATCTCCTTGACCACCGGCGCAAACACGGTGAACGTCAGCCCGCTGAGCAGCCAGTCGGCCGCGATCAGCCGGGGCGAAGGTGGGCCTGCCATCAACATCACCGGGTTCAACAACGACCTGGTCTCCGGACTGGCGTCGCTGCGGATCAACGGCAACACGGGGATCGACGTCGTCCACCTGATCGGCACCTCCGGCGCAGACACGATCACCCTGGCCGAAGACGCGGCCGGCGGAGAGCTTCGTGCCACCACCGTCGTCGGCGGTACGACCCTGGTGCGACTGGGCCTCGGCAGTCCGTCGGTCGAGGGCCTCGCCGTCCTGGGCGGCGCCGGCAACGATACGCTCGACCTCAGCAACCTCACCGGCGCCCTGAACCTGGCCAGCGGCGTCACCTTCCAGGGCGGCGACGGCAGCGACTCGCTGCACGTGGCGGGGACCGCCGCGACCGTAACCGTGGATCAGGCCTTGGGCCGCATCACCGGCGCAGGTCCCGGGCCGATCGATTACGCCACGATCGAAGCGATCTCGGTGGCCTCGCCGACGGCCACCACGCGGCTGGCCGTAAGCGGCTCCGCCAGTTACACCGTCCAACCGGGCGCGGCCGCGGATCAGGCAGTGGTGCTGACCGATACGATCCCCGTGTCGTTCAGCGGCCTGGGCGCGGGCAAGTCCGTGCAACTCCATGGCACGAACGACCTGGTCGTCAACGGTACGACCGGCAGCGATGCGTTCACCGTGGCGGCCGGCGGCAACGTGACGATTGCCGGCCGGGCCACCATCGAGCGCGCCGGCACCATTACCGATCTCTTCCTCAACGGCTCGTGGGGCGACGATTCGTTCTCCGTCGCGTCGGGCCATCTCTACGCGACGGTGAATCTCTCCAGCAGCAACGCGGCCGGAAGCGTGGCAAACCTGACGGCCGACGGCACCAATCCGGTGACGCTGCAACTGGGCACGTCCCCGGCTTCGGCCGTCGACGCCGTCGTGACGAATGCGGGCCTCGGCGCCGTGACCTTGAGCGGCGTGGGACGGGTCAACGTGGCGGCCGGAATGCAAAACGTCGCCGTCCGGGGCACGGAGGAAGACGACGACCTCACCTACCGCCCGACCGGCGCCAATGCGGGCACCGTGACCAAGGCGGGGCTTAACCTCGTGGCGAACCTGTCGGGCACCGGCGCGCTGGGGATCGACGGCGTCAGCGGCGACGACACCCTGACGGTGCTGGGCACGGACGCCGCCGACGCCTTCACGGTCAGCGCCACGGCCGTGCTCGTCGGCACGCTGCGGGGCGTCAGCACGATCAGCAACATCGACGCCTTGTCCGTGCGGGGCGATGCAGGCGCAGACACGTTCTCCGTCACTCCGGGCGCAATCCCGATCCACCTCTCGGGCGACGCGCCGCTCGGCGGTCCGACGGGCGATACCCTGACGCTCAACGTAACGACGGACATCACGTACCAGCCGGGACCCCAGAGCGGCACGGGGCGGATCGACGCGGCCGGCTCTCAGCCCGTCAGCTTCGAACAAATGGAGCAGGTGACCTTGGACGGCGACGGAGGCCACGGCATCACCATCCACGGCACGCAGGGCGCAGACGCGTTCACGCTTACGGCGGTCTCGGCGGATGACTTCACGGTCAGCCTGAACGGCGCGACCGTGACGTACACCGATTTCGCCTCGGTGACCTTGGAGGGATTCGACGGCGACGATGCCTTCACGGTCTCACCGATAGCCGGCTTCACCACGGAGGTGACGATCCGCGGCGGAAATCCCGCAACCGGCAGCGACACGCTGCACGTCAACGGGACCTCGGCCGGCGAGACGATCGTCGTCGACCTCGCCGTCGGGACGATCGCCGTCGGAACGGCGGGCCCGATCGCGTTCACCGGCGTCGAGTCGTTGTCGGTCAATGCGGCCGGCGGCGTGGACACGCTGCGCGTGAGCGGCTCGGCGACGTACGAATACACCCCGGGAGCGACCGCCGACGCGGGGCTGCTGACCACGGCCGGCCTGCCGATCTCGTTCACGAACCTGGGAGGCGGCGAGACGTTGAACCTCTCCGGCGCCGGCCTGGTGGCCCACGGCACCGAGGCGAACAACGCCTTCGTGCTCGGCGCGAACCTGACGATCGACGGACGCGTGAACATCACGCGGAACGGGTTGACGGCGTTGACGCTCTACGGACTCGCGGGCGACGACTCGTTCGCCATCAGCAGCGGCCACGGCTACTCGACCGTCGCGATCGACGGCGGCCCGGCGGCCGGTGCCGACACGGCGACCTTCACGGGCAGCACAAGCGCGATCACGCTACAATTGGGCACGTCGCCCGTTTCTGCCATCGATGCAATCGTCTCCAGCACGGGATTCGGCGCCGTGAGCCTGACGGGCGTGGAGACGGCCAACGTCATCGCCGGCATGCGGAACGTGACCGTGCGAGGCACGGTTGAAGACGACGTCCTGACCTACCAGCCGACCGGCGCGGACGCGGGCACGGTGCGCAAGGCGGGGACCGGCCTGGCGGCGAACTTGTCGGCCGTGGGCACGTTGGGGATCGACGGCGTCGGCGGCAACGACACCCTCACGGTGTTCGGCACGACCGCCGACGACGCCTTCACGGTCAGTTCTGCGGCCGTGATGCTCAGTGCATTCCAGGGCGTGGACACGCTCGCCAGTGTCGGAACGTTAAAGGTATACGGCGATGCGGGCGTGGATACGTTCTCCGTGACGCCCGGCGCAGCGGCGATCTACCTGTTTGGCGACGCTCCGTTGGGCAGTTCGCCCGGCGACGCCTTGACGCTGAACACGGCGGCGGACGTCACGTTCCAGCGGGGACTCCAGAGCGGCGCTGGGCGGTTCGACGCGGCCGGGGCGCAACCGGTGACCTTCGAGCAGATGGAGCAGTTGACGGCGGTCGGCGACCGGGGACACCGCATCACCGTTCCCGGAACGTCGGGCGCGGATGCGTTCACGCTCGCGGCGATCTCGGGGGATGACTTCACGGTCACGCTGAACGGCGCGGCGGTGACATGCATCGATTTTGCCTCGGCCACGTTGGAAGGTTCCGACGGCAACGACGCCTTCACGGTCGCCCCGGTGGCGGGCTTCACGACGGACGTGACGATCCACGGCGGCAATCCGACGGTCGGCGGCGACTCGCTGCACGTCGATGGGACGGCGGCGGGCGAGACGATCGTCGTCGACCTGGCTGCCGGAACGGTCACCGTGGGAACGGCCGACCCGATCGCGTTCACCGGCGTCGAGTCGTTGTCGGTGAATGCGGCAGGCGGCGCGGACACGCTGCAAGTGACCGGCTCGGCTATCTACGAGTACACGCCGGGGGCGACTCCGGATGCCGGTTCGCTGATCACGGCCGGCCTGCCGATGACGTTCACGAACCTGGCAGGCGGCGAGACGCTGAACCTCGCCGGGACCAGCCTCGTGGTCCACGGCACGGACGCGAACAACGCGTTTGTGCTCGGCGCGAGCCTCTCGCTCGACGGCCGCGTGAACATCACGCGAACCGGGTTGACGGCCTTGACGCTCGACGGCCTGGCGGGCGACGACTCCTTCGCCGTAAGCAGCGGCCACGGCTACACCACCGTGACGCTCAACGGCGGCCCGCCGTCAAGCTCGGACGTGGCCACCTTCACGGACGGCGCGAACACGGTAACGCTGCAATTGGGCACGTCCCCCGTTTCAACGACCGACGCGATCGTCTCCAGCGCGGGCCTGGGGACGGTGAGCCTGACCGGCGTCGAGGTGGCCAACGTCGTCACCAGCAACCGCAACGTGATCGTCCACGGCACGGCCGAAAACGACGACCTGACCTACCAGCCGACCGGCGCGGACGCGGGCTTGGTAAGGAAGGCGGGGATCAACCTCGTGGCGAACCTCTCGGGCGTGGGCGCCCTGACGATCAACGGCGTCGGCGGCGACGACACGCTTACCGTGCTGGGCACGACCGCCCCGGACGCCTTCACGATCAGTCCGACCGCGGTGCTCTTGAGCACGTTGCAGGGCGTGGACACGCTCAGCAACATCGACGCCTTGATGGTGTACGGCGGCGCCGGTGCGGACACGTTCTCCGTCACGCCGGGCTCCATTCCGATCGACCTCTTCGGCGACGCGCCGTTGGGCGGCGCAACGGGCGATTCGCTCATGCTGAATGTGACGACGGCGGTCACGTTCCATCTGGGACTCCAGGCCGGTGCAGGGCGATTCGACGCGGCCACTGCGCAGCCGGTGACCTTCGAACAGATGGAACAGTTGGCCGTGGACGGCGATGGTGACGACGGAGTCACCGTCAACGGCACGCCGAGTGCAGACGCGTTCACACTGACCGCCCTGCTCGCCCCCGACGATTTCACGGTCAGCCTCAACGGCCAGACGGTCACGTACACCGATTTTGCCGCGGCCACGTTGGAAGGGTTCGACGGCGACGACGCCTTCACGGTCGCGCTGGTGGCGGGTTTCACCACCGACGTGACGATCCGCGGCGGCAGTGCGACGGGCGGCGACACGCTCCACGTGGTCGGAACGTCGGCGGGCGAAATGATTACCGTCGACCTGGCGGCCGGAACGATCGCCATGGGAACCGCGGACCCGATCGCGCTGGCCGGCGTGGAGTCGTTGTCGGTCAATGCGGCAGGCGGCGCGGACACGCTGCGCGTAAGCGGCTCGGCGAGCTATGAATACAGGCCGGGTGCGACCGCGGACGCCGGGTCGCTGACCACGGCCAGCTTGCCGATCTCGTTCACGAACCTGGGAAGCGGCGAAACGCTGGACCTCTCCGGCACCAGCCTGGTGGCCTACGGCACGGACGCGAACAACGCCTTTGTGTTGGGCACGAGCCTCTCGCTCGACGGACGCGTGAATATCACGCGCAGCGACTTGACGACCTTGACGCTGGAAGGCTCGGCGGGGGACGACTCGTTCGCCGTCGCCAGCGGCCACGGCTACACCACCGTGACGCTCAACGGCGGCCCGCCCTCAAGCTCCGACGTGGCCACCATCACCGGCGACCGGACGAACACGGTGACGGTTCAGTTGGGCACGTCGCCGCTCTCGACCACCGGCGCAATCGTCTCCAACGCGGGACTGGGCACGGTGAACCTCGTGGGCGTGGAAGTGCTCAACGTCATCGCGGGCAACCGGAACGTGACCGTCCGGGGCACCGCCGAAAACGACGACCTGACCTACCAGCCGACCGGCGCCCGCGCGGGCACGGTGACCAAGGCGGGGCTCAACCTGGTGGCGAACCTGTCGGACGTGAGCGGCCTCAGAATCGACGGCGGCGACGACGGCAACGACACGCTCACCGTGCTGGGAACAGCGGCCGCCGACGCCTTCACCGTCAGCCCCACCGTCATCACGCACAACACCTTGCGGGGCGTCAACACGATCAGCAACATCGACGCCTTGTGCGTGCGGGGCGAGGCGGGCGCGGACACGTTCTTCGTGACGCCCGGCGCGATCCCAATCTACCTCTTGGGCGGCGAGCCGACCGGCGGCCCCGCGGGCGACGCGCTGACGGTGAGCGTCACGTCGTCGGTCACGTTCCAGCCGGGACTCCAGGGCGACACCGGACGGTTCGACGCGGCCGGCTCACAGCCGGTGTATTACGAGCAAATCGAACAGTTGACCGTCGACGGCGACGGATACGTCGGCGTTACGATCCCAGGTACGGCGGGGTCAGACGTCTTCATCCTGACGGCCACGTCGCCGCAGGACGATTTTTCGGTCAGCGTGAACGGCGTCACAATGACCTGCACCGACTTCGCCTCGGCAACCCTGGAAGGATACGACGGAAACGACGTTTTCACGGTCACGCCGATGGCGGGCTTCACGACCGACGTGGCGATCCGTGGCGGAGATCCGACGGCCGGCGGCGATACGCTCTACGTGAACGGGACCGCGGCCGGCGAGACGATCGTCGTCGACCTGGCGGCCGCGACGGTCCGTATGGACACGGCGAAGCCGATTGCGTTTACCGGCGTGGAGTCGTTGTCGGTGAATGCGGCAGGCGGCGTGGACACGATGCGAGTGACCGGCTCGGCAACGTACCAGTACACGCCGGGGGAGACCCAGGACGCCGGCTTGCTGACCACCGCCACCCTGCCGATTCTGTTCACGAACCTGGGGCCCGGCGAGACGCTGAGGCTGACAGGAACGAGCCTGGTCGCCCGCGGTACGGCGGCCAACAACGCCTTTGTGTTGGGCACGTACCTGACGGTTGACGGCCGCGTGAACATCGTGCGGACCGGATTGGCGGCGATGACGCTCGACGGTCTGGCTGGGGACGACACGTTTACGGTCACGCCGGGTGGTCTGCCGATCTTCATCGACGGCGGCGATCCGACCGGGCGAGGCGACGTGCTGACCCTGTTGCCGGGTGAGGCACCGACGTTTACGCCGGGCTCGAAATCCGATGAAGGGAGCTTCTCCTTCGCCACGCTGCCCCCGGTGACCTTCGATCATATCGAAGCGACCTTCGTCGACCTGGGCGTGGGCGCCGGCGGCGCCGCGACGATCCAGGGGACCAGCGGCAACGACGGGATCACGGCCCGAGGGACGGCCGCCAACACGGTGAATGTTCAGATCAATACCGGCGCGATCGTGACGTACACCCATGCGTCGGCGGTAACGCTCCAGGGCAAGGAGGGCAGCGATGACTTCAACCTGGATGTCCATGTGCCCACGCTCGGTGTGGCGGTCTTCATCGAAGGCGGCCCGGCGGCGGCAAGCGGCGATACGCTGACGGTCACGGGCGTGGACGGGTTCAACGACTTGCCCGCGTGGACCTATTCGGCCTCGGACGCCGGTGTGCTGGCGCTGGCGGGCCAGGAAGCGATCCGCGTGGCGGGAGTGGAAACGCTCCGCTACGACGGCGAGTCGGACGACGAGGACCTGACGGTCGGCGGCACGGGCGACTTCGTGCACGTTCCCGGCACAGCTCCGGATGCCGGCCGCCTGGAACTCAGCTCCGGCGGCACGACGTTCCTCGCCATCCGTTATGAACGCCTCGGCGCCGGCACGGTGTCGGTCGCGGGGACCGGGGTCGCCGACTCACTCACCGCGCGGGGAACCAACACAGCGGACAAGATCGACGTGGCGTTCACCGGCCCCAATGGAATCGATATCGACCTCACCAGCGGCTACGGGTCGCACGTCGACCTGCGGAGCACGGGCGTGGAGAGCTACCTCATCGACATCGCCCAGGACGGGAACGACGACGTCTTCCTGAACACGCCGGTCAACGCCTCAGGTTCGTTCGAGGTACGCGGCGGCGGCGCAACCGACCTGTTGCACCTGACCGCCGACGGCACGATCACGGCGGTAACGATGAGGCCGCGGGCGGGCTCTCCGGGCGAAGGCGAGATCGAGGGCTTCGGCACGCCGACCATCCGCTTCGGCCAGATCGACGGCATCCGCTACGCGGGCAACGCGGCGGACACGCTGATCGTGGACCCGGGGGTGGGCGATCATGCGGTGCGCGTCGACGGATCGAGCGGAGCCGTGGACCGCGTCGCCTCCGACGCGCTGCCCGAGATCCAGTTCGGTGGAGTGGACACATTCAAAGTGCTGGAAGCCGCGGCCGGCAACGGGGCGCTGCTGGTGACGTTCGCCACCGGCAGCCTGGCGGGGGCGTCGCATTACGCGACGGATCTGGAGCCCGAGAGCACTCTGATCCTCGAAGGCCGCGACGACGCGGCCGACCGCTTCACGGTGGCGTTGCGGCCGGGATCGAATGTGGCCGTGACGGATCATGCCTCAGGCGTGACGGTCATCGACCTTGCCGTCTCCGGCCCGGTGGGACGGCTGCGGCTCGACACGCTGGGTGGCAACGACCTCGTGGAGGTCAACGTGGACCGCACCTCCCTGATCGCCGTGCCCATCACGGTCGATGGTGGCGCGGACCGCGACACGTTGTTCCTTACCGGCACATCGAGCGCCGGTCCGACGTCCGCTGCGTACAGCCCGGGGCCCGCTGCCGCGGAAGGCCGAATCCAGCACTTGGCCGGCGGCGGGACGATGACGGTCGACTTCGAGAACCTCGAGCCGGTCATCGACATCGTCGCGGGCACGCTCACCGTCAACGGCACAGACGACGACAATGCGATCGAGTACGCGCAGGGGCCAAACGCCGGTCCGATCGTCGCCGGCCAGACCGGCCTGGTTTCGGTCGATGGGTACCGCACGATCGAGTTCGCCAACAAGACGGCATTGACGATCGACGGGCGAGCGGGCAGCGATCAAGTCTCCCTGAAGGACCTCGACGCCACGAACCCGTTAGGGTTGACGGGCATCGAGGTCGTCGGCGGTGATCCGGCGGCGAGCGACGAGTTGATCGTGAGCGATTCGACGCCGGGCACCACGATCGTCTTCACGCCGGCAGCCGCGGACGCCGGCACCGTGGCCGGAGCGCTGCCGGTCCCGGTCACGTTCACAACGATCGAGCACTTGACCATCAACGGCTCGGGCACCAACGACACGTTGCAGGTCGACGGTTCGGCATTGGATGAAGCGTTCACCTACAAGCCGGCTGCGACGGCCGGCGGGGGGAGCGTTTGGGTCTCGACGCCGACAACGTCGCTGGTGCCGATGAGCTTCGAGAATCTGGGCGCCACCGGCTTCCTGGTTCTCAACGCCGGCGGCGGCTCCGACCAGATTACCCTCATGGGCGGCGGATTGGGCTGTGCGAGGGTCGTGGTCAACGGTGGGGAGGGCGACGACCGGATGATCGTCGACTACAGCGCGGATACCACGGCCCACGTCGGCGTGCTGGACCGGACGACCGTCGCCGACCTGGGGACGGCCCGCCAGTTCAAGTACTGCAACCTCGAAGCGGTCGACGTGCTGCTCGGGTCCGGCGACGATCAGTTCGACATCACCGCCACGCTGCCGACCACGCGGGTGAGCGTCTGCGGCGGCGCCGGCAGCGACACCGTCAAAGTCGGCGTCGGCAATCTGGACAGCGTCGAGGGCCCCGTGACCATCACGGGCGGGGGTGGTGCGGCGGATCGAGTGCTCCTCTTGGACGGTCGAGGGCCCCGTGACCATCACGGGCGGGGGTGGTGCGGCGGATCGAGTGCTCCTCTTGGACGACGGAAACTCGCTCCGGGCGGACTACCTCGTTACGCCGACTTCGGTCAGCACCAGCCGCTCCCCGCTCGCCCCGTCCACACAGCCGGAACGGACCTTCGGCGGTCTGACCTACGACGGATCGACGGAGTTCCTGCGGGTCGAAGGCACGCAGGCGGCCAACGTTTTCGACGTGCAACCCAGCCTGGCCACGCGGTACTCCATCGACGGAAATCTCCCGGGGCCGGGAACGGTTGTCGCCGCGGAAGGCGACTTCCTCAAACTCGATACGAAGACCACCTTCCCGTCGGACCCCAAGGGCGCGGACACCAGCGGCCGGCGCCTCACCATTACCGAGCCGGGCAAAGGCCTCTGGGAGTTCACGAAGACCACGCACCAGCCGGTCGAGTTCGAGAGCATCGAACGGTTCAACCACGTGGAGATCGTGGCCGTGGGTGCCGACGTCGGCTCGAAGAGCAAGCCGCTGGTCCGCGTGTACGACGCCGAGACCGGCGAGTGGAAGTTCGACATTACGCCGACTCAGACGTATGGGACCCGTTACCGGCAAGGGGTGCGGGTCGCCACGGGCGACCTCAACAACGACGGGCTGCCCGACGTGGTCGTTGTTCCCGGCCGTCTCTGCGCTCCGGACGTCAAGATATTCAACGGTGCCCCGATGGAGGGCGCGGAAGGCGTCGAGATCGCGGCCCTCCGCATCCCGGCGGCGAGCACCTACGGAAAGAAGTTCGGCAACGGCCTGAACGTGGCTGTCGGCGACGTGGTGGGCGATGGACTGAACGACATTATCCTCGTGCCCAGTCGCGGGGCGGCGCAGGTGAAAGTCTTCGAGAACCGGGGATCGACCGGGGGGCAGTTCACCCTGGCCCGCAGTTTCAACGCCTTCGCGGACTATCGCAAGTTCGTCGGCGGCGCGACGGTTGCCGTGGCCGACATGAACGGCAACGGGAAGGCGGACATCCTTGTCGGCTCCGGCTCGGGAATGGCCGGACTGGTCCGGATCTTCGACGTGACCGTCGACCAGACGCGTTACACCCCCATCGGCCAGATCGCCGACCCGAACCCGAAGTTCAAAGGCGGCCTCAACGTCACGGTAGGGGACGTCAACGGGGACGCGATCCCCGATATCATCACCGGCACGGGACCCCGCGGCGGCTCGTATGTCCGCGTGTATGACGGCAATCCCAGCACCGGCCACGCGATGCTGAACAGCTTCCTCGCCTTCGACGGCGCCGAAAAGAATGCCCCGGTCCGGGTGCTCGCCAAAGACATCGACGGCGATGGTCTCGCCGAGATCCTGGCCACCAAAGGTCCCGACAAGAAGGCCACCTACGAGATCAAACGATTCAAGGGCCTCTCGGGCGATCTCGTGGACGACTTCTTCGCCACGCACTCCGATTTCTCGGGCGGAGGATTGTTCCTGGGGTAGCGGGCCTTGATGAATTCGCCCTCCCGGCTGTCCGCCGACCCGCGGAGCCCATTCCGCACCACTTGGAAGGCGCGGCGATCCTTACCACTGCGCCTCGAGCCCGACGTTGGGGCCGTGCAGAAAGGCGCTCCGATAGACTAGCGCCGTGCCGCTGGTTGCCGTATCGGTGAAGTCAAGCTGGTCGGGGGCGCGGGCCACTCCTTCGAGCCACAGGGCGCTATAGCCTCCCCGAAACCACAAGCCACGCCTCAACTCGAACTTGCCCGTCAGTCCGAGTTCACCGAGGAAGGCCGCTTGGCAACCGCGGGTGGTCGAATTGCGGAGCGTGACGGTATTGTTGGAATCGCCCAGGAAGGTGTGCTGTTGGGCGAAACTGGCGAAGAGGCCCGCCTTGCCGACGAAGTCCAGTCCGAACCGGCCGCGCTGCTTCTGCAAACGTCCGCCGACCTGGGCCCCGAACAAGTGGTTCTCGGCGTCGACCGTGTAGTCGCTTGCGCCGGCATCTCCGTCGAACGAACTGATCCCGAATTGCTCACGGAGCCCCACGTAGCGGAATCCCGCCAGCAGCGCGAGGTCGTTCCAAGCGGCCGGCCGGACAAGAGTGACTTCCGCGTTGTTGAGTGCCGACGAGTAATGGAACCTCATCCTGTCGGCGTCGAAGAAGTCCGACGTGGCCAGGGCGATGTCGCCGGGAAGGCTCAAGTTGTCGTCTCCTTCCACATCACGTCGCGCGGCCCAGTGTTGAAGGCCGAAGTAGCTGATCTCCAGGGTCCTGCGTTCGTACAGCGGAATGCCCACGGTCAACCGCGCCCCGGCTTCCATCCCATGACGAAGTTCACTCGTGGTGAGCAGCGTGTCGCCTGAGTCCTCGTCGATCACCACTCCTTGGCGGCGCGGGCCGTTGAGTTGCAGGAACAAGATTTCACTGACCAGGTAGGTCGGGGCAGGAGCCAACGCGTCGCCGCCGGGATCGGAATCTCCGCCTTCATTGGAGATGTACCTCTCCACGGCGGCCTCCGTGCGGGAGCCTGGCAGAGCGATCGAGTCGTCAGCACCGGCAAACTGTGCCGGAAAAGACGCTACGACCGCTACGATCGCTGAAATCAACCATCCAAGTCTCATGATTCACCCCGTCGGTGGTAGACCGCACGGCAACGATCCCCTCACCGCGTCTTCCTCTCAACGGTCCCTGTAAGCCTTGCGCCAAACGCGGAGACCATTAGAAAGGTCGGTCGCGAATTTCGTGCACCGCCACGAAAACCGCCGCAATCGTCCCAAGCGGACTCCCATGGTTCCGCTCGTATCGACTGTACTGTTCTTGCGATCAGATACTCTCCATCGGACTTGGCGGACGTGATGCCCTGGCAGGGCGGCCGTGTTGAGAGATACATAGCCGCCCCGCACGACACTCGGAGGGTCGATTCGGCCGACGGCGCGATAGGCACGTTCCGCCAAGGCCAAGGAACACGGGCGAAGCCCGTGCCACCCAACGCCTTCGGACCGCTCGACAGTGCCACCCCGCGGCTTCTTCTTCACGTCAGGGGGGTGTCTCGAACGGCCCCGTCTTCCAGCCGGTAGCCGGCACCACAGCGGGAACAGCGGGCGATGCCCGCGGCATTGAAGGCCAGTCGCTCCGCGGCGCAGCGGCACATCCAGCCGATCCGCCGGGCCGGCACGCCGGCCACGAGGGCATAGGCCGGCACATCCCGGGTGACGACCGCGCCGGCCGCCACAAAGGCATATTCGCCGATCGTGTGGCCGCAGACGACCGTACAGTTCGCCCCCAGCGTCGCCCCGCGTTTCACGAGCGTCGGCCGGTATTCACTCTTGCGGACGATTTCGCTCCGCGGATTGTTGACGTTCGTGAAGACCATCGACGGCCCGCAGAAAACGTGATCCTCAAGAACCACCCCGTCGTAGAGGGAAACGTTGTTCTGGATCTTCACACTGTCGCCGATCACGGCCGTGGAGGCCACGACGACGTTCTGGCCGATGCTACAGTGCCGGCCGATCGTGGCCCCCTTCATGATGTGGCAAAAATGCCAGATCTTCGTGCCCTCTCCAATGGAGCAGGGTTCGTCGACATACGCGCTCTCATGGGCGAAGTAGGCCCGCTGGATCTGCCCGGGTTGGGGGTCACAAGGCTGCACGGATCCTCTCCCTCGGTCGATGGCTTCGCAGGAAACAGCGCAAACGAGTCCAACGACGGACCAAGATCCTGCGCGTCCCGCTCTTATTCTCGTCGAATCCCTGGTGTCGGGCAACCGGACAACATTCGCTGACAACCCCATCCAAGCATCACTCAGGTTCGCGCATTGCGCGGGTTTCCCATACAGCCCAAGTTGACCTTGCCCCGGCACCCTCCGCGTTAGTATATTCGGCCAGTCCCGTGGTTTGTGGCGGTTCAGCGTGTGCTGGCACGGTATGCGCCGTCAACGGCTGTGACGAGGAAGTGAGCAAGGAGGCTGCATGAGCGGGCTGGCGGGCCATCGCACCCGAGACGGGAATCGGATCGGCAACCACGTGACGCTCGCCGACGATACGGTCCTGGGACAGGGACTGAGGATCGGCAACGGCGTGACTGTCTACCCGGGCGTCGTGATCGAGGACGACTGCACGATCCTCGACGGGGCCGTGCTCGGCCGCCCGCCGATCTCCAACGGCAACACGACCCGGCCGCTGGCCTCCCGATCGGACCGGCTGCGGATCGGCCGGGGGACGATCGTCGGCGCCAACGCGGTCCTCTACGACGGGATCACGGTGGGACCGCGGGTGTTGATCGGCGACCTGGCCACGATCCGCGAAGGCGTGACGCTGGGCGAGAGGGTCGTCGTGGGTCGAGGGGCCCTCGTGATGTACGAGGCGACGATCGGCGACCGGACGCGGATCGTCGACGGGGCGATCCTCACCGGCGGCATGATCGTGGAAAGCGACGTCTTCATCGGACCGGGCGCCACCAGCAGCAACGACGGCGAGGTGTACCTCTCGCGGTTCGGCCTCTCCCCGCTCCGGCTGCGGGCACCGGTGGTCCGCCGCTTCGCGTTGGTGGGAACGGGGGCGAACCTCGGGGCGGGCGTGGAGGTGGGGATGGGGGCGATCGTGGCCCCGGGGGCCGTCGTCACCCGCGATGCGCCCGCCTGGACCGTCGTCGCCGGGGTCCCGGCCCGGCCCGTGCGCCCGGTGGCGGAGGCCGACAAGCGGGCCATTCTCCGTCACTTCGGTCTTTGCGAGTCGCACGAGGCGGCTTGAAGGGGGCGGGGCATGAGCACCATCTCGATTGTCGTGCCGGTGTTCAACAATGCCCCCAGCCTGCCGTTGCTGCTGGAGCAGTTCCAGGCGTTGGCCGCCACGCGGCCCGAGCACCGCTTCGAGTTCGTCTTCGTCGACGACGGTTCCGCCGATGAATCCTGCCGTGTCCTCGCGGAACTGGTGGCCGCTGAGCCGCGGGCCACGCTGGTGAAGCTCTCGCGGAATTTCGGCTCCAGTGCCGCGATCCTGGCCGGTATGGAACAGGCGGCCGGCGACGCCGTGGCGGCGATCGCCGCCGACCTTCAGGACCCGCCGGAACTGATCGGCGAGATGCTCTCCCGCTGGCAACAGGGCCGCAAGGTGGTCCTCGCCGCCCGGGAGACGCGCGACGATCCTTGGCTCACCTCGCTCCTGGCCGATGCCTTCTACGCCCTCTTCCGCCGCTTCGCCGTGCCCACGATGCCGAAGCGCGGGTTCGATTTCTTTCTCGTCGATCGCCAGGTGCGCGACCTGCTCGTCGGCATCCAGGAAAACAACGCCTACCTGATGGGCCTGATCCTCTGGCTCGGGTTCTCGCCGGACGTCATCCCCTACCATCGTCGTCCGCGTGAGAAACGGTTCGGACGTTCGATGTGGACCTTCGCGAAGAAGCTGAAGTATTTCATCGACGCCTTCGTCGGGTTTTCGTCCGCGCCGCTTCGGGCCGCCTCGGCGACCGGGGCCGTCTGCTGCGCGCTCGGGTTTGTCTACGCGGTCGTCATCGTGGTGCGGCGTCTCGGCTACGGGGCCGACATCCAGGGCTGGGCCTCGCTTATGGTGGTGCTCCTGTTCGTCTCCGGGGTCCAAATGCTCATGCTCGGCGTGCTCGGCGAGTACCTGTGCCGCAACCTCGCCGAGACCCGCCGCCGTCCGCGATTCGTCCGGGACTACGTGATCGAGGGAGACAAGATCAAGACGCGGCGGCAGGAAGAAGAGAATAAGGGACGAGACGTGAGAAATGAAGAATGAAAAATGAAAAATGGCAAGCGGCTGGTCCGCGGTCCACATTTTTCATTCTGCGTTTTTCATTCTCCATTTTGCATTTCACGTTCTTCATTCCCGGCTCCGTCGGAATGCCGCGACTTGAAAACCAACTTTCGATCCCTGATCCGTGGCAGCGGCCCGCTCGTCAAGCCGCGTGGCTGGTGGGCGGGGTTTGGGCCGTCATGGCGGCGTCGACCTTCTGGATGGTGGGACACTGCGCCCTGACCTCGCCGATCGCCGACGAGCTGCGCTACGTCGGGGTCGTCACCGGCGCCGAGCCGCTCACCTGGAAATGGCTCGTCCAGGTCGAGAACCAGCACTTCGCCCCGCTGTTCAAGGCGGCCTACGTCGGCGTGGGCCGGGCCGCCGGGTTCGACTTCCGCGCCGGGGCGGTGGTCAACGTCGCGATCCTGGCGGCCGTGTCGCTGGCTATGATCGTGGCCGCGGCCCGGCTCCGGGGCCGGCCCAGCGAACTCGACGTGATTATCCCGATCCTCTGGATGCACTGGGGACATTACACCAATCTGATCTGGGGCTTCCAGTTGTTCTACGTGCTCCCGACGGCGATCGTCGGAGTCGCCCTCCTGGCGGTCGGTTCCAGCCGCGAGCGGATCTCGATCGGCGCCGCAGTAATGATGGCAATCTGCCTTCTCGGCGCAGCGCTTTCAGGCGGACCGGGAATCTTCTATGTCCCGCCGCTGGCAGCGTGGCTGGCCTATGCCGGGGCCCTGCGCTGGCGCGACGGCGAGCCTGGAAGCCGCCGGGCCGGGGCCGCGGTGATTGCCTTGGCCGCGATCGCCTGTTTGCCCCTGGTCGCCTACCTGGCAGAGCGGTCCGATACGCTGCGCTTTCCGCCCCCGTTGCAGCAGACCTCTGAAGGGCCGATCGCCGGAACGCTTGGCTTCCTGAGCATGGGGCCGGGGAAGATCGGCAAGGAGCTTTGGCCGGTGTCGGGCCTGGCCGTGATCGGACTTGTCGGGCTGGCGGTTTGGGTGCTCTGGCGCCGGTGGCGGAGTGAGCCGGCGGAGCGATTGCCCGCCTCGGGCCTGGCGTGTTTCCTCTGCGGCGCGGTGCTTCTGGCCATCGGTACCGGGGTGGCGCGGGGACACATGGCCCCCAGGGCGTGCCTCCAGTATCGTTACATGCTGCTGGCCGCGCCGCTGATCCTGGGCTTGTACTGGGTCGGGGTCCGCTACGGCCCGGCGATCCGCAGCCAGCGAGTTCGTCTCTGCCTGGCCGCGGCCATGCTCCTGCTCGCCGCCTGGTACAACGCCCGGGGCTGGCATGCGGCCCTGGGGATGCGCGAGCCGGTGGTGGAGTTGGAGCAGGCGATCGCGGCCGGGATGACGCCCCGCGAGGCCGCCGTCCGCTTCGCCGACGTCCTCCAAGACCCGGTCGATTCCCTCGCCGCTCACCTGGAAATGCTGCGGCAGGCCCGGCTCGGCCCGTATCGTGACGGCCGACGGCCTGAAGGGGGAAAGGAAAAGCCCTGAAAAAATGGGAAAAGCAAGAAACCGTGCCCTGCTGACACAGTTCTGAACGGAAACCGCCTCCTCTTCTTTCCCCCTTTTCCCTGCTTTTCCCTTTTCCCCTCTCGTCTTCCTGCAACTTCCTACGGCTGAAGGGTCACCGATGAAGTTCTCCGCCGCTGCCCACGCCATGGCCCTGTTGGTGCTCGCCTACTCGCTCTGGGCGATCTTCGGCGGCGAGGTCCTCTCGGTCAACGACGGCTTCGGCTGGGACGGCATGTCGTATGCCGCCATTGCCAAGGACTTCCCGGGCCAGGTCTGCGGACGCAGGCTCGACCCGTTCCGCATCCAACGGATCGTCCCCAGCGGCGCGGTCTACTACGGCTTGCGATTTGCCGGGCTCTCGACGAACGACGACTCCCATATCCTTCGAGGCTTCCAGGTCTACAACATGCTGCTCTTGCTGGCCGGCGTGTACGCCTGGAACGGGATCGCGGCCCGGCTCGGGTTGACCCGGCGGGGCACGTGGCTGGGCTTCGCCGCCGTTTATGTGAACTTCGCCTTGCTGAGAATGACGTTCTTCTATCCCGTCCTCACCGATACGACGGCGCTGGTGGCCGGGATGTTCCTGCTGGGAGGATACCTGGCCGGGCGTGCATGGGTGGTATGGGTCGTGGGCCTTGGGGGCGCGTTCACCTGGCCGCTCCTCCTGCCCATGGCCCTCGTGCTCTTGGTGTTCCCTCGCCGGACCGCGACGACGGCAGCCGTGGCGTCGGCAACGCGACCCAACTTGCGCGCGTGTCTTGCCGGCGGCACGGCGGTGGCCCTGGTGGCCCTGTGGCGGGTGTTCGCCGCCGGACAGACGATCGACGGGGCCGGGCCCCTCTGGTACGCGTGGACACCGGCGGCGGCCGCTTGCGTGGCTGCGTATCTCGGGGCGGCCGCCTGGCGGCTTCTCGACCTCGACGGGTTGGCGAGGCCCCGCCGCGTATTGGGCCAGGTGCGGTGGCAAGGCGCCGCGGCGGCGTTGGGGCTCATGGCGGCGGTCATGCTCCTTCGAGCCTTTGTCTTCGTGCCGAACGGGGCGCCGGAGTTCACGGCAAAGCACTTCCTTTGCGAGACGCTCGTGAAGTCGGTGGCCAAGCCGGGGATTTTTCTTGTGGCCCACGTGGTCTACTTCGGCCCGGTGGTGCTGGCGGCGGTTCTGTTCTGGCCCGAGGTTTGCGAACGGATTCGGCGACAAGGGATCGGCGTGGTCCTTCTGGCCGGCGCGGCCGCGTTTCTTTCCGTCGGCTCGGAGAGCCGGCAATTCGTGAACTTCCTGCCGTTGGTGGCGGCATTCACCGTCCAGACGCTCGACGAACGGCCACGCCCGCGTTGGCATGACGGAGTGTTCCTCGCCGCGGCGCTGGTCCTCTCGAAGTGCTGGCTTCCCCTGAACCACGGGCCCACGACCGGCAATCTCGAAAGATTCCCCGACCAGTTCTATTTCATGAACCATGGGCCGTGGATGTCGGATGGGATGTACCTGGTGCAGGGCGCGGTCGTGGCGGCGCTGGCGGCGGTCCTGGTGTGGATGCGGGGAGGGATCACGAAAGCACGAAAGAATGAAAGCACGAAAGGAGAGGAGAAGATTCCGTTAGAGGACGACGCGTTTTACGGTCAGCGTCGGGGAGTTGAAGTTCATGAGCAGCCCAACGTGTAGGCCCGTCGCCTTGAGATAGGATTTCAACTTGTCGAAGAAGATGTCCTCCGACGCCTTGACGGCCTTCAACTCGACGATCATCTCCTCCGACTACTCTCCCCCTTTCGCCCTTTCGTGTTTTCGTGATCCTTCCTCCCCTTCTCTTACAGCCTCACGACCGTCGTCCCGCTGAGGCGGCGTATCAGGTGTCGCATTTCCAGGACGCTGAGGGTCGAAAGCACCCGGGCGGCGCCCAGGCCGGTTTCGCTGACGACCTGGTCGATCAGCGTGGCGTCGCTGCCGATGGCCGAAAGGACTTGACGCTCGGGTTCGTTGAGCAGGAGTTCGGCCGGATGGTGGACGACGCGCCCGTCGTCGTGCGGGGCCGGCTCGACCAGCGGGCCGAGTTCTTCGAGCACGTCCTCGGGCGAGTGGACCAGTTTGGCCCCGTCGCGGATGAGCCGGTGGCAGCCGATCGTGGTACGGTCGTCGATGTGGCCGGGCACGGCGAACACTTCGCGGCCCTGCTCCATGGCGTGCCGGGCGGTGATCAGGGCCCCGCTCCGCTCGCCCGCCTCGACGACGAGGACTCCCAGCGACAGGCCGCTGATGATCCGGTTCCGCTGCGGAAACACGCCCGGCAAGGGCTCGGCATGCGGCGGCGCCTCGCTGATCAAGGCCCCGCGCGCAGCGACCTCCTCGGCCAGGTCGCGGTGCTCCGGCGGATAGATGTTGAGCACGCCGCTCCCCAGCACCGCGAGGGTGCGTCCGCCGGCGTCCAGCGTGCCGCGATGGGCGGCGGCGTCGATGCCGCGGGCCAGGCCGCTGACGATCGTCAGCCCGCAGCGGGCCAGACTCCCGGCAAGTCGTTCGGCCTGGCGCAAGCCGTACTGCGTGCCGTGCCGCGTGCCCACGATCGCCACGGCGATCGCGTCCCGCGGCTCCCACGATCCCCGCACGAAGAGCACCGCCGGCGGGGCCGCGATCTCCCGCAGCGGACGCGGATACCGCGGGCCGGCATCCGTGATGATCGCCACGCCGCTGGCCCGGCACGTCTCGATTTCCGCTTCCGCGTCGATCTCGTCGCGGGCGGTGGCGATCTTGGCGGCAAGTTTCGGGCCCACGCCCTCCACCTCCCGCAGTTGGCTGGGCAACGCGGCCAGTACGGCCGCCGACGAACCGAAGCGATCCAGCAGGGCCCGCCGCGTGCGGGGCCCCACGCCGGGCACGAGGGCCAAACGCAGCACGTCGGCCAGGTGTTCGCCGCTCGGTTCGCGTTCGGGATCACACATCGACGCGGCTCCTCGCGCGCTTTGGAGTGCGGCGACCCGTCGCCGCTTTCTTTTTCTTCATTCGCACGGCGACTTCTCCGGCGCAAGAGAAAGCGGCGACGGGTCGCCGCACTCCAAGGGGCCTATTCCTCCCGGTAGCGTGCCTGCTCGGCGGCCAATCGGGCCGGATCCCAGCCAAGCACGCCGGCCATCCAGCCGGCCACGCGATCGGCCAACTCCAGGCGGTCCTTCCGGTAATAGTGCCAACTCGTGCGCCGGATCATCACGTCGGCGAGATGAACCGCCCACTCCCGCGTGCAGTAATGCTCGACCAACTCAGCGCTCGGCTCGGGCGGGACGATGGCGCTGCCCCGCGTGGCGTCGGGCGAAGGCAGGAGCGGTTCCTGCGCCGTGGCGCAGCGGGGGGCCTTCACGTCGAGGAATGCCACGAGTCGATCGACCGCTTCTTCCGCGATCAGCCGATACGTGGTGAGCTTGCCGCCGGCCACGTCGAGCCAGCCCGGTTCGCCCATCGCGATGCTGTGGGCACGGGAGATGTCGGAAGGCCCGCCCCGCTTGTCGGCCAGGAGCGGTCGAAGCCCGGCCCAGGAACTGAGCACGTCGGCCGGCGTGAGGCCCGCCTTGGGGAAGCACCGGTTGGCGATGTCGAGGATGTACGCCACGTCGGCGGGCTCGGTGCGGACGGCCTCGATCGGGCCGTCGTAGTCAGTGTCGGTGGTGCCGAGGATCACCCGCTCGCCCCAGGGAATCGCGAAGAGGATCCGGCCCTCGTCGGTCATCACGACGGCGTCGGGCACGGGCAGCCGGCCGCGGTCGAGCACGAGGTGGACCCCCTTCGTCAGCCGCAACTGGAGACGGCTCTGGGGCAGACGCGATCCCCAGGGCCCCGTGGCGTTCACCACCGACCGGCTCCGTACCTGGAACACACGCCCCGATGTAGGACGGCTTTCCAAACCGTCCGGGACGGGTTGGAAACCCGTCCCACTCAAACTCAGATCGCGGACATGGCCGATCCAGCCGCTGGCACCGGGCACAACCTCTTCCACCCGGCAGTAGTTGACCGCCACCGCGCCGTGATCGACGGCGGAGCGGAGCGTATCGAGCGTGAGCCGGGCGTCGTTGGTCAGTCCGTCGAAGTAGCGGACCGCGCCGGTGAGTGATTTCTCGGCGAGTCCCGGCAGGAGCCCGAGGGTCGCGTCGCGTCCGAGGCCGGACGATGGCCCGAGATTCTGCCCACCGCAAAGCAAATCATACAGCTTCACCCCGATCCGCATCTTCCACAGCGGCCACTCGGTGCCGCGATACGTGGGGAAGAGAAACGGCAGCGGGTCGGCCAGGTGCGAGGCGATCCGGTGCAGGATCCGCTTCTCGTGGCTCGCCTGATAGACGAGTTTGAGCCGCCCCTGGGCCAGGTAGCGCAGCCCGCCGTGCAGCAGGCGGCTCGTCCGGCTGCTGGTGCCGGAGGCGAAATCGTACTGCTCGACCAGCCCGACGCGGAGGCCCCGCATCGCGGCGTCGCGGGCAATGCCCGCCCCGACAATCCCCCCGCCGATGACAAGGACATCAACAGACCCGTCCTCCAGCCAGCCGATCCGTCCGGCACGCGTCTTCTCGGAATTCAGTTCAGGCATGGTCGAGGCAGGGCTCCCCGTCTTTCCAGTCGATCTTCGCCCAGGACAAGTACCAACTCTTCCCGCGATCGCGGTTGCCCTGGAAGAAAAGAAAGGTCCGGTCGCCGTCGACGAAGACGCCCGGGTGGCCCGATTCCGAGGCGTTCCAATCGCCGGGCCCGCCGTTGGGTAGGAACGGACGGTCCGAGAGTCGCTTCCAACGCAGCCCGTCGCGACTCACCGCGCAGCCGATCTGCTGTGGTTCGTTGTTGTAGGCGCCGGCGTAGAACATGAAGAGCTTCCCGTCCCGCTTGCACACCGACGGGGCCTCGATACACCGCTTCTCCCACGGCAACTCGGGCTTGAGGATCGGGCCGTCGCAGAGCTGGGTCCACGCCTTGCGGCCGAAGTCGGAATCCCGCCGGGCGCCGGCGACCCCGAGCATCTGGACCCGCATCGCCGGATCGCGCGTCGCGAAGTAAAGCAGCAGCCGGCCCTCGTGCTCGATGACATCGGCGTCGATGGCCCGACCGGCGTTCCAGTCGCCGGTGGGCCGGAAGATCGGGTTGCCCGGGTCGCGGACGAACCGAACGCCGTCGTCGGAAACTGCGTGGCAAATGGCGTCGCGGGGCCCGTTGCCGTAGGTCTGATAGAAGAGGTGGACCTTGCCGTCGAGCACGATCGCGCCCGGGGCTGCCAGCCCCTTTCGGTCGCACTCCTGGGCCGGCGCGAGTTCGCCGAGCTTCTTCCAGCGGACCAGGTCGTGGCTCTCGGCGATTCCGATATTCCAGCCGTCGCCGGCCCGCCCGTCACCGTAGGGCGGCAGCGAGAAGTATAGCAAGCACCGCCCGCCAAAACGGATTACCGACGGATCCTTGGAGAACGGACGGCCCAGGCGGGACGTGTCGCCCCAAAGCATCGGCGGAGGATCGGACGACGACGGCCCAGGAGCCGCCGCAGACTCAGCGCCCTGCGAATCGACATGCCGGCCAAGCACGAGGGCGCAACCTGCGGAGCCCAGGGTCCGGAGAAACTGCCGTCGAGGAGAAGACGAATCCGGGATCATCGCCCGCTCACCATCCTTTCGCAACGGGACCTTCCCAGGCCGTCATGGAAGGGACACAGCCTGGAAAGGCCGATTGGGGCAGTGTATCGCACCGTGGGAGGCGGGGCAATCGGGCAGGCTGGCACTGTCGGGCGCGTTGAGTGCCACTGGCTCCGCCAGTGCCTTTCTTGAGAGTCTATCAGGAGATGGCTCCCTCGGGCAAACCGCAGGGTGGCACCGAAAGCTCCGCAGGGTGGCACCGAAAGCTCCGCAGGGTGGCACCGAAAGCTCCGCTTTCGGTGTCGCGCAGCGACAAGAGGCTCTGCTGGGGTCCACGGGCACGGCACCTTTGGCCAAAGCAAGCCTCTTGTGCCTTCGGCATCCCGATAGCAGGGGCTATCGGGGCCACCCAGCCACTCTCCCGGCAGCGGCCAGACAGTGGCACACCCTCATCGTCCATCCTCACGACCATGGGCACCCGCGCGGAGGTTTCGAGTCCAAAGCGGCGACGAGTCGCCGCACTCCAAAGGGTGGGTACGGGGCCGGGAAAGCAGACGGGCGGAACCTTGCGGGGCCCCGGATGGGTGGCAAGAATGGAGGAATTGCCTCTTCTCTTTGGATCGCGACAAGATTTGTCCGTGCCGGTCGAATAGGGATTGGGGCGTCGCGTATGCACGGGCCAAGACTGGGGAGACGACCATGGATCTGGCGATCCACACGGAGCACCTGACGAAGATCTACAATAACCGGGTGGTCGCCGTCAACGACATGAGCCTCGAGGTACCGCGGGGAGCGGTTTTTGGGCTGTTGGGACCCAACGGGGCCGGCAAGACGACCACGTTCCGTCTGCTGTTGGGGTTGCAGCGTGCCACGGCGGGCCGGGCCGAGGTCTTGGGGCATGCGTGCGGCCCCAACGCCGTGGAAGTCCGCCGGCTGATGGGCTATTTGCCCACCAATCCCAAGCTGCCCGGCAACCTCCGGCCCATCGAGTATCTCGATCTGCTGGGCCAGTTGTGCCGGATTCCGGCCGAGGTCCGCAAACCGAGGCTGGTGTCCCTGTTGCGGGCCGTGGGTCTGCTGACGACCACCGACCAGCCGATCGAAACGCTCTCGACCGGGGAGACGACCCGGCTCGGCATCGCCGCCTCGCTGGTGGCCGATCCTCCGCTGTTGCTCTGGGACGAGCCCACCGCCGGCCTCGATCCGGCCGCTCGGCGTTTCACCCTCGACCTGATCCGCGAGTTGGGCAAGAACCGCACCGTCATCGTCTCCACGCACATCCTCGGCGACATCGACCAGGTGTGCGACTACATCGGGGTGATGCACGAGGGGCGGATCATCTTCAGCGGCTCCATGCAAGACATGAAGCGCCGCCTGCGACGCGACGATTTCAGCCTCGAATTGGGCGGGAGCGAGGCCGACGTTCAAGCCCTCCTGGCCAAGGCCGGCGCGCTGGCCGGGGTCAACCTCCAACTCCGCGCCGGCAATACGCTCACCGTGCGGGTCGCGGCGGAGCAGAGCCAGGCAGGCGCCCTGGCCGAGGTCTTGAAGCTCGTCGATGCGGCCGGCCTGCCGCTGGTGGCAATCCATTCCGGCCTCCACGAGACCGAAAACGCTTATCTGCAATTGCTCCAAGAGGACCAGGCGCATGGTTTCCAACGATTTGATCTCAACGTCCGGCAGCCGGATGATGCCCTTCCTGGCGATCCTCCGGCATGATCTGGGCGTGTTGCTCGGGAGCTGGCTGGTGCGGATCTGGGTGGTGGCGGCGGCCTTGCTGACGCTGCTGACCACCATGACGAACTGGGCCCAGTTCCAGACCGCCCCGTTGGTCGCGTCGCTCTTTGTTCCCTGGTTGGTCTTCCCCTGGTTCGTCGTGGTGATGGTCCTGGGCGTGAACCCGATCACGGGCTCCCGGGCGGAGGCCCTGGCCGACGGCTTCCTCAGCCGGCCGATCGCCCGGTATGAGTATCTCCTGGCGATCTGGGCCGCGAGGGTCGTGGTGGTGCTCGGCAATTTCTTCCTCGTCACCGTGCCGGCCATTGCCGTGGCGATGCTGGCCAAGCGGCCGGCCGCGACCGATCACGTGACGCTCTACGGGGTCGCAGCCGCCCTGGTGGTCGTCGCGCTGGTCCTCACCCTCCAGGTGTCGCTTGCCTTTCTCATGGGAACGCTCCTGCGCAAGACGCTCCTGGCCGTCGTGGTCCTGCTCTTCCTCTGGTATCCGGTCAACGCACTCCTGCACACCTTCAAGCTGGAGGCGTTCTCGCCGATCACGTTGAATCAAACGCTTCCCACGCTTCTGCGGCAATCGTGGCGGGAAACCGATCCGGAGGCGGCGGCCGCGGACATGAGACTGGATGCGGCACAATTCCAGCGAAGCGTGGCCGCCCTGCCGAGCATGCTCTGGGGAGGCGGGGTCGAACCGCCGCCCCAGAAGGCCGGCTTCTTTGACGAGAATCCGCTCCGCGAGTTCTCCCTCCTGAAGGTGCTCCTCGGCTACGGGATTCCCACGCTCGCGGCCCTCGGCCTGGCCGTCCTCTCCTTCTGGCGCCGCGATCTGTGATGGGTGAATACGGACATCACGTTGGAGGGCAACGACGGCGAAAGCGGCGGAGTCGCTCAGAACAGCGTTCGCTATGTTCGTGCTTCTCTCCTCCGCATCGTTCGCACAGCGTGCCGACCGCCATCTGCCGTGAGAGGCGACTCAGCATCCCCATTCCAGGTATGACCCGGCTGGAACACCTTGTAGGAACGAAGCCCGTCACGGTGTTCAGGCTTTGCCTGTTCCTGGAACCTTCCGAGAGCGCCCTTGAGATACTCCTCCGTGAGTTCGATGCAGAGCCATTTCCGATTGGTTCGTTCACAGACCTCGCCTGTGACGCAGCTGCCCGCGAATGGGTCCACGACGAAATCGCCAGGATCGGTCAACATTCGAATGAAGAATTCAGGGAGTTCGCTGGGGAATCTCGCGGGATGAGGGTTAAGGCCCTGCTCTTTGCAGTAGCGAAGATACCGTCCATTGCTCTCGGTGTTCGGAATCGCCAGGAGATTCGGCGGAATGGCGGCTCCGTTGTCCCTAGCGAACTTGTCGCTAATGTCATGGCCCGAAGGGCGCTTCATGGCCTTGTAGCCGTTTCGGAGTAAGTCCTTCATGCTCTCGCTGTATGGCTGCAAGACCCGTTTGTTCGACGCCTTCGGCCAAGGCGTTGCAGAGAGCCACCACACGCAATTCATCGCATCCTTGACCCGCACACGGCGAACCGTCACCCACTCGGCTGGCGTTGGAAGTCTTGATGGATTCCAGCAGTAGAAGTCCTGGGCAAGGTGGAAACCGAACTCCTCGCAAAGCATGATAAGGAGCTTGAAGTGATAGAGGCTCCTTGTAGGTTGGCCGGGAATCCATGACCCGCCGATGTCGATGACCAGACTGCCGTTATCTTTCACTACGCGGCGGAATTGAGCGGCGAAGGGTTTGAACCATTTCAGGTATTCGTTCTCGTCGGCGTTTCCGTAACCCTTCTTCCGTACGAGAGCGAACGGAGGGCTCGTCATAATGAGGTCCACCGACTTGTCGCCATGGTGTTTCAAGACTTCGACAGAGTCTCCAAGCACCATCTCCCCGCAACGAGTGCTGAAATAGGCTTTGGGTTTTCTCGTTCCTCGTTCTGCCATACGCGTGCCCCCTACATCTCGATCCGTTTGATTTCCATGGCGCGTTCCGCCTCGCGGCCAAAGACCTCGACGATGGAGGCAGGATTGTTCTGGATACCCATGATGTCATCACGATCTATCATGACCACACACAGGTTTGAGTCCGTCATGATCTTGTTGGCGTATTTCCGGGCCTCGGGGCCGATCTGCCCCGTGCTCACTATGACAACAACATTGCTCTTGAGAAGATGCGTTAGCCCCACCTCTTTGGCAACATCATCCAACGAGACCCGCGCGGTATTCTTGCACTGAATCTGCCATCTCGAAAACACAAGCCGGGTCGACTCGAAGATCAGGTCTACTTCGGCCCCTCCCGTTGCGGCTCCTCGCAGCCTGGTCGCGACGTAATCCAGGTCAACAAGCCGCATCAACTTGAACGCGAGCGCTTCGAGGGCCAGACCCGCGATGTGTTTGTCCTCCGACTCCAATTCTCCCAGAATCTCTGCGAGTGGTTTCCGAAGTAACGGACGCAGATCAGAACCTGTCATCTTCTCAATCTGGTCGAGCAGTGGGACGAAGATCTCTGCCGCGAGTTTTTCTGTCGGCCGCACCGTGAATGGCTTTGCTCCTCGTCCCTCCTGTCTCGTACCTCGCTCCAAAGAGATGTAGCCCTTTTCCTCCAACGGATACAGAACCGACTTCGGGAGGTTCTTTTCGTTATAGCGGATGCCGTACGTCGTCGCCGCCAGCTTCTCGATTTCGTTCGAGGGATAGGGCCCCGCCCCGCCCATGTTCATGAGCGTCTTCAAGAATGCCCGCTGCTCGGGGCTCAGGACGGCGAGAGCGTCCAGTTCGTCCGGTGTGATACCCATGATCTTCTTCAGTCTTCGTTGGTCAATCCTCCATCCGTCCGCGAAGATCCCGGCCTTTTCCAACCAGAGACGCATCATGCTCGGGTGCTTCCCGCCCCGTGGAAAATGGATGCCACGGTCCTCCAGCCACTCCCGAAGCGTTATGAGGTCCACGGTCTCGCCGGCCGTCTGCATGTCCAGGACACACTGAACGAGGTTCGCGCCGTGCAGATTCAGTAGGATATGCTTGGCAAGCTCCTCGTGAAGAAGTTCGTCATTCGCCCGAAGGCTGTACAGCAATTTCCCGAAACCGGTGAAGTTCACCTCCCGGTCGATGATGCCGTAGGCGATCAGTGCGAGCTTCAAGTTGTTGGCCAGCTTCCCACGATTGTACTCACTGGTGTCATTCCGGGCGAAATACCGGTGCTTGACTGCTTTCTCGAATCCGCGCCAGTCCTCGGCATGCTTCTTGGCAAGTTCAAGCACGTCCTTGAGGTGGATCTTCGAGGGTGTGAACTCGCTCCCAAAGGGCAGGTCGCTCTTGACCATCGGAAGTCCATTTCTCGCAAGCAATTGCTTGGGGTGGCATCACATGGAACCCATTATCTCGCTTTCTCATCGCCCCTTCAATTGGGCAGCCTTTCGGGGGGACGGCTGAAGCTAGAAGTCCGAGGGCACTCAACAGGACTCATTCCGTTCGATCCCGTCGCGCCCAACGACTCTTGCCCGCGGCGAGCGAGGAAGCTCCAATGATAAGCGACTGAAACGCGGTGGCAGCCCTCCCATGGACATCGAAACCCTTCCTCTTTCCGCATACGGCCGCGCCTCGAGCGTCCCGTCGCCGGTCAACCGGATGATGGCCGCGTTCGCCGCGGATTTCCGCGACGACGTGGACATCAACCTGGGCGTGGGCTACGTCAATGAGAACACGATTCCGAGGGCATGGATCGAAGAAGCCCTCCACGAGGTCCTCGCCGACCCGCAGAAGTACCGCGTCGCGTTGAACTACGGCGGCCCGGCCGGGTCGCCCAACCTCATCCAGTCGCTCCGGCGATTCCACCTGGAGCAGGGAATCGGCGGGCTGACGGAGGAGGTCTTGCGGCGCAGCAAGATCCTCATCGGCCCCAACGGCGCGACGAGCCTCTTGGAAGCGATCGCGCAGGTAGTCGCGCCCGGGATCGTCGTCACCTCCGACCCGATGTACTACATCTACTGCAACTTCCTCGAACGCATGGGGTTCGAGGTCTGCGCCGTGCCGGAGGACGAGGAAGGGTTGGATGCGGATCGCCTGGAGGCGCGGCTCCGGGCACTCGGCCCGCGGAGGCGGGACATCCGGTTCTTCTACGTGGTCACGGTGAACAACCCCACGTGTACGATCCTCTCCAACCGGCGACGGCAGCGCCTGGTGGAGATCGCCGCGCGGCTTTCGCGCGAGTTGGGCCGCAAGGTCCCGGTCGTCTTCGACAAGGCTTACGAAAACCTGATCCACGATCCGGCCGCCGAGAAGCCGCGTTCGGGCCTGCTCGACGACGAGTTGGGCCTGGTCTACGAGATCGGCACCCTCTCCAAGATCCTGGCCCCGGCCCTGCGGATCGGATACCTGGTCGGCCCGGACGGGCCGCTGGTGCGGGCCCTGATCCAGAAGACCAGCGACGCGGGGTTCAGCGCCCCGCTGGTGACGCAGGAAATCGCAAGTTGGCTCCTGGACCACCGCGTGACGCAGCAGATCGAGAAGGTCAACGCCGGCTACCGGGAGAAGGCGGCCCGTACCCGGACGTGGATCGACGAGCACTTGGGGCACGCGCTGGCCGACTGCCGCGGCGGCGGGGCAGGCTTCTATTTTTATCTGACCTTCGCCGCGATCGAAACGCACGAGAAGTCGGCCTTCTTCAGATTGCTCTCCCGCACCACCGGCTGCACCGAGGTGGATGGACCCGCCAGCGCAAGGAACCCGCGCGTGGCCTATATTCCCGGCGAGATCTGCGTCCACCCGCGCGGCGAACTGGTGGAGGCCGGGCGGCGCGAGTTGCGGCTCTCCTACGGCTTCGAGGAACTGCCGCGGATCGAGCGGTCGATCGAGCTGATGCGGGACGCCGTCACCTATGCCGAGACCGGAGGAAGGTAGCCGGTGTGGCAAAGCCGCCCCCGGCTGTGCCGGGAGTGGAGTGGCGACATCTTCCCCGCTTCACCCAGCCGAGGGCGGCTGGGCCACGGGCCGTCTACCGGTGCAAGATCTTCATGACCTTCCAGAAGTACTGCTCGTTGCCGCTGGTCCGAAGGATTTCCAAATCGCAGATCAATTCGATGCGATTCCGCCGGATCTTGTCCACGGCGTTGGCGGTTTCGCAAATGCCGTTCCAATCCGTGGTCGTCAGATAGAACGCCTTCGCGGCCGCCCCCCTCTCCTGCCAAACCAACAGGAATGGGGTGACCTTCAGCATCATCTTCAGGAGACCGGCGGCCTCGATGATCCGCATCATCTCCTTCAACCGCTTCTGCGATTCTCCGTCCAGATTGATCTGCATCCCGTGAAGGGGATTGTTCGCTTTAACAGGCTCTTTGATACCGGCCAGCCACTCGATCAAACCCATGCGACACCTCCTTTCGGAATCGGTCGATTGGAATTGCCTACCCGCCCCGGGGCAGGGACTTGGCACCGCGTACCGGCATGCTCGCTCCCAATTCTGGCCATGTCAACCCCCTCATGCACCCCAGGAGGGGGCATGCCTCCTTACCTCGGGGCAATTCACTCGTCCTGCCCTACAACGACGGCGGACGTCCTATTTCCCCGCGATCACATACCGGCCTGCGCCGGGCTTGTCTGCCGTGAATGAGAGCCGGCCGCCCTGCTGCTGGAACTCGACGGGGCCGAGGTCCTGCTGCGTGCCGGCAGCGAGGGCCCGGAGTTGGCACGCGGCGGGGTTGAGCGCCGGGCAGAGGGCTTTCACGTCGAGGACCACGCGGAAGGCCTTCTCGCGCGGATAGGGGAACACGACCAGCCGGTTCGCCTCGCGGTGGATCTTCACCGATCCGTCGGTGGCCACCTTGCCGAAATCGACCCACGTGCCCGGCGGGTTCAGGCGGGCGGTGAAGTCGACCTCCGTGGCCGCCGTGGCCGCGGCGCGGTCGATCTTCCCGGCCGTGATGCCGACCACCTTGCCTCCCTCGCGCTGGAGCTTGAGCCGGGCGACGAGGATGCGGTTGGAGTCGCGGTCCGGGCCCTTGAGCTGGACCCGTTCCCCCTTATGGAGCCCGATCACGAGGTCGTAAGAAGGGGCCTCTGCCGGGACAGTCAGCTCGTAGGGCCCATCGACGATCGTCTCGCCTTTTCGCCACTGGCTGGTGGGCTTGGGCAGGCCGTGGTCCTGTTGGAACTCGATGCCCTCGCGTTTCGCCCCGCGGGTGCGCACGCCGTGGACGAAGCAGTGGTAGTCGGCATCGAGCGAGTCGTTGACGATCCACTCGTACGTGACCCGCACGCGATTTCCGCCGAGATACTCCAGCGAGCGTAGCCGCGGCTCGATGTCCTTCCTGGCCCGAAGGTAGGGCATGGGGAACCAGGTTCGGGCATCGGCGAAGACGTACTCGGGGCACTCGGCGTAATCGACGTACTTGCCGTCCCGCAGCGCGGTGGAGACCTCGGTTCCCGGCCCGGTGGCGAGGAAACCCCATTGCGGGAGCAGGCGGCCGTTGACCTGCCACGGCTCGGCCCGCCAGTTGACCCAGAGGGTCAGGCCGCTTTCGTAGGCGATCCGCTGTCGCGAGGTCTCGCCGATGGCCAGGGCCACGCTCGGGCCCACGAGCCGGCCGTCGACCTCGTAGAGGATCTCGATCGGCTTCGCGGTCCCGTAGAGCCGCTGGACGGGATGGACGAGATGATGCTCGCGCACGACCCAGGGGATGTTGTCGACCTGCGAGGCGCCGATAAAGCCTGCATGACCGTAGGCCAACTCCTGGGCCCGGTACTTGTCGATCTGCTCCATCGAGCCGGTGTCTTGCCCCCATCGGTGCCCGTAGCCGCGGCGGAACCAGCGTTCGTAGTAGCCCATGCCGTGGTTGACCATCTGGGGATGGATCTTCAGGAGGTCGAAGTCGAGGAAACAGTCGTGGTCTTCACCCCCGGCGACCTGGGCCTCGACGCCGTCGCACCGCCCGGCCCAATAGAAATGGTTCGCCCCCTCGCCGAAGAGCGGTCCGCCGTGCGTCTCGCGCATGAACTGGAACAACTCCGTATCGAACTTCACCTTGGCCCGGGCCATGCCGGCCATGGGCTGACCGGCCTCGTGGTCCAACTGATGCCACGGGGGAACGCAGGTGTGGACGTCGAGATAGGCCGCCGTGGTGCCGAACCGCCGGTGGGCCTCCGGCGCGTTTTTCTTGGCATATTCCAAGGCACGATTGCACTTCAAGCCGAAGCTCTGGACCTTGGTCCCCGCGTTGTACCAGGCGGGCGAGGGACGGCCGTCGGCCAGGAGCACCCGGGCCGTGGGATCGTAGGACGGGGCGTCCGGGTAGAGGTCGATGTAGTTCTCGTGCAGCGACCAGACGTAGCCGCACTGGTTGGCCGCCTTGCCGAACACCTTCATCCCCTCGTCGCCGCCGAACGCCGGGTTGGCCGGCAGGTGGTCGGGCAGCTTCACGTCGTAGCCGTAGCGCTGCCACACGTGCGAGATGATGGCCAGGTGGTCCACCCCGTGGTCCTTCAGCGCCAACAGGTTCTCGGCGTCGCCCGCGTAGGTTCCCTTGTGATGGCCCCAGAGGTCGAGCATGATCCGCGGGCCCAGAAGCGCCAGGTGGGGCGACGGCGGGTGCGGAATGTTGGGGAGTACCTCGTCCACGTGCGGCGACACAGCGACGTAGCCGCTCTCGACCATCGGATTGCGCGAGCCGTCGGTCTTGGGATCGTAGGTCGCCGAGCCCTGCGGACACCGCGAGGCGTGCGAAGCCGTCCAATCCAAATACCGGCACACAAACACGCCCGGAACACCGCGACCCTCGTTCGCGCCTGGAAAGCCGCGACCATTGGTCGCGCCCGGCAGGTAGTTCACCCGGCCCGCCAAGTACGGCACCGGCAGCGTCCGGCGCACGGAGGCCAGGCCCACGTCGCCCAGCGAGAACGCGCTCACGGCGGGCTGGTCGCAGCGGGCCGAGACGACCAGGGCCTTGCCGGCGATCCCAAACGTCCAGGCGATCCGCAACGGCGACCCTTCGCGAGGATACTCCCAGAGAACGTGCAGCGTATCGTCTTCGCGCTCGATCTTCACGGGCTTGCCGCCGCGGGCAGGAATCGCTTCTTGCTTACCCGACCGGTCAACCAACATCGTTGCCCCGCCACCGGCCGCCGGGGCGAACGGCTGGCCGCCGTCGACCTGCACGGTGAGATCGTCCAAGGTGCCCGTCGCGGGCCGGTACGTGTAGGTCACGCGGCAGTCGTCGCCCTCGTAGCCGAATCGCCACGCCTCGCCGGCTGTCTTGACCTGCTCCAGGCTATTCTTGCAGGGCAAGAGGTTCGAGGGCGTCACGCCCGTCCTCGGCCGGTTGCTGAGGTGTTCCAGGGAAGCGCTGGCCACGGCGCGGTACGCCCGCGACGCAAGCCATCGCCGCACCACCTCACCGCGGTTGTCCTTGACCTCGCCGACCGCGATCTTGGCGTCGCCGAAGAAGGAGTAATCGAACGAAGCGTTATTGGCCGGGCCCGGCTCCACCTGCAAACGCACGATCACCGTCTTCCCGGCGTAGCTGGAAAGGTCGAACGAGTAGTCGGCCCATTGGGCCAGCGCGTAGTGCCGCTTCATGAGTTCCTTGGTCTGGCCGTCGGCGATCAGGAAGCAGGAGAAGGTGACGCCGTCGCTCTTCTCCGGGCTGGCCACGTCGGGGCCCATCGCGATCCCGAAGCTGAGCCGGATCGGCTTCTCGCGCGGCAGGGCCAGCGGGTAATCGACCCAGGTCTTGCCGGGTCCGGTTCGCCACGGCGAGTGCATCAGCAGGGCCCGGCGTCCCAGGACGCGGCCCCAATCGGAGTAGGTGATGCCGCTCGCGTCGGCGAAGTGCCCGCTGTACCCCAGCGGCATCGCCACCGGCTCCTTGCCGTAGGACTGCCACCCCACGCGGTACACGCCGACATCACACAGAAACGTCTCGCCCACCGGGACGGAAACGACCAGGGAGGCGTCGTCGTCCGGGCCGGCGGGGGCTCCCCATGCAACCACGGGAACCAGGGCTGCCACCGCCAGGAGCATCCCGGCGATTTGGAGAAAAAGAACGTCTCGACGCACGTTTGTCGTCACTGGGGTTGGCCTTTCGTGGATGGAAACGGAGTCTGCCAAATTGGTTGCCGTTGTGGAAAGTGTAGGGTGGGACAAGCTCCAGCGCAGTCCCACCCCACCTCCTGGCGTGATCCTGGGTGAATTCGCTGTAGGGAACGCCCGCCGTGGCGTTCCTGGAGCGGAATTGCGGTGTCCATGGCGCTTCACGGAACGCCACGGAGGGCGTTCCCTACAGTCTGTACCATGACCTCACGGGATCAGGCACGGTTACCTCCCTCGCTTGCGCGTCGGGCGGTCGTCTCCGAGCGCCGGTCAGTATAGCGGACTCCCGCGTCTCCCTCCACCGTCTCCCAGGGCTGCCATGGCCCATTGTCGCCGGAAGCATGTGTTCGTATCATCAGGTCGGTCCCAAGGTGTACTCTGACGGAGAAGAATCTCATGTCCAAGCCCCTGCTGTCCGTGTTCATCTTCTGCCTCCTGTACGTCCCCTCGCCGGCCCAGGAGCGGCCGGTGTTGCCGCGTGGACACGTCTTCTTCGCCACAGATTTTGACGGGGACGATGCCCTGAAGGGATGGTCCGGCAAGGCTGCAATGGAACCGGGGTTCCAGGGCGGACATGCCCTGTGCATCGCCCGGCCGGCCGGATCGGCGCAGGGCTCCACCATGGTCAATGTCCCGCTGCCGGTCGAGCCGATGCGCGGCTACCTGGTCCATTTTTCGGCCATGATCCGGGCCGAGGACGTGAGCGCGAAGCCGCAGTCCTGGAACGGCGTGAAGTTCATGGCGCCGATTGTTACCGAGAGCGGCCGCTCGTGGCCCGCCGCCCAGATCGACGTGGGCACGTTCGATTGGAAACGCCTTACCTTCGCGGCCCGCGTGCCTGCCGACGCCAAGTCGATGTCGCTCTGCCTCGGCCTGGAGTCCGTCACCGGCAAGGCGTGGTTCGACGACGTTCGCGTCACGGTGGGCAAGCCGCCGATCGTCCGCAGGCCGCGCGCCGTGGCCGGGCCGCTCTACAAGGGACACGACCTCCCCAGGCTCCGCGGGGCCATGGTCCGACCGACGATCGACGAGGAGAGTCTCCGCCTGTTCGGCCAGGAGTGGAAAGCGAACGTGATCCGCTGGCAGCTCATCCGCCACGGCAAAATGGACGATCCCCTGGACCTCGACGCCTACAACCAATGGCTCGATTCGGCCTTGAAGCAGCTCGACGCCGCGCTGCCGCTCTGCGAGCAGTACGGCCTCAAGGTCGTTGTCGATCTCCACTCGCCGCCGGGCGGACGCAAGACCAGCGGCGGTTACGCAGGCTCCGACCACGGGCTCTTCTCCAGCGCCGCCTGCCAGCGACGCTTCGTCGAGCTGTGGCAGCAGATGGCCAGGAAGTACAAGGGCGTGAAGACGATCTGGGGATACGACCTCGCCAACGAGCCGGTCGAAGGTGTGGTGGAAGACGGACTGGCCGACTGGCAGGAACTCGCCGAGCGCACGGCCAAGGCGATCCGCGCGATCGACCCGGTGCGGACGATCATTGTTGAGCCGGCCCAGTGGGGCAGCCCGGACGGGCTCAAGGACTTCCAGCCGCTCGACGTGCCGGGCGTGGTCTACAGCGTCCACATGTACATCCCCGGCTCGTTCACCCACCAAGGGGTCCACGGCCCCGGCAAGCCGTATCGTTACCCGGGCCAAATAGAAGGGAAACATTGGGACAAGGCCCAGCTCGAGGCCGCGCTCAAGCCGGCCATCGACTTCCAGAAGACCTACGGCGTCCACATCTATATCGGCGAATTCAGCGCGATCCGCTGGGCGCCCGACCACAGCGCCTACCGCTACCTGCGGGACTTGATCGACATCTTCGAGGCCCACGACTGGGACTGGACCTATCACGCCTTCCGCGAATGGGACGGCTGGAGCGTCGAGCACGGCCCCGACCGCAAAGACCACAAGCCGAGCCCCACGCCCACCGACCGCGAACGGCTGCTGCGCTCTTGGTTCGCCAAGAACGTTCGGTGACGTCCTCCGATCCGCGCGATCCGGCGCGCGCCTGAGAGACATCCCGCAGATCGAACTTGCTGAACGCGATGCACAGAATTGGAGGCTGCGAAGGGACTCGGTTGAACTTGGTGTTGAGGCTCACTGCCCCAGGCGTAAACGCTTGGGCCAGAGAAAAGGCGGAAGCGAGGGTATAGAACGTGAAGAAGCGTGGCCGCCGCTTGCGATTGCCTGCCGGGGCGCTGCTGTGCCTCTACGTGGCAAGCCACTTCACGTGGTCCCGCATTGCCGCTCGGAGCATGCGCGACCTTGGTGGGGAAGGGTTCTGCTTCGTCTTCCCACAGGATCGCGCGACGAGATACGCGAACCGGGCTTGCGTCTTCTTCTACTATCCGCTCGTTCTTTTCGAGGCTGTCGGGACTCGCTCTTAGAACTCCGCGCTGCCCGGGGTGCGGGGATAGGGGATCACGTCGCGGATGTTGCCCATGCCGGTGATGAACTGGACGGCCCGTTCCAGCCCGAGGCCGAAGCCTGAGTGCGGCACGGTGCCGTAGCGGCGCAGGTCGAGGTACCACCAGTAGTCTTCGGGGTCGAGGCCCTGCTCCTTCATGCGATCCAGCAGGACGTCGTAGCGTTCCTCGCGCTGGGAGCCGCCGATGATCTCGCCCACCTTGGGCACGAGCACGTCCATGGCCCGGACCGTGCGCCCGTCGTCGTTCAGCCGCATGTAGAACGGCTTGATCGTGCGGGGATAGTCGTAGAGGATCACCGGGCAATTGAAGTGTTTTTCGGTGAGATAGCGCTCGTGTTCCGCCTGGAGGTCATGTCCCCAGCCGACGGGAAACTCGAACGACTGGCCGGAGTCCCGGAGGATCTCGACGGCCTCGGTGTAGGGGAGCCGAACGAACCGGCTGGCGACGATCTGCTCCAGCGTCGCGATCACGGTGTCGTCGATTCGCTGGTTGAAGAACTGCATGTCTTCGGGGCACAGCGCGAGCACGTCGCCGAAGATCCGCTTGAGGAACCGCTCGGCCAGGTCCATGTCGTCGGCCAGCTCGAAGAAGGCCATTTCCGGCTCGACCATCCAGAACTCGGCCAGGTGACGCGAGGTGTTCGAGTTCTCCGCGCGGAAGGTCGGGCCGAACGTGTAGACCTTGCCGACCGCGCAGGCGAAGCACTCGGCGTCCAACTGGCCGCTCACGGTCAGGTACGCCTGGCGGCCGAAGAAGTCCTTCGTGTAGTCGATCTCCTCTTCGAGCATGGGAGGATTGGCGGGGTCGAGCGTGGTGACGCGAAACATCTGGCCGGCCCCCTCGCAGTCGCTCGTGGTGATCACCGGCGTGTGGATGTAGAGGAAGCCCTCCTCCTGGAAGAAGTTGTGGATCGAGCGGCAGACGCAGTTGCGCACGCGGGCAATCGCCCCGAACGTGTTCGTGCGCGGGCGGAGGTGCGCGATGGTGCGGAGGAACTCGAAGGAATGCTGTTTCTTCTGGAGCGGGTAGCTCTCCACGTCGGCCGAGCCGTGGACCGTCACGCGCGTGGCCGCGACCTCGGTGCTCTGCCCCTTGCCGGGCGACGCCTGGACTCGGCCCTCCACGGTCACGCTGCACCCGGCCCCAAGGTGCTTCACCTCGCTCTCGTAATTGGGCAGGGTTGCCTGGACGATGACCTGGATGTTGCCCAGCGAAGAGCCGTCGTTGAGTTCCAGGAAGCTGAACCCGGCCTTGGAGTCGCGCCGCGTGCGAATCCAGCCTTGGAGCACCACGTCCCGGCCCACACTCTCAGGCCGGCGGGCTTCGGAAACGGAGATCTTGTGCATCGTGCGGTCTCCCCGCTCCCGCAAGCGGGAGACGGGCCGGGGGTGAGGGCAGTGTGATCGTAAGCCCGACTCGGAGGAATCAGACTTCTCAACAACACCCTAATCCTACCGGCAAACCGGAGGGGTTCAAGAGGGGAACACAGGCCTGCGGGAAAGGCCGCCCGCCTTCACGTGGTCGCCTCTCTCCGAGACGCGAAGTCGGCCTCGGAGAGACCGACCCACGCGGCGCTCAACCCGCCGGCGCGAGGGCGGCCTTGGCGGACTCGACAACTTGCTCAAAGGCCGCCGGGTCGTTGACGGCCATGTCGGCCAGGATCTTGCGGTCCAACGCGATCTGCGCCTTGTGCAAACCGTGGATGAACTCACTGTAGCGGAGCCCCAACTGGCGGACCGCCGCGTTGATGCGGATGATCCAGAGCTTGTGGAAGTCCCGCTTCCTCAGGCGACGATCCCGATAGGCGTAGGCCCCCGCGCGAAGCAGGGTCTCGACGGCGGGACGATAGAGGTTCCCGCGGCCCCCGTGAAAGCCGCGAGCACGGCGGAAGAGCCGATTTCGGGCCCGATTCCGGGCCGGACCATTGGTGGTGCGCATGACTGTCCTTCACGTCCATCGCGAGATCCAGGCCCTTCCCACCCCAATGGGGAAGCGTTTTCCTGCCCGTCCCGCAGCCCACTCGACTTCCGAAGCGCTTTCGACGACGGAAGCCTTGATCTAGTAACTATATCCGTTCAAGGCGATCTGGATCTTCGGTACTTCCACGGAATCGCACGTGGTGGTCCCGCGGAGGTTCCGCTTTTGCTTATGGGTCTTGCGGAACGCCAAGTGGCTAGTTCCGGCACGACGGTGCTTCGCCTTCCCGCTGGCCGTGAGCCGGAAACGCTTCTTGGTCGCCTTATGGGTCTTCTGCTTCGGCATGGATACCAACCTTCCAACCAACGTGAGACGTGCGAGAGACCCGACATTGTAACCGGAGTCCCACGACATGCAAAAGGGGACTCCGCGGAAATCGTCCGGCCGACCGCGTCAACGGCACCCCAACACGCCCCACCCACCTCCTAAAAGGTGTATCGCTCTTCGGTTTCCGAGGCGATCTGGGAAGTGGGCAGCATCGGCCCCCTCTCCCTGAGGGGCATGACTAGCCCGGATTATCCACAGCCAAACACTAGCCCGACTTCCGCACCCCCCGCGTTGTTTTCCCGGGTTTGAGTTGAATTGGGCGTGTTTTTAGTCACTACAATCAGCCAGCCGATAGCCACCTCCCGCACCAGCCGT
>Ga0067045_1028203_pt1 | contig 39630 bp, 40 predicted proteins | sample TerdegcTABiofilm_FD_59184 | JGI IMG/M metagenome (GOLD analysis project Ga0067045, IMG submission 59184) | Combined Assembly of (Gp0054472, Gp0054536) Wastewater bioreactor microbial communities from Singapore -Terephthalate degrading... | reverse complement strand
GCGTCCCTTCTATGGGAGAAACCACCGTGGGCACCCCGTCTTTTTGAGTAATCTCTATACCAATACCCGTGAAACTCCCCTTGGTCTCGATCTGAAGTTCCTTAAACTCTTCCGGCTTTAAAAAACCCGAATGCGGATCAAGTGAGGTCAACATGCCGTTTATAGCCCCGTAAATGAGCTTTTTGGGCTCCACCTCCTCCACATAATCCCGTTGAATCAGATCCAACACAGAGGCGAACAGTCTCAAGGCCTCATAAGTCTCACTCTCCTTGGCGACCGCCAGGGATTTGCCTTGAGAAAACACAACCACTGATATCAAAAGACACAGGGAGACAGAAAAGAATATCCAGCGGGACCGCCTTGGAAAATGAAGCATACAAAAAAAACTCCTAATCATAGAATGTTGGGAAACCTGATTTATATATCATGCAAAAAAACAAAAAAAACAAGCCGAAAATCAAAGTTTTTTTAAAACCGTAAAAATCATCGGCCCTTTTGAAACGCCGCTATGGACCGCGCATCCAGCCATGACAGGGCGTCCTCCTGTCCGTTCGCATCCCTGATCTCGAAATATATGCCCTCGGTTATCCATGGCCCGCCGCCCGATGTGCAGATGTTTTCCCCTTCAAATACCTTGTCATTTATCTGTTTCAATATACGCATACACTGCGCTGTCATCGTATAATAACCATCGCCGTGGTCCAATATAACGGCATTCCCATAACCTGTAAGGCTACCACTATAGACGACCTGACCTTCATAAACCGCCTTCACCTCAGCGCCAATGGGCAGCTCTATGAGGATACAATGGCTGGCCACACCTTTGGGCCTGAAGACACGCCCCATGGCAGGCCAGGCAAGCCTGCCCCTCTGGCCTGCAAAGCCGGTCCCGGCAACAGACGGGTGGCCGGCAAGAGGTGCGTGCAACCCTGACGGAGCACTTGCCCCACCAGGCACAGCAGACGGTTTCTGGCTGTCGGCATCCTTTTTCGCACTCACAACGGATGCCATCATCTTCTGTAGCCGCGATTCCGCCTCTTCCAGCTCGGCTATCATCTTTTTCTGTTTCACTTCATCGGAAGACAGACCTGCAAGCAGATTCTTTTTTTGTCTGAGCTTGCGTTCCAAGGCGGCTGCCTGCTGCTGAATGTCCTTTTCAGTCTGCTTAAGCAATGAGGTTTCCTGGCCGAGCCTCTTCTGTGTCTGGCGCAACTGGGCCATTTCTTTACGATAATCACTCAATAATTCCCGGTCCTTCTGTAAAAAATAACGCAGATACATCTCCTTTGACAGGAGTTCAGGCACGGTTCTGGAGCCGAACAGCACATTCAGCATTCCGGTCTGGCTGGCATTCCAGAATGCCTTGAGGCGTACCTGGGCATGTTTCTTTAAATTATCGGCCGACCTTTTTTTCTTGTTGTATTCGCTCTCTATCTGCTGCAACAGATTTATATTCGATTCTTTCGCCTGTTTCTTCTGTTCCAGCACCCCGTAGAGAAAATTCATTTCGCGGTCCAGGCGCTCCAATTCCCCAAGCAGTTCAAGCTTTTTCCCTTCAATGGCATGTAGCTTATCTTCATGGCTGTCCTTTGCCTTTTGAATGGACTTGAGCTGTTCCATGCCTCCGCTTACATTTGCAGTGAGTGTCTGGGCGGCAAAGACAATCCCATTGTCCGTCAGACATACGGGCAGGCCGCCGAATATATTGAGAGGCAAAGGGCAGGTCATCCACAAAAAACAAAATAACACCGTGGTGAAGAACAGGGAGGATTTCAAACCAGCAAAAATCTCCTGATGGCAAGGAATGTCCAACACACACAAAAAACAACACTACTGGCCACAATTGAAATAACATAAGATGGAGGCAGAAAAATCAATTCCACCCCTCGCATCAGTTCGGTCTGGGCCACAATGCCCTTAAAATATGAATAGCACAAAAAAACCAACCCGATGGACAGGAGAGAACCCACCAAGCCCTGAAACAGGGCCTCCAGCAGAAAAGGCCCTTGTATAAAACCATTGGTGGCCCCTACCAGTCTCATAATGGAGACCTCCTCCTGACGGGCATAGATGGCAAGTTTTATGGTGTTGGAGACCACAAAGGCGGCTGTTGCCAACAACAAGACGGCGCTGACCCATATGACCTTTTCCCCAACGGCTACAAAGGCACTCAGGCGATCCACCCAGGACTTTCCATACTGTACCTGCGCCACCTCGTTCCACTTCTCAAGTTCAACGGCCAGGGCATGAATACGTTCCAGATTAAAGATGGCCCGATTTATCCGCAACTCAAAAGAGGCCGGCAAAAAATGCTGATCCACGCCCTCCAGAAGCCCCTTGGCATCCTCAAAATATGTCCCGAGACGCTCGAACGCCTCTTCCGAAGAGACATATTTCACATTTTCGATTCCGGGCAGATTCAGCAGCTTCTGGTGCAGTATGGGGATCTTGCTCTCCTGAATATCCGTTTTCAAAAAGACTACAAGCCCCAGCTCGCTTCCGAAACGCTCCACTGTTCGCTGTAAATTATAATAAATAAAAGAAAAGAATGTAAAAATGAGTATGGACAGACATACCACGACTGTGGTCATGAGCTGCATTGGAAGATTCTGACGGAAGTCGGCAACCGCCCGCTGAATGAAGTGGTTCAGATTCATGGACTATGCCCTCAGCCTCCCTTCATGAATGGTCAGCACCCGCCTGTATGTATGGGCAAAAAGGCTCTCGTCGTGAGTGGCAAAGATGACCGTAGCCCCCTCGGCATTCAATTCCTCCACAAGGGCCATCACCTCGTTCGTCATACCCCTGTCCAGATTGCCGGTGGGTTCGTCCGCCAATATTATGGAAGGCCGGTTGACCACCGCACGCGCAATGGCCACACGCTGCTGTTCGCCGCCGGAAAGTTGCGGGGGATAACGGTCTGTCTTGGAAGCCAGGCCCATCAGTTCAAGGATATCCCTTACGCGCTTGGATATCTGCTCACTGCTCAAGCCGATCACCTCAAGGCTCAAAGCTACATTCTCGAACACGGTCTTTGTGGTTATCAATTTAAAATCCTGAAAGATAACGCCGACCTTTCTGCGCACATACGGCACCTGGGATGCGGAAAGATTCGTGAGATCGAAGTCATCCAGAGACAGTTCTCCAGATGTGGGGCGTTCCATACAGGAGAGCAGTTTCAAAAGGGTGCTTTTACCCGAACCGCTGGGGCCTGTAAGAAACACGAACTCACCCTTTTCAATGGAAAGGTCTATATCGGATAATGCGATGATATCCGGCGGGTATTGTTTCGTAATTCCACGCAGACTTATTATAGGCCCCTTCATGGTTCTCAGCATATCTATATCATAACAGAATGCATTCCCAAGGCAAGTCAAAGAATACCATGTTTCATAAAATCACATGAAAAACCTTTTGGTTTCAAAATCCGCGATTGAATTTGGCCTGGTTAATCCCCTTGTCACTTTTCTCATTTTGGTGCATTATAAAAATTTGGTAACCATAATATCAAAAAGGGGTATTCATATGGCCAAAATAGACGCCTTTTTCAAACTCATGAATGAGCAGGGGGCATCAGACCTACACGTCACATCCGGTTCACCACCCATACTACGCATTCGAGGCGAGCTGCACCGCGTCAAATACAAGACACTGGACAACGACGAACTCCGTTCTATGCTCTATGAAATAGCCCCTGAATTCAAGGTAAAGGAATTTGAAGAAAAGGGCGACATGGATTTCGGCTATGAGATTCCAGGGCTCGCCAGATACAGATGCAATTTCTTCATGCAGAAATACGGCATCGGCGCTGTGTTTAGGGAGATCCCCAGCCGCATTCTCACTGCCGAGCAACTCGGGCTCCCTGATGTCATGACCAAGCTGGCCATGCTGCCCAGGGGTCTTGTCCTGGTGACAGGCCCCACTGGAAGCGGTAAATCCACCACGCTGGCGGCTATTATAGACCATGCCAATCAAAACCGCAAAGACCACATCATCACCATAGAAGACCCAATAGAATTCGTACACGAGAACAAAAACTGCCTGATCAACCATCGTGAGGTGGGCACGCACACCAAATCCTTTTCCGCCGCCTTAAGAGGGGCCCTTCGCGAAGACCCGGACATCATACTGGTAGGAGAGCTTCGAGACCTGGAAACCACCATGCTGGCCATGGAAGCAGCCATGACAGGCCATCTGGTCATGGCAACCATGCACACCATAAGCGCGGCAAAGACGGTGGACAGAATGATCGAGATATTCCCTGCCCATCAGCAGCCTCAGGTGCGGTCATCCCTTTCAGATGCACTGCGTGCCGTCATATCCCAGACCATGTTCAAACGCATCGACATCAAGGGCAGGTGCGTGGCATTTGAAGTGCTCATAGCTACACCTGCAGTGAGAAACCTCATTCGAGAGAGCAAGACCTACCAGATTCCATCCATGATGCAGACAGGCAAGAAATACGGCATGCAGACACTGGATGACGCCATTATGGACCTGTTGCAGCATGGCAAGATAGATCCAGACGAGGCATACAACAAATGTGTGGACAAGGCCAAGTTCAAACCATTCACCAAAAGTGCACCACAAGACTTCACAGAGGTAGGCTAATATGAAACGGGCTGATCTGGACAATATAATAGCGAAGATGCTGGCTGCGCACTCACGCGTCTCGGATCTCAATTTTACCGTGGGATATCCGTGCCAGGTGGCCGCCGACAGGCAATTGCACCCGGTGGACGTAGGCCTGTTTTCAGGCAGATTGACTCCATATCAGACGGAGCAGATCGCCATGACCCTCATCTACAACGACCGGAGGCTCTATAACGACCTGCTCAAACATGGCTCCTGTGACCTCTCCTATGCCCTGGCTGACGGCAACCGTTTTCGTGTGAACATCTTTGCTCAAAGGGGGATGTATAGCATCGTAATGCGTCTGCTGGAAAACGAGATCCCGAGCATTGAATCCTTACAGCTACCGGATGCCTTCAGGTCCATGGCCAAGGAAAAATATGGCATCATCCTGTTCACCGGCGCCACCGGCACAGGTAAAACCACCTCCTTGACGGCCATTCTGGATGCCATCAACAAGACCGAACCAGTGCATGTCATCACACTGGAAGACCCTGTAGAATATGTCCATACCCCCTACAAGGCCACCTTTAATCAACGAGAATTGGGCAAGGACTTCGACACCTTCGCCAACGGCCTGAGGGCCGCCCTGCGCCAGGCCCCCCATGTGATACTGGTGGGCGAGATGCGAGACAGGGAAACCGTGGAAATCGCCTTAAATGCAGCGGAAACAGGCCATCTGGTCTTCTCCACCCTGCATACTGTGAGCGCAGGCCACACCATAAACCGCATTCTGGGCATGTTCAGCATAGACGAGGAGCGGCTGGCCAGGTCCCGAATCGCCGACACCCTGCGGTGGTGCGTGGGCCAACGCCTTGTGCCGCAGACCAAGGGCGGGCTCAAGGCTGTTTTTGAGATCATGCAGAACAATGTGCGCGTCAAAGACTCCATCATCAACGGCGAATCCGAGGGCAAGACCTTTTATGAGATCATGGAGACAGGCCAGGCCTACGGCATGCAGACCTTTGATCAACACCTCATACAGCTCTTCAGAGAAGGGGTCATCACAGAGGACAATGCCCTGGCCTATGCCTCCAGCAAGGCCCGTGTGAGACAGGGCATAGACTACATAAAGAGTCAAAAGGGTGAAAGAACCTCGGAACTGGATGGTCTCACCATCGACACAGATTACAGCACCTACAGAAACAGAAGGGGATAACCGCCATGGAAGTAACCTGCTCAGATTGCGGCCAGAGATACCGTGTTGATGACTCCAAGATACCTGAAACCGGATTTACCTATATCACCTGTCCGAGATGCAAAGGGAAGATCAAGCTCGAAAATCCCTTATCTGCCATTTCACCCAATGAGATCAAGGACACATTGACAGGCAAGCTGGAAGAAGGTTTTGACGCCGGCGTCAAAACCGCCCTGGTTTACACAGAGGATGAGGGATTCGGGAAAAGACTTCAAGACAAGCTGGCAGAGCTTTCCTACGAGACAAGACAGATATCAACACCGGTCGAATTGACGATCAGATTCAGATATCACACCTACGATCTCGTATTGCTGCAACAAAAAGGCAACACCCTCACGCAGCCTATGACGGCACTCCTGCAGGCCGTTCATAAACTGCCGGCGGATTCGAGACGTGCTACGCTGACCTTCCTGTTTACGCCAGACGGTTCCAGGCTTGACTCCTTCAAGGCATTTCTGAACAGTGTTGACCTCGTACTGTCGCCGACAGATCTGGAGCAGCTGGAACGCATCCTCCTGAAGGCAAAATCGGACAAGCAAGACAGCTACAAAATATTCCACGATTGCCGCCAGAGGATAGCCGAAAACATTGTATAAGGAGCAATGGCCGCCTTTCAAAAAGACGATCAGGCAAAACAGATCAGCAAGGTCGCCATGGCATACAGAAGGCACCAGAATGCCAGAATTGCCAGGCACATCCTGCGCAGATGCGCTATGGGCAGCAGCGAAAGGCATAACACCGGTACAGAGGGAAACACTATACCGGCCCAGAAAGGCGGAAGACGCTTGAGCAGCTCCTGAATCCCCAGAAAAAACCAGGGCCCCTTGATGATAGCAGGCTCAAGCGAACCTTGCTCCAGGGGCGCCTGCACAAAAACGGACAAGAGAAAACACATGAAGAGCACGACCAAACCGTCTTTGTAAGTGAAACCCACACGCTTGGTGTGAAACCAGGTGCCCAGCCACCACAAGGCCAGGCTCAGACCGATATGTGCCGCATAGACACGCATCAAGCCATCCTCTGAAATAGCCACCAGAAAACGGTTCAATGGCGCACCCAGCCCAGGAATGCTCAAAAGCAGGTTTTCGGCTATGTGCCCCGCTGCACGGCCCGTGGCATCCCACTTGAGCACATAACCCGTAAACAGGGCCAAAACCCCCATGGCCACGGTTCCGGAAAGCACAGCCCACCGTGTCAGCCGATGGGCATAGGAGGCTGCATCGCCAAGGCGCTCCCAGGTATGCCAAAGAAGGCTTACTAAAAATACCTGTGCGCTCCAGTAGTGAAGGGAGCGAAAAAACTCACCGAATGGAAGCAGTGTGTTCATGGCCACGGTGGAGACAAAGGGCTGAAATACCTCATATTGATATGCCACGATCACACCGGAGAGCAGGGCCCAAAACAGGGCAGAGACAGTCAAGGCGCCCATTTTATACATCAAAGGACCTTAGCAGGCAAAAGCACCACATAGCCTTTGCCTGACTCCATGGGCTTCACCTCAAACAAGGGCAGGTCCCTTTTGGCCGGGCCGCTGAGCACTCTGCCATTTAGGTCAAACCTGCTCTGATGACATGGGCATGCAAAGACCCCTTCCTCCAGCAGCAGATTCAGGGTGCAGCCCAAGTGAGTGCATGTCCTGGAGATGGCATATGGCCCGTTTTGCGTCTGAAACAGCACAAAATCCTCTTCCACCAGGTGTTCACCCACGGCAAGCCCTTGACTGATTCTGACCTCCCGAGGCGGCCTGAAGCGATGGGCGCCTATAAATCTGTAAAGGGGATAGAGAAAGAGGAGCCACCACGCCCGTTTTGCAATCTTTATGAGGAGTTCCCTGCGAGTCATCTGCGAAAGATATAAAAGATCAGCGTCAAAAGCAAGCTGACCAGAATGGAGGTGGTGACAGGAAAGTAAAAGACAAAGCCATCCCTTTTTATGTAGATATCCCCGGGCAATCTGCCAAGAAATGGAATCTTGGGCAAATATACCAATATCAGCCCCAAAACCACCAGAATCAGACCGATAATGACGAGCGTTCTGCCGAACATGGACCAATCGCCGTTCATATTTGAAATTCCCTGCCAAGTTTATGAGCTATTATGCGCAGCAAATGCAGTGGTGTCAATGGAATGAGTCGAGCATCAGACGACCCTTGTATTCGTCTTTCAACACTTGTATATATATGGCCTTAAATCAGAATTTTATCCATTTTTTAACCATGCCATATTTATATGAATAATGCAAAGCTCTTTCTGAAGGCGCCGGTTTCCATACTGCAAAACCTGATGCGCCACAGGCATCTGCTGATGCGCATGATCTGGCAGGAGATTCGAGGCAGATTCGCAGGCTCCTTCGGCGGGCTTGTCTGGCACTTTCTGCAGCCGCTGCTCATGGTGACCGTGTACCTCTTTGTGTTCGTGCATGTCTTCAAGCTGCGTGTAGAGGGGGCAGGAGCGGAGAACTTCTCCGCCCTTTACATCATGGCAGGCCTCTTTCCCTGGCTCATCTTTGCAGAGGGCTTAAGCCGCGGAAGCCAGTGCATTCACGAAAACGCCAATCTCATTCAAAAGACGGCCTTTCCCTCGGAACTGCTGGTATTCAAGGCGGTCTTGACTCCATATATCAGTTTCGGCATGATAGTCGTGGGGCTTGCAGTATATCGCCTGCTTTTCATAGGGTTTTCATGGCATGTCTTTGCCCTGCCCGTGGTGGCCATGCTACAATTTCTTTTCACCTGCGGACTGGTCTTTTTGTTCGCCACCCTGGCCGTATATTTCAAGGATATCCTACAACTCATTAACATCTTCGTAGGCTTTGGCATGTACCTGGTACCCATTTTGTTTCCTGCCTCCATGCTGCCCGAGCTTGCCCAAAGGCTCATGTATCTAAACCCCACATATCCCATGATATATCCCTATCAACGCATGCTGGTCTTTGACAACATGGGCGAAACATCTATATTCTATATGCTTTTGGGCTGGAGCCTTTTGTTTTGGGTCCTTGGTTCCTTCGTATTCTATAAGCTGAAAGATGAGTTTGCAGACTGGCTATGATAGCGATCAAGGCAACAAATATCTCGAAATACTATCGCATATATTCCTCACCCACAGAACGGCTCAAGGAGATTTTGCTGCGCAGGCCGTTTCACAAGGTCTTTACTGCATTGGAAGACATCAATCTTGAGGTGCTGCGGGGAGAGGCCTTGGGCATCATAGGCGAAAACGGGGCAGGCAAAAGCACACTGCTCAAGATACTGAGCCGTACCCTGAAACCCACCTCTGGCACCCTTGAGATAAACGGCAGAACCGCAGCCCTGCTGGAGCTGGGGGCAGGGTTCAATCCAGAGCTATCAGGCGAGGAAAATATTCATCTCAACGCCTATCTGCTGGGCCTCACCAAGGATGAAATAGAAGAGAGAAAGGCGGACATCATCGCCTTTTCAGAGCTTCAGGACTTCATTCACCAACCCGTAAAGACCTATTCCTCAGGCATGTATGTAAGGCTTGCCTTTTCCATTGCCACCAGTGTAAATCCTGATATACTTATTATAGATGAGGCCCTGGCCGTTGGGGATCAGCGCTTTCAAAAGAAGTGTGTGGACCGCATGGTGGGCTTTCGTGAAAGCGGCAAGACCATCCTCTTTTGCAGCCACAGCATGTATCTGGTGCAAACCCTGTGTAAACGCGCCATCTGGCTGGATAAGGGTCGTATCCGCATGTCAGGCAGTGCAGAGGAGGTAACCAGGGCATACGAAGACTGGAGCATGGAAAAGGGAAAACAGTATGAAAAAGAGACCCGTGAACTCATACAAACCCAATCCCTGCCCCCTCCTTGCCGCATCCTTTCCGTTACCATGACTGATCTAGAGGGCGATCCCATTAAAGAGATCTCACGGCCGTTTCAAACCGTAAAACTGTCCATGGAACTAAAGGCCCAAGAAGACCTGCCGGTGCACCTCGGATTTGCCATTTTAAGGGCGGATGAGCTGCTCTGCTTTTGCAGTATCACCTCCTTTGACGGCCTGCAACCCATTCAACTCAAAAAAAATGAGCAAAAACGAGTCATATTGGAGCTAAAGGGCCTAAATTTAGCGGATGGCAGCTATAAAATCATGGGTGGAATCGCAGATGAACATGGCCTGCATGTGCACCATGCCCTCTGCGCCCCACCGTTTTTAGTCCGTTACAAGGCCAAAGAGGGCATAGGCGTAATGACCTTGCCACGCAAATGGAGTTTTGAGTGACAGAGATACTCTATCCAAAACAGGTGATATTAGAGGTCACCAATCACTGTAATCTTAGATGTAAAGGCTGTGCCCTTCATGGCCCTCAAGCCTTTACCAAGAGGCCCAAGGGTTTTATGCCCGAAGAGATATGGCGCAAGGCCATAGCTGAGATGGGCACATGGCCTCAGGAGGTAAATCTCACTACACATGGTGGTGGAGAACCCCTTTTACATCCTCACCTCAAAGAGATTTTGGAGTTTGCAGGCCAATTTCCAAACCTGAAGAGGGGATTTCTCTCCAATGCCACATTGCTGACCGAGGATTGGGCGGATTTTCTTTTAAGCACAGGCATCGACTGGATCGCCTTTAGCATAGACGGCACTGTGCCTGAGACCCATGCCATCGTACGCAGGGGGTCAGATCTGAAAAAGATAGAACAAAACCTGCTAAATTTCATACAAAAAGGCAAAAAAGCCCATAAAAGGCCTCAAATCATGTTAAATATGGTGCTGTATGAAGAGGTTAAGGCGCAGGCACAGGAATTCGTAAAAAAATGGCTTCCTTTTGTGGATGTGGTCATGTTGTCACACTATCGCAATCCTCCATGCAGCAAAAGATGGCCAGGCGAGCATGGACCTCGCAGACCATGTGACCTGCTCTGGTCACAGATGGTCGTCGCATGGGACGGAAGCATGGGGCTGTGCTGTGAGGACTTTGATATAGAGGTTTGTTTGGGCGATGTGAGAAATGAGCCCTTGCTTGCCATCTGGAACAATAAAGCCATCACAAAATTTCGTGAACTGCATCGACAAGGCCGACAACAAGAACTGGCCTTGTGTCACGCCTGTGATACCTGGGCGGACATGCACGCTGTCACCGAAGAGGACCGAGAAAACGGCTATTTAATTGTGCGCAAGGCCTCCTCTGTGGAGTATAGAACCCTGACTCCATGAGCCTAAAATTTGGCATCCCTTCTACCGATTCAGATCTGCTCTGTAGGCACTTAGGTATTCAGCCGGAGGAACGAGTCCTGGAGATAGGCGCAGGTCACCGGCCTTTTTTGCGGGCGGATGTGGTGGTGGACCTGGATTTTACTCAAAGTGCGCACAGGGACGGCGCAGCCATGGTCATAGAGCAAAAACAACGCCTCTATGTCCAGGCTGACCTCACTGCCTTACCATTTAAAGACAAGAGCTTTGATTGGGTAATCTGTCTGCATGTATTGGAACATGTATCGGAACCAGCAAAGGCATGCCAAGAGCTGATGCGTGTGGCCCACAAGGGCTTTTTGGAGACACCTCGCAAGTGGACAGAATACTATGCAGGCCACCCCACTCATCGATGGCTCATAGATGATATAAATGGTGTCTTGATCTTTGAACCAGTGGACTGGCTATCCTCGCCCTTTTTCAACTTTGCCCTGGCTCAAGCCTGGTCATCCCCTCTGTTATTAAAGAGTGTGGAGATGGACTTCAGACAGATTCCATGTGTACAAAAGCAGTGGCACGAAACATTTGAATATGTGGTAGTTGGTGCGAATCCTGCCTGGGACGATGCATCGCATCAGGCCCTTCGGCACTATCACTTTGCCAAAAACCTCATCTACTGGCTCATAGAGCCATCCAAAGCCCTTTTCCATGCACAAAAGGCCTTTGAGTGCGACTCAAATAACCTGCATTTCCGCTCACTCTACAGTCTTTATCTAATGCTATGCGGTGAATACTCAAAGGCCTGGAGAATAAACAAAAATCTTCGCAAGTGGCTGGCTGCATGGCTGGCAGCTACTTGCCTGAAAATAGTGCACAAAGGCACTCTCATCTTTCGAAAACTCATGGCTTATATTCTAACCTAATGGACACACTGCTCACTTTTTATTTCGAATACATCTTAAAATGGTCTTCCAGACTGCCTGTTCCAATGTGCTATAAGATTCTACTGAAGACAGGCCATTGGTTTCGCAATTGGAAGACTTATAGTGCAGCAACTGGCTTTCAGGGGGTTCTATATCATGCAGAAGAAAATCTAAAGACATCTTTAAATATTCCTACAACAAAGGCAAAAAATATACTACATCAATTTCTCGCTTTTGAAAGTAGATATGTCTTAGAAAACAACTGGCTCAAAACTAAAAACGAAAAGAACATAAAAAATGCCTTCAACCAAGCCGCAATAGAACAACTCAAAATACATCTTCAGAATCGACAGGCTATTATATGTACTATGCATTCAGCCAATCTATTTCTTATGGGAGCTCTGTTACATATCATAGGCCATCATATAACATTTATGTTAGCTATAATACCTGAAGCCATACCCAACGGTGCAAATCCACTTCATCAGAATGGCATTCGCATGATTATGAGATGGAAGGAGTGGCAATCTCTTGTTCCAGCCAATATGCAGGCAGCTCGTCAAGCGATCTCCAATGGGGCATCTCTTATATTAGCGTCTGATACCCCTGGTTATAATCAAAAGGGTGTTCTTGTGACCCTGTTCGGCCAAAGGTTTTGGGTGCCTGTAGGGGCTGCAAAGCTGGCCCAGGAGTTTCAATTACCCCTTTTCGTGGCTATTCCATGGGCCAAGGATGTAACGAGCCGTTATGATCTGGTAATTCAAGAGATAGACACATCAGGCACATTACAAGATGTGATGGCTCAAGTATTCCAAGTGGCTGAACAGGCCATTTTAAAAAATCCAAGCTGCTGGATGGGCTGGCTTTGTCTACATCTGATGGCTGATGTCTCAGAATAACTCCATGACAATACATCAAAAAACCATAGAATTCTCCTGGACTCATCCCCTTGACCTAAAACCCATTGGAGAGCTCTTCGCAGCGTGTTTTCAAGCCCCGTTTTCTGATGCCCTATGGAAATGGAAATATGGGAAGGACCCCAAGTGCATTACTGCATGGACGAATGGCCAGGCCATAGGCCACTACGCCGGCATTCCCAGGACCATTCTTCTCATGTCCGAATCCATATCCATGGTGCAGATCACCGATGTCATGGTGCACCCCAAAGAGCGCACAGCCTACGGCAAAAAAGGCATCTTCTTTCAAATGGCCTCTCGTTTTTTGGAACGATATGTGGGGTATGATAAAGAGTTTTTACAAGCCTTTGGCTTTCCCAATGAACGGCATACCAGACTTGGCATCCTCTTAGGCGTCTATGGCAGGGCAGACAAGATGTGGCATGTGGAATGGCAACCATTAGCACATGCACCATTCACCTTCTATAAAAACAAAACCATTCTGCATTCCGATGCCACCCTGACTCGCATTATTCCGAGGCTATGGCAGCGCATGCAAGGCTCTTTAACCCATTATCTTGTGCCTAAAAGGGATACTGGGTATATAATACATCGCTATTTTCAACACCCTGAGATTCAATATCAAGTTCATGGAGTGTTTCATCGAATCTTAGGGCATTGTAAAGGGGTCTTTGTATTACGGCCCCATGAGAACAGCAGTTTTGAACTCATGGACTTGATGGCTGATGCCCAAGACATGCCCATGGTCCTGGCCTTTGCCAGATATGAGGTAGCCCGGCAAAAGGGGCTGTCCCTTTTTAGTTGGATGAGCGAGCCCATGGCAAATCAATTGGGAAAGGATGCCAAACTCACTGACATACAAGTAACTGTCCCGTGTATCACATGGACACCCTGCCTCACACCAGAGGAACTACAGGGCAGGTGGTGGCTGATGTCAGGGGACACTGACTGGAGATAGCCCGTTGGAATCACTTCTTATGCCATATTCCGCCGTAGAATGCATACCAGCCCAATCCGTGCTGGTATTTGCCCCCCATCCCGATGACGAGGTCTTTGGATGTGGCGGCGCCATTCTCCGTCACAGAGAGGCCGGAGTCCCTGTACAAGTGATCGTGATTTCAGACGGCGCATACGGGGCAAAAGACGAAGTAACACGAGGGGAATTGGCCAAAACCCGAGAACAGGAAAGCCAGCAGGCCGCACGCATCTTAAAATGTACACCGCCCATCTTTTGGAACTATAAAGACAGGGGTATTAGCTACTGTGAGGAACTGATTGATCGCATCAAGGCCGCAATCCTTGAGACAAAGGCCGACCTCATCTACACCCCTTCCCTCTTGGAGATGCACCCTGACCACAGGGCTGTGGCAATGGCCACATTGGAGGCGATACGCCGATTGAATACAGGAATTCGCATAGCCATGTATGAAATCGGCATACCCATCAGGCCCAATCTGCTTGTGGACATCACAGATGTCTGGCTGCAAAAGGCCCAGGCCATGGCCTGCTTTAAGTCTCAACTAAAGATACAGGCCTATGACGAACACATAACAGGCCTCAATCGCTATCGCACATACACCTTAGGCCCGAACAGCAGATATGCAGAGGCATATTGTCTCATCGAGCCTGACACACTGCAAAGGGATTTTTTGAGTATCTACGAGTCAGAATATGAAAAACAGGCCAGGCTTGCCCTACCTCTGCCGCTTTTACACGGGCATATGCCCAAGGTCTCGGTCCTGATTCGCAGCATGGACAGGCCTGAGCTAAAAGATGCATTAGATAGTGTCGCCCTACAGACCTATTCCAACATAGAGGTCATACTCGTCAATGCAAAGGGGCCAGGCCATAAAAGACCAGGGGGGCAGTGCGGCCGATTTCCACTCCACTTTTTGGACTCAGAAAGGCCTCTATCCCGAAGTGAGGCAGGCAATCTGGCCATGGAACATGCCTCGGGTGAGTTTCTCATCTTTTTAGATGACGATGACATCTTTTTACCTGACCATATTCACACCCTTGTCTCATCACTTATGGCCCATTCAGAAAAAAAGGCAGCCTACACCGCCATAGCCGCCATGGATGCCAACAGAACACCCCTGACCATGTGTTTTGACACACCTTTCGATTTCATTTTACTTTTGGCAGGCAACTGTATCCCCATTCATGCGGTGATGTTTTCAAGGCAATTGCTGCAAGCGGGCTGCAGATTGGATGAAGGATTTGACCTCTATGAAGACTGGGACCTCTGGATTCAAGTAAGCCGACACACGGATTTTCTGTTTATTCCAAAGATAACGGCCTATTATCGCATGACCACTCACTCGGGCAAGGGCGTTAGGCCTGATTTCCAAAGGATGTATCAGGCCGGCCGTCAAATCTTTGAAAAATGGCGAGGTCTCTGGACAAAAGAGATATTGGAATATGTGACGAGGCGCATTGAAACCTCCAAGATAAATCCAGGCCTTTTGCAGGCCGCGCAAGAGGCCTTTGACGGCCCGAGAGCCACTGAAGCCGACGGGAATACCTCGTTGCAAACATCTCCTATCTCCATTGCAGTGGTGTTACATCTGTTTTATTTAGAACTCTGGCCTGAAATACACCAATATCTCAAAAACATACCTGTGCCTTTTGATCTCTTTATAACTGTGCCCGTGGAACAAGCAAGTCAGATAAAAGACCAGATCACAGGTCACGACGACCATATCCACTTCTTTCCAATGGAAAATCGCGGAAGGGATATATTGCCTTTTCTCACTGTTCTAGCCGAACTCATAAGGCAAAACTATCTGTGTGTCTGTAAGATACACACCAAAAGGTCCCGAGATGCGTGGCGCAATGATCTGTTACAAGGCCTGTTGGGCAGCGAACAACAAGTGCAAGCGATTCTTCAGCGCTTTCAAAAAGACTCAAGACTTGGCATATTAGGTCCGGATCAACATTATATCTCCTGTGCCATGTATCCAGACGCCCATATGGACAGGCTGAAATCCCTTGCAGAGCAACTGATGCCAGGGTGCTTTCAACAAGATTGGCATTTCTTTGGCGGCTCGATGTTCTGGTTCAGACCAGCGGCTTTGCTTCCAATCTTGGGATTGAGCCTATCTTCAAAGGATTTTGAGCCTGAAAGCGGCCAAAAAGAAGGGACATTGGCGCATATCTTGGAAAGGCTCTTTACCATAAGTGCCAAAGCTGCTGGATTTGAAGTGGAAACCATTAATTCTTCTACCGAGAAGACTCGGGATGAGATATATCCATTTACACCTCAATCCACATGGGATCTAATGCGAGAAAAGAACAGTCTCCTTATACAACTCAAGGATACAATATCTGCCCTGCAACAGGCTGAACAACTCGCTATAGAAAGATTTGAAACTATACAAAATATAAATCAACAGCTAAACCGCACTGAAAATGCCCTAAAAAACGCTGAAGAACTCGCTATAGAAAGATTTGAAACTATACAAAATATAAATCAACAGCTAAACCGCACTGAAAATGCCTTAAAAAACGCTGAACAACTCGCTATAGAAAGATTAAATCAACTACAACTAACTGAAAATGCCCTAAAAAACGCCGAACAACTCGCTATAGAAAGATTAAATATTATACACAAACTATCTCAAGAATTGGATAATTATAAAAAATACATCCAAGTAATAAAACAGCACTGGATATGGCGTATTTTAACAAAATTAAATATTATTCCCGATAACCATGAAATCAACAATTAAATACGGCATTGATGCCATGTTATGCAGAAGAAATAGTTTATTTGGCTTTGGATGGCTTTTTCATCCAGACATAAAAATTAAGGATGTTAATCTATTACTTAATTTAGAAAATGGTAAAATAAGCCGATTACCTGTTGAATACGGTAAATATAGAGAAGATGTAGCTAAACTTTTTCCAAATATAGAAAATGCAAAGGCATGTGGTTTTGTAGTCTATGGCGCTTGGGATGCAAGCAAAATTATAACTGCTAACTTAGAGATTAAAATGACAAATGGAGAAATTATCACTATTATTGCGCCATTAGAATATCTTGATACATCATCAGCGACACATACTACACAAAAAAAATATTATATTTATAAAGTATTATTCAAAAGGCTAACTGAGCTTTTGAGACAAAGAGTAAAACCTAATATACTAATAGAAAAAATAAAGCGGAATATAACGAATCTATCAGACTCAACATTTGATACTGGAAAAATATTGTATGACATTGAAAAATATAATATAGCTGAAACTATACTTATTATTGACCATGAATTAGGTGGTGGTGCTAATAAATATAGAAATACATTAAGTAAAAAATATCTTGAAGAAGGAAAGATTATATTATTATTAACATATCATCTATTATCATTACAATATATTTTAGAAATACACACCAAAAACACACAAAAGAGATATAAATTATCTTCAATTGAAGAGATATATAAAATAGCAAATTTAATCAAAATAGAAAAAATTATTTACAATACTGCTGTATCTTTTGAAAAACCAGAAGATATACCAATACTTCTAACAAATCTTTCAAAAGCTTATAATATACCAATGGTTATAAATATCAATGATTATTTTGTAGTATGTCCATCTCCATTTTTATTAAATCAAAATGGTCGTTATTGTAATGTACCAGATATAAATATTTGTAATACATGTCTCAAAAATAATAGGGAAGGTTTTATAACACTCTTTACTGCTGCAGATATAAAACTATGGCGAAAAAGATGGGAAATGTGTTTAATCCAGGCAGAACAGATATTATGTTTTTCGGCATCTTCTAAAAACATTATAAAAAAGGCTTATCCATCATTATCGGATAATAGCTTCAAAATTCAACCACATACTGTCAAGAAACCAATAAAATATCCAAAAATCATTATAAACAAAGCATTACACATTGGAGTAGTAGGTCATATCAACATACATAAGGGAGCCAAAATTATTCAAGAATTATCAAATATAATTAAAAAAGAAGGAAAAACAATATCTATTTCCATAATAGGTTCAATAGAATTACCATGTGATTCTAAAATTGTATCTATTACTGGGCCATATAAATCAAATGAATTGCCAATAATTGTAGAGAAAATAGGAGCTAATATATTTTTAATGCCCTCAATATGTCCAGAAACATTCTCATATGTAACTCAAGAATTAATCGATATGGAAGTTCCATTAGTATGTTTTGATATTGGTGCCCAAGCTGAAAAAATTAAAAACTATCATAAAGGACTTATAATATCTTATGACAGTACCCCCAATGAAATTCTGGAACAAATTGAACAATTTCATAAAAAGCTTATAGAACAGGAAATGAATAGATGAAACAAATTCACCTTTTTACAAGTTCAGCATGTAATTATATTCCCAAGGTAAGACTACTCTTTCAATCCATTCGTAAATTCCATCCTGACTGGATACTACATTTAGCCCTTGCAGACGAATTAAAGCCTGAAATTGACCTCTCCCAAGAACCATTTGACAAAATCTGGCCTATAGCTGAACTGGGTATTCCGCACTGGAAGGCATGGGCCTTTTGTCACAATATAGTCGAGCTGGCCACTGCTATCAAACCCTTCACCCTCTTAAGGCTCATGGAGCTCCCAGAAACCTCAAATATTATTTACTTAGACCCCGATACAGTAGTCTTTTCTCACCTAAATGATATCATAACTGCCTTGAATGAAAGCACCTTTTTGCTCACGCCACATCTGACTGAACCAGAAGAAACCCTGAATGCTGTAATGGATAATGAAATATGTGCACTAAAACACGGGGTTTATAACCTGGGTTTTTTGGGGATAACGATCAATGACGAAAGCCGTCGTTTTGCAAACTGGTGGGCGAATAGGCTCTATCACTTCTGCAGAGCAGACATAAAAAACGGTCTATTTACGGATCAAAGATGGATTGACCTGGTCCCCGCCTTTTTCGAAGGTGTTGCCATCATGCGTTCACCAAGACATAATGTGGCCTCATGGAATCTTACTCATCGGCACCTATCAGGCGATTTTGAAAGGGGTTTCTTTGTAAATGATGAACCACTGGGTTTTTATCATTTTACAGGGTTCGACAGCGGCGCCCATGACCTCATGGTGATCAAGAATATAGGTACAAATAAGTCAGTCACAATGCTTCTCAACTGGTACCAAAAACAAACACAAGAGCTGAGCAAGGACCCATTGGCCCAAATCCCATGGGCGTTTGCACGATTTTCAGATGGCACACTCATAGAACCGATACAGAGAATCGTGTATAGAGAGCGACAAGACCTACAACAGGCCTTTCCGGATCCATTTGATGCCAACGGTTTTTTGGCCTGGTGGAGAATGCAGGCACCCGTTGAATACCCAAGTCTTTTTAAAAATGGGACTGACTCATCAGAGATTGAAAAACTCTTTGGACGCCTCAGCCCAGGATATTTAGGCACAGACATCAGACCCAACAGCATAAAAAAGCTACTTAAGACAGCCGTAAGTAACCCCAAAATCATGTCGAATCTCTTACAAAAGACCTGGTATATCTTAAAACATGAAGGGATTACAGGTATCAAAAGACGCATCTAAGATGCAGCCAACCTCCCCCACCCCCTCCCCCATAATCGCCATATTAGGCCCTACTGCCGTAGGAAAGACCAGTATTGCCATTCGACTCGCCAAAGAATTAAATGCCGAGATCGTAAATTATGATTCGGTACAGCTTTACCAATACCTAAATATCGGCTCGGCCAAACCCACGCCCCAGGAGCTGGCAGAGGTGCCGCATCATCTCATAGATATCCTGGAACCAGATGAACCCAATGATGTGGCCCGATATATTCGCCTTGCCCTCCTCACCATAAGGCGTATTAGAAATAAAGGGAAAAATGTGGTCTTGGTGGGCGGCACCAACATGTATCTCTACAGCCTATTGAATGGTCTGACGCAATGTCCTGGCCAGAATGCAGCCATCAGACATACATTGAAACTCATTGGCCTACACTATGGCAATAAAAGCCTGCACGAATACCTACAAAAAATAGACCCGGTCTCCGCTCGACGCATTCACGAAAACGACCTCACACGCCTGATGCGGGCCATAGAGGTCTTTGCACAAAGCGGCATACCCCTCTCGTCCTGGCATAAGACACAGACTACAACGGGCCTCGCCACCCTCTATCCTGTGCTGAAGATAGGCTTGATGCGGCCCATTCCAGAACTATACGAGCGCATAAACACACGGGTACATGAAATGATGGCCGCAGGTTTTTTGAACGAGGTGCAAGGGCTATTACAAAAAGGCTATGCCCCCACCCTCAATGCCTTGCAAACCCTGGGCTATCGGCATATCATTCAACATCTGCAAGGAGAATACGGCCTAACCGAGTGCATTGAATACATGAAACGGGACCATCGGCACTATGCCAGAAGGCAGCTCATCTGGATGAGGGCAGACGCAGGTATTAGCTGGTTCAACGCAGGGGAGTTGAGCAGCCAGAAGGCCATCTGGCCATATATTCACACAAGGAGTGGCAGTTGAATCTACCGAATCTCTTGACCATTCTGCGCATTCTGCTTACGCCCATTTTGATCATTCTCATTTTGCAGAAACGATTAGACCTGGCCACAGGGCTGTTCTCCATCGCAGCATTGACAGATGCCCTGGACGGCCTCATTGCCAGACGATTCAATCAAAAGACCAAGACAGGCGCCATACTGGACCCTGTGGCGGATAAATTCCTGCTCACATCGGCCTATCTGACCTTAAGCGCCATTGACTTTCTACCTCAATGGCTCACCATTCTTGTCATCAGCAGGGATGTAATCATAGTGGCAGGCATCATTATCCTATTTCTGTTTCAAAACGGCGTGGAGATTCGGCCTTCCATCATCAGCAAGGCCACCACAGTCTTTCAGCTTCTGACGATTCTACTGGTCATGGCCCACAATCATCTGGGAATCATCACCAACTGCATTCAGTTAGTCTATTGGATAACAGCCGGCCTCACCGTCATATCCGGCCTGCACTATATGACCGTAGGGGTCACTCTCCTCAACAAGGGCTCGAATACAGGACAATAATGGTTTATTTTTCAAGAAATTCTTCAGAGAAAGGCGCTCCATATCGCATCAAACCGGTCCATATTCCCTTGAAGCGTTGTGAGCCAATCGCTCAGCCAGTCTTCGGAAAAGGAAAGCGCCTTCAGAATACGGTAATCCAACTCATTCTGTTCCGTATTCAACATGCTTACACCCAGGGCCTTGGCTGCATAATCCGCCAACGCGATGCGTAACAGGTATTTAGGCGGCTCCACCTCCTGAAAAGGGTCATGATGCCGCAGGGAAACTATCTGAAATGGCTCAGGCAGGCCCCATTTCTCTGCAAGTTTCGCCCCCCAAAGACAGTGATCAGTGGCCCATAACCGCTCCATCTCCAAAGTATTTGGCCCCTTCTCCTCACACATAGACACGAACACGTCAGGTGCCTGCGAGACCAGTATCAGCCATCCGATGTCGTGCAGCAGACCCAGGGTATAGGCATCAGGCTCCAGCGCATCCCTTGGGGTAAGCTCCTTGGCCAACACCGCCACTGCTGTCATATGCTTCCAAAGGGCTGTGGCGTGCGATTTAGCGATGGGCGCAACAGAAAGCAGTCTGTCCGCCAAAAGGAACGAAAGGGCGATGCGGCCGATCTCCCTAAAACCCAGGAGCACTATGGCCTGATGTATGGAGGTGATTTCAAATCTCATGGCATAAAAGGCGCTGTTTGCGGCCTTTAATATCTTAGTGGCAAGGGCAGGGTCTTTGTCGATGCAATCCGCCAGGTCCTTTACAAGGGCATCCTCGTTATTCAAGATGCCCAAAAGTCGATTGGCTACCTTGGGAAGCGTTGGTAACTCACTGGCATTCCAGTCTATGGCCAGCAGATTCCTTTTAACTTTATCGTCTTTCCTGCCGGTGTCCATCATGGTCACTTTACATAAGGCAAAATGGCCTTGAATTCCGGTGTGCCAGCCCTGCCCAGCATCTCATAGACTATGGTCTCCGCTGGCACCACTACCACACCAAATGCCTGCAACTGTTTCAGGGCGGCCTTGGCATGCCTCTTTTCCCTGGACGAAACGGCATCACTGGCCACATATACTCGATAACCCTTTGACAACAGCCCTATGGCAGTCTGATAGATACAGATATGTGCCTCTACACCTGCAAGAATCACCGTATCCACAGAGGTTGGAAGGGCGCTAAGGCCAATCATCACCTGTGCATTGGAGGCGGCATTGAACTCCAACTTGTCCACAGTGGGAATATGGGCAAGTAATTCCGCTAATTGAGGAACAATGGGGCCGATACCCTTTGCATATTGAGTAGTCGCCAGGATGGGTACATTCAGAATCTGGCAACAGCGCACAAGAAACGCCGTTTTCTCCACCACACGCTCCGCCTCATGAATGGCCTTCATAAGTCTTTCCTGCGGGTCTATAACCATCAGACAAGCCCGTTTGGCATTTAATAGTTCACTCTCACATGACACCATGCGCCACCTCCTGCAATATCTTCTCGCTTTTTCATGAAATTTAACATGCTTTTCTGCAAAAAGAAAAGGCCAAACGGAGCTATAAAAAAACTCCGTTCGGCCTTGACAGTTTAACTAATATAAGTAAAAAATTTTATAACTACTCTGCGCCCACTCCCAGATACGTCCTGAGCTTTTCGTCCTCGAACTTCGCCTCGGCCTCGGGCTCACGGGTCATGAGGGAGACCAGAATCCCCACGATGAAAGAGGCTGTCATGGAGACCACTGCAGGATTTTTAAGCGGGAACAATACAGACTCCTTGGGATTCTTCAAAACATCCACCCAAACCGTAGGGCTTACAATAATGAGGCCCACGGCCAGAATGGCGCCGGTCAAAATGGCCCACACGGCCCCCTGAGTAGTAAATCTCTTCCAAAAGATGGACAGGACCAGGGCAGGGAAATTGGCGCTGCATGCAATGGCAAAGGCCAAACCCACCATAAAGGCCACGTTCTGACCCTTAAAGAGAATGCCCAAAAGCACGGCAAAAACACCGAATATAAAGGTTGCAATTCGGCTGGCCTTGACCTCCTCCTGCTCTGTGGCCTTGCCACCCTTTATGACATGCACATAGATATCATGGGAAAAGGCAGAGGCACCCGCCAGGGTGAGACCTGCCACAACCGCCAGGATAGTGGCAAAGGCAACCGCTGCTATGAAGCCCAAAAACGGAGTGCCGCCCAAAAATTCCGCCAAAAGAGGGGCTGCCATATTGCCGCCCTTGTCCATATTTGTGATGACCTCTCTGCCGATAAGGGCAGAGGCACCAAAACCGACTATGGGGATAATGATATAAAAATAACCAATAAAACCAGTGGCATAGAGTACGGAAATACGGGCGGCCTTGGCATCAGGCACAGTAAAAAACCTCTGCAGAATGTGAGGCAGGCCCAAAAGACCAAGCATCAAGGCCAAGCCCAAAGAAAAGGCGTCCAAAGGACTGGTCACTAGACCGCCTGGCTCCAGGGCAGCCTGACCATACTTGGCGGCCACAGCGGCATAGAGTTCGCCAGGATGAAAATTGAACTGGGCAAGCACGATTACCGTAAGCACGCTGACACCAGCCAAAAGCAGACATGCCTTGATGATCTGCACCCAGGTAGTGGCCAGCATACCGCCGAACAGCACATAGGCCAGCATGATACAACCCACTATGATTTCAGCTATCTCATAGGGCAGACCGAACATCAGTTTTATAAGACTGCCCGAGCCCACCATCTGTGCAATGGTATAAAAAAGTACGGTGAGAATGCCACCTATGGCCGATGCGATACGCACAGGTGTTTGACGCAAACGAAAGGCAACCACGTCTGCAAAGGTAAATTTGCCAAGGTTTCTCAATGGTTCTGCGATGAGAAACATCAGTGCAGGCCAGCCCACCAGCCAGCCTATAGCGTAGATCATGCCGTCATATCCCTTCAAGGCTACCATACCGGCGATACCCAAAAAGGAGGCAGCGCTCATGTAATCACCTGCCAGGGCCAGGCCGTTCTGAAAGGCACTGACGCTTCTGCCTGCTGCATAGAATTCCTTGGTGGTCTTGGTGCGCTTGGCCGCCCAATAGGTAATGGCCAGCGTTATCAGAACAATGACAATAAAAAATGAAATGGATGGAACAGTGGGTTGTCCCAGGGTGCTTTGAACAGCTGCGGTAGTATCAGCCATACTCTCTCCTTGTCTCCTTTTTTGAAATTATTTACTCAACAATTGGCCCTTGAGGCGTTTCACTTCAGGGTCATAAGTGGCATTGGCCCATACCACATATATCACTGTGAGAACCCAGGCTGCCAAAATGACGGCCACACCCAACGGGATACCCAGCGGTGTGACCTCTCCAATCTTCTGTGTCAAAAACTGCTTATTGAGCCCTATCAAAAAGATGTAGCCGTAATAGATGGCAAAGAGCAGCACCATCAAGATCGTGGATGTAGTGGCCCTTTTAGACATCAACTGTTTGAAATCCTTGGAATCCAGGATCTCCTGAACGCTTTTCTGCATTTCATCCTCCTTAAAAAAATTTAAATGTAAAACAAAAAGGCACCGACACAGAGAAAAAACCGGCTTCACTCTTACAAAACCTTCATCACCTCCTCTTCAAAAAAGTATCTATGGAATGACAAGACAATCTAACAAATCGTCAATGGCAATTCAAGTCTTTTATCACAGACCATCAATATCCTCACAAGGCATTGTATGCAAGGCCTTAATACATTATCATGGCCTTATTTACGGACTACATCTTCAATGACAACAATTACCCAAGGAGCTCAACCCATGCCCCAGATCACCTTTCATGGCGCAGCAGGAACAGTCACCGGTTCAGCCCATCTGCTGCAGATAGACAGCAAAAAAATCCTGCTGGATTGCGGACAGTTCCAAGGCCCCTGGGAGGTGGAACAGCGCAATTATGAACACCTGCCCTGCAATCCCAGGACACTTCATGCGATGATACTCAGCCACGGCCATCTTGACCACTGCGGGCGGATTCCGCTGCTCTCAAAGGGTGGCTTCAAAGGGCCTATATATTCCACACCACCCACAAGGGATATTGCGCGTCTGATCCTGCTGGATTCAGCGCATGTCATCAAAGAGGAATTTCAGTGGAAGCGGCGCAAATTGACCCGCATGGGCATAACGGCCAGGGAACCCCTTTACTCCATAGAGGACGTCTATTATTCCATGGACGCTTTCAACCATCAGATGGGTTACAACCAGACTGTCAAGCTCGGCGCAACCCCTGAGATACGCCTGACCCTGCGGGATGCAGGCCATATCCTTGGCTCCTCTCAGGTGTACCTGGAATATGAAAATGAACACGGCAAACCTCAAACCATTTTATACACAGGCGACCTTGGAGACGGCGGCAGACCCCTCATGAGCGATCCGGTAGAGCCGGTACAGCCGGTACACACCATGATCATGGAGACCACGTACGGCAATCGGGATCACAAAACCTATAGTGACACCGTGGCCGAATTTGAGGATGCCGTTACATTTGCCATGAAAAAGAGGGGAACCGCATTGATTCCGGCGTTTGCGCTGGAACGCACACAGGAAGTCCTGTATCACATAGCGGAGATGAAACGAACGGGCAGGCTTTCCAAAAAGATCCCCGTGTTTCTCAACAGCCCCCTGGCCATCGACATAACCCGCATCTATCACACGCATAGTGAATTTTGCTGCATGAAACTGCGCGAGGCATTGCAGAAACGACAGTCTCCCTTCGTGTTTCCAGGGCTCATACTAACCGAAACAGTAGAGGAATCCATGGCGATTCACTCTGTGGAAGGCCCAAAGATAGTCATTGCTGGAAGCGGCATGATGAACGGTGGCCGTATAAAACACCACCTCAAACACCTCTTGTGGAGAGAAAACACCAGCCTGATCGTGGTTGGCTATCAGGCCGAAGGAACGCTGGGCAGAAAGATCATAGAGGGCGCAAAAGAGGTTCAGATATTCGGCGAGCCTGTGGCGGTCAAGGCCAAGATAAACACAATAAATGGATTTTCCGCACATGCAGGCCAGAGCACGCTTCTGAACATGGCCAGAAAGGCCTCACCCAAACGGCTGTTTCTGGTACACGGAGAGCCGGAGGTATCCAAGGCCTTTGCAGAAAAGGTACGAAAAATCCTGACGCAAACAGAGATTATTCTGCCCGCAGCAGGAGAGACATACAAATTTTAAGAAGCCCCTGGCAAAACTAAGACGCCACGATCTTCAGGTATTTCAGCTTGCCCACTCTGAGGATGTGCTCTCCAGCCTGCACACGCAACTCTTCCTGGGCCACCTTTTCTCCGTTCAGAGACACTGCACCCTGCTGAATGAGCCGTCTGGCCTCGGATGCGCTGGCGGCCAGATGCATATCCTTCAGAAAACGCGGCAAAAAGAGCGTCCGGGCGTCATCGGTCACACGAATCTCCGGCATATCCACCGGCAGTTCACCCTTGGAAAACTGCGCATCGAAGTGTTCACGAGCTGCCCTGGCCTGTTCCTGACCATGAAATCTGGCCACCAGTTCAAATGCCAATTCCATCTTGACGTTTTTCGGGTGTAATGCACCGGCCTGACAAGCAGTCTTCATGGCAGTTATCTCCGGCATGGACCTGGCGCTCAACAGCTCATAATAACGAAACATCAAATCATCTGAAATGGACATGAGTTTGCCGAACATATCCTTGGGCGCCTCTGTTATACCAATATAATTGCCGAGGGACTTGCTCATCTTGTTGACACCGTCCAGGCCCTCAAGCAGAGGCATCGTTATCACCATCTGGGATGCCTGGCCGTACTCCTTCTGAAGCTGCCTGCCAACCAGGAGATTGAACTTTTGATCCGTTCCACCCAGTTCCACATCCGCCTGAAGGGCCACCGAGTCATAACCCTGAATCAAGGGATAGATAAACTCATGAATGGCAATAGGTCTCTGGGCATGAAAACGCTTCTTGAAATCATCCCGTTCAAGCATACGCGCCACTGTATGCTTTGCGCATAAACGGATCATATCCATGGAGTGCATTTGATTCATCCAGTGGCTGTTAAATGCTATCTCAGTCTTTTCAGGGTCAAGTATCTTGAATATCTGTTCCTTATATGTGCTGGCATTCTTCTGGACCTGTTCAGGGGTCAAGGGAGGACGGGTGTCTGACTTGCCGGTTGGATCTCCTATAAGACCGGTAAAGTCACCTATCAGAAATATAACCTTATGCCCAAGTTCCTGAAAATGTTTCATTTTTTGTATCAAGACCGTATGGCCGAGATGAAGATCGGGGGCAGTTGGATCGAAACCGGCTTTCACTCGCAGGGGTTTGTCCGTCTCGATGGCCTTTTTGAGCCTTGCCCTCAATTCACCTTCCTCGATGATCTCCACAGCCCCTCTCAAAATCAATGCCATGGACTTTTCTATATCTTTTTCCATTTGCGCCCTCACTTCCTTAATTCGAAACAGCTATAACTCAACCGACTCACTTGGCATATTCCACATTTCGCGTCTCTCTGACCACCACAACCTTGATCTGGCCTGGATATGTCAATTGGGTCTCGATTTTCTTGGCTATGTCCTTGCAAAGCAGGGATGTTTCGGCATCTGAGACACGTCCACTGTCCACCATGATGCGAATCTCCCTGCCGGCCTGTATGGCGTAACTCTTGTTGACACCGGGAATAGAGGTGGCGACCGCCTCCAGCTCCTCCAACCTCTTGACATAACTTTCAAGGGTCTCTCTCCTTGCGCCTGGTCTTGCACCTGAAAGGGCGTCAGCTGCCTGCACAAGCACAGCAAGGACTGTCTCAGGCTTGACATCCTCATGGTGTGCTGCAATGGCATGTATGACATCGGGCGGTTCTCCATATTTTTTAGCCAGGTCAGCGCCTATGATGGCGTGGGAACCCTCCACCTCATGATCCACAGCCTTTCCGATATCGTGCAACAACCCGGCCCTTTTGGCCTTTTTGACATTTATACCCAGCTCCGAGGCCATCACACCGCACAGAAACGCCACTTCTATGGAGTGCTGCAAGACATTCTGCGCATAACTGGTGCGGAACTTTAATTTACCGAGTATGCGAATCAGTTCCGGATTTATGCCATAGACACCCACATCGAAGGTGGCCTGCTCGCCCGCCTCACGAATGGCGTTATCGACCTCTTTTTCAACCTTTTTGACCATCTCTTCAATGCGGGCAGGGTGTATACGCCCATCGGTTATGAGCCTTTCCAATGCTATTCTGGCCACCTCCCTGCGCACCGGATTGAAACTCGAAAGCAACACCGCCTCCGGCGTATCATCGATAATTAGATCAACGCCTGTAATGGCCTCCAACGCCCGAATATTACGGCCTTCCCTGCCGATTATTCTGCCCTTCATCTCCTCGCTGGGCAGGGCCACTGACGAAACGGTCTTCTCCGCCACATAATCACCTGCATAACGGGAAATAGCCAGTGAAATGATCTCCTTAGCCTTTTTATCGGCTATTTCCTTGGTCTCCTGTTCGATCTTTTTCACAAGAATGGCTGCGTCCTGCCGGACTTCCACTTCTATCTTGTTCAGCAGATACTGCTTGGCCTCTTCATTAGACATTCCAGCCATCTTCTCCAGAAGCCGTTTCTGTTCAACTATCAGATTGTCGTATTCACGGTTCTTTTCCTCATGTCTGCGCTCTAATCTGTTGACTTCCTTTTCTTTTTGGCGAATCTCGGTCTCTTTCTGGACAAGACCCTCCTCTTTTCTGTCCAACTGGTTCTCTTTCTGCAGCAATCTTTTTTCCAGGGCATGCAACTCAGCCCTCTGGGCCTTTATCTCCTGATCCAGCTCCTTTCTTTGCTGAAAAAGTTCTTCCTGTGCCTGTAATCTGGCCTCATGTCTGATGCGTTCAGCATCCTGTTCAAACACATTTTTCAAACGCTCCAGTTCTATTGCATCAGCGCTGACCGTTTTCTTTTGTTTATAGAGATAAAACCAGATACCCGCCCCGGCTCCCACAGCAAGAGCAAAAAAGATCAATATGACAACATAGATAATTTCCATGGCAATACCTTTCCATTAAATGAAAACCGACCTTGTCAGGTAGGGGAAGAAAGACGGCGGCTGAATGACCGGTAAGCGAATGGCTATTCTATGGCAACATCTGATAAAGGCGGGAGAAAAATAGGCCCTGAACATGTGCTCAGAAACCCGGCTGTATTATATTTAAAAAGGTATCTCTTAAAACAACAGCTTGCCTGCAAACCCTGCACTTGACCCTACCGGCAGAACCTGCTGTAAATTCGCGGCCTCAACCGAACAAAAAGTTACACATATACAAAAAAAATATGGACGTTTTTGCTCAATAAAAAACACCCTCAGGCAAAACAACAATCTTGGAGATACCCGCAAATAAATATCAGGCGGCAAAGAAACCTGTCTGCATACCGTTCTCTATAATCGCCTACCAATCAGATACATCACATTAAACCAAAAACCAACCGGTTCATGTCGCAACAACCATCTGTTCCTGAATATATAAATCCCCCGCCAATGCCGTCACGACAGTGTCAAAAGAACCTGATTGCTCAGGGTGGGCGGTACATTTATACTCATGGGGACAAGACCGAAATCCTGTCCACGCCATATAAAGAGGCACTGCCCTTTTTGGGAGTGTTGGCTCAAAGACATACTGCCGTTAACGAACACAGCAGGGGAAAAACAAAAAATCAAACAGCTATTACGCTGTCTATTTTAGAAACCAATTTATTCACTTGACTGGAATATGCCTTCTCCAGGTCAGTTAGTTTCTTCTGTGTCGCAATATAATCCTTACCAATGCTCAAAAACGCCAAAACAACCCTTTTGTGCGGCAACAACTGACTGTGACCGGCCTCTATTTCATCAATTTTTCTGTTCAAATAATCGACAAGCGCGCACATGTCCACTTCTGAATCATCCGCCTTCAGTTCATATATCTGTCCAAAAAAATCAAGCCGTACCGTTGCCGGACAATGGTCAGACATATTCGTCAATCCGCAGAATTACCCTGAATCGAGCCAGCAGCCATATCCCCCAAACGGTCTATCTTATCTACGAGGGTAACGACCCGTTCCCGTATGGAGTTTCTCTCCTCACGCATTTTATCCAGAGCGGCCGTAGCTTCGTTCAATCTATTGCGCAAATCCTGTTTTTCCAGACGCAGGGCCTCGCAATATTTAACCAAGCTGTCCAATTTTTCTTCAAGTAATTTTATATCCTGATCATCCACAATTATCTTCTCCAGTCTTTTTTATATAAATAAACAGAAAACAATCATTCGTCAAGGCACGGCCCTTCACCCTGATACAGCGCACCCCGCATTATTGTATATGGCGGAAGATGGCAACCCCCTTTTACCAACACATCATGCAAACAAGAAAAGGCCCCCACTTGCGCACCAGCCTCTATAACCGTATGCCCTTTCAAGACCACATGGGGCTCAAGAACCACATCCTGAGCCAATTGTACATCCGCTTCCAGATATATACTATCGGCAAGATGGAAGGTTACACCCGCCGACATCCATTTTGTCCTCAACCGCTTCAACAACAGACCTTCGGCGCGAGACAACTCAATACGGGAATTGATACCGAAGGCCTCTTCAAACGATGCCTCACAAAAGGCGTTCACAACAAGACCGGAATTCAGCCCGATACTGACGATATCCGTCAGATAATATTCATTTTGGGCATTATCCGCCTCAACATGCCCCAACAACTCAAAGATCAGGGGGACCGATACAAGATAAACGCCGGTATTGATCTCACGAATCTCCTTTACAGATGACGGTGCATCTTTCTCTTCAACGATGGACAAAAAACGGCCTGTATCATTCCGGACTATCCTGCCGTAACCAGTTGGGTCGTCAGCAACAGCGGAAAGAACAGAGACATCGGAGCGCCGTGCACGATGCAGTTTCAGGAATGCCTCAAGGGTGGAAGCGGTCAAAAGCGGGGTGTCACCACACAAAATCAGGGCATCACCACTGAAATCCTGCAAAGCATTCTTGCAGCAAGCCACGGCATGCCCTGTTCCATTCTGTTCTTTTTGCAATACCGTGACCAAGCCGCGGCTTTCCAGATACGGCTCCAGTATCTCCTTGCCATGGCCTATGACGACCTGCACTCGCGAGATGCCCATCTCTTTTATAACGTCCAGCCCCCAGGACAGCAGCGGCTTTCCAAGGAGATTATGCATAACCTTGGGTAAGATCGAACGCATTCTGGTGCCTTTGCCGGCAGCCAATACAATGGCAGTCAGATTTTCCATGCGATATCCATAAAAAAAGGCAAGCAGTTCGCTTGCCTTTTTCAATCTACTAAAACAAATGGCCTATGTGTTATGACCGGCTACTTTCAGACGGGTCATCGCCCTGGCAAAAGCGGCCTGAGCCCTTGCCACATCGATCTTTTCCCGCTGCGTCTGGGCCTCCTGAAGCCGCCTTTCAGCGCGCTCCTTGGCCCTTAATGCACGATCCACATCAATATCAGTGGAAAATTCAGCGGCCTCGGCCAAAACAGTCATTCTGTTCTTGGATATCTCACAAAATCCTGAACTCAAGGCCATTCTGGTGCTCTTTCCATCCACGGTGTAACGCATCTCACCGATCTTCAAGGTCGATAACAAAGGGGTATGATTGGCCATTACACCAAACACACCGGCATCACCGGGCACAGTCGCCAGATCGACCTCTTCACTCACCACCAAACGTGTAGGAGTAACGACCTCCAATAGAATTTTGTTTGCCATAGAATTTCCCTATATGCTGTTATTAAGCAGCCTTGGCCTTAGCAGCCTTTTCGACCGCTTCCTCAATGGTGCCGACCATATAAAAGGCCTGTTCAGGCAGATCGTCATGCTTGCCATCCAGTATCTCACCAAAGCCCCTGACTGTATCCTCAACCTTGACATACTTACCCTTCATGCCGGTAAAGGTTTCGGCCACATGGAACGGCTGAGACAGGAATCTCTGAATCTTTCTTGCCCTCTGGACGGTGAGTTTGTCCTCGTCAGAGAGTTCGTCGATACCGAGAATGGCGATGATGTCCTGCAAGTCCTTGTATTTCTGCAGGGACTGCTGAACACGGCGGGCCACTCGATAATGTTCTTCGCCCACAACGTTCGGGTCCAGAATACGGGACGTAGAATCCAGAGGATCCACGGCAGGGTAGATACCGAGCTCAGCGATCTGACGTGAGAGAACGACTGTACCGTCAAGGTGTGCAAAGGTAGTAGCAGGAGCAGGGTCGGTCAAGTCGTCTGCCGGCACATAAACGCACTCAACAGCCGTGATGGAACCCTTATTGGTTGAGGTGATGCGTTCCTGCAGGGCACCCAAGTCGGTAGCGAGGGTTGGCTGATAACCCACTGCAGATGGAATACGACCCAGGAGGGCCGAAACCTCTGAACCAGCCTGTGTAAAGCGGAATATGTTGTCAATAAAGAAGAGCACGTCCTGGCCCTGCTCATCACGGAAATACTCAGCCGCGGTCAGACCAGTAAGACCAATTCGGGCACGGGCCCCTGGGGGCTCGGTCATCTGGCCATAGATCAGGGCTGCCTTGGGCAAAACGCCTGAATGTTTCATTTCCTGGTAGAGGTCGTTTCCCTCACGGGTCCTCTCTCCTGCCCCGCAGAAAACGGAGATACCGCCGTGCTGCATGGCGATGTTATGCACCATCTCCATCATGATAACGGTTTTACCGCAACCTGCACCACCGAACAGACCCATTTTACCACCCCTTGGGAACGGAACCAGCAGGTCTATAACCTTGATGCCGGTTTCCAGGACCTGGACGGTAGTATCCTGCTCCACAAAGGCCGGTGCCTTTCTATGAATTGGATAGTGGGTATCGGAAGTAATGGCGCCAAGACCATCCACTGGGCGGCCTACAACATTCATGATGCGGCCCAATGTAGCTTGCCCGACCGGAATCTTGATAGGAGCGCCGGTGTCTGTAGCAGGCATACCGCGTACAAGACCGTCAGTGGTGTCCATCGCTATGCAACGGACCATATTGTCACCCAAGTGCTGGGCAACTTCAATGACCAGATTCCCCTCTTCGTCACTGATAGCCGGGTTTGTCACCAGAAGCCCGTTCAAGATATTGGGCAACTGTCCGGGTTCGAATTCAACGTCCACAACAGGCCCGATGACCTGTGCAATCTTTCCTATATTAGCCATCTATTCATTCCTCCCTTGGCTTATCTTTTAGTTGGATGTTAACCCTTGAGGGCCTCTGCACCACCGACGATATCCATGAGTTCCTTGGTGATAGCGCCCTGTCTGGCCTTGTTATATGTCAGTGTCAGGCTGCTGATTATATCCTTGCATGCCCGTGTAGCATTGTCCATGGATGTCATACGTGCAGCCTGTTCGCTGGCAGCGGTTTCCAGCATGGCATGGAATATCTGCACGTTGATATACATGGGCATAAGGTTATTGAGAATCGCCTCAGGCTCAGGTTCATAGGTATATGCCGAATTACTCGCTGCGGCGTCGGCATCACCCAATCCCTCACTGCTGATGGGCAATACCTTCTTAAAGGTGGGCTTTTGAGTCACAACGTTTACGAAACGGCCATAAAGCAACTGAACCTCATCCACCTGCCCCTCCAGGAACAACCGGGTAAACTCCTGGCCGGCGGCTCTGGCATTGAACATCTGGACATTGCCCATGACATCAGCCAATCTATAAACTACCTCAAAACCCCTTGACTTGAAATAATTGACCGCTTTTTTGCCTATACAGGCCATTTTCACATTCCGGCCTTCTGCTATCTGTGCCTTGGCAAACCTTTCAGCCGCATTGAGGATATTGGTATTGAAAGAACCACAAAGCCCTCTATCGGCAGTAATAGGTACCACCAAGACAGTCTTGACCGGCCTGACAGCCATCAAAGGGAATGTACTTGGATTGGCCGTGCCAGCCAGTTGCCCCATGACAGCAGCAAACTTGCTTGCATAAGGACGAAAGTCCTCCATACGCGACTGGGCGCCACGCAACTTGGCAGCAGCGACCATGTTCATGGCCTTTGTAATCTGCTGCGTCTTTTTAACGCCTACAATCTTGTTTTTGATATCTTTCAGGGCCGCCATTTTTCACTCCCTTATATATTACGGTTTGCCTTGAATTCTTTAACGCACTCCTGAATGGCCGCCCGCATTTTTTTGTCCAGCTCATCACTGATGACCTGCTTCTCCACCAGCTCGGAGAAGATCGCAGGATATTTCTTTTCTATGAATACATAGAGCTCCTGCTCGAAATCCTGCAAAACCTCTACCGGCAGTTCATCCAAAAGTCCCCTTGTGCCGGCAAACAGGATGGTTACCTGTTTTTCCATGGGCAGAGGCTGATACTGAGGCTGCTTCAATATCTCAACGAGTCTTGCACCACGATTCAACTGCTGCTGTGTGGCCTTGTCCAGATCGCTACCGAACTGTGCAAAGGCGGCCAACTCACGATACTGAGCCAGGTCCAGACGCAGGGTACCAGCCACCTGCTTCATGGCCTTGACCTGTGCGGCACCACCGACTCGGGAGACCGAGAGACCGACGTTGATGGCAGGTCTGTTGCCTGCAAAGAACAGAGACGGCTCCAGATAGACCTGACCGTCGGTTATGGAAATAACGTTAGTCGGAATATATGCCGAGACATCACCCTGCTGTGTTTCAATGATGGGCAGTGCGGTCAGGCTGCCTGCTCCAAGGGCATCATTCTGTTTCGATGCACGCTCAAGCAAACGAGAGTGATTGTAGAAGATATCACCGGGATAGGCCTCACGTCCTGGCGGACGGCGCAACAACAACGACAACTCACGATAGGCGACAGCCTGTTTGGAGAGATCGTCGTAGATGATCAGGGCGTGCTGGGCCTTGTCTCTGAAATACTCACCCATAGCGCATCCGGCAAATGCCGACAGATACTGAAGGGATGCAGGCTCACTGGCAGATGCGGCCACCACGGTTGTGTAGGCAAGGGCGCCGTGCTTACGAAGGGCCTCGACAACCAAGGCCACCGTTGCCTGCTTCTGACCGATGGCGACATAGATACAATAGACGCCGGTGTTCTTTTGTGCCAAGATTGCATCCACACCGATGGCTGTCTTGCCGATCTGACGGTCACCGATTATGAGCTCACGCTGTCCCTTACCCACTGGAGTCATGGCATCAACGGCCTTCAAACCGGTATAACAGGGTTCATGCACGCCTTTACGATCGATAACGCCGGGCGCCTTCATCTCAATACGCCTGGTCTCCTTGGCATTGATGGGGCCCTTGCCGTCAATGGGTTGCCCCAATGCATTCACTACACGGCCCAACATGGCCTCACCCACAGGAACCTCGGCGATCTTCCCTGTTCTCTTGACCAGGTCACCCTCTTTGATGCCCTCTATGTTACCCATAACGGCAACACCGACATTGTCCTGCTCAAGGTTCAGGGCAACTCCCATTACACCCCCAGGAAACTCCAACAGCTCCATAGCCATGCAGTTTCTGACGCCATAGACACGGGCGATATTATCGCCGATAGACAAAATCGTTCCGGTTTCAGCGAGATCGATTGTCTTCTCAAAGTCCTTTATCTGACGTTTGATGATGTCACTGATTTCTTCTGCTCTTATCTGTGCCATTATACCAATTCACCCCTCTCTATAGATTCTTTGAAGCCCTGCAACTGGCTCCTAATGCTTCCATCCCATACTGTATCACCTATGCTGGCCACCACACCTCCGATTATAGAGGGGTCTGACTTCACCTGCAGGAGTATCTTTTTCTTGCTGATACCCGCCAGCACCTCGGCAAATTTCTCCTGAAGTTCAGGAGACAACGGAACAGCCGTCTTTACGACAGCCCTCACAACGCCCGTCTCTTCGTCCATAAATTCGGAAAAAGATTCAACTATCTGCCCCAGGCATTGTATCCTGTGTCTTTCCACCAATAATTTCAGGAAGGTCACCAAAACACCCTGTAATTCATGGGCCTTGATAATCTCTTCCACTATGCTCCGCTTCAGCTCCATGGGATAGATGGGATTTATCAATGCCGATTCTATCTCCGGAGACTGGGCCATGAATTCACCCACTGACTTGAGAGCATTCCCGACTGCATCCACCTGCCCTTCTTCCTTGGCGACAGCAAACAGGGCCTTTGCATACCTTTTAGCTATGATTGAGCTGATCAATTTTTATGCACCACCCTTTCTAAATATTCATTGATGAGCCGGCTATGATCTTCTTCCGTGATATTGGCCTGAATAATCTCACCAGCCATCTTTACAGCCATATTCCCGACCTCGCGCTGCAGTTGCAACCTGGCGCGAGCAACTTCCTGCTGAATATAGAGCTCGGCCTGCATCTTGACACGCTCAGCAGATTCCTTGGCCTGCGCAATAATTTTCTGCTTCTCGGCATTGCCCTGTTCAACAAAATTCTTAAGAATACGTTCGGCCTCGGCATCCATTTCGGCCATCTTCTTCTGATAAGAGGCGTATTGGGCCTCGGCATCCATCCGCCTGCGGTCCAACTCATCAAAGGAGGCCTTTATAGCCTCACGACGGCCGACCAAGGCGTCTGTAATGGGTTTTTTCAAAAACTTGACCAGAACCACCGCCAGGATGCTGAAGTTGAGGATATGCCACACAAAATTCATCAGCTGGCTGTGCGTTATGCCGTGCCCCCCTTCATGCCCACCGCCTTCGGATGCAAAGACAACGGCGGCAAAACAAGAACACAATGCAAAAGCAACCAAAAAACGCCCAACAGACCACAAGACCCTTTTCCCAGCAAACAAATTCATTATACCGCCCTCCCCAAAAGCTTCTGTGCAACCTCACGAGCGAAGACCTCGCACTGCGCATCCAGGCTCTGCTTGACACCTGCGATGTCGGCGGCCAGCTCGGATAAAAGCTGCTGTTTTTTGGCATCGCTTTCCTTGGCTGCGGCAGACATGAGGCCTTTTTCTTCGGCCCTTGCTTCAGCCTTCAATGACTCTTTCTGCTGCTGCCCCATCCGCCTGGCGTCGGCGAGTTTCTGATTGAACTGAGTCAACAATTGAGCCGCATTCCCCTCATACTTCTCTACCTCTTTGCGCATGGAAGCAAGCTTGTCTTCCCGGTCCTTCAGCATCTGCCTCATGGGCTTGTAGAGCATTGAATTCAACAAGACCATGAGCAACAACATGGCGCCAATCTGTACCAGCAAAGAAATGTCAAAGACATTTATGGTAATCATGACCCTCTCCCTTCAAAAATATATGTTCTAAAAAAATAAGCCTGCCAAAAAGTTGCAAAAAATGAAGAGCCATTCATAATATTGAAAAAGTCATTACTCCATTTACAGAACTCTGTCAACGGCTTTCTCTCAAAAAAAAAATGGCGGCGGTCTCTCTTATACACCACGCCTGTCGCCCCAAAGTAATTTGTGTAATTGCAATTGTAATCTGACCTGCAAACCATCCCTCAAAATCCAATGGGCCAATTCCCGGGGGGCTATTCCGCCCCAGGCAGGCGAAAAGATCACCTGAACAAAAAATGAAAGCCCGCATGAACGAACCCAGTCTCTTGCCCATAGATAGTCGGCCTCGCCGGTCAATACACACTTGATCTGATCCTTCAAATGCACAAACCTCAGGTTTTCAGGCAACCAGGCATGCGCCATGCCGCTTCCGGGCGTCTTTCTATCTACGACCTTGACGACCCTTTCTGGGACATTTTGCAGGGAAATGCTGCCATTCGTCTCCAGTATCACATCAGCTCCTGCATTCAGTAACTCCCGCATGAGGGCAATTGCAGCGGGCTGCAACAAGGGTTCACCGCCTGTAATCTGCACCAACCCGGTCCCGCTTTTCCGCCAGAGAGACAGCACCTCCTCGAAATCCATGTCCACGCCGCCTGAATAGGCGTAGGCGCTGTCACAATAGCTGCAACGGAGATTGCAACCGGTCAGCCTCACAAAAAAACACGGCCATCCGGCATGTGCTCCCTCGCCTTGCAGGCTGGTAAAGGTCTCTGTCACACGCAGCAAGGACATTCAGCCTTCTTTTCAATGCCTTGTATAGACCACGCCGGAATTCTGTGTCTCACAGACCACCACCTTCGAAACTTGGACAGATTGATGCTTGGCCAGCTCCTGTTCCACCCTGCCGAAAATATATTGAGCGATACGCTCAGAGGATGGGTTCTGTCCCTGAAACGCCGGATGGTCGTTGATATTGGTATGATCCAGCTCTTCCAATACACCATTGACCACTCGCTTCAGGACCTTGAAGTCTATGCCCACGTCTATGGCATCCAGTTCTTTGGCCTTTACAAAGACCTCGACATTCCAGTTGTGGCCGTGCAGATGCTCACAATTGCCCGGGTAATCCCGAAGATAATGGGCCGCGGAAAAATGCGTTCTGACAAATATCTCAAACATATCGACTCCTTTATTTTGATCTTGCACCAAAGATGGCGGTCCCCACACGAACGATGGTTGCGCCTTCCTCTACCGCCACCGGAAAATCATGGGACATACCCATGGACAATTCCGTCAACTGCAACTCGTTAAACTCTTTCTGCATTCTATCCCTCAAGTGCCTCAACGCCCTATACCACAATCTAACTTGATTCAAGTCCTCGGAGTATGGTGTAATAGTCATGAACCCCCTGACAAAAAGATTGGGAAACGGCTGAAGCGCCTGCAGAAAATCCTGCACATTTGCAGGAGAAATGCCGCTTTTGCCAGGATCGCTTCCTATATTCACCTGAATCAAGACATTCATACGAACACCTACGGCTTCACACCTGCGGTTCAGGCCGCTTGCCAGTTCCAGGCTGTCCAGGGTTTCCAGACAATGAAACCTGCCTGCCACCGACTTGGCCTTATTGGTCTGTAGATGACCTATGAAATGCCATTCGATGCGTGAAAATACGGCGTCATCCGCCAGAAACCTTCTGACCTCCTCGATCTTTGTACAACCCTCCTGTACATAGTTTTCGCCGAACAGAAACTGGCCGGTCTGAACTGCCTCTACTAGTCGGTTTGCAGATACACCCTTGGTGACAGCCATCAGACGCACATCGGTATTCATTCGGCCAGCCCTTATTGCAGCCTGACGTATCTCCTCTCTGACCTCATTCAATCTTTCCGCTATCATAACAGCTACACCTGAATGATGCCCAGTTCCAGCAGTCTCTGCACAGTTTCCGTGACTGGAAGCCCTATCACATTACTGACGGAACCATGTACCTGCTGCACCAGAAACATACCCGCACCCTGCACCGCATAGGCGCCTGCCTTGTCCATGGGCTCTCCTGTGGCGATGTATTTTTTCAATATATCAGAAGAGAAAAAACCCATCTGCACCTCGCTGACCACAAAAAAATCCTCCTCCCTGCCTGAAGCAGGCTGCAGAATGCAACAACCGGTTATCACTTGATGTGTATTGCCGATCAGCCTCGAAAGCATGGAAAAGGCGTGCTCCGGGCTGTCAGGTTTACCGAATATCTCCTCCTCCAACACAACTATCGTATCGGCAGCCAGAATCGCAGCGCCTGAAGGCGCCTTTTCCGCCACCTCCTCCGCCTTTTTCCTGGCAACTCGAACGGCATATGCCGCAGGGTCCTCTCCAACCAATGGCAATGGTTCGAGGTCATTGGCTGGAACGATTCGAAACTCCAGGCCCAGGGCCCGCAACATCTCCTGTCTGCGAGGGGAGGAGGAGGCCAGAATCAAAGGGACGGCAGCGCGAAAAGGAC